>ENA-OUPA01000115-OUPA01000115.1-human-gut-metagenome-genome-assembly--contig:-NODE-115-length-65721-cov-13.0367_pt1 | contig 65721 bp, 57 predicted proteins | sample MGYA00237939_ERZ548770 | MGnify/ENA primary metagenome ERZ548770 (study PRJEB26490, sample SAMN05356877) | human gut metagenome | biome: terrestrial biome; feature: human-associated habitat; material...
CCTCAGGGTTGTGTCCTGGGGAGCTTTTTTGTGCGTGTATCTCAAAAAGTCATGGTTTTTATATGATTTATTGAAAAAATTGCAGATGAAACTATTGAAAGAAAGGCGATGGCGTAGTAGAATACAATTAGAATTTTTTAAATGGGAGGTATAAGGTTCCAATGAACGAATTTTCCATGACGAAGACATCCCCCATTGTTTCCACCCCCAAGGGGAAGCTGCGGGGCTTCCATTACAACGGTGTGGACCACTTCTTTGGCATCCGCTACGCCAAAGCCAAGCGTTTTCAAATGCCTGAGCCCGTCCCCGCCTGGGAAGGCGTGCGGGATGCGGGCAGTTACGGTATGATCTGCCCTGTGCTCTATGAGCCCCGGCCCACCGGAGAGGTGATGATCCCCCACCGGTTCTGGCCCTCTTCCGAGCACTGCCAGTATTTGAACATCTGGACCTCCAGCTGCGACCCCAGCGCCAAGAAGCCTGTGCTATTCTGGATTCACGGCGGCGGCTTTTCCTCTGGCTCTTCCATCGAGCAGGTCTGCTACGATGGCTTTAATATGGCCAAGCTGGATGACGTGGTGGTGGTCACGGTGAACCACCGCCTGAACGCCTTTGGCTATCTGGATCTTTCCGATTTTGGGGAGAAATATAAGAACTCTGTGAACGTGGGCATGGCCGACCTGGTAGAGGCTCTCCGCTGGGTGCGGGACAACATCGCCTGCTTTGGCGGAGACCCGGACAATGTGACCATCTTCGGCCAGTCCGGCGGCGGCATGAAGGTGACCGTGCTGGGACAGATCCCCGAGGCAGAGGGCCTGTTCCACAAGATGATCGTCATGTCCGGCGTGGTGAAAGATGACTTTGTCTCCACCTGTACCCCCAAAGAGCTGGTTCTGGAGGTTTTGAAGAACCTGCGCATTGAGGAAAAAGATGTGGAGAAGCTGGAAAAGGTGCCGGTGCCCCAGTTTATCTGGGCGGTGAACCAGGCCACAAAGGCTTTGGAAGCCCAGGGAAAGCAAATCAACTGGTCCCCCATGCCCAACGAGTACTATACCAGCGATCCCCTCCATGGCGGTTTCAGCCCCGCTTCGCTGAAGATTCCCACCATGGTGGGCACCGTCATTGCGGAGTTTGGCGAAGTGCAGGATTACGGCGAGCGGTCTCAGCTCCCTGTGGAAGAGCAGGAGCGCCTGGTGAAGGAGTACTATGGGGAAGAGGGAGGCCAGAAGATTTTGGACGCGTTCCGCAAGGTCTACCCCAATACGCCGGTCATCTACGCCACAGACTTGGAGAATTTCTTCCTGGCGGATACGGTGGAGTATGTGAAGAAGAAGGCCGCGGAGGCCAGCGCTCCCGTCTACAATTACATGTTCGCCAAGATCTTCGATTACGACGGCGGACGGGCAGCTTGGCACTGCGCGGATATCCCCTATTTCTTCCACAACGCACAGCTCATCCCCATTTGCCACCAGCCGGGCTGGGAAGAGCTGGAGCGGGTCATGTGCGGGGCCTTTGTGAACTTCGCCAAGACCGGTGACCCCAATGTGGAGGGGCTGCCCCGCTGGGAGCCCTGCAAGGATGGCAAAATGCTGACCATGGTTTTCGACAACACCTGCTATGTCAATGAAAATATGCAGGATGAGCTGCTGCCCTTGGTGCAGCAGTACAAGCCCCGGTTCCAGTTCCAAGGGGCCACGCCTGAGGACGAGGACGGCGAGTCCGGCAACGCCTGGGTGTTCTAAGCACGCCTGATGACACAGTGAAAAGCGGCCCGTTCCCCCTAATCCAGGGGACGGGCCGCTTTTTTATGCTTTTCCAGGGCTCAGGAGAGCTCCTGCAGCCCCATGATGTCATCCACGGGCAGAGAAAAGAGAACGCCCCGGCAGTCGGTTTTCAGGCCGGCCTCCCGGTTGATGGCCTGCATCACCGGCAGCTTTTGGGCTGTGGGCACAAGAATGGCCACAATCTCCTTTTCCGGCTGCAGGGTGAAGCCCAGCATATTCTGTACGTCCTCATAGCCCACACGGCGGGCATAAATAACCGTGCCGCCCCGGGCCCCGGCGCTGCGGGCGGCCTCCATCACTTGGTCGGAGCTGCCCCGGTTGACAATGGTCAGCACCAGCTGATAGGGGTGGCCGGTTTTCTTGGCTTCTTCCATAGCAGGTTCCTCCTTTTCATATTCCGGCTTCAAAAGCACTTGGGGAATTTGGGCGCTGATGCCAGAGAGGGGGATGGTGAACAGAATGCCCCTGCCCGGGGTGGATAAGTCCAGCACCCGGTGTACTTCGGGCAGCAGGGGCGGAATGCGGCTGGCGGGGGCCAGCGTCCAAACCAGCTCCTTGGCGGTTTCGTCCAGGCCGAAATAGTTTAAAATCTTCGAGCTGGCTGTACCTGCGCCCAGGCAGGCAAAGTCAAAGTGAAGGTGGTGAGAGCGGTACAGGTCCACAGCCTTGGTGCCCTTGCCCCGGTCCACAATGGTGATAATCAGTTTAAAATGTTCCACAGGCAGCCTCCTTATACGTCGTCGAACTCGATGATGTCCTCAGAGGACATGGTGGAGGCCTCGTCCTCGGTGACCTCCACGGTGCGGCGCAGCTTCCATTGATAGACGGCGCCCAGGCATTGAATGGTGACCAGGGGCGTCATGGCCACCATGGCCACAATGCCGAAAGCGTCTGTCAGCACATTGCCGCCCAGGGCGCTGCAGGCGCCCATGGAGAAGGGCAGCAGGAAGGTGGCTGTCATCGGGCCGCTGGCCACACCGCCGGAGTCAAAGGCGATGGCCGTAAAAATCTTGGGGACCTTGCGGGAGAGGAGCAGGGCAATGGCATAGCCCGGCACCAGAAACCACAGAATGGAAATGCCCGTAAGCACGCGGGTCATGGCCAATCCCACAGAGAGGGCCACGCCAATGGAGAGGCTCAGATTCATGGCGCGCTGGGGAATGGCGCCGCCGGTGACCTCTTCCACCTGTTTGTTCAGCACATGGACCGCGGGCTCTGCCGCCACAATAAAGTAGCCCACCACCATGCCGATGGGAATGAGCACCCAGTTGTAGGGCAGCTCCGCAATCGTGCTTCCCAAGTAATTGCCCGCAGGCATAAAGCCCACATTCACGCCGGTGAGGAACAGCACCAGCCCCACATAGGTGTAGGCAACACCCACCAAAAGGCGGATGAGGGCGTCTTTTTTCAAGTGAAGGGAAAAAATTTGGAAAAGCGCAAAGAAAACCACCACCGGCAGCAGGCCCAGCGCCACCTCGCTCATATATTCCGGGAAGCCCTCCAGAAACTGCATCCCGGCCTCCCGGGTGGTGAAGGTGTCGGTTACCGTAAAGGGCGTGTAAGAGATCTCTGTGCCGCTGAGGCAGAGCCCCATGATGAGCACCGCCAGAATGGGGCCAATGCTGCACAAAGCCACCATGCCAAAGCTGCTGTCCTCTGCCTGCCTGCCGCTGCTGTGGGCAGAAGCCACGCCAATACCCAGGGCCATGATAAAGGGCACAGTGATGGGCCCTGTGGTGACGCCGCCGGCATCAAAGGCCACGGCTAAAAACTCCTTGGGGACAAAAAGGGCCAGAAGAAAGACAAGAATGTAGAACGCCATCAGCAGGCTGTTAAGGGAGAATTTCTCCTTTAGGGTGTTTACCACAGAGACCACCAGAAACACGCCCACCCCCGCGGCCACGGTGAGGATGATGACCATGTCGGGCACAGCGGGCACTTGGTTTGCCAGCACCTGCAGGTCCGGCTCTGCCATGGTGATGAAGGCGCCAATCAAGAAGACAATGGGAAGAATGGGCCAGATAGAGCGTTTCCCCATCCGGACCACCTCGCCGCCTACGCCGTCTCCCATAGGCATCATCGCCATATCGGCGCCCAGAGAGAACAGCCCCATGCCCACAATGAGCAGAATGGCCCCCAGCAGGAACATCACCAGGGTGCCCACCGGCATTTCAGGAGCCAGGGTAAAGCTCAACAACAGCACAATGGCTGTGATGGGCATGACGGAGGATAAAGATTCCAAAGTTTTTGCTTTTAGATTTTTGCGCATCGCTACACTTCGCTTTCATAGGATTTTGCCTCGCTGACCCGGGGGATTGTAAAGTTAGGACGTATTCTCAGGGACGGAAAATGCCCGCGCGCAAGGGCCCGCAGTCTCTATATAATATAAGTATACCAGAAAAATCCCTCCATGACCAGAAAAAGCAGGAGGAAGATCTGCTTTTTCTCCCCCACCCCCACTCTTTCAGGGAGGCGCCGCTGTGCACAGCCCGAAAAGTAGGACGGTCAATGAAAAAAGGCGCCGGGAAAAATCCCCAGCGCCTTTGCTGTTCTGCCTTCAAATGGTTCTGTTACAGTTCCTGGCGGCCCTCCATGGCCCGCTGCAATGTCACTTCATCGGCGTATTCCAGGTCGCCGCCCACGGGAATGCCGTAGGCAAGCCGGGTCACTTTAATGCCCAGCGGTTTGAGCAGCCGGGAAAGGTACATGGCAGTGGCCTCCCCCTCTACCGTGGGGTTGGTGGCCATAATGACCTCTTCCACATGGCTGTCCATGCGGGCCAACAGCTCCTTGATTTTCAGCTGGTCCGGCCCCACCCCGGAAAGGGGGGAAATGGCCCCGTGCAGCACATGGTACAGGCCGTTGTACTCCCCGGCCCTCTCCAAAGCGAACACGTCCTTGGGCTCCTCCACCACACAGATCAGGCTCTTGTCCCGGCTGTCGCTGCGGCACACAGGGCACAGCTCTTGGTCGGTCAGGTTGCAGCAGACCTTGCAGGTGTGAATCTCCTCATGGGCCTGCAAAATGGCTTGGGCAAAGCCCTGGGCCTCCTCCTTGCTCATGTCCAGCACATAATAGGCCAAACGCTGGGCCGACTTGTGCCCAATGCCAGGCAGGCTTTCAAACCGTTCCACCAGCACCTCCAGGGGAGGCACATGATACCCGCCGGCCATCTCAGAAGAGCCCCGGAATGTTCATCCCGCCGGAGATGGCGGTCATACGCTCCTCTTTTTCCTGGGCAGCGGCCCGCAGGGCCTCGTTGATGGCGGCGGTCACCAGGTCGCCCAGCATCTCCGCGTCCTCCGGGTCGATGACCTCGGGCTTGATCTCCACGGATTTCACTTCCATCTTGCCGGTGACGGTGGCTTTCACCGCGTCGCCGCCAGAGGTGGCCGTGTATTCTTTTTCCTCCAGCTCGTTGGAGACAGCTTCCATTTGCTCCTGCATTTTCTGGGCCTGGCGGGCCAGCTGCTGCAGATTGGAGGCGCCGCCTCCGCCGTAGCCCTGGGGCAGTCTTGCTTTCATATTCCGATCTTCCTTTCCGGCGTAATGCCGCTGTGTTTTTCTGGTATATAGGGACCCCTTTTCAATGGCTCAAAAGGGGATCTCCGCGTCTGTTAAGGGCGGGGGCCCCTCCTCTTCGGGCTCCGCAGCGGAGGGCTGCTGGGAAGCCTCGATCCGCAGGTCCACGCCCTGCTCCTGCGCACGGCGTTCCAGCTCGGCCAGGGGGTCGGCCCCGCCTTCGTGGGTGTCCTCCGCACTGCGGCGGTAAGGGCCCAGGCGGTACACCCGGCCCGTCACCTGACGGATGGCTTCCCGCATCCTATCCCGCTGTTCCGGGCGCTTGAGCAGCTCGAAAGCCAGCTCCGGGGCGTCGATGAGCATGTACTCCCCGTTTACATAAGCCGCGGACCCGGCAAAGGCCATGGCCACGCTCTTGGTGTCCCCGCGGATGCGCTGCAGGATCTCCGGCCAATCCCGGAACCGCTGGGCTCCCGCCGAGAGGGCGGCCACATCTACGGAGGGCCGCTTGCGGGGCGTGGAAGGCCTCTCCTGCTTGGGCGGCGGGGCGGGCTCCGGCTCCCGGGAGCCCTGCTCTTCCATGGGGGCGGGCTGTGCCGGGGGCGCCGCTTCAGGGGCGGGAGCCGAAGGGACGGCTTCTTCCCGCGCAGGGGGCGCCGGGCGCTCCGCCGGCGTTACCGCCGGGGCTGGCGCCTCTTGTGGGGGAGAGGGGGCCGCCACCCGCCGGGGCGCCCCGTTCTCCAAGGCCTCTAAGCGGCGGAGAAGGGCCTCGGGCGTGGTGTCAAGTTCGGGGCTGCACAGCCGCACGAAAGCCATCTCCAGTTCTGCCCGCTGGTTGGCGTAGCGCATTCGGTGCAGGGTTTCCTCAAAGGTGTCCAGCCCGTGGAGGATGGTGGAAAGGCTTAGGGTCAGCGCCTGCCCGGTCATCACCTCCAGCTCCTGGGGGGAGCACAGCACCAGCCGGGAGGCGTCCTTCATGGTTTTAATGAGCATCAGCCCCCGAAAGTACTCCGCCAGCTCCTGGCACAGCCGGGTCATATCCTTGGACTCCCGGTGCAGGCTGTCCAGAGTCTCCAGGGCGTGGGCAGCGTTCTGCCCCACAATGTCCTGGGCCAGGGCGGCCAGGTAGTCCCGGGCCGCCACCCCAGCCGTCTGGTTGACCACCTCCAGGGTCACATGCCTGTCCCGCCCCAAACACTGGTCCAGCAGGGAAAGGGCGTCCCGCATGGCCCCATCGGCGATCCGGGCGATGAGCAGGGCCGCGTCGTGGTCCAGCTGAGAGCTCTCCTTTTCCGCCACCTCTTCCAGCCGCCCGGCGATGTCCTCAGGGGCAATGCGCTTGAAGTCGAACCGCTGGCACCGGGAAAGAATGGTGGGCAGCAGCTTGTGGACCTCTGTGGTGGCCAAAATAAAGATGACGTGGGCAGGGGGCTCCTCCAGGGTCTTTAGCAGGGCGTTGAAGGCCGAGGGGGAGAGCATGTGGACCTCGTCGATGATGTACACCCGGTATTTTGCCGTGGCCGGCGTGAAGTTGGACTCCTCGATGAGGGAGCGGATGTTGTCCACGCCGTTGTTGCTGGCGGCGTCGATCTCCACCACGTCCAAAATGGACCCCTCTTCCAACCCCTTGCAGATCTCGCACTGGCCGCAGGGGTCGCCGTCCTTGGGGTGCAGGCAGTTGACCGCCCGGGCCAGGATCTTGGCGCAGGTGGTCTTGCCCGTCCCCCGAGAGCCGGTGAACAGGTAGGCGTGGGCAATGCGCCCCCGCATCACCTCGTTTTGCAGGGTGAGGGTCACTTGGGGCTGGCCCACCACGTCGGAAAAGAATTGGGGCCGGTATTTCCGGTAGAGCACCTTGTACATGGGGCAGCCTCCTTTCCCTGAAAAAAGCTCCGTATAAAACACAGGGCAGAAGCCCGGTGCCATATGGGAACGGACAGGCGACCTGCATCGCCCGGGAACATCCGCTTAATGCTGCTCGGTTCCCCGCCTGACATGGTTCGCGGCGTCCCGCCGCGCAGACCTGCCCGCTCCCATATAATACCGTGTTCCACCCTTGAAAAAGCTGTGGCCGCAAAACACGCGCCTTGTAACGAAAAGCGGCTTGCGCCGCGCCCGTTTTTTTATTATACCAGAACCTGTTCAAAAAAACAAGAGGAAGCCGCACAGGGAACTTTGCCCGGTTGTGCGCCTGTGCTCTCATTATACTGGAAGTCCCTTGAAAAGACAAGAGAAACTTGCTATCATAAATGGGAATCTGTGTAAAGAAGGGAGAAGCTGCCATGAAGCTGCGGAAAGCCGCGCTGACAGATGGGGACGCCGTTCTGGCCCTGTACCGGGAGGCTCAGGCCTTTTTGGCCGCCCAGGGCATCGACCAGTGGCAGGATGGCTACCCCAATCGGGAGACCTTCCTGGCGGATGTGGGCCGGGGGGAGAGCTGGGTCCTGGAGGAAGGGGGCCAAGTGGCGGCCACCGCCTGCCTGGGCCTGGGCCGGGAGCCCACCTACGACATCATCTATGAAGGCGCCTGGGGCACAGAGGCCCCGGAGTACGCCTTCCTCCATCGCATTGCCGTGTCCGGCGCCTGCAAGGGGAAAGGGGTCCCGTCCCTGTTTTTCCAGGAGCTGGAGCGCCAGGCCCGAGAGCGGGGCCTGCCCTGCCTGCGGGGGGACACCCACCGGGAGAACAAGATCATGCAGCGTGTCATGGAGAAAAACGGCCTGTCCTACCGGGGCGTCATCTACCTGGAGGACGGGGGAGAGCGCCTGGCCTTTGAAAAGGTGCTGTAAAAGAAAAGGGCGCAGTGCACCGCGCACCACGCCGTAAAAAGCTCTTATTTCAGCCGCACATATTTCTGGGGGGAGGAGTTCCCATCCTTCTTCATGTCCCGGATCTCAAACATGTCCAGGCTCTCTAAGAAGGGGGTCAGCTTGGAAAAGCCGAAGTTCCGCACGTCGAAGTCCGGGTAGCGCTTGTCCAGCAGGTTGCCGATCTTCCCAATGATGATCCAGTCATCCTCGTCAGAGTTCTCCCGGACGATGGTCCGCAGGGCCCGGCGGATGGTGCGCAGGCTGGTGCGGGGCTCCTCAATCTCCTCCTGCTGCTGGCGCTTTGCCTCGGGCTTTTGCTCCTTTTCGGGCTTGGGCTCTTCCTTGGCCTTTTTCGCCGCGGCCGCCTTCTTCTGGGGGGCCTTTTTCTGGGGGGCCGCTTTCTTGGCGGGCTCCGGCTTGGGGGCGGGGGCCTCCTCCGGCTCCTCCTCGTCGGCGGCGGAGAGGATGTCCAGGTATTTGAACTTGTTGCAGGCCGCGATAAAGGAGTTGGGGGTCTTGCTCTCTCCCATGCCGATCACCGTCATGCCGGACTCCCGCAGCCGGGCGGCCAGCCGGGTGAAATCGCTGTCCGAGGACACCAGGCAGAAGCCGTCCACCTTGCCGGAGTAGAGAATGTCCATAGCGTCGATAATCATGGCGGAGTCGGTGGAGTTTTTCCCCGTGGTGTAGCTGTACTGCTGGATGGGGTTGATGGAGTTGTCCAGCAGCACACTTTTCCAAGAGATGAGGGAGGGGTTGGTCCAGTCCCCGTAAATGCGCTTGTAGGTGGCGATGCCATCCTTGGAGATCTCGTCCAAGATGATCTTGATGTATTTCACAGAAACGTTGTCCGCGTCGATCAACACGGCGAACCGGTTGTCGCTTGCCATAAAAAGCTCCTCTCTGCGGGGCGGCGCCCCGTTGCGAAATGGGTTCTTTCTCCTGTTTAGTATACCGCAAATCCAGAGGGAGCGCAAATCAATTTGTGAAAAGAGGTCCTTTTCTATGTCCATCCAACAGGTAAAGTCCTATTTCCAGCAGTTCGGCATGGAGTCCCGGGTGCGGGAGCTGCCAGAGTCCAGCGCCACCGTGGAACTGGCCGCCCAGGCCCTGGGCACCCAGCCCGCCCGCATCGCCAAGACCCTCTCCTTCCTGGTGGGGGAGGAGCCCATCCTCATTGTGGCCGCCGGGGATGTGAAGATCGACAACGCCAAGTACAAGGCCCGCTTTCACCAAAAGGCCAAGATGCTCTCCCCCGCCCAGGTGCTGGAGCTCATCGGCCATCCGGTGGGCGGCGTGTGTCCCTTCGCCGTGAAAGAGGGGGTGCGGGTCTTTCTGGATGAGAGCCTGAAGCGATTCCAGACCGTGTTTCCCGCCTGCGGCAGCGGCAACTCCGCCATCGAGCTGACCCTCTCTGAGCTGGAACGGTACTCCGGCTTTGAGGAATGGGTGGATGTGTGCAAGTCCCCGGAGGGCTGAGGGGGAAAATAGAAAACCGCGCGGGCCATTCAAAAGCCCGCGCGGTTTTTCGTTTTAGCTGCCGGCGTCCTCTTGCAGGCGGGATTCCACCGCCGGGGGAGAGGGGCTGGGCTCTACAGCGGCCTCGCCGTACTGATAGGCTTCCAGCTGGGTGCCGAAGACCTCGTCCGCCTGGTGGTAGTAGGCGCGCTGGATGTCCTCGATGAGCACCTGGCCCGTCTCCACGTCCACCAGCTCCAGGCGGGTGAATTCAATGCCCGCGGTGTTGTACACCCTGAATTGCATCCGCTTGTAGGTCTGCCCTCCCTGAATGGTGGGGGAGGCGATGATATCCGCCCGGTAGCTGCCGTTTTCGTCCTCATAATAGGCCAGCTCCGTGCCGTCGCCGGTCTCCTCATAGGAGTTGTACTCGTTCTGGGGATGGGAGTAGGCGATGCACACCAGGGTGTCCCCGCTGTAACAGTACACCGCCACAGGGTGGTAGTCCAGGTCCGGGGTGAACAGGGCCACCCGCAAGGGGTCCCCATAGAGGCTGGGCTCGGCGCAGATGTAGCCGTTCACCGGCGTGGGGGTGCGGTCCTCCTTCAGGCTGTTGGCCAGGGACAGCTTCTCCAAGCCCTGGTCCCGATAGTGTTGGCTGGCGTAGACCTGGCGGGTTTCCAGGTCGATGGTGAACTCCGCCACCACCCGGTTGTTCGCAATGGCCGCTCCCTCCTCTGTGGAATAGGGGGGATACTCGTACAGGGTCAGCACCACATAGGGCACATCTTCCGCCGGGGCGTTGAAGGTGCCCACGCCGGTGTAGGGCCCCGCGTAGTAGACGTCCTCCAGGCCGTTGGGAGACCACTCCACAGAGCTGTCTTGCAGCAGGTCCCCTCCAGGGGTGGAGAGCAGGGGGTAGATCCCCAGGGGAGCGGCGCTGGTGGCAAAGTCCGCCTCCTCGGCGGGGGTCAGCATGGTGTAGCTCATGCGGCCGAAGAAGGGCACCTCCACGGAGAAGCGCAGGTTGGTGGGGGTGCTTTCCACCCACTGGAGGGACACGCCGTTGTCCTCCACGGACGGCTCCTCCGCCAGGGTGTTCCACAGGAAATTGCGGGAGGTGTCCGCCGTGACGCGGAAGTCCAGCTGGTAATCCGGGAGGGAGACCAGTCCGGTGGAGCCCCCTGTCAAACAGGAAAGGGAGAGGGACACCTCCATCTCCTGGTTTTGAGAGAGCTTGTGGGGCAGTTTTGCCACCCACTCCGCCCGGTACAGGCTGCTGCCGTCGTCACTGGCTTCCTCCAGGGTGAAGACGCGGTTCTCCAGCGGTGTGACCAGTTCCGCGGCAGCGCCGTCCACTGTCACCTGGAAGGTCTCTGAGTCCTCCATATAGGGTTCTGTCTGGGTGAAGAGGATCTCCTCCTGCTGCCACGCCGGGTCGGACAAGCGCGCGGCCATGCGCAGGTGCAGATAGATGCCGTCGCTCCAGGCGTCCTCCACGGTGAAGCTGTCGTCGGTGCCCTCCACGTCGTTCTGCACGGAGACCGGCTGGAACGGGGCCCGCTCCTCCGCCTGCTGTTCCTCCAGCTGGCTGGGGTCCTGGGGGCCGGGGGTGGGTGTGGGCAGGCTGTGGTTTTCCGTCTCTTGGGGTAGGTCCACCGTGCCGTTGAGCTGCTGAAACAGCTGGCCCACGCCGGGCAGGCTTTCCATCAGGCCGGGGTTTGCCCGGTTGAGGCCGAAGGCCCCCGCCGCCACCAGCACGGCGCAGGCCGCCAGGGTGGCGCAGGCCCGGCCAAAGGTCCGCAGGGGGCGGGCCTTCACCGGCAGCTCGTCGGGCAGGCTGTCAAAGGCGTCCTGCACCGCTTGCAGATAGGACTGGGGCGGCTGTTCCACCTGGAGCTGCTGCGCCAGGTGCCGTTTGAACCGCTTATCCCGCTTCAGGTCATTTTTTCCCATGACGCGCCACCACCTTTCCCTGCTCCCGGCCCTCATAGGCCTGCCGGAATTTCTGCCGCCCGTGGACCAGCCGCTGTTTCACGGCCCCCTCGCTGATGCCCAGCGTCCCGGCAATGTCCTTCACCGAAATATCGTTGAGATAGTAGAGGGTGAGCACCAGCCGGTCGTTTTCCCCCAAGTCGTTCAGTGCCTGCTGCACGTCAAGCGAGGTCTCCCGCTCGTCGGCCCGGCCCTCTTCGGGCACCACCTCCAGGGGCACCAGCCCCTTCTGCTGCCGCAGCAGGTCATAGCAGCAATTTATCAAAATGCGGGTCAGCCAGGTTTTAAAGTACTTTGGCTGCCGCAGGTCGCTCAATTTGTAAAAGGCTTTGCAAATGGCCTCCTGCACCGCGTCCTCCACGTCCTCTTCCCGGTGGAGGATGGCCTTAGCCGCCCGGTACAGCGCCAGCTGGTTCTCCTCGATCAGGTCCATAAAGGCGGATTTGTCGCCCCGCTGGGCCCTGCGTACCAATCGCTCCACAACATCCTCCTTCTCCCTTCGGGGCCCAAAACCCCGAGATGTTCCCCGTTCACAACATTAGACGGCCCACCCCCGCAAAAGGTGAGCCGCCCTGAAAATCTTCTTGGCATATTTCCCATTTCGGTGGCCGGGCAGGCCCCTCTCTCAGTATGGCTCGAAGCACAGGTTCAAATCCACGCTGCCGGAGATGCCCGGAACAGTGCCGCTGGCAGAGTACTGCCACAGGCGGAAGCCATAGTACAGGCTGGGGGCGGGCTGATACTCCGCGTACCACAGCGCGTAGCCCTTCAGCTCCTCCAGGTTGAAGGTGTTGTAGGCCATCGCCTTGTTGGTGTAAACGCAGGCTGTGTAGCCGTTCTTTTCCATCTGCTGGCAGAAGGCCAGGGCAAAGCGGGTCACTTCCTCCCCGGATATATCATAGGCGCGCAGGTCCTCTGCGGGCAGCTCCTCGCTGGGGATGGGGGTCTCCCAGTCGAACACCACCGGATAGGCAAGCTCCCGGCCGTTCAAAGTCTGAAGCACGAAGTTGGCTTCCTCCCGGGCCTCCTCCTCGCTGACGGCCTGGGAGAAGAAGTAGACCCCCACCTGCAGGCCGGCATCCACAGCCCCCTGATAGTTCTGCTCGAAGGTGGCGTCCACATTCAGGCCCCCTTCCGTCATGCCCCGGTAGCCCACCCGCAGGATGGCGAACTCCACTCCCGCGCCGCGCACCGCCTGCCAGTCGATATCCCCCTGGTGCTCAGAGACATCCACGCCCAGCACGGCCCCCGGGTATTGGATGAAGCCGTTTTGCTCGGCAAAACCCTCGGTGTCATACTCGTTGAGGGGGTAGTCAAACTTGGGGACATACCTCTCCCCCTCATAGAGGTCGCTGACCAAAAGCTGGTTCTCCGGGGCTTGGGGCTCCCAGGCTTCCGGCTCCCCGCCGCCTATCAGAGAGATCACCACCGCCCCGGCTACCACCACCAGGGCCACCAGGGCGCTCAGGCCCATCCACCGCAGGCGGTTGGGTTCATTTGCACTGTGCTTTGCCATAGCTCCTCCTTTTTCCTGGGGCGCGCTTCCCGCGCCTGAAAACCATAAGGCCCGCCTCCCCGGGAGGCGGGCCGCCTGTGTCAGCCGTATTGCTTTAGGGAAAGGGTGATGGGCACGCTGCCAGAGATGCCTGGCACGCTGCCCTCTTGGGTATACTGCCACATTGCGAAGTCGTAGTAAAAGCCGGGAACCGAGGCGTACTCGGCGTACCACATGTCGTAATTTGCCAGCTGGGAAAGGTCCAGATCCTCATAGGCAAAGGACTTGGCCGCGTAATAACAGGGGGTGCGGCCGGCCATCTTCACCTTGTTGCAGAAGGCGTTGATAAACCCGGTAATCTGCTCCCCGTTGCACTGGATCGTGCGGGAGCTCTGGTCCTTGGTGCCGTCGTCGTTGTAGTCATATTCCCAGAAAATGGCAATGGGGTAAGTCACTTGATAGGTCTGGATCTGCTCCAGCACAAAGGTGGCCTCTTCCTCGGCCTCCTCGTTGCTGATGGCCTTCGAGTAGAAATACACCCCCACGGGGATGCCCGCCTCCGTGGCGCCGGTGATGTTCTCCACAAACTTGCTGTCCAGCACGATCTGGCCTTTTTCATTGCCCCGGTAGCCCACGCGGATCATGGCGAAGTCCACGCCGTTTTCCGCCACCTGGGCCCAGTCAATCTCCCCGTTTTTGTAATTGACGTTGATGCCCACAAGAGAGGTCCCCTCTGTGTAGGTCATCACCCCGTTGCTGGCCTGGAACGCCGTGGGGTTGTAGTCGTTGACGGCGATATCATACCCGGGAATGGTCATCTGCCCGTCGTTCAGGTCGTTGACCAGCAGGGTGCCGTCCGCGTTGCGCTCCAGCACCTCCACCGAGCTGTCCCGCGGCCCCCTGGCCAGAATGACGGCGGAGACCGCTACAATGACAGCCACCAGAATCAAGGTGGCTGCCAGGAAAAGATTGCGTTTTTTCAGAGTATCCATATACCTCCCGCTCCTTTTTCAAAAAATACCGAAGGGCAAGGCCCAAAGGGCCGAAGGGTCCGTTCAAGAAGTTCTTGTCACATTATACATGAAACTTGTCGAAAAGGCAACTGGGAACAGGCGTTTCCTCCCATTTCCAGCCTTGCTGGAATGAAAATTTTTTGTTACAATGAAGCCTTGAAGGCCAATGGGAAAGGAGTGGGGGCTCTGTGCAGGCGCAGGAGCTGACGCTGGAAGAACTGAAACAACTCTATCAATCCCGCATTTCCCGGGATTTCGTCCCCAATGAGCTGCGCCCCTGGGGGAACATGCGCGCTCTGGCCCTGCGGGGGGCTTACCGGGCGTTTGCCTATCGGGAGAAGGGGGCCGTTCTGGCCTATGGGATCTTTGCCCACTGCCCTGGGGCGGCCCTGCTGGACTATCTGGCCGTGGACCCGGCCTTGCGGGGCAGGGGCCTGGGCACCCGCTTCTTCCAAGCGCTGCAGGGGGCTGCCAGGCAGCTTGGCGCGCCTTTTTTCCTCATTGAGGCAGAGAGCCTGGAGAGCGCGCAAACCCCAGCGGAGAAGGAGGTCCGCCGCAGGCGCATCCAGTTTTACACCCGCTGCGGCTGCCGGGAGACCGGGCTTTTCTCCTTCCTGTTTGGGGTGGAGTATCAAATTCTGCTGTTTCCCCTGGAGGGGGAACCCGGCCGGGAGCAGGCCAGGGCCGCCTTGGAGAGCCTCTACCGCCTGCTGTTCCGTGTTTCGGCAGGCGCCTCGAAGAGGGCGCCGCGCCCGGTGTGCCGCATCTATGAAAAAGGCGGAGCCCCGGGAGAAAATAAGGGGTTTTACATGGATTTGCTTTGACTTTTTCCGGCTGGGGGGATATAATGAGATGATTAAAGATCTCTTAGAGGAAGGAGGCTTGGCCATGGAACCCCCGAAGCACGCGCAAGAACGGCAGCTGCCGCCCCATTTTTCTCGGGAATTGGGCCGGGCCATTACCTTTTTAAGCCGCGGCCGCAAGCGCTTCATGGCGGAACGCCTGCGGGAGCTGGGCTTTTCCGGCGCCATGTACCTGATTCTGCTCCATTTGGAGCACCACCCCGGCGCCACCCAGGACAGCATTGCCAACCATCTGTTTATCGACAAATGCAATGTGGCCCGGCGCACCAAAAAGCTGGAAACCCTGGGCTACCTTTACCGGGAGACCAACCAGAACGACCGGCGGGAAAACCACCTGTACCTGACGGACAAAGGCCGGGAGCTGGTGCCCACCATCCGGGAATATTTGGGCCAGTGGGGGCGCTCCATCACCGCGGACTTGACGGACACGGAGTGCGCGGAGCTGTTAGCCCTTCTGACCAAGATGACCGGCCAGGACCGAAAGTGACATAGCATGGAAAAAGCCCGTTCCCAAGCTGGGAGCGGGCTTTTTTGACGGCAGCCGCGGGGGCTGCCTTTTTGCTTTTTCGGGAGAATTAGAACAGCGCCGGACCCCATTGCAGCCACAGCCTCCACAGGGGAGGGAGGCTCCGCCGCAGGGCGTCTTCCAGCAGGAGAGCTTCCCTCTGGAAGGGCTGCAACTCCTCCTGTGTGAGGGTGTGTTGGCTGAAGCGGGCCTTCAGGGCCAGGCTTTCCAGCTCTTGCGGCAGTTCCCGCCGCCAGGCGGGCAGATGGGCCAGGGCCGCCTGCTGCAGCCCTAGAATGTGGGCGTACAGGGCCAGGGCTGCCTGGTTTCTGTCGGGCTGGGCGAAGCGCCTGTTCCGCCGGGCCAATACCAGCCTGCGCCGGAACAAAAGAGCTCCCAGCAGCAGGAGAAGCCCTCCTGCTGCCCCGGCGGCAGCGCCCCAGGCCCGGCCGCCGGTTCCGCCTTCCGCTGCGGGGACCCCTCCCGGGGTGGAAGAGGGGGAGGCGCTGGGGCTGGGCTCCGCGGAGGGCGAAGCAGAGGGGGACGCCGCGGGAGAGGCGGACGGAGAGGGAAGGGGCGTGGGGGTGGGGGACGCGGCCTCCGGAGTGGGGGCTGCCGGCTCCGCCACAGGCCGGGCGTCCTCCGAAGCGGCGGGGGAGTCCGGCCCGGCGGGAGTCACCTCTACCGGGATCCACCCGGTACCGCCCATGTAGATCTCCACCCAGGCGTGGGCGTTGTAGTCGGGCACGTCCACCCAGCCCTCCTCGCCGGAGGGCACCGCGTACCCCTCCGCGTACCGTGCGGGGATGCCCGCCGCCCGGAACAGGGCCACCGCCGCCGTGGCAAAGTGGACGCAGTACCCCTGGCGGCTTTGAAACAGGAAGTACTCCACAAAGTCCTGCCCCTCCGGCAAGCTGGGCGGGGAGAGGGTGTACACGCACTGGGCCGCCAGGGTGCTGGCGATCTGCTGGGCCAGCATCAGGGGGGAGCTGTCACTGGCCGAGAAGCCGTTGCCCACCGTCAGCACCAGGTGGTTGTCCAACAGGTACTGCTCCAGGGTCTGCCGCAGGCTGTCAGGCAGCTGGGTGTAATGCTCGTAGACAAAGCGGTTGTAGGCTTCCAGCGAGTGGGCCAGGTCCTGCTGCTCCGGGCTGAGGTACCCAATCAAACTGGAGGGGATGGTCCATCTCTCCACCTCCTCCAGGGAGAGGGACTCCCCCTGGGAGCCGGGCATCTCCTGGGAGAGGGTCTCCATAAATTCCCGCATGCTGGTGGACGCCACCACCTGTTCCCAACTGGAAAACTGTCCCGTTGCCAGCAGGGAGCCGGCATAGGCATTGGCCACGGCGGAAGAGGCCCGGCCGGAATAGGTCATCACAAAATCGGTCCTGCCCCAGGCCTCCACCTCATAGCTGCGGGTGCCGCTGAAAAACCGGGGGGACTGGAGAAAGCCGTCCTCCACATACTCCATGGATTCCGGGTCCACACTCTCTGCGGTCAGCCCATAGGGAAGGTACAGGCACCGGGGGCTGGCCCCCACATTCTCCACAGAAAGGGTGTAGGGGATGGAGGCGCGGGTGGTGGAATAATTGCCAAAGTCTTCTTGGAACAGGTCTGCCAGGGTTTGGGGATGTGTGCCGTTCAGCAGCTCTTCCAGCTGGGCCTCGTCCTCCTGGGAAAGGCGTTCCCAGCTGCGGCCGGTGTACACGCTGCCTACAAAGCTCTTCAAATAGTCCTTTTCCCCGTTGACAAAGTCTTCCCGCTGCGAATCCCCCCAGTCGTATTGTACCCGCAGCACCGTTTCCCCCGTGTAGCTGCGGGTTCCCAGGGCGTCCAGGTTTACCCGGCCGTTGCCGCTGCCCACACCGCCCCGCAGGGCCGCTTGGATTCCAAATCCCTGCGTCAGGCCGTCCCGCAGGTCGGCGGCGATTTGGGGCCGCTGGTAGGCGCTTTGAGGAAACAGCAGGGATGCCAGCCCCATGCACAGGATGCCGGCCCCCAGCACAGTGAGCAGCATGGCGGGCCGGGCGGCCGTGGTGCCTGCGGCGTGAAAGCGGCCGCCCTCCTCCAAAAGCCGGTGGCGGCGGCCCAGGGTGGGGGCTGTCAGCAGCAGCGCCAGCCAGAACAGCAGCAGTGCTCCCAGATACAGCCCCGGGGGGACCAGGGAGATTATCATGGGGAACAGCAGCATCAGCCCAGAGAGGAGAAAGGCCCCCAGGCAGCTTCTTTTCCCCACCAGAAACCACCCCAGAAAGAACAGAAAGGGGAAGGTGAGCAGGCAGAAAAACACCGTGCACTGCCTCTCCACCACAGAGGGGGAAAGGGTGTCCACCACCAGGGAGGGCAGGGTTATGCCGAATTTCTCGCTGTATGCCTGCAGCACCCCGTTTACTGTGTGGGCGCAGCCCTGCACCAGATCCTGGAAGAAAAGGGCCACCACCCCCACCCACAGGCCGATCAGCGCCAGAGAAACCGCCCAGGGCTGGTTCTTCACCAGAAAAAGGAAAAGGCAGGCCAGCAGGCAGGCGATGCCGCACAGCGCCGCGGGGACCGGGGCCACCGGCACCTGGAATGCTCCAAAAAAGCAGCCGAATGCCCCCAGGGTGCCCAGCAGCAGCAGCGCGCCGTAAAAAAGCCACTGCGAGAGGGCCCCGGGTTCCGCGCTGAGAATGCGGGGCTTGTCCAGCAGGGGTTCCCCTGCCTCTCGATTCCGTTTCAATGCCATGGAGCGCCTCCTTTCCGCGGCGTTACAGTGCCATCCCGTTCAGCTCCTGGGCGGCCTGCCCGGGCTGTACCCGGCGGGCTTCCTTCCCGGCGAGGGCGGGCCCTCTCTCCGCCTCCGGGTCTGTGTAGAGGATGCTGAGCCGCGCGCTGGGCCATTTCAGCTTTACCGCCTCTAAAACCGTCTCTTGTGGCTGGCAGCAAAGGTAAATCACATGGGAAACCCCCGAGGGCAGGTCCTCCTGCCGCGGTGTGGGCAGAGAGGCATGCCCTCCCGAGGCAAGGAGCTCCTTCCACAGGGGAAGCAGGTCCTCCGGGCCCACCACTTCCCGGCAGTGGAGCACCTGGGCGGAGGGTTCCCAGTAAGCGGCCCGGTGGGCCACCTCTCCCTCCGCCAAAAAGCTGGAGAGGCTGGCAAAGGCGTCCAGCAGGGCATCGGCCTCTGTGCCTGTGCCATTCAGGTCCAGCAGGAACAGCCGGTGGTCCGAGAGGGGCAGGCCCAGCTCCTTCACCAGGGGGCGGCCCAGCTTTTGAGAAAGCTTCCAGTGGATGCGGGAGAGCCGGTCCCCTTCCCGCCAATCCCGCAGGGCGAACAGCTCGGTGGGGTCGTCCCCCGGCTTTGTCTGGGAGTAGCGCTCCCCCTCGCTGTCGGGCACGCTGCTCTCCTGCAGCTCCAGCACCAGAGGGTGGACGGCGGGCCAGAAAAAGGCGGCGGCCTCTTGCCGGGGGTTGTGCAGCAGCGGCAGGGAGAACAGCCCCAGATAGTCGCTGACCCAGGCCCGCTCCATCCGGCACAGCAGCTGGCCGCAGGCCCGGGAGGAGAGCTGGTGCTCCAGCACCTGGGGCAGGGGAGAGGCGCTGATGGTAAAGCGCTCCTGCTCCCGCTGGCCGGTCAGGGTGTTCTCCACCGACAGCCGCACCCGGATGCGGCCGCTGGAAAAGGGGGTGATATTCCACACCCGCAGCCGCAGGGGGATATTCTCCCCCTTGCGGGCGCAGGGCACGCCCGAGGCCCCTGCCCCTCCGGCGGAAAGGACCGCCCGCGCCCCCAGCATCCCCGGCAGGGACACCGCCAGGGAAACAAAGGGGAGCAGCAGGGACAGGCTGAACACATAGAGGGAGAGGTACCCGTCGTAGCAGATGAAAAACAGGCCGGTGCAGGCCAGCAGCGCCAGGTAACAGAGCCGGTTCTTCCACATGGGGGCTCCCTCCTTTCCAAATTCCTGGGCAGATGGGTGGGCGCGGTGAAAAACGCTTTAAAAGGCAGGCCCCTCAGCCCACGGCTTTGGGGCTGGGGACAGACTCCCACACCTCGGCCAGCAGGGCGTGGGGGGTCCGGCCGCTGAGCCGGGCCTGGGGGTCCGGCACAATGCGGTGCTCCAAGGCGTTGTAGTAGAGCAGCCGGATGTCCTCGGGGATGATATAGTCCCGCCCCGCCATCCAGGCGGAGGCCCGGCAGGCCCGCACCAGGGCCCCACCGGCCCGGGGGCTGGCGCCCATGCGGATGAGGGGGTGCTCCCGGGTGGCGGCGCACAGCTGTGCCACAAAGCGGTACAGCTCCTCCGCCACATGAACCTGGGCCACTTCCTCCTGCATCTGCAGCACCTCCTCCAGGGTGGCCACCCGGCGGATGGAGTCCACGGGGCGGCCGCCCTCGGTCTGCTTTAGAATCAGCACCTCCTGCTCCAGGGAGGGGTAGCCGATGGACAGCCGCAGCATAAACCGGTCCAGCTGGGACTCTGGCAGGGGCTGGGTGCCTGCGGTGCCCAGGGGGTTCTGGGTGGCGATAACCGTGAAGGGCCGGGGCAGGGGGTGGCTCACGCTGTCCACAGTGACCTGGCCCTCCTCCATGGCTTCCAGCAGGGCGCTTTGGGTTTTGGCGCTGGTGCGGTTGATCTCATCAGCCAAAAAGAGGTTGCACAGGGCCGCGCCGGGCCGGTAGGTAAAGCCCCCCGTGTCCCGGTCCCAAACAGAGAAGCCCACCACGTCGGCGGGCATCACCTCGGGGGTGAACTGCACCCGGTTGTATTGCAGGCTCATGGCTTTGGAAAAGGCCAGGGCCAGGGTGGTTTTTCCCACGCCGGGGTTGTCCTCCAGCAGGATGTGCCCCCGGGCCAAAATGGCCATGAGCACCTTGCAGACCACAGTGTCCTTTCCCAGAATGGCTTTACGCACCTCGCTGATGACAGCCAGGGCCTTGGGCTGTAACATATCGTTTTCCCTCCGATCTTCCGTGCCCCGCGCGGGCCGGGCATTGCAAAGCAGCATGCAGATAGTATACCATAATCGGCGGGGGATGAACAGGGGAAGAGTCCCTTTTTGTCAGGGCCTTCTGTGCTCTGCTGGGAAGAGGAAAAATGTCGAAGGGTTTTTGTGAAAAACGCTTGACAAACCCCGGGGAGAATGATATAGTGAAGCTGTATTCTGATAGCGCGTAAAGATGGACTCACAGCTTTGTAAGTCATTTAGGACTGTCTGAATGGCTTATCTGAACTGTGAGCTTTTTTAATCCGGGGGTCTCCTTCTTCGGTGAAGCCTTTCAAACGCCGGGCAACCGGCGGCCGGTGCTGCTAGCATGATACGATCTTATCTCTAGGAGGTGCCGATTTATGAACGGTACAGTTAAGTGGTTCAACGCAGAAAAGGGCTATGGCTTCATCTCCAACGATGAAGGCGGCGACGACGTGTTTGTGCATTTCTCCGCCATTGTGGCCGACGGCTTCAAAACCCTGGAAGAGGGCCAGAAGGTCACCTTCGAGACCGAGCCCGATCCCAAGAACAGCTCCAAGCTGCGGGCTGTGAATGTCCAGAAGATCTGAACATCCCTTTGAAAACAGGCGGGGCCGGTTCTCCTTGGAGAGCCCGGCCCTTGCTTTTTTAAAAAAGTTCTTGACAACGCCGGTTCTATCCGTTATAATAATCAAGCGCTGAAAAACAGCGGGAACTGTGCGGGAGTAGCTCATCTGGTAGAGCGCCACCTTGCCAAGGTGGAGGTAGCGAGTTCGAGCCTCGTCTTCCGCTCCAAATGGGACGGACCTTTTGGGTCCGTCCTTTTTTTGTTCCCGAAAGGAATAGCGCGTTTTTTCAAAATCCCTCTTGTCCGTACAATTCCTTTGTGCTATGATGAGCCCAGACCTGGATCGTTCCAGAAGGGAGAGAGTGGATATGAAGATGAGCCGCGAAGTGCCGGTGACGGCCTTCCAAGGGGGCGAGGGCCTTCTGCCCGCCTATCAAAGGCTGGTGCGGGAGAAGGTCATCCCCTATCAATACCAGGTGCTGGAGGATAAACTGGAAGGCGTGGAGAAGAGCCATGCCCTGGAGAACCTGCGCCTGGCCGCCCAGAAGAACCGGGGAGAGGCCCTTTCCGGGGAGTTTTACGGCATGGTGTTCCAAGACAGCGACGTGGCCAAGTGGCTGGAGGCGGCCGCCTATTCCCTGGGCCAGTGCCCCAACCCCGCCCTAGAGCGGGAGGTGGACAGCGTGGTGGAGCTGCTCGCCCAGGTGCAGCAGGAGGACGGGTATTTGAACTCCTACTTCACCGTCAAAGAGCCGGAGCGGAAGTGGACCAACCTGCAGGAGGCCCACGAGCTCTACTGTGCGGGCCACCTGATGGAGGCCGCCTGCGCCTATTACGAGGCCACCGGGAAGGATCGCCTTTTGAAAATCATGGAGAAAAACGCCGGCTGCATCTACCGCCATTTCATGGAGGAGTGCCCCCAGGGCTACTCCGGCCACCCGGAGGTGGAGCTGGCGCTGTTGCGGCTGTACCGGGCCAGCGGCAATGAGAAGTACAAGGAGCTGTGCGCCCATTTCCTAGAGGTGCGGGGCCAGTCCCCCAACTACTTTATCCAGGAAAAGGCCCGCCGGGGCTGGAACGTGTGGGGCCCCACCGGCAACGACGCCAACGATACCGACTACACCCAGAGCACCCTCCCCGTGCGGGAGCAGAAGGACGCCGTGGGCCACGCCGTGCGGGCGGTGTACCTGTACACGGCCATGGCGGACCTGGCCGGGGAGACCGGGGACCAGGGCCTTGCCAAGGCCTGCCGCGCCCTGTGGGAGAGCGTCACCCACCGGCAGATGTACGTCACCGGGGGCATTGGCTCCACCGTGCTGGGAGAGGCCTTCACCGTGGATTACGACCTGCCCAACGCCACCGTCTACGCGGAGACCTGCGCCTCCATCGGGCTGATCTTCTTCGCCCGGCGGATGCTCCAGCTGGAGGCCAAGGGCGAGTACGCCGACGTGATGGAGCGGGCCCTGTACAACACGGTGCTGGCGGGGATGCAGCTGGACGGCAAGCGCTTCTTCTACTGCAACCCCCTGGAAGTGGTGCCGGGCATCTCCGGCAAAGCGGCCACCCAGCGCCATGTGGACCCCCAGCGTCCCGCGTGGTACGCCTGCGCCTGCTGCCCGCCCAACGTGGCCCGGCTGCTGTCCTCCATCGGCAGCTATGCCTACGGGGAGGGGGAGAAGGCTTTCTTCATCCACCTGTACCTGGGGGGCGCCGTGAAGAGCTCCCAGGGCTGGTCCCTCTCCTGTGAGACGGATTACCCCCGGCAGGGCACCGCCCGGTTCACCTTCCACGGGCGAGCGGAGGCCACCTTGGCCTTCCACATCCCCTCATGGAGCGCTCAAACCTGCCTGCGGGTCAATGGGGAGGAGCAGGACCTGGGCGCCCTGCTCCAGGATGGCTACGCCTATGTGGCCCGCTCCTATGGGGAAGGCGATGTGATCGAGCTCTCCTTTGACATGGCCCCCTATAAGGTTTACGCCACCAGCCGGGTGCCCGCAGACACGGGCTGCGCGGCGGTGCAGCGGGGCCCGGTGGTCTACTGCGCCGAGGGCGTGGACAACGGCGGCGACGTGCTCTCCCTTTCCCTTCGGGAGGGCGGGGCCCTTTGGGAGAAGCCCTATGACCCGGACCTGCTGGGAGGCATCGTCCCCCTGGTGGCCGAGGGCTGGCAGGCCAAGCCCGCAGAGGAGCTTTACACCCGGCAGCGCCCCCCGCGGGAGGCGGCGGACATTCGCCTGGTGCCCTATTACGCCTGGGGCAACCGGGGGGAGAACCAGATGCGCGTCTGGCTTCCCGAAAACTGACCATGCGCCAAAAACGGCAGAAAGGCCCGCTCCCAGTTTGGGAGCGGGCCTTTCTATGGCTTTCCAGAAAAGAGTTACCCAGCTTTTTTCACGCCGCGGAACCGCAGCAGAAAGGCGGAGTGAACGATGACTACCACCGACCCGGCGTTGTGCACCAGGGCCCCCACCACCGGGTTCAGAATGCCGGTTATGGCTAACAGGATTGCCAAAAAATTCAGCCCCATAGAGAAGCTCAGGTTGCACTGGATGACCACCATCATCCGCTTTGCCAGCCGCAGCAGGTGGGGAACTTCACGGATGTCGTCGTTGACCAGGGCGATATCCGCGGCGTCCACGGCAATGTCGCTGCCAATGCCCCCCATGGCGATGCCCACCTGGGCCTTTTTCAGGGCGGGGGCGTCGTTGATGCCGTCGCCGATCATGCAGACAGGCTGGCCCCGGCCCTGATACCCGTCGATGATATCCAGCTTGTCCTGGGGCAGGCAGCTCCATTTCACCTGGCCGATTCCCAGCTGCCGGGCAATGGCTTGGGCCGCCTCTTGGTGGTCCCCAGTCAGCAGCACGGGAGTGACCCCCGCCGCCTTTACCTGGGCGATGGTCTGGGCCGCGTCAGGGCGCAGGGTGTCCGCCAGGGCGAGGAAGCCGGCCAGCTTTCCGTCCGCCGCCAAGTACACCACCGTGCAGCCTTGGGAGAGGAACTCCCCGGCAGCCTGTTCCGCCTGGGGGGAAAGGGCAACCCCCGCCTCCCGCAGAAGCGCCGGGTTCCCCGCCAGCACGTGGGTGCCCCGCACTTGGGCCCGCACCCCGCGGCCCGGGAGCATTTGGAAGTCCTCCGGCTCGGGGAGCTGCGGGTGCCCCGCTTCCTGATAGCACCGGACAATGGCCTTGCCCAGAGGGTGCTCTGAGCGGGCCTCCGCCCCTGCGGCCCAGGCATAGAGCTGAGAGGGGGAGAGGGCTGCGTCCAGGCTCTTCACCTGCACTACCTGGGGCCGTCCAAAAGTGAGGGTGCCGGTTTTGTCAAAGGTGATGTGGCTCACCTTGGAGAGCCGCTCCAAAGCGTCCCCCTCCCGGACAAGAAAGCCGTGCTTGGTGGCGTTGCCAATGGCCGCCATAATGGCTGTGGGGGTGGCCAGCACCAGGGCGCAGGGGCAGAAGACCACCAAAATGGTCACCGCCCGGATGATCTCCCCCGTCACTGCCCAGGTGACGGCGGCAGCGGTCAGGGCGATCACCACAATCCAGGTGGCCCACCGGTCCGCCAGGCCCACAATTTTGGCCTTGCCCGCGTCGGCGGACTGCACCAGGCGGATCATCCGCTGGATGGAGCTGTCCTCCCCCACCCGGGAGGCCTCCATCTCAAAGGCGCCAAACTGGTTTACGGTGCCGCTGGAGACCGGGTCCCCCGGTCCCAGGTCCACAGGGAGGGACTCCCCGGTCATCACCGCCTGGTTGATGGAGGTCTGCCCGGAGAGGATGGTCCCATCCACGGGAATGGTCTCTCCTGGCAGCACCCGCAGGCGGTCCCCCACCTGCACCTGCTCCGCGGGCAGAATGGTTTCCTTCCCCTCCCGAAGCACCCGGGCGGTGCGGGGGGTGAGCTTTACCAGCCGTTCAATACCCGCCCGGGCCCGGGCCACGGTCAGGTCTTCCAGCAGGCCGCCCAGCTGCATGATGAAGGCCACCTCTCCGGCGGCGAAGTCCTCCCCAATAATCACCGAGGCAACCAGGGCGATGGACACCAGCACGTCGGCCTTGATGTCAAATTCCGTCACCAGGCCGATGATGGCTTCTAAAACAATGGGGACGCCGCACAGCACAATGGCCACCCAGGCGGCGTCAAAGGGCAGAGGCAGCGGATGGAAGATGCTGAGAAGCAGGGAAAGGCCCGAGAGCACCAGCAGGGCCACATCCTTCCGCGTGCCGCCCCAGTCCAGAAATTTTTGCAGCGCTTTCATGGGGAAAGCCTCCTTCGCACAGGGAGTTTGTCAGGGCTGTCTTTATAATATACCCATAGGGGTATAGGTTGTCAAGAGGGAGAAAGGGGTTCCCCCCCTTTTTTCCGGAAAAAGAAAGGCCCGCCCCTCCGGCCGGCCCCTCAGTTCATGTTGGCAAAGCGCTCCACTGCCTTTGTAAAATTCTGAATGGTCTGGTCCGCGTCCCCGTGCTCAATGCCGTCCCGGACGCAGTGCTTGATGTGCCCCTCCAGCACCACCTGGCCCGCCTTGTGCAGGGCCGACTTGGCCGCGTTGATCTGGGAGAGGATGTCCTCGCAGGGCACGTCCTCGTCGATCATCCGGTCGATGGCCTGCACCTGGCCGATGATTTTTTTCAGCCGCCGGTGCAGGTTTTCCGCATCCATACATTGCCGCATAGCCGCGCCTCCTGAAAGCATTCTTTTTTTCATTATGGGGGAAAATCGGGCGCTTGTCAAGGGTGGGGGTCTCTTGTATCCATCCCAAAACCTTGCTATAATAAAGCATACTTTCTGGAAAGAGAGGCATTTTTTATGGAAAACATCTTGTCCGCCATCCGGGCGAACATTCAAACTGTGCTGGTGGGGGAGGAGCGGGCGGCCTCCCTGCTGTTGACTGCCCTCATCGCCGGGGGGCATGTGCTCATCGAGGACGTGCCCGGCATGGGCAAGACGGTGCTGGCCCGCTCCCTGGCCAAAAGCGTGGACGCCGCCTTTGGCCGGGTGCAGTTCACCCCGGACCTGCTGCCCTCGGATGTGACAGGTTTGAACTTTTTTGACCGCAAGGCCGGGGACTTTGTGTTCAGCCCGGGGCCGGTGTTCTGCAGCATCCTGCTGGCGGATGAGATCAACCGGGCCACGCCCCGCACCCAGTCCGCCCTGCTGGAGTGCATGGCCGAGGGCCAGGTGACGGTGGACGGGGTGACCCGCCGGCTGGAGCCCCCCTTCTTTGTCATCGCCACCCAGAACCCGGTGGAGACCCTGGGCACCTACCCCCTGCCAGAGGCCCAGCTGGACCGGTTTTTGCTGCGCATCTCCATGGACATGCCCACCAAGGCCCAGGAGCGCCAGATCTTAGAGCGCTTCCAGGACAGCGAGCCCCTGGAGTCCCTGGCGCCGGTGTGCTCCAAAGAGCAGATTGTGGAGCTGCAGGCCGCGGCGCGGAAGGTCTATATCCACCCCGTGCTGCTGGACTACATGGTGGACCTGGCCCACGCCTCCCGGCAGATGCGGGGGGTAGAGCTGGGGGTCAGCCCCCGGGGCACCCTGGCCCTGATGCGGGCCTCCCAGGCCAAGGCCCTGGTGGAGGGGCGCCAGTTTGTCACGCCGGAAGATATCAAAGAGGTGGGGGTGCCGGTCATCGCCCACCGGCTGGCGGTCAGCGGCATGGCGGGCTCTTCCCAGGCACAGAAAGAGGCGGCGGCCTCCCTGCTCTCCTCCGTGGCCCTGCCCACGGAGGACTGGTCCAGGTGACATGGCCGCGCTGGGGATTCTCCTCCTGCTGGCGGCGCTGCTTTTCCTCCAGTCCTTTTTGTATGACAGGCTTTGGAGCAAGGGCCTGGAGGTGAAGGTGTCCTTCCAGGAGGAGTACGCTGTGGAGGACGACACCGCCCTTCTCGCAGAGGTGGTGGTCAACGACAAGCTGCTGCCCCTGCCGGTGGTGGAAATCGACTTCCACATGGACAAGGGCCTGCGCTTTTCCGACGAGGCCAACACCGCCGTCAGCGACCGCTCCTACCGCCGGGACGTGTTCGCCCTGGGGGCGCGCCAAAAGATCACTCGCACCTTAGAGTTCCGCTGCGCCCGCCGGGGATATTACGCCATCGGCCAGGCGGGCCTGGATGCGCGCAGCCTGCTGCTCTCTAAAAAATATGTGGGCGCCTCGCCCCAAAGCACGGATTTCTATGTGCTGCCCCGGCCCGTACCCACCCAGCGCATCCAAATCCCCTTTTCCCAGATTATGGGCAGCGTGCTCAGCCGGAAGAAGGTCTACGACGACCCCTTCGAGTTCGCCGGCCTGCGGGAGTACACCAAGAGCGACCCCATGAAGTACATCAATTGGAAGGCCACTGCCAAAACGGGGAACATGCTGGTGAATATCCACGAGTCCACTCTCTCCCAGAAGGTGGCGGTGCTGCTGGATATGGAGGGCCTGGGCGTCCAGCAGGCGGATGTGCTCAACGAGGAGGCGGTGCGGGTGGCCTGCGCCCTGTGCTCCCGCCTGCTGGAGGCGGGGGTGCGGCTGAGCGTCGCCTCCAACGGGGTGGACGTGCACAGCGGCCGCCCCCTAGACCTGCCGGAGGTCTCCGGCGCGGGCAGCGTCCTCTCCCTGCGCAAGAGCTTCGCCTGCCTTCGGGCGGGCAATGGGCTTGCGCCCATCCAGTCCTCCTTCCCAGAGGGGGACAGCAGCCTGCTGTGCGTGCTGGTCTCCCGCAGCCTGCGGGAGGACCTGGCCTGGGAGTTCGCCCAGCGGGCGGGCCAGCGGGAGTGGGTGCACATCACCCCCTGCCTGGAGGTGCCGGAAGAACAGCCGCGGCTGGGGGCGGTCCACCGCTTCTACTGGGAAGTGTGAAAGGGGGAAGAAGATGAAACGGCTGACAGATCTGGGAACTTGGCGCCAGTGGGTGCTGCGGGCCCTGGGCTGGTGCCACTGCGGGCTGCTGTACCTGCTGTATTACGGCCTGCTCCTGTGGATCTTCCAGGGCGGGGGCGCCCTGCCCCTGGGCCTGTGGCGGGGCCTGCTGGCCCTGCTTCCCCTGGCTTTGGCAGACGTGGGCGCCCAGCTTTGCCGCAAGCTGTGGCAGTTCTCCCTGTTGAGTTTGGCCCTCTGCGGCCTGACGTGGCTGCTGCTGGGCCACCCTGCGGCCATGGCGCCCCTGGCGCTGGTGTGCCTCCTGCGGGGGAAGAACAGCCTTTCCGAGGACCCGGTGGATTCCGCCCTGGACCGGCCCCTGCTTCCGGCGGCGGCGCTGTTTTTGGCGCCCTTCCTGTACAGCGCGGTGATGGGAGAGCCCTGGCTGCAAAAGGCCAGCCTGGTGTGGGCGGCGGTGTACCTGCTGCTGTGGGCCGGGTGGCATGGCTTCCGCACCATCGACCAATACCTCTCCCTCAACCGGGACAGGGCGGGGGTTCCGGCCAAGCGCATCGTGCGCACCAGCGGCCTGGCCCTGCTGGGCATGCTGGTGCTGGCGGGGGCCCTGCTGCTGCCGGCCCTGGTCACGGAAGAGGGCGTGTTCCGCATCGACCCCCAGACCCGGGAGGTCACGGTGCAGGCCCAGGTCCAAACCCCCGAAACGCCCGCCGCCATGGAGCGGCCCCAGTGGCTGGACCAGCTGGGGCAGGGGAGCAGCTTCCAGTTCCCGCCGTTCCTCAACTATCTGCTGTGGGCCCTGACGGGGGGCCTGGCAGGGGCGGCGCTGCTCTACGGGGCCTACTGCCTGTTGCGGACTTTCCGCAGCTCCTTTGTGGACCACCGGGACGTGGTGCAGTACCTGCGGGGGCCCCAGGAGAAGCCGGAGGAAGCCCCCCGGCGGAAGAGGCAGCGCCCCCGCCTGTGGGACCGTTCCCCTAATGCCCAGGTGCGCCGGAAATACCGGCGGGCCGTGCTGCAGGCCTCCAAGGAGCCCCCGCCGGTGTGGGCTGCCCCCCGGGAGATTGAGGAGGGGGCGGGCCTGCGGGACGCCCAGCTCCACCAGCTCTATGAGAAAGCCCGGTACAGCCGGGAGGGCTGTACCCTGCAGGAGAGCCGCAGCCTAAAGCGGCAGTAAAAAAAGCGCCTTGCAAAAGGCGCTTTTTTGTCAGGGCCCATTCCAGGGCCGGTCCCATTCCCGCTGGCGGGCCAGCAGCAGGGCCACCCGGTGCAGGTCCTCTGCCGTGTGGATGAGCTCCTCCCGCCGGTGGAGCTGCATCTGTAACTCCACTGGCAGGGAGAGAAAATAGCTCCTGCTGCTGGAGCTGCCCGCCAGCAGGGCGTTTAAATCCGTATAAGCCAATGCGTCACCCCTGAAAGCTAGGGTGCCCAGCCGGGGGATTTTTATAACCGGGGGCTCAGCCCAGGCAGCGCCCCACAATCTCCCGCAGGGCGGGGTATACGGCGGGAGAGCCGGCCAGAATGGCTTGGGGCTTTTCATAGGAGAAGGCTTGGCCCGGGAGGGTGTCCAGGGGGCAGCCCGCCTCCCGCAGGATGACGGAAGCGGCGGCGTAGTCCCAGGGGGAGAGCCGGGCCTCAAAAAAGCCGTCGCACTGGCCAGCCGCCACATGGCACAGGTCCAGGGCCGCAGAGCCGCTCCGGCGCAGGTCCCCGCAGCAAAGGAACAGCTCCTTGGCGGCGGCAAAGGTGGCGTCCGCCAGCTCCCGGTAATAGGGGGCGGTGCCAAACACAATGACAGCGTTTTCCAGGGGCGCCTGGGCCCCCTGAAGGGGCTTCCCGTTGCAGAAGGCGCCCCCGCCCCGCACGGCGGTGAACAGCTCGCCGGTGCCCAGGTCCAGCACCAGGCCCATCACGCCCTGGCCGTCCTTCACCAGCCCCACGGAGATGGCCGAGGGCTGGTAGCCCCGGATGAAGTTGGTGGTGCCGTCGATGGGGTCGATCACCCAGTTAAATCCGGGGGCCATCTTGTTTTCCTCCTGCTCCTCGGCAAAAAAGCGGGCCTCCGGCAGCAGGGGAGAGAGGTGTTCCATCAAAAATTGCTGAGAGGCCATGTCCGCCTCCGTGACGAAATTGGCGTGCCCCTCTTTGGAGTACACCGCCGGGTGGGGGATGGAGCGCACCAGCTCCCCCGCCTGGCGGAGGATGGGCTCCGCTTTCTCTAACAGCGCCTGAAGTTCCATAAAGACCCTTCCTTTCCATTTGCTCTCCCTATCATACCAGAGAACCGCCCGGGGCGCAACAGCAAAGCTGTTCGCAGTCTGTTAAGAGAGGCTTAATGAAAAACTCAGAACCTGTTCAACGGAAGTTCAAAAAAGGGGGGTATTCTATAAGCACAGCAGAAGAAGAGGCCCCCAAGGGGGACACTCTTCCCCCACTTGCTTTTTTCATAGATTTTACCTCCCTCTCTCCGCCGTCCGAAATTCCCGGGCGGCTTTTTCCTTGCCTGTTTCCGCGGCGCCCCGAAAAGGGCAAACGAAAAGCGCCCCGTGGCAAACAGGGCGCTTTTTGCTGGATGGATTCCCGGCTTTAGATAACCGCCAGCAGGATGAAGTTGAGCACGAACAGAGCGGTGACCACCCACAGGATGGGATGGACCTTTTTGGCCTCGCCCTTGCACACCTTCACAATACAGTAGGTGATAAAGCCCATGGCGATGCCGTAGGAGATGCTGTAGCACAGGGCCATGAAGATGCCCGCGAAGAAGGCGGGGATGGCCTCGGACAGATCATCCCACTGGATCTCCTTGAAGGAGGAGGTCATCATCACACCCACCAGCACCAGGGCGGGAGCCGTGGCGGCAGAGGGGATGGCGCTGACAAAGGTGGCCAGGAAGGCGCTCAGCGCAAAGCAGATGGCAACCACCACGCTGGTAAGGCCCGTGCGGCCGCCAGCGCCAATGCCGGCAGCGCTCTCCACAAAGGTGGTGGTGTTGCTGGTGCCGAAGATGGCGCCAATGGAAGTGGCGGTGGCGTCGGCGAACAGGGCCTTGTCCATCTTAGAGTGGAAGCCGGCCTTGGTCTCCATGGCCTTCTCGTCCTCATCGGAGAAGATGCCGGTGCGGCGGCCGGTTCCAATGAAGGTGCCGATGGTGTCGAAGGTGTCGGAAATGCTGAAGGCAAAAATGGTGATCAGCACCAGGGGCAGTTTTGCCAGGTCGGTGAAGAGAGAGGGAAGACCCGCCGGGGTAAAGATGGCGCAGAAGGTGGTGGGCAGGGCGGCGCAGGCTTCCGTAAAGCTGATGGTGTCGCCCAGAGCGGTGACGCCCATGGGGATGCCCAGCAGGGCAGAGGCCACGATGCCGATGAGGATGGCGCCTTTCACGTTCAGCACCAGCAGGATGATGGTGATGGCCAGGCCAATGAGGAACAGCCACAGCACGGGGGTGTTCAGCTTGGCCAGTTCGGGCACGATGCCAGAGGTGATAATGGTGGCGCCGTCCTCAGCCACCGCGCCGCCGGTGAAGTTGATCACATCGATGTTCAAGAAGCCAATGTAGGCCACAAAGATGCCAATGCCGCCGCCAATGGCGTTCTGCAGGCTGCGGGGAATGGACTTAATGATGTACTTGCGGATCTTCGTCACGGTGATGAGGATGTTGATCAGGCCGCAGATGAACACCATGGACAGAGCCTGCTGCCAGGTAAAGCCCAGGCCAAAGCACACGGTGTACACAAAGAACGCGTTCAGGCCCATGCCGGGTGCCTGAGCGTAGGGGACGTTTGCCACCAGGCCCATCACCAGGGTGCCGATGATGGAGGCAATGATGGTGGCCAGGAACACGGCGCCCCACTCCATGCCCGACGCGCTGAGCACGCCGGGGTTGACCACGATGATGTAGGCCATGGCGAAGAACGTGGTCAGGCCGGCGATGATCTCGCGGCTGACCGTGGTGCCGTTTTCCTTGAGTTTGAAGAACTTTTCCATTAACTCACCTTCCTAAAAATGTTACCGCTCAAGCGGCCGGCAGCGAGGCCCCTTGCGGGCTGCCGCCCCTGCCTTTTCTCAAAGCCGCACAGGCAGGGGGCGCCCCAAAGGCCCCGCCCCGAAGGGCTGGCGCGCGGAACACGCGCCCATAGGACGATTATACTGGGGGAAGGAAAGAATGTCAATGAATGTTAAAGTTCTTTGAACAAATATTGAATAGAAAATTTCCTGGGGAAATTTCAAGATTTTTTGTCGGCCTCTTGGGGGGCGGGGGAGTGGGCCCGCTTCCAGGCCTGAATCTGCTCCAGCCGCTGGGCTGCCCGGGCCTCGCTGCCCTGCTGGGTGGGGCGGTAATAGGTGCGCCCCAAAAGGGAGTCCGGCAGGCACTGCATGCTGGTCAGCTTTTCCTCTGTGTCGTGGGCGTACACATACCCCTCCCCGTAGTGGAGGTCCTTCATCAGCCGGGTGGGGGCGTTGCGGATGACCAGCGGCACCGGCTCTGCCAGCATTTTCTGGGCGTCCCTCTTGGCGGCTTCATAGGCTTTGTACAGGGCGTTGGACTTGGGCGCCAGGGAGAGGTACACCACGCAGTGGGTCAGGGTGACGCTGCATTCGGGCATGCCGATGAAGTGGCAGGCCTGGTAGCAGGCCGTGGCGATCTCCAAAGCCCGGGAGTCCGCCATGCCCACGTCCTCGCTGGCAAAGCGGATGAGCCGCCGGGCCACATAGAGAGGGTCCTCCCCGGCCTCCAGCATCCGGGCCAGCCAGTAGACGGCCGCGTCCGGGTCGGAGTTCCGCATGGACTTGTGCAGGGCGGAGATCAGATTGTAGTGCTCCTCCCCGTTCTTGTCGTAGAGCAGGCTCTTGCGGCTGACGCACTGCTCCAGGATATCCTGGGTAACCGTCACCGTCTCCCGCTCCCGGCGGCCGTTGAGGACCACCATCTCTAAAGTGCCCAGGGCGGTGCGGGCGTCCCCGTTGGCAAAGTTGGCGATGGCCTCCAGCATCCCCTCCTCCAGGCGGATGTCCTGGCCCCCAAAGCCCCGGGGGTCCCGCAGCGCGTTTTGAAGGAGCTTTACCAGGTCCTCCGGGGTGAGGGCCTGCAGCACAAACACCTTGCACCGGGACAAAAGGGCGGAGTTCACCTCAAAGGAGGGGTTCTCCGTGGTGGCGCCGATGAGCACAATGCTGCCCTTCTCCACAAAGGGCAGGAAGGCGTCCTGCTGGGCCTTGTTGAACCGGTGGATCTCGTCCACAAAGAGGAGGGTCCGCTCCCCCATCAGCCGGTTCTGCTCCGCCTGGGCCATGACCCCCTTGATCTCCTTGATGCCGCTGGTCACGGCGCTGAAATTGATGAAGTTGGACTGGGTCCTCCCGGCGATGATCCGGGCCAGGGTGGTCTTGCCCACCCCGGGCGGCCCCCAGAAGATCATGGAGGAGACCCGGTCCTGCTCGATAAGCTGGCGCAGCACCTTGCCCTCTCCCAGCAGGTGCTCCTGCCCCACGAACTCCTCCAGGGTGCGGGGCCGCATGCGGGTGGCCAGGGGGATGTCCCGGGGGTCCTCCCGCTCAAAGAAAGACTGCTGTTTCACCGCGTTTTCCTGCCTCCTTCTTTCTCGTCCACGGCCCGGCACATCCAGGCCAGGGCCTTTTTCCACCGGGCGTCCACGCCCTTGCCGTGGCCGCCCTTGTTCCATTCCAGCACCGTGTCAAGGCCCTTTTCCTTATAAAAGGCGTGGGCCCGGCGGGTGCAGTCCCCCACGGTGCGCAGCAGGGGCGGCCCGCCAAACTCTTCCCGGTCCCCCAGGGAGAGGTAGATCTTCTCCCCCGGCCGGGGCGGGTGTTGCTCCATGTAGTCCATCCAGCCCGGGTACCACAAAGACCCGGACAGGGACCCTGCCGTCTGAAAGGCTCCGCTCTGGGCCTGAGCCCACAGGGCGAACAGCCCGCCCAGGGAGTAGCCCAAAATCCCCCGCCCCTCCGGCCGGGGGCTGGCCCCGAATCCCCTTTCCAAATAGGGCAGGGCGGCCTTTGTGAGGAACTCCAGGTAGGCGCCCGCCTCCCCTGTAAAGGTTTCCCCCTCCCGGACGCCGGGCGCGGGCCAGGGGGTGAAGTCCCGGTCCCCTTCGGCCTGGGCGAAAAACAGCAGGGCCGGGGGAAGCTCCTGGGAAAGGCTGGGCAGCTTCTCCTCCATACCCCACCCGCAGAGCACCAGCAGGGGGAGGGGGCCCTCCTCCTGGGGCGCAAAGCAGGCGCAGGGCCGGCCCTCTAGAGAAAAGCGATGCAAGGCCCCCTTCACGGCGCGCCTCCTTCCCACTTCTGGGCGGCCTTAAGGGCGCCCTGCTTTTGATACTCCCGGGGGGAGAGCTTCATCCGGGTGCGGAACACCTTGGAGAAGTATGCCGGGTTGGAGAACCCCACCCGAGAGGCCACCTCCGCCACGGTGAGCCGCCCCGCCTTTAACAGGGGCAGGCTGCGCCCAATGCGGTAATCCAGCAGGTACTCGAACAGGGACTGGCGCATCTGCCGCCGGAAAAACCGGCAGCACTCGCTTTTGCACAGCCCCACCTGCTTTGCCACATCCTCCAGGGTGATCTTCTCCCCGTAGTTTTCGTGCAGGTAGGAGAGGATGACCCGCAGGCGCTCCATCCGCTCCGGGTCAGAGGGGGGCGCGCCCTGGTCCTCCCAGTGGCGGTACAGGTCCCCCCAAATGCCCAAAAGCAGCCGCTGCACCTCCAGCTCATAGGTCTCCGGCCGGTCTTGAGAGAGCCGGTAAATGCCCTGAAGGGCCTCTAGGGCGCGGGCCTGCCAGGGCTCCTCCGGAGAGAGCCGCAGGGAGGGAAGGGCGCCGTTGCTTACAATGCGGTCCACAAACTTCCGCCGGATGACACAGCCCTCATACCCCCCCAGCAGCCGGGGGTGGAAGGTGAGGGAGACATAGTCGCAGTCCTGGCCGCTCTCCACCCGGCAGCCAGAGTGGAGGGCGTCCGCGTTGCAGAAAAGGCCCTCCCCGGCCTTCAGCAGATAGCGGCTGTCGTTGACCCGGTAGTCGATCTCCCCAGAGAGGACCAGGGTCAGCTCCACCTCATCGTGCCAGTGCCAGGGGAAGGACCCCGTCCCGTAGGAGGAGAGCCGCTTGCGGCTGATGTTCACCGGGAACTCATAGGTGCCGTGGGCCTTCAGCTCCCGCTTGTCCAAATTTACCCGCAGTTCCATAGAAAACCTCAATATAAGAAAAGAACAGGCCAATATCCTTGTTGTTTTTCTGCCTGCATTCTCATTATAATAATAACAAAGGCAGAAAGCAACCTGCCGCGGAAATTTTTACAGGAGGTATGGCAGCATGGCGATCTTGGTATTGGGCGGGGCCGGCTACATCGGCTCCCACACAGCGTACGAGCTGATTGACAACGGTGTGGATGTGGTGATTGCGGACAACCTGGAGACCGGCCACATCGAGGCGGTCCACCCCAAGGCCCGTTTCTATCAGGGGGATATCCGGGACCGGGCCTTCTGCGACATGCTCTTTGAGAAAGAGCCCATCGAGGGGGTCATCCACTTCGCGGCCAACTCCCTGGTGGGGGAGAGCATGACAAAGCCCCTGAAGTACTACGACAACAACCTGTGCGGCACCAAGGTGCTGCTGGAGTCCATGGTGGCCCACGGCATCGACAAGATCGTGTTCTCCTCCACCGCCGCCACCTACGGCGAGCCAGAGAACATCCCCATCCTGGAGACGGACCCCACCCATCCCACCAACACCTATGGCGAGACCAAGCTCTCTATGGAGCGGATGTTCCACTGGGTGGGCCAGGCCCACGGCCTGCGCTATGTGAGCCTGCGGTACTTCAACGCCTGCGGCGCCCACAAGTCCGGCCAGATCGGCGAGGCCCACCACCCGGAGACCCACCTCATCCCCCTGATCCTCCAGGTGCCCCTGGGCCAGCGGGAGCAGGTCTCCATCTACGGCGACGACTACGACACCCGGGACGGCACCTGCGTGCGGGATTACATCCACGTCACCGACCTGGCCCAGGCCCATATCTTGGCCATGGAGTACCTGCAAAACGGCGGCGAGAGCTCCATCTTCAACCTGGGCAACGGGGTGGGCTTCACCGTGAAAGAGGTCATCGAGACCGCCCGCAAGGTGACCGGCCATCCCATCCCCGCCCAGGTCACCCCCCGCCGGGCCGGCGACCCCGCCCAGCTGGTGGCAAGCAGCGAGAAGGCCAAGACCATCCTGGGCTGGAAGCCCCAGTACGACGACCTGGAGACTATTATCGCCAGCGCCTGGAAGTGGCACGAGAGCCACCCCAACGGCTACGGCAAATAAGCGGGGGGGAAAAGAGCTCCATGGAAAAGATTGCCAGCTTTACGGTAAACCACCTGGACCTGCTCCCCGGGGTCTATGTGTCCCGAAAGGACCATGTGGGAAAAGAGGTCCTCACCACCTTTGACCTGCGGATGTGCGCCCCCAACCGGGAGCCGGTGATGAACACCGCCGAGCTTCACACCATCGAGCACCTGGCCGCCACCTATCTGCGCAACGAGCCGGATTGGAAGGAGAAGGTCATCTACTTTGGGCCCATGGGCTGCCGCACCGGCTGTTACCTTATTTTGGCCGGGGATTACCAATCCCAGGACGCAGTGCCCCTGGTGCGGGACACCTTCCGCTTCATCGCGGAGTATGAGGGGGAGATCCCCGGCGCTGCCGCCAAGGACTGCGGCAACTACCTGGACCAGAACCTGCCCATGGCGCGGTTCCTGGCCAAGAAGTACCTGGCCGAGGCGCTGGAGCACCCCACCGAGAAGAACCTGAACTATCCCGAATAAGTCCCCGCTGAAAGCGCCGGTGTTTGGAAAAAACCAAGCCACCGGCGCTTTTTTGTCCGCCCCTCCAAAAAATGGAGGGGCGATTTGTTTTTTTGCTGAATTTCCACTGAGAGTTTTGATTTAAATTGTATTTGTTGCCCGGGCGTGCTATGATGGGGGTGGAAGTTTTATCCCATCCTTTGAAAAAGGAGGCATCCCCATGACCTGGAACGTCTTGAAATGGGTGGCCATCGCGGCCATGCTTATCGACCACACGGCGGCGGTGCTGGGAGGCTGGCTCCCTCCCCTCTGCTCCGGCTTGATGCGGGACGTGGGCCGGATCGCCTTCCCCATCTTCGCCTACGGCATCGCCCAGGGGTGCGTGTACACCCACAGCGCCCGGCGCTACCTGGGGCGGCTGCTGCTCTTCGCCCTGATCTCCGAGGTGCCCTATCAGCTGGCGCTGGAGCAGCCCCTCCCGCCTCGCTTTGCCACCACCAATGTGTTCTTCACCTTGTTCGCCGGGGCCGCCTGCTGCCAGATCGTCAAGTTCTGCAAGAGCAAGGGCAGGCGCTGGGCCTGGGCGGCGGTGGTGCCCGTGGGGGCCATCGTCCTGCTGTGCGAGATGCAGCACACCGACTACGGCGGCTTTGGGGTGCTGTGCATCCTGCTGCCCTACCTGTTCTGGGAGAGCAAGCCCGCCCGCCTGATCGCCCTGGGCTCGGTGGTGGCCCTTATTTATATTGTGGTAAGCCACTTCCAGGGGTTTGGGATGCCGCTGTATTGGATTTACGCCCCGGAAAACGTGGGGAGCATGGTGCGGGAAACGCTGTTCGCCCTGGCGGGGGTGGGGCTTATCGCCCTGTACAACGGCCAGCCCGGCTCGAAAAAAGGCAAGTGGGCGTTCTATATCTTTTACCCCGCCCACCTGCTGGCGCTGTTCGCCCTAGATTGGGCCCTGGGCGGCCCCACCTTTCTGACCTGGGCCCAGCTTTTGGGGGGATGAAGCTGCAAAAAGTTTGAGGAAATTCATACGGCACGAGAAAGGAGTTGTTCCTATGAGTTGGAAGAATTGGGTGTTAAATCCAGAACTCATCAGCATCGTCCTGGGCCTGGCGGCGATGGCGCTGCCCGTGGCGGGCATGGCCCGCCGGGGGAAGCCGGGGTCCTGGGCTGCTGGCAGCTTTTTCCTCGCCGCGCTGGCGGTGACGTTCCAGCTGTTCCTGCTGGCCCGCTTTGTGGAGCAGGACATGGCCACGGTGGAGGACACCGCCAACGCCCGGTTTCTGGCGGCGATGGTTTTGCTGGTGTGCACAGCGGCGCTGAACTTGGCCGCCTTTCTTCTGGCCCGGCGGCGCGCGCACAAATAGAAAAAGGGCTTCCCGCAAAGGCAGCCCCTTTCCCTGTTCACGAGAGGTTTTTCAGCACCGCCGCCACCTCTTGCCGGGTGATGAAGCTCTGGGGCCGGAAGCCGCCCTCCGCGTCCCCGCGCATCAGGCCCTCCTGCTGGACAAACTCCACGGCCTCCTGGGCCCAGTCCGCCACAGGCTTTTTTGCCAGCTCCGCAAAGTAGGCCTCGATCTCCCGCCGGGCGATTTCCTTCACTTCCGCTTCTGTCAATTCCGGTTCCTCCTTTTCCGGTTCATTCATCGCCTGGACGATGCTGGGATAGTCCTTGTAAGCCCAGTTCCCGTCAAAGTTCTTCCCAGACACCGCCAGCTTGTCCGTGTATTGCCAAATCCCATAGGGCTTTTTGTAGGTGCAAATGCTGTTCCACTGGGCCACCCATTTGTCGTACTTGTCAAGCAGCGGGCTGTTCAGCTTCCCATTCAGCCAGCTGAGGGAGGCGTAAATGCCCGCATACACCCCAGCCGCCTCCATCGCGCCGCAAAAAGTCTGGCAGGTGGCCGCCAAGTCCGCGCCGGAAATCTGGCCGTCCTCCACGTCAAACCACACGCCGTAGGCCGGCTTTTTCCCCGCCAGCAGCCGCAGGGCATGCTGGGCCTCGCTTTTGGCCATCGCGGCGGTTTTGGCATAGCTGTAGAGGTACGCCCCCCAGGGCATACCCGCCGTTTCCGCCTTGCGGACATTTTCGGAGAACCGGGAGTCATCCTGGCTCACATAGTCACTGCCATAGCCCAGGCGGAGGATGGCAAACTGCACCCCCGCGTTCTTCAATGCCTGGAAGTCCACACTGCCGTTGTGCTCCGAGATATCCACGCCTTTTTTCTGCATTCCTGCATCCCTCCTCAAAAACTTGGGGGAAAGGGCTTCCCCCTTATTTTATTGTAGGCGCTGCATCTGCGCAGGGGGCGCGGGGCGCTGGGGGTGCGGATTTTTTTGCACTTGACGGCCGGGAATTCATCTTGTAAACTTAAAGAAGCGGGCCTCAGGAAGGGGCCCCGCCCAGCAGGGCGGCTGAACCCGGCCCCAAGGCCGGTATCATGGAGAAAACGACGATTCCGCAGGAAGCAGATCGGGCGCGCCGAAGCGCGCCGGGTTTGGTTCCTGTTGTCTTTTTAGAAGGGAAAGGAGCGCGCTATGGAGCTGAAGGAGTTTTTCCGGCAGTGTCCCCGGGTGGCCCTGGGCTTTTCCGGCGGGGTGGACTCTGCCTACCTGCTGTACGCCGCCTTGGAGCATGGCGCCCAGGTGAAGCCCTATTTTGTCAAGACCGCCTTCCAGCCCCGGTTCGAGCTGGAGGACGCCCGCCGCCTCTGCGCCCAGCTGGGGGTGGAGCTCACCGTGCTGGAGCTGGATGTGCTCGCAGTCCCCTGCGTGGCGGAAAACCCCCCGGACCGGTGCTACCACTGCAAGCGGGCCCTGTTCGGCAGGCTGCGGCAGCAGGCCCTGGCCGATGGCTACACCGTGCTGATAGACGGCACCAACGCCTCCGACGACGCCGGGGACCGCCCCGGCATGCGGGCCCTGGGGGAGCTGTCCGTGCGCTCGCCCCTGCGGGAGTGCGGCATCACCAAGGCCCAGGTGCGGGCCCTCTCCCAAGGGGCGGGGCTGTTCACCTGGGACAAGCCCGCCTACGCCTGCCTGGCCACCCGGGTGCCCACCGGGGAGGCCATCGCCCCAGAGACGCTGCAAAAGGTAGAGTCCGCCGAGGAGGCGCTGTTCTCCCTGGGCTACAGCGATTTGCGGGTGCGGGTGTTCCACGGCGCGGCCCGGCTGCAGCTGTCGGGGCAACAGCTGGAACGGGCCGCCAAAGAGCGGGAGCGGATTTTGCAGGCCCTGGCCCCCTGGTTCGGCACGGTGCTGTTAGACCTAAAAGCAAGGTGAAACATGCCGCCCTCTTGCCTTCGGCAAGGGCGGTTCCCTCCACCCAGCTGAAACGTTTTCATTTCATTCTTTTCTCAATTGGAAAGGAGGTCCTTCAAATGGACCAACAGGAGATACGCTCCCTTTTAGAGCAGGTGGCCCAGGGCCAGCGCTCGGTGGACGAGGCGGTTCTGGCCCTGAAAATGGAGCCCTTCCAGGAGCTGGGCTTCGCCAAGGTGGACAACCACCGGGGCCTGCGCCAGGGCGCCGCGGAGGTCATCTACGGCGCGGGGAAAACACCCCGGCAGATCCACGACATTGCCGCCTCTATGCGGCAGACCGGGGAAAAGGCCATCCTCATCACCCGCATGTCGCAAGAGGCCGCCCAGGTGGTGGGGGAGGATTTACCCCTCACCTACCACGAGATGGGCCGCATCGGCATTGTGGGGGAGATGCCCGCCCTCACCGGCAAGGGGACCATTGTGGTGGCCACCGGCGGCACCAGCGACATGCCCGTGGCCGAGGAGGCCGCCCTCACCGCCGAAGTGCTGGGCAACCAAGTCACCCGCCTGTACGATGTGGGCGTGGCGGGCCTGCACCGCACCCTCTCCCACCTGGAGGACATTATGAGCGCCCGGGTCATCATCGCCATTGCCGGGATGGAGGGGGCCCTGGCCAGCGTCATCGGGGGCCTTTCCGACTGCCCGGTGATCGCCGTGCCCACCAGCGTGGGATACGGGGCGGCCTTTGGGGGCCTGGCAGCGCTGCTGTCCATGCTGAACTCCTGCGCCAGCGGGGTCAGTGTGGTGAATATCGACAACGGCTTTGGCGCCGGGTATCTGGCCAGTATGATCAACCATTTATAGTCCGTGGCCGGCGCAGTGCCTGCGCTCTCAAGTCGCGCACGGCGCTTAAAGGCGCCGGGGTTTGCGGGGAACGGCTGGCAAGCGGCCCGCGCTTGGGTTTAGGCGAGACAAGTAAAGTTTTCGCGCAAGCCTTTTTGAAAAGGCTTGCGAGGTGTGGAGCAGCGCTCCACGGCCTTAACCGGCGCAGCCGGTGGAAGAAAAGCAGGGCAGCGCCCGCACGCGCCCGTAGGGCGATAGGGCGAGGCCCGGGCGCGGAGGCACCCCAAGAGGGGGACATCCGTCCCCCATTTTTGCTGACGCTTAGGAAGGCAGGACCTACGGTCCTTGCAACCCCTTTAGGACCGTGGGACGCTGTCCCACACCCTGCAAGTTTTTTGAAAAAAACTTGACTAAAAACTTTTACTTGTCTCTACTTTTTCCAAGCGCGGGCTTTCCAGTTAGCGGCTCTCAGAAAACCCCGGCGCCTTTAAGCGCCGTTCGCGTCATGTCCTGCGCGGCCACGCGCCGCGACTTGAGAGCCCAGGCACTGGGCGCGCGATCTCAAAAAGGAGGATCCCTATGAAAACACTGTATTTGGAATGCAACATGGGCGCTGCCGGAGACATGCTCACCGCCGCCCTGTTAGAGCTTCACCCCGACCCCCAGGGCTTTGTCCAGCGCATGAACCGCCTGGGCCTGCCCGGTGTGGCGTTCGCCGCCCAGCCCGCTGTCAAGTGCGGCATCACCGGCACCCAGGTCTCCGTCACCGTGGCCGGGGAAGAGGAGGAGAGCCACGACGTGCCCCTCCACCCCCACACCCACGAACACGTCCACGAGACGGCCCAGGACGAGGCCCATCCCGGCCACGAGCACGGCCATGCCCATGAGCACACCCACGACCATGCCCACGGCCACGACCACACCCACGGGCACGGCCACGGCCATCACCACCACGCGGGCATGGGGGACATCCGCCACATCCTCTCCCATTTGGACATCCCCCAGCCGGTGCGCCAGGACGCCGAAGCGGTGTACCAGCTCATCGCCCAGGCGGAGAGCCACGCCCACGGCCGCCCGGTGGAGGAAATCCACTTCCACGAGGTGGGCACCCTGGACGCCGTCACCGACGTGGTGGCGGTGTGCTGGCTCCTCCATGACCTGGCCCCCGAGCGGATTGTGGCCTCGCCCGTCCATGTGGGCTGCGGCCAGGTGCGCTGCGCCCACGGCATCCTGCCGGTGCCCGCCCCGGCCACGGCGTACATCCTGCAGGGGGTGCCCACCTACGGCGGCGCCGTCCAGGGGGAGCTGTGCACCCCCACCGGCGCGGCCCTGCTGAAGCACTTTGTCCAGCGCTTTGGCCCCGCCCCGGTGATGCGGGTGGAAAAAACCGGCTACGGCATGGGGAAGAAGGACTTCGAGGCCGCCAACTGTGTGCGGGCCATGTGGGGCCAAAGCGGCAGTGAGGCCGGCCGGGAGACCGTGCTGGAGTTGTGCTGCAACCTGGATGACATGACAGGGGAGGCCCTGGGCTTTGCCCAGGAGCGCCTGCTGGAGGCCGGGGCCCTGGACGTGTTCACCCAGCCCATTGGCATGAAGAAGGGCCGCCCCGGGGTGCTTTTGACCGTCCTCTGCCGGGAGGAGGACCGGGAAGGACTGGTCTCCCAGCTGTTTCTACACACCACCACCCTGGGCGTGCGGGAGCGCTTGTGCGCCCGCTACACCCTGGCCCGCTCTCAGGAGCGGGCAGAGACCCCCTGGGGCCCTGTGGGGGTGAAGGTCTCCACCGGCTGGGGCGTCACCCGGAAAAAGCCGGAGTACGAGGACCTGGCCCGCATCGCCCGGGAGCAGGGCCTGCCGTTGGAGCAGGTGCGCTCCCAGCTTTCCTGAAAGCGGCTCTCCGCAAAAGAAGGCTCTGGCCGGGGCCTTCTTTTTTTGGGAAAATTTTAGAGCTTTTTGTGAAAATCCTGCTATCCCGGCGGGGCAATCTCTGCTATAATAAGAGCCGGTTTTCAATTTTTAGGAGGGAGCGCCCGCCATGCCGATCCGCGCCAATTACCGCCACACCCAATACGCCTGCTATCTGGGCTACATCACCCAGGCCATTGTCAACAACCTGGCCCCCCTGCTGTTTGTGATCTTCCAGCAGGCCTTTGCCATCAGCCTGGAGAAGATCACCCTGCTGGTGACGGGGAACTTCTGCCTGCAGCTGCTGGTGGATTTGATCGCCGCCCGCTTTGTGGACAAGATCGGCTACCGGCCCTGCGTGGTGGCGGCCCACCTGTTCGCCGCGGCGGGGCTCATCGGCATGGGCACCTTCCCCCGCCTGTTCCCCGACCCCTACGCCGGGCTCATGCTGGCGGTGGGGCTGTACGCCATTGGGGGCGGCCTCATCGAGGTGCTCATCAGCCCCATTGTAGAGGCCTGCCCCACCGAGAACAAGGCCTCTGTCATGAGCCTGCTCCACTCCTTTTACTGCTGGGGCACGGTGGGGGTCATCCTGCTTTCCACCCTGTTTTTGCAGGCCGCCGGCCGGGACAGCTGGAGCCTGCTGGCCCTGCTGTGGGCCATTCTGCCCCTGTGCAACGCGGTGTACTTCACCCAGGTGCCCATTGCCCCCCTCACCCAAGAGGGAGAGAGCCTGCCCCTGGGCAAGCTGTTCTCCATGAAGCTCTTCTGGGTTTTTGCCCTGCTGATGGTGGCCGCCGGGGCCTGCGAACAGGCCATGAGCCAGTGGGCCTCTGCCTTTGCGGAGAGCGGCCTGGGGGTCTCTAAGACAGTGGGGGACCTGGCGGGCCCCTGCATGTTCTCTGTGCTGATGGGCCTTTCCCGGGTGGCCTACGCCAAGTGGGGCGGCCGCCTAAGCCTGCTCAACTGTGAGATTGCCTGCGGCCTGCTCTGCGCGGGGGGATACCTGCTGGCGGCCCTGGCGCCCCATCCGGCGCTGGCCCTGGTGGGCTGCGGCATCTGCGGCGTTTCGGTGGGCATTTTTTGGCCGGGCACCTTCAGCGTGGCCTCCCGCCACTGCCCCAAGGGCGGCACCGCCATGTTTGCCCTGCTGGCCCTGGCCGGGGACCTGGGCTGCACCAGCGGCCCCACCCTGGTGGGCATGGCCTCCGGCCTGCTGGGGGGCCAGCTGAAGGCCGGCCTGCTGCTGGCGGTGGTGTTCCCCGCCCTGCTCATCGGCGCCGCCCTGGCCTGCAAGCGGCTTTTGGCCCGGGGGGAATCCCCCGCCCGAGAGGGCTGAGGAAACAGGGCCCGGCCCAAGGGCGCCTTGGTGAAAGCGCCGGAGAACAGGTGGATAGCCATAACTAATTAGTATATTCTAACTTTTTTCTCCCCAGGGGCTGTTTCCCTCTTGACAAATCGGTAAGAGAGCGCTAAACTGAAAGACGTTCCGAGGTTAGATTTTGCTAACCTCTTTACAATGCCTTATGGGTTAGAACTTTCTAACCAATTGATAAGGGGGAATTTTCTATGATGCCATTGGCGATGGCAAAGCCCGGAGAGACCTTTACCATTGGCAGGGTCACCGGGAAGGACGAGGTGCGGCAGCACTTGGCAGAGCTTGGCTTTGTGGTGGACGGCAAGGTCACCGTGGTGAGCGAATTGGGCGGAAACCTAATCCTCCAGGTGAAGGACAGCCGCGTGGCCCTGGACCGAAGCATGGCCGCCCGCATTTTGGTCTGAACCAGCTAGAAAGGAGAGGGAACATGAGAACACTGCGCGATGCCAAGGTGGGCGACACCGTCAAGGTGGTAAAGCTCCACGGGGAAGGCGCCACCAAGCGCCGCATTATGGACATGGGCATTACCAAGGGCGTGGAGATCCATGTGCGGAAAGTGGCCCCCCTGGGGGACCCCATGGAGCTTTCTGTGCGGGGCTACGAGCTTTCTGTGCGCAAGGCCGATGCCGGAATGATCGAGATTGGATGAGCTGGGCCCCGGGCCCCCGGCCCTTCCGGCGGGGGGCGTTTTTCCGGCCCGGCGGTTAGGTTTTTCTAACAGCTTAGGAGGGAACTGAGAAAATGGAAATCAAGATCGCGCTGGCGGGCAACCCGAACTGCGGGAAAACCACCCTGTTCAATGCCCTGACCGGCTCTAACCAATACGTGGGCAACTGGCCCGGCGTCACCGTGGAAAAGAAGGAGGGCCGCCTGAAGGGGAACAAGGACGTGGTCATCCAGGACCTGCCCGGCATCTACTCCCTTTCCCCCTACACCTTGGAGGAAGTGGTGGCCCGGGGCTATCTGGTCAACGAGAAGCCAGACGCCATTTTAAACATTGTGGACGGCACCAACATCGAGCGCAACCTGTATCTGACCACCCAGCTCATCGAGCTGGGCATCCCCGTAGTGGTTGCCGTGAACATGATCGACCTGGTGCGCAAAAACGGGGACAAAATCGACCTGAAAAAGCTGGGAGAGGCCCTGGGCTGCGACGTGGTGGAGATGAGCGCCCTGAAAAACGAGGGCGGCATGGAGGCCGCCCAGCGCTGCGTACAGGCCGCCCAGCGGGCCAAGGGCCAGTCTGAGAAGGAGCTGCCCCACGTGTTCACCGGCAGCGTAGAGCACGCCATTGCCCACATTGAGGAGTCCATCGCCGGAAAGGTGGACGCCCGCAACCTGCGGTGGTACGCCATCAAGGTGTTCGAGCGGGACGAGAAGGTGCTGGACCAGATGGAGCTGGACGCAAGCCTGAAAAAGCACCTGGAAGAGCACATCCAGGACTGCGAGAAAGAGCTGGATGACGACGCGGAGAGCATCATCACCAACCAGCGCTACGCCTACATCAACAAGGTGGTGGAGAAGGCCGTGAAGAAGAAAGCGGCCCTCCACAGCCTGTCCACCTCGGATAAGATCGACAAAATCGTCACCAACCGCATTCTGGCCCTGCCCATCTTTATCGTGGTCATGTATGTGGTGTACTGGGTGGCCATGGGGCCCTTCGGCACCTTCCTGACGGACTGGACCAACGACGTGCTGGGCGGCGCCTGGATGACAGAGGGCTCCCGCTCGCTGCTGGAGAGCTGGGGCACCGCCGATTGGCTGACGGGCCTTGTCTCCGACGGCATTGTGGCTGGCGTGGGCGCAGTGCTGGGCTTTGTGCCCCAGATGCTGGTGCTGTTTTTGATGCTTTCCATTTTGGAGGACATCGGCTACATGGCCCGGGTTGCATTCATCATGGACCGCATCTTCCGTAAGTTCGGCCTTAGCGGCAAGAGCTTCATCCCCATGCTCATTGGCTCTGGCTGCGGCGTGCCTGGGGTGATGGCCTCCCGCACCATTGAGAACGAGCGGGACCGCCGCATGACCATCATGACCACCACCTTCGTGCCCTGCGGAGCCAAGATGCCCATTGTGGGCCTGTTCGCCGGGGCCCTGTTCGGGGGCAGCGGCCTGGTGGCCGTCTCCGCCTACTTTATCGGCATTGCCGCCATCATCATCTCCGGCATCATCCTGAAAAAGACCAAGATGTTCGCCGGCGACCCGGCGCCCTTTGTCATGGAGCTGCCCGCCTACCATGTGCCTGCCGCGGTCAACGTGCTGCGGGCCACCTGGGAGCGGGGCTGGTCCTTCATCAAGCGGGCGGGCACCATCATCCTGGCCTCCTCCATCATCCTGTGGTTCCTCCAGGGCTTCGGCTTTGTGGACGGCCAGTTTGGCATGGTGGAGGACAACAACAGCTCCATCCTGGCCTCCATCGGCAGCGCCATCTGCATTATCTTCGCGCCCCTGGGCTTTGGGGACTGGCAGTCCACCGTGGCGGTGTTTACCGGCTTGATTGCCAAGGAGAATGTGGTGTCCACCTTTGGCGTGCTGTTTGGCGTGGGCTCTGAAGTGGCAGAGGACGACCCCAGCTTGTGGACCGCTGTGGCTGCCCACTACACCCCCTTGGTGGCCTACAGCTTTATGATCTTCAACCTGCTGTGCGCCCCCTGCTTCGCGGCCATGGGCGCCATCAAGCGGGAGATGAACAACTGGAAATGGACCCTGGGCGCCATTGGCTACATGTGCGGCCTGGCCTATGTGGTCTCCTTCATCGTGTACCAGATCGGTTCCCTGTTTGTGGGCGGCGGCTTTGGCATTGGCACCGTGATCGCCATTCTGGCCGTTATCGCCATCATCTACCTGCTGGTGCGTAAGAACCCCTATGACGAGGAGCACCTGCACTCCGTCAGCGCCGTGCGGGCTTCCGGAAACTAAGTCCGGCCCAGTGCCTGGGCACTCAAGTCGCGCACGCCGCTTTAGGGCGGCGGAGCTTGCGGGGAACGGCTGGCAAGCGGCCCGCGCTTGGGTTTGGCAGAGACAAGAAAAAGTTTCGTCCACCTTTTCAAAGGTGGCAGGGTGTGGGACAGCGTCCCACGGCCTTAGTCGCCTTCGGCAAACGCAGGAAAATAGGGAAGCAGTCCGGTGGACTGTTTCCCGTAAGAAACCCTCGTCGGGGGTTTCTTGGGCGGGCCCACGGCCCGCAGAGGGCTTCCACAAGCCTTCCTGAAACCCGCCCCAAGCGCCCGCCGCCCTTTGGCGGAAGCGATGGCGGTGTTTCAAAACAGGTGCCTCTCACCCGGGCGCAGTGGTACAACAAAACGGGGGGACGTACGTCCCCAGAAGCACTTAGATAGAAAGGCGGCAGAACTATGATCCCTACCATCCTCATCGGCCTGCTTGTGGCGGCGGCCTTCTTCGCCATCGTGGGCAAGGGCATCTACAACCGCAGGCACCACAAGGGCGGCTGCTCTGCCTGTGGGGGCAGCTGCGGAGGCTGCCACGGCTGCGGGGTGACCGTGACCAAAACCCCCCAGAAGTGACTGCCGGTTCCATAGACCATACGCGAGCAATTCTCTCTCTTCTAAAAAGGGGGCGCCAGCCTGCAAGGGCCGGCGCCCCTTTTTCGGGGAAAAGCAGACAGGGCAGGCGGGAAGCTTCGGCTTCCGGCCTGCCCTGTTTTCCTGCGCGCCCTGGAAAGAGAGCGCAAAAGCCCTTTATTCCTGCACGTTGATGATGACCTTCATGGTGGTCTCACGGTTCTCGTCTATGTACTGGTAGGCCTTCAGATAGTCCTGAAAGGCAAAGTGCTTGGAGATCAGGGGTTTCAGCTGCACCTTGCCCTGGTTCACCAGCTCGATGGCGGCCAGGTAGTCCTCGTTGCGGTACATCATGGAGGTGTTCAGGTCCAGCTCGTGGTCGTTGAGCACCGCCAGGTCAACGTCTCCCCTAGTGGCGAACACGGCCACCAGGATGATGGTGCTGCCCTTGCGGGCGTTGGCAATGGCCTGGCCCATGGTGACGTTATTCCCCGCGCAGTCGTAGATGACGTCGGCCTTGTCCGGGCCAAAGCACTGGACAAACGCCTGGGCGAAGTCCTCCTTACGGGTGTTGACGCACACGTCCGCGCCGCACTCCCTGGCCTTTTCCAGGCGGATGTCGCTCACATCGGTAACCATCACCTTCCGGGCCCCCAGGCCCTTGGCCGCCTGGGCCACCAAAATGCCGATGGGGCCCGCCCCCAGCACGCAGATATCCTTGCCCTCCACGTCGCCGGCCTGGCGCACCGCGTGGACCGCCACCGCCAGGGGCTCAATCATGGCGCCCTCGTCAAAGCTCATCCCCTCCGGCAGGGGCGTCACCTTTTTGGCGTCCACCGCGAAGTAGTGAGAGGCCACCCCCGTGGTCTGGAAGCCCATCACCTTCAGCTCCTCGCACAGGTTGTACTTGCCGTGGCGGCAGGGCCAGCACTTGCCGCACACCACCTGGGGCTGAATGGTGACCTTCTGGCCCACAGTGAACCCGGTGACCCCCTCGCCCAGGGCGGCAATCTCGCCGGAGACCTCATGCCCCTGGGTGATGGGATACTTGGTGAAGGGGTGCTCCCCGTGATAGACGTGGATGTCCGACCCGCACACGCCGATCTTCACAATCTTCACCAGCACTTCGCCGGGCTGGGGCTGGGGGGAGGGCACTTCCCGGAATTCAATGACGCCGGGGGCGGTCATAACTTGCTGCAACATAAGTAGGGCCTCCTTTGGAGAGTATGAATGATATGAAGGAACTGCGTTTATTATACTGCGGCCCGGGGCCCTTGAAAAGGGGGGAAAAAACCGCCGCAAAGAAAAATTCGCCCGTTTTTTTCATTTCTGCCCGGTCCTTCCGGCATTTTGTGAAGGAAGGCTGTTTTTTTCGATTTGCACTGGACTTTTCCCCGGAACATGCTATACTGAAAGCGAAAAAAACGCCGTTTGCACCGGCACTTTTGGGAGGTATGCAGTATGATGCGCTTAGGCGCCCAGCTCTTTACATTGCGGGATTACACCCAGACCGCCCAGGACCTGGACCGCTCTTTGGAGCAGGTGGCGCGGATGGGCTATCAGACCGTGCAGGTCTCGGCCATCGGGCCCATCCCCGCCCGGCAGGTGCGGGAGATCTGCGATAAGCACGGCCTGCAGGTCGTGCTCACCCACTGGAACCCGGACCGGATTTTAAACGACACCGAGGCCGTCATTGAGGAGCACGAGATCCTGGGCTGCGACTACATCGGCCTGGGCATGATGCCCAAGAAGTACTGCACGCCGGAGTGGCTCTCTCACTTTGCGGAGGACTTCAAAGAGCCGGCCAGGAAGATCGCCGCGGCGGGCAAGCTCCTGATGTACCACAACCACAACATCGAGTTCCAGCGCTTTCATGGCAAGCTGGTCATCGACACCCTGCTGGAGAGCTTCTCCCCGGAGGAGCTGGGCTTCACCCTGGACACCTACTGGGTGCAGATGGGCGGCGCCGACGTGTGCGATTGGATTGAGAAGCTCGCGGACCGCATCCCCTGCGTCCACTTAAAGGACATGGCCGTCAAGGGGTGGGAGCCCATCATGGCCCCGGTGGGGGAGGGCAACCTGCCCTGGGAGAAGATTCTCGCCACCCTGGAGAAGTGCGGCAAGACCCAGTATTTGCTGGTGGAGCAGGACGTCTGCCAGGAGAGCCCCTTTGTGTGCCTGGAGAAGAGCTATCAGTATTTGAATAGCTTGGGGTATAGGTAAAACGCCGGGCACCCCAAGAGGGGGACATACGTCCCCCCTTTTTTTGGAGTATGGGAAGGCAGGGCGCTGGTGCCCGGTGGGCACCGTCCAGCGCCGACCGAGGCGGCAGCCGAGAACTACGGTCCTTGCAACCCCCTTTGGGCCGTGGAGCTCTGCTCCACACCTCGCAAGTTTTTTGAAAAAAACTTGACTAAAAACTTTTCCTTGTCTCTCTCAAACCCGAGCGCGGGCATTTGGGCCAGCGTCTCTCAGAAAACCCCGGCGCCTTTAAGCGCCGTTCGCGTCATGTCCTGCGGGGTCACCCGCCAGAAAGGAGTCCTTTTTATGGAACAGATCAAACTTGGCATCATCGGCGTGGGCAACATGGGCACCACCCATGTGCAGAATATCCTGGCGGGCAAGTGCCCCGAGATCGCCCTGGCCGCTGTGGCCGACCGCCGGGAGGCCCGCCGCCAGTGGGCCCAGGGCACTGTGCCCGAAACCGTACAGATCTTTGAGGAGGGCAGCGATTTGATAAAAAGCGGCCTGTGCGAGGCCGTCCTCATCGCCGTGCCCCACTACCAGCACCCCGTCCTGGCCAAAGAGGCCTTTGCCCAGGGCCTGCACGTCATGTGCGAAAAGCCTGCGGGCGTTTACACCAAGGCCGTGCGGGAGATGAACGAAGCCGCCAAAGAAAGCGGCAGGGTCTTTGGCATGATGTTCAACCAGCGCACCAACTGCGTCTACCGCAAAATGCGGGAGATGGTCCAAAACGGCCAGCTGGGAGAGCTCAAGCGGGTCAACTGGATCATCACCGATTGGTACCGCACCCAGATCTATTACGATTCCGGCGACTGGCGCGCCACCTGGGAGGGAGAAGGGGGCGGCGTGCTCTTAAATCAATGCCCCCACCAGCTGGATTTGCTCCAGTGGATCTGCGGCCTGCCTAAAAAGGTCCAGGCCTTCTGCCAAGAGGGCAAGTGGCACGATATCGAGGTGGAGGACGACGTGACCGCCTACCTCCAGTTTGAAAACGGCGCCACCGGCGTGTTCATCACCACCACCGGCGACGCCCCCGGCACCAACCGCTTCGAAGTCACCGGCACCCTGGGCAAGCTGGTGTGCGAAAACGATACCCTCACCTTCTGGAAGCTCTCCCAGGACGAGCGGGAGTTCTGCCGCACCGCCACAGAGGGCTTTGCCCAGCCCCCCTGTGAGAAGCTCACTGTGGAGACCGACGGGGAAAACCCCCAGCATGTGGGGGTGCTCAACGCCTTTGCCGGGAACATCCTTCACGGCACGCCCCTGGTGGCCGAGGGCTATGAGGGCATCCGCGGCCTGACCCTCTCTAACGCCATGCATCTCTCCAGCTGGCTGGGCCGCCCGGTGGACATCCCCTTCGACGAGGAGCTGTTCCTGGCGGAGCTGAATAAGCGCCGGGCCTCCTCCCGCAAGAAGGAGGGCAAGGACATCACCTTCTCCACCGAAGGCACCTATTGAGGAGGAACAGACTATGGAACACATCATTCTCTCCGGCTTTTCCGATGAGATCGCGCCGGAGCTGGACCTGCAGCTGGCCGCCATCCGGGAGTGGGGCCTCTCCCACATCGAGCTGCGGGCCGCGGACGGGGTAAACGTCTCGGACTTTTCCCCCGAAAAGGTAAAAGAAGTGAAAAACAAGCTGGCCGGGGCGGGGGTCTCTGTGTCCTCCATCGGCTCGCCCATTGGGAAGATTGGCGTGGAGGAAGACTTTGCCCCCCACCTGGAAAAGCTGAAGCGCACCCTGGAGATCCAGAAGGAGCTGGGCGCCCCTTACCTGCGCATGTTCAGCTTTTACATCCCCCAGGGCCGGGCCCCGGAGGACTTCCGGGAGGAGGTGCTGGACCGGGTGGGCCGCATGGCGGAGGAGGCCGGCCGCTGGGACAGCGTGCTGCTCCACGAGAACGAGAAGGGCATCTACGGGGACAGCGCCCCCCGCTGCAAAGAGCTGCTGGAGGCCTTCTATGGCCCCCACTTCAAGGCCGTGTTCGACTTTGCCAACTTTGTCCAGGTGGGCCAGCAGACCCTGCCCGCCTATGAGCTGCTGAAGCCCTATGTGGAGTACGTCCATGTGAAGGACGCCCAGTGGGGCACGGGGGCCGTGGTGCCCGCCGGGCAGGGGGACGGCCATGTGAAAGACATCCTCACGGACCTGATTGGCGGGGGCTGGAAGGGCTTCTTGTCCCTGGAGCCCCACCTGACGGACTTCGCGGGCCTGGCCGCCCTGGAGCAGGCCCCCCAGAAGCGGGGCTCCGCCTTGGACGGCAAGTCCGCCTGGAAGCTGGCCCTGGATTCCCTGCAAGAAATCCTGGCGGGCATCCCCCAGGCAAAGGAGGCGCTGTGATATGAAGACCTATCGGGTGGGCCTGGTGGGCTGCGGCGGCATCGCCCAGGTCCACGGGGCGGCGCTGCAAGAGCTGCCCGGCGTGGAGCTTGCCGCCTGCGCGGACATCCGGCCGGAGCGGGCCCGGGATTTCGCGGAAAAGTACGGGGGCAGGGCGTACGCCTCCCTGGAGGAGATGCTGGAAGGGGAGCGGCTGGACAGCCTGCACATCTGCACGCCCCACTCTCTCCACACGCCCATGGCCAAGCTGGCGGCGGGCCGGGGCATCCACGTGTTCACGGAAAAGCCCCCGGTCATCCGCTGGGACCAGTGGCGGGAGTTCCAAGAGCTGGAAAAGGCCCCCGTGCGGGTGGGGGTATGCTTTCAGAACCGGTACAACCAGAGCGTCCACCTGCTGAAGGAGGTGCTGGCCTCTGGCGAGGCGGGCAAGGTGCTGGGGGCCCGGGCCTTTGTCACCTGGCACCGGGAGGCCCCCTATTACACCGAAAGCGGCTGGCGGGGCAGCCTGGAGACCGAGGGGGGCGGGGTGCTCATCAACCAGTCCATCCACACCCTGGATTTGCTGGTGCAGTTCCTGGGCAAGCCCACCCACGCGGAGGCCGCCATGAGCAACCACCACCTGGGGGGCGTGATCGAGGTGGAGGACACAATGGAGGCCTACCTCCGGTTTGGAGAGGCCACGGCCCTGTTCTACGCCACCACGGCCCACTGCGCGGACTCTCCGGTGCTGGTGGAGCTGGTGTGCGAGAACGCCACCCTGCGCATGGAAGAGCAGGAGGTTTCCCTCTCCTGGAAGGACGGCACCAAGGAGCATTTCAGCCTGGCCCAGCCCAAGGCCCCGGCCACGGGGAAGGCCTACTGGGGGGCCAGCCACAGCCTGTGCATCGGGGATTTTTACGGCTGCCTGCGGGAGGGCAGGCCCTTCCCCAATGATATCCCCGGCGTGCGGGACACCGTGGAGCTGATGCTCACCCTCTACGACTCCGCCCGGGCGGGTGACCCCGCGGGACGAGTCGCGAACGCCGGTCCGTGACCGGACTGGACATGTCGCGAACGGCGCTTAAAGGCGCCGGAGCTGGCTGAGAGCCGCTAACTGGAAAGCCCGCGCTTGAGTTGGGTGGAGACAAGTGAAAGTTTTGATCAAACTTTTTCAAAAGTTTGCGAGGTGTGGAGCAGCGCTCCACGGCCTAAGGGGGGTGCAAGGACCGTAGTTCTCGGCTGCCGCCTCGGTCGGCGCTGGACGGTGCCCACCGGGCACCAGCGCCCTGCCTTCCCATACTCCAAAAAAAGGGGGGACAAATGTCCCCCCTCTTGTTGTGCCACAGAGCCCGCTCCCCAAAGGGATTTCTGGAAAAATCCCCGCCGGGGCGCTACACTTTTCCCGAAAAAAGTGGTATACTATCCTATAAGAAGAGAAATTTGAGGATGGCGCCAGGGGCGGCGCCCGCAGCCGGGCTTCGGCCATAGCGGCCCGGCAGGCGGCCCCCCCACGGGACAAGGAGGTACCGGAAATGTTTCAGCCAGGAGAGTTTGTGGTCTATGGCAGCAGCGGCGTGTGCCGCGTGGTCCAGGTGGGGGCCCTGGAGGGCAGGGCCGCGGACCCCAACCGGAAGTATTACACCCTGCAGCCCCTGTTTGAATCGGAGAGAATCTACACCCCGGTGGACAGCGGCGTGTTTATGCGCCCGGCCATGACCCGGGAACAGGCCCAGGAGCTGATCCACGAGATCCCCTCCATCCGGGCGGAGATCTGCACCGAGCGCAACCCCACCACCCTGCGGGGCCACTATGAGGCGTCCCTGCAAAGCCACGAGTGCCGCCGCCTGATCAGCCTGATTAAAGGCATCCGCCGCAAGGGCGAGGAGACCGAGAAAAAGGGCCGCAAAATGGGCCAGGTGGACCAGCGCTACCGCAAAAAGGCGGAGAACCTCCTCCACGGGGAGCTGGCCATCGCCCTGGGCATGAGCCAGGAAGAGGTGGCCGAATACATCCGCAAAACTGTGGAGCAGGCCAGCTGAGGCCCGCCCCCCACACGCAGGCAGAGGCCCGCGGGGAACCTTCCCCGCGGGCCTGTTTCATGCCCAGGGCTCTTTGGGAAGGATGCGGTACTTGCCGTCGGTGCGCACGGTCATCAGGAACACCTGGCTCTCCGAAAGGCCCCGCTCCTCCAGCCTTCGGCGGACCCAGGCCTCCTCTTTGCCACACAGGGCCAAGGACCGGCGGGAGAGCTCCCCGTCGCTGATGACGGCCACCTCCAGCCCGGGAAAGGGCACCTTCAGGCCCAGCTGCTTGGGTGTTACCGGATCTTCTTCGGGCCTGCGGATGACGCTCATGCGGCCGTTGGTCTCGATGATGGCCCAGGCCACGTCCTCCAGGTAGAACACGTTGTTCTGGCGCAGCTGCTCAAACAGGTCCTCGGTGGTCATGCGCAGGCGGCGCATCTGGCCCTGCAGCACCTTGCCCCGCTGGATGACGACCATAGGGCTGCCGCACACCAGCTTGCGAAAGCGCCCGCTCTTCAGCATGCCCCAAGAGGCCCCCAGCTCGCACAGCACCAGGGCGCACATGGGCAGCAGCCCCCGCCACAGGGGCAGGCCCTCCTCTTGAATGGGCAGCACCGCCAGCTCAGAGAGCAGCAGGGTGGCCACCAGCTCAGAGGCCTGCAGCTGGCTGATCTGCCGCTTGCCCAGCAGCCGCACCGCCAACAGGATGACCCCGTACATCAAAACTGTCCGCAAGAGAGATACCAACATGGCCCGCGCCCCTCCCTTTTTTTAGGGTTAGGTTTTCCGCCGCCGCCCCAATTATGTGCGCATGAACGGCCAAAAACAGGGAAGGCTAAGGGGAGCGGCGAAAGCGAAAAGGAGGCGGCTTGCATGGAACAGGCGGCAGAGCGGCGGCTCTCTAAAAACCTAGAGGTCAACGAGGAGTATTTCCGGGGGCGGTTTGCCGGCACCATGGATTTGATGGTGCGCCGGGTAGAGCTGGGCGGGCGCAGGGCCGCCCTGTTTGCCGTGGACGGCCTGGTGAACAAAGAGGCCATCACCTTTTCGGTGCTGGGCCCCCTGCTGCGGGAGCGGGCCTATCCCAAAGGCCCCCAGGAGATGCTGGACTACGTGGAGGGCCGGGTGCTGAGCACCGTGGACGTAAAGCGGGAAACCCGGCTGGAGGCGCTGCTCACCCTGCTGATGAGCGGCTTTGTGCTGCTGTGCCTGGACGGCTGCGCCGGGGGGCTGGTGTGCGGGGTGCAGGGCTTTGCCTACCGCGGCCCCCAAGAGCCCCAGAACGAGGTGATGCAGCGGGGCGCCAAAGATGGCTTTACCGAGTCCAACCAGCTGAACATGGCCATGGTGCGCCGCCGCATGAAGAACCCCGCCCTCAAGTTCGAGGCCCTGCAGGTGGGCGCCCGCAGCCACACCCCGGTGGCCCTGGCCTATCTGGAGGGGGTGGCCTCCCCGGCCATTGTAAAGCAGGTGCGCCAGCGCCTGCAAAACTGCCCCTTGAAAACCGTGCTGGGGGCGGGGTATCTCACCGCCTTTTTAGAGCGGGGGCGGGTGTTCTCTGGGGTGGGCCAGAGCGAGCGCCCCGACGTGGTGTGCGGCAAGCTGGAGGAGGGCCGGGTGGCCGTTTTGGTAGAGGGCACCCCCAGCGTGCTGCTGGTGCCCTTTCTGTTTGTGGAGAACTTTCAAACCCTGGATGACTACCTGGCGCGGCCCTTCTACGGCACGTTCATCCGCTGGCTGAAGTATCTGGCCTTCTTTCTCAGCGCCTTTCTGCCCGGGCTGTATGTGGCCGTGGTGCTGCACCACCCAGAGATGCTGCCCGAAAGCCTGCTGCTGAAGATTGCCCAGGCCCAGGCCCAAACGCCCCTGCCCGTGCTGCCAGAGACCCTGCTGCTCACCTTTTTTTACGAGGTCCTGCGGGAGGCGGGCCTGCGGGCGCCCCGGTCCCTCTCGGCCACGGTGAGCATTGTGGGGGGCCTTGTCATGGGCGACACCGCCGTGGCGGCGGGGCTGGTCAGCGCGCCCTCTCTGCTGGTGGTGGCCCTTACCGCGGTGGCGGGCTACGCGGTGCCCCGCCTGTACGAGCCCCTCTCCCTGCTGCGGGTGGGCTTTTTGGCCCTGGGGGGCCTGCTGGGGGTGTGGGGCGCAATGGCCGGGCTGGTGGCCCTGCTGCTGGACCTGTGCGGCAGCCAAAGCCTGGGGGTGCCCCTGCTTTCGCCGGTGTCCCCCTACAGCGGGCGGCTGGCCTGGCGGGACGTGTTCCTGCGGGCGGGGTGGGGGCGCCTCTCCCGGGGGGAGGCCCCTGTGCAGGACATGCCCGGCAGCCGGGACGTTTGAAAGGAGGATGCCTGTGGAAGCCAAACAGACCGTCAGCGCGGCCCAGTTCTTTGGGATGATGCTGGTCGCGCGCAGCACCCTGACCCTCTCTCTGAGCGCCCGCTGGGCCGCGGGGGAGGGCCTGCCCCAGGCTCTGCTCTCTTACCTGCTGGCAATGGCCCTGGGCTTTGGGCTGGCCCTGCCCGTGTGGGGGCTGCACCGGCGGTATCCCACCCTGCCGGTGGGGGAGGCGGCCCGGCGGCTGCTGGGCCGGGCCGGGGCCGGGGTGGCCCTGCTGTACCTTCTGTACCTGGTGGTAATGGGCGGGGTGTCCCTGGCGCTGTTCCAGCTGTTTTTGCAGCAGGCCTTTCACCCGGACTTTCCCGCCTGGTTGATTGTGGCGGCAATGGCGGGGGCGGCGGCCTTTGGGGCCTGCCGCGGGCTGGAGGCCGTGGCCCGGTGCGCCGGGTGCGTGCTGGTGCTGCTGGCGCTGGGCACGGCCCTGGTGTTTGGGGCGGCGGCCCTGCGCTTTCAGCCGGAGAACCTGACCCCCCTCTTCCCGGCGCGGCCCCTGGCGCTGCTGAAGGGGGCGGCCCTCTTTCTGGGGCGCACCACGCTGTTTGCAGACATGGCCGTGCTGCTGCCCTTTGTCAAGGGCCGCAAGGGGCTGGGCTTTGCCGCCTGGGCGGGGGGCAGCAGCCTGCTGGTGGGGTGCCTGCTGGCGCTGCTGGCCGGGTGCCTGGGGCCCTATGCCTACACCCAGCAGTTCCCGGTGTACGCCCTGGCCTCCCTGACGGGGGTGCGGTCCCTGCAGCGGCTGGACCCGGTGTTTGTGGCCCTGTGGATGACGGGGCAGATTGTCAAGGCCGCCTGCGACCTGTTCGCCTGCCGGGTGTGCCTTTCCAGCCTGGGGGCGGCCCGGGGCCCCTGGGGGGTGCTGGGGGCGGGGGCGGCCATGCTGGCCCTGGGGATGGGCGCGGCGGTTTGGCAGCCCCTGCAAGCCCTGCTGCTGGACCCCCGCCTGTGGCTGGCCCTGACGGCCCTGGCCGGGGTGGGGGCGCCCCTGGCCCTGCTGCTGGCGGCCCGGCTTCGGGGCGAAGGGAGGCGGGGCTGATGCGCCGGGCGCTGCTTGTGGGCCTGGCCCTGTGGCTGGCCCTGTGGCTGGGGGGCTGCGGCGCCAAAGAGCTGCACCAGCGCTTCCTCATCCGGGGCATGGGGGTGGACTGGGACAAAGGGGGCTGCACCGTCACCCTGCGGGCGGCAACCGCGTCAGAGACTGGGGAAGAGCTGCTTGCCTGCCAGGGGGAGACCCTGGCCCAGGCGCTTTCGCAGCTGCCCCTTCTCACCGGGCGAGAGCCCTTCTACTCGCACAACACGCTGGTGGTGTTTGGGCGCTCCTGCGGGGAGGGGGGCCTGGGCCCGGCGCTGGAGTTCCTGCTGGAAGAGGGCCGGGTGCGGCCCACGGCCCAGGCCTACCTGGCGGGGGGCACGGCGGCAGAGGTGCTCTCGCTAGAGCGGGAGGGCGCCCTGGAGGAGCTGGAACAGCTCAGCGCCGCCGGGCAGGCGGAGGGCTGGGCGGTGAGCACAGACCTGCTGGAGCTGGTAAACGGGGCCCTGCGGCCGGGGTCCTCGGCGGTGCTGCCGGTGGTAGAGGTCCGGGGGGGCCGGGCGGCGGTGACGGGCGCGGCCTATTTCCGGGGGGACCGGCTGGCGGGGGAGCTTTCCCCAGAGGAGGCCCGGGGGTATTTGGCGCTGGTGGGGGACCTACACAGGGGCCCGCTGACGGTAGAGGCAGGGGGCCAGCGGGTGGAGCTGACCCTGGCGGGGGGGCGCACCCGGCGGGAGGTAGAGCTCACCCGTGAGGGGGAAGGGGGGGCGGCGTTCTCCATCCGGCTGCGGGTGGGCGTCCAGGGGGCAGGCGTCTCGGAGGAGGCGAAGCGGGCGGCGGAGGAGGCGCTGGCAGGGGAGATGGAGGCGGCACTTGGGGAAGCGCTGGGGGAGGGCTGCGACATTTTCGGGTTTGGGAACACGCTGTCCCAGCGGTATCCCCGGTGGTGGGCGGCCCATTCCGCCGGATGGCAGGAGGGGATGGCCCGCTGCGGGTATGAGATTGAAGTGAAGATTTGCTGATAGTACAATGAGGGGCATGCGGAGCGCGTAAAAGTTTTGCCAGCTTTTTCAAAAGCTGCGAGGTGTGGAGCAGAGCTCCACGGCCTTAACCGGCGCAGCCGGTGGAAGAAAAGCAGGGCAGCGCCCGCATGCGCCCGTAGGGCGATAGGGCGAGGCCCGGGCGCGGAGGCACCCAGCTTTGAAACACCGCCGTCGCTTCCGCCAAAGGGCGGCGGACGCTTGGGGCGGGTTTCAGGAGAGACTGGTGGTAACCTTTCTGGAAATGTGCCTTAGCACATTTCCAAGGGGGAACCCCCGACGAGGGTTCCCCCTGAGAAAGGGCCCACCGGGCCCTTTCTCTAACCCCTTCCTGCGTTTGCCGAAGGCGACTAAGGCCGCAGGGGCGTCGCCCCCGCACCCCTACCACCTTTGAAAAGGTGGACGAAACTTTTACGTTTCTCCACCCAACCCAAGCGCGGGCCGCTTGCCAGCGTCTCTCAGAAAACCCCGCCGCCCTAAAGCGGCGTGCGCGACTCGTCCCGCGGGGTCACCCGCCTATAGTTCTAGGTAAATGTGATACCGCAGCAGCCAGGCATTCACCTGCAGCAGATACGCCAACAGCTGCGGCCCTGCCATCAGCTGCCCAAACCACGGCCTGCCATAGTCAAAGCTCTGGCGCAAAAGCCCCTGGGCCGCCTCCTCCGACAGCACCCGGTGAATGGGCTGGGCGCTGTCCCGCAGCACCTGGGCCAGCCGCTCCTTGATCAGCGCCTCGTACCCCGGGTTGTGGGTCTTGGGATAGGGGCTCTTCCTGCGGTGGAGCACCTCCTCCGGCAGCAGGCCCGCCGCCGCTGCCCGCAGCAGGCCCTTGGGCTCCCCGCCGGGGCTCTTCATCTGCCAGGGCACGTTGTACACATACTGGGCCAGCCGGTGGTCCGCGTAGGGCACCCGCACCTCCAGCCCGCTGTACATGCTGCACCGGTCCTTCCGCTCCAGCAGGGTGGCCATGAACCACCGCATGTTCAAATAGGCCAGCTGGCGCATGCGGCGCTCCTCCTCCCCCTCTCCCGGCAGGGTGGGGACCTCTTTCAGGCTCTCCTCCAGGCGGCGGGCGGCGTAGCCCTCCAGGTCCAGCTCGCGGGCCAGCTCTGGCTTTAAGAGGGAGGCCCGCAGCCCCATGTCCCCGCTCCAGGGGAAGCGGCTGCCGTCGAACATCTCCCGCCGGTGGAACCAGGGGTAGCCCCCGAAGATCTCGTCGGCGCACTCGCCGCACAGGGCCACGGTGTGGCGCTGCTTCACCTGGCGGCAGAAGTACAGCAGAGAGCCGTCCACATCGGCCATGCCGGGCAGGTCTCGGGCCAGCACCGCCTCTTCCAGAGAGTCCGCCAGGGCCTGGTTGCCGCACAGCAGGGTGCGGTGGTCTGTGGAGAGCAGCCCGCTCACCCGCAGGGCCCATTCCTGATCCCGGCCGGGCTGAAAGGCAGAGGGGGTGAAGAACTCCCGGTTGCCCTCAAACTCGAAGGAGTAGGTGGCAAGCCGCTGCCCCCGCTCTTTCAGCCGCTGGGCGGCGATGGCCGTCACCACGCTGGAATCCAGCCCGCCGGAGAGAAAGGCGCACAGGGGCACGTCGGACTGAAGCTGGCGCTCCACGGTTTCCAGCAGCAGCTCCCGCAGGTGAGAAACCGTGTGGGGATAGTCCTCCTCATGGGGGCGGGCCTCCAGCTGGAAGTAGGCAAGCTCCCGGTAGCCCAGGGGGTCCAGCAGGGCCAGGTGCCCGGGTTTCAGCTCCCAAATGCCCTGGAACACCCCGCAGCCGGGGGTGCGGGCGGGCCCCAGGGCAAAGACCTCCCGCAGGCCGTCCTTATCCACCACGGGGCGCACGCCGGGCAGCTGGAGCAGGGCCTTGATCTCCGAGGCGAAGGCCAGCCTGCCCTGCCAGCGGGTGAGGAAGAGGGGTTTCACGCCGAAGGGGTCCCGGCAGAGGAGGAGCCGGGGGGCGGCGGGGTCGTAGATGGCGAAGGCGAAGATGCCCTGCAAGCGCCGGGCGCAATCGGGGCCCCAGGCCAGGTAAGAGGCCAGCACCACCTCGGTATCGCAGCGGGAGGCAAAGGAGAAGCCCAGGGCTTCCAGCTCCCCGCGGAGCTGGGGGGCGTTATAGACCTCGCCATTGTAGGCGATGGAGACCTGGTGCCCCTGCCAGGGGAGGGAGAGGGGCTGCTGGCCGTGTTGGGGGTCCATAACAGCCAGGCGGGCGTGGGCCAGGACGCAGTGGGGGGAGAAGGAAGCGCCGTGGCCATCGGGGCCGCGGTGGGCAATGCGGCGGGCCATCGAGCGGGCCAGGTCCAGCCAGTGCTGTTGCTGGCCGGGGAAGGGCTGGGAGAAGTCGGCGAAACCGGCGAAACCACACATAAAATTAACTCCTTTCGTCCGTGACCGGACTGGACATGTCGCGCACGGCGCTTAAAGGCGCCGGAGCTGGCTGAGGGCGGCGAACAAGCGGCCCGCGCTTGGGTTGGGTAGAGACAAGTAAAAGTTTCGTCCACCTTTTCAAAGGTGGCAGGGTGTGGGACAGCGTCCCACGGCCTTAGTCGCCTTCGGCAAACGCAGGAAAATAGGAAAATAGTCCAGCGGACTGTTTTCCGTAAGAAACCCTCGTCGGGGGTTTCTTGGGCGGGCCCACGGCCCGCAGAGGACTTCCACAAGCCCGCCTGCCCTGCCCGCGAAAGCGTGTGCCGTCCTTTGGCACAAGCGGGCGGAAAGGGCAAGCACGGTGCCTCCGCGACCGCTCCCGGGGCTATCGCCTACGGCGCGTGCGCCCCGCTCGCTGCACTTTTCCACCGGCTGCGCCGGTTAAGGCCGTGGAGCTCTGCTCCACACCCGCTTCTCGGCTGCCGCCTCGGTCGGCCGCTGGGCAACGTCCCACCGGGACGTAGCGGCCTTTTGAAAAAGTTTGATCAAAACTTTTACGCGCCTTCGGCGTTGCACACCAGTCATTTTTATGCTATCATAGAAAAGACTATGAGCAATTTCTTGGCAGGTGTCTCTTCATGGCGATCCTTACAGTCCACTCCCTCTCCCTCTCCTTCGGCGAGGTCCCTGTGCTGCAAAATGTCTCCTTCCAGCTCCAAAAAGCCCAGCGCGTGGGCCTGGTGGGCGTCAACGGCTCGGGCAAAACCTCCCTCTTTAAAACCCTTACCGGCGAGTATGCCCCCGACGCGGGCTCCATCACCTTTGGCAAGGATACGGTGCTGGGCTATATGGAACAGCATGTCTGCCGCAACCAGCGGATCTCCGCCTTTGAGGAGGTCCTCTCCGTCTTTGCCCCCCTCCTGCGCATGGAGCGGGAGCTGGAGGACCTCTCCGCCCTGCTGGAATCTGCCCCCGCCGGGGAGGAGCTGCAGGCCCTCATCCAGCGCCAGAGCGACCGCCAGGAGCGCTTTCAAGAGGCCGGGGGCCTCACCTTCCGCAGCCGGGTGAAAAGCACCCTGGCGGGCCTGGGCTTCGCCCCGGAACAGATGGACCAGCCCGTGGGCGTGCTCTCCGGCGGGCAGAAGGCCAAGCTCCAGCTGGCGAAAATGCTCCTCTCCGGCGCGAACCTCCTCCTGCTGGACGAGCCCACCAACCATTTGGACATCCAGGCCGTGGAGTGGCTGGAGGGCTTTCTGGCCGCCTATCCCGGGGCGTACATCGTCATCTCTCACGACCGGTACTTCCTGGACAAGGTCACGGACCTCACTCTGGAGCTGGAGGCCTGCCGCCTCACCCCCTACAAGGGCAACTACAGCCGTTACCTGGAGCTGCGGCAGGAGCACCGCCTGGCCCAGCAGCGGGTGTATGAGAGCACCCAGCGGGAGATTCAGCGCATTGAGGGCATCATCGAGCAGCAGCGGCGCTGGAACCAAGAGCGCAACTACGTCACCATTGCCAGCAAGCAGAAGCAGATCGACCGCCTGGCCGCCACCCTGGAAAAGCCCCCCGAAGAGCCGGACGCCATCCGGTTCCAGTTCCACGCAAGCCGCAGGAGCGGGGACGAGGTGCTCACCGCCCAGGGGCTCTCCCTCTCCTTTGGGGGGCCCAAGCTGTTTGAGGGGGTGGATTTGGAGATCCGCCGGGGGGAGAAGGTGTTTCTCATCGGCCCCAACGGCTGCGGCAAAACCAGCCTGTTTAAAATCCTGCTGGGGCAGTACGCCCCGGATACGGGCTTTGTGCGCCTGGGCGCCGCCCTGGACCTGGGGTACTACGAGCAGTCCCAGCAGAGCCTGCACGATGAAAAGACCGTCATGGACGAGATCTGGGACGAGCACCCCCAGATGACCCAAACCCAAGTGCGCAATGCCCTGGCGGTGTTCCTCTTCACCGGGGAGGAGGTGTTCAAGGCCGTGGGGGCCCTCTCCGGCGGGGAGCGGGCCCGGGTGCTCCTGTTAAAATTGATGCTCAGTAAGGCCAACTTCCTGCTGTTGGACGAGCCCACCAACCACCTGGACATCTCCTCGAGAGAGGCGCTGGAAGAGGCCCTGCTGGGCTATGACGGCACCCTGTTCATCGTCAGCCACGACCGGTATCTCATCAACAAACTGGCGGACAAGCTGTATGTGCTGGGGCCCCAGGGAGCCCGGCTGTACCGGGGCAACTACGACGCCTATGTGGAGCAGCGGGAGCAGGAAGAGGCCCAGGCAGCCCCCCAGGAGCAGGAGAAGGCCCCGGCCCTGGGCAAGGGGGGCGCGGCCTACAAGGAGCGGAAGGCCCGGGAGAGCCAGCTGCGGAAAAAGCGCACGGCTCTGAAACGGCTGGAGGCAGCCATCGAGGAGAACGAGGCCCAGGCGGCCCAGCGGGAGGCGGAGCTGCAAGACCCGGCAGTGGCCGCGGACTATGAGCGGGTGACCCAGTTGAGTGAAGAGATCGCCCAGTTGCACCAAGAGGGGGAGCGGCTGTTGGAGGAGTGGACGGAGCTAAGCGCAGAGCTGGAAGAGGAAAACCGCGAAGCGGAGTAAAAGTTTTGATCAAACTTTTTCAAAAGTTTGCGAGGTGTGGAGCAGAGCTCCACGGCCTGAAACCGGCGCAGCCGGTGGAAAAGAAGCAGCGTAAGCGGCGCATACGCCGCAGGCGGTAGCCGCTGGAGCGGGCGCGGAGACACCCAGCCCGCCCCATCCTCAAGCAAAAACCCCGGTCTCTGTGCCACCCCAAGAGGGGGACATTCGTCCCCCCTTTTTGGGAGTATGGGAAGGCAGGACCTACGGTCCTTGCAACCCCCTTAGGGCCGTGGGACGCTGGTCTCACCTGCCGGTTCGGTCGGCGCAGGGCGTTTGCCACCGGCAAACTGCGCCCCACACCCTGCCACCTTTGAAAAGGTGGACGAAACTTTTACTTGTCTCTACCCAACCTGAGCGCGGGCCGCTTGTTCGCCGCCCTCAGCCAGCTCCGGCGCCTTAAAGCGCCGGTCTCGGCTGCCGCCTCGGTCGGTCCTGAACGGTCCCCACCGGGGACCAGGACCGCGTCTTGTCCAGTCCGGCCACGGACCGCGTGCCTCTCATCCAACTTTATTCTATTTTCGAGGTGTTCCCATGAAAGTCAAACTCATCACCCTGGGCTGCAAGGTCAATCAATACGAGTCCCAGGCCATGCTGGAGGCCCTCCTCCAGGCCGGTTTTACCGAGGCTTCCCCCGCAGAGCCCGCCGGGGTGGTGGTGGTCAACTCCTGCACCGTCACCGCCCAAAGCGACCACAAGGTCCGCCAGGCCCTGCGCCGCGCCAAACGGGACAACCCCGGCTGCGTGGCCGTGCTCACCGGCTGCATGCCCCAGGCTTTCCCCGATGCCGCCGCCGCCCTCTTGGAGGCGGATATCGTCCTGGGCAACGCCCGCCGGGCCGACCTGGTCCCCCGCCTGCGGGAGTTCCTCGCCACAAAGCAGCGCCTGGTGGACGTGGCCCCCCACACCTCTGGCGAGCCCTTCGAGCCCCTCTCCGTCTCGGCCTTTTCCGGCCGCACCCGGGCCTTTCTCAAAATCCAGGACGGCTGCAACCGGTTCTGCTCCTACTGCATCATCCCCTACGCCCGGGGGCGGGTGCGCTCTAAGCCCCTGGAGGACCTGCGGCGGGAGGTGGCCCAGCTGGGGGCCGCCGGGTACAAAGAGGTGGTGCTCACGGGCATCAACCTGCCCGCCTACGGCACGGACCTGGGCCTGCACCTGTGCGACGCCGTGGAGGCCGCCTGCGGGGCCCAGGGCATCCAGCGGGTGCGGCTGGGCTCTCTGGAGCCGGAGCAGCTGACGCCGCCGGTCATCGCCCGCATGGCCAAACAGGAGAAGCTGTGCCCCCAGTTCCACCTGAGTTTGCAGTCCGGCTGCGACGCAACCTTGCAGCGGATGAACCGCCACTACACCACAGGGGAGTACCGCCAGATTGTGGCGGATTTACGGTCCGCTTTTCCGGACTGTGCCATCACCACAGACGTGATGGTGGGCTTTGCCGGAGAGACGGAAGAGGAGTTTGAGGCGTCGTTGGCCTTTGTGGAGGAGATGGCCTTTGCGAAAGCCCATGTGTTCGCCTACTCCCGGCGGCCGGGGACGCGGGCGTACAGCATGGAGGGGCAGGTGCCCAACCGGGAGAAAGAGGCCCGCAGCCACCGGATGCTGGCAGTGGCAAGGGCCAGCCAGCAGGCGTTTTTGCAGGCGCAGGTGGGGAAAGAGGAAGAGGTGCTGTTCGAGCAGGAGAAAGCCCCGGGCCTGTGGGAGGGGTATACGAGGAATTATACGCCGGTGTTGTTGGCCAGTGGGAAGCGCTTGGCGGGGGAGCTGGTGCGGGTGAAGCTGACGGAAGTGCAGGCGCAGTGCCTGCGCTCTCAAGTCGCGAACGGCGCTTAAAGGCGCCGGAGCTGGCTGAGGGCGGCGAACAAGCGGCCCGCGCTTGGGTTTGAGAGAGAAACGTAAAAGTTTCGTCCACCTTTTCAAAGGTGGTAGGGGTGCGGGGGCGACGCCCCTGCGGCCTTAGTCGCCTTCGGCAAACGCAGGAAGGGGTTAGAGAAAGGGCCCGGTGGGCCCTTTCTCAGGGGGAACCCTCGTCGGGGGTTCCCCCTTGGAAATGTGCTAAGGCACATTTCCAGAAAGGTCACCACCAGTCTCTCCTGAAACCCGCCCCAAGCGCCCGCCGCCCTTTGGCGGAAGCGGCGGCGGTGTTT
>ENA-OUPA01000120-OUPA01000120.1-human-gut-metagenome-genome-assembly--contig:-NODE-120-length-61720-cov-35.0475_pt1 | contig 61720 bp, 60 predicted proteins | sample MGYA00237939_ERZ548770 | MGnify/ENA primary metagenome ERZ548770 (study PRJEB26490, sample SAMN05356877) | human gut metagenome | biome: terrestrial biome; feature: human-associated habitat; material...
CTTTTTGTGCACCACATTACCTTGAAATTTCTACTTGACTTTTCTTAGCAGGTCTCTTTTTGCAGAATGCCAAACTGGCCCCATAAAAAAACTTTATTCTGGGTATTTTCATGAGGTCAGTTCCGCGTATAATAGGAGCATACCCGCCGGACACCCAAATGTCAAGTAGGATGGTGGGTAAGAGGCCGCGTGAGCGATCAAAGCCCCGGTGGGGCTTTGAACCGGAAAAGTCCGGCAATGTTGAAATTTGGAGGGAAAGCAATCATGTCTACTACTGCAATGTGGCTGCTGCTGGCAGTCGTTGTCGTTGCCATCGTGTTTGGCAGTGTGCTGTACAAGCGCACCTTTACCACCAAGGAACTGGCCCTTACCGGCGTCATGGCCGCGCTGAGCCTGGTGGCCTACCTGTTTTTCCGGGTGCCGTTCTACGGCGGCTCCTCGTTCCATCTGGGCAACACCTTCACGGCCCTGACCGCCCTGCTGCTGGACGGTGTGTCCGGCGGTCTGGCCGGTGCCATCGGTCTGGCTCTGGCCGACATCCTGGCCGGTGACCCGGGCTACGCCATCACCACCTTTGTGCTCAAGTTCATCATCGGTATCACCTGCGGTGCGGTGGCCCATAAGGCCTTCAAGCTGCGGGAGCTGGACAAGCACAGCAGCGGTTACCTCGTCAAGGTGATCGTGGCCGCGGCCTCCGGCCTGCTGCTGAACGTGTTTACGGACCCGTTCCTGGGCTACTTCCGCAATGTGTACATCTTTGGCCAGGAATACACCGTGGCACAGGCCCTGACCAAGATTGCAGGCGGCGTCACCTTTGTGAACAGCGTGGCCTCCACCGTGTGCGTGGTGGTGCTGTACCTGGCCCTGCGCCCGGCACTGGAGCGTGCCGGGCTGCTGCCCAAGGGCGAAACCAACTAAGCCATCTCTCTACCCTGATACAAGCACTGCCGCCCCCGTCTGCCGGACCCTATCCCCCGGCGGCCGGGGGCGGTGGTGTTTTTGGCCTGTGGGGCGGTTCCGGCCGTTCTGCTTTGCATTCCGGCGGTGCGTGCGGCATAAGATGGAAAAAAGAGCTTGCACATGGGGGCAAAATATGGTATAGTCTTTCTATCGCGCACAGCTGTGCACAGAGAAAGAACTGAAAAGACGTGCGGGGAAGCATTGCCCTGCACTCTGGAGAAGCCCGCAGCAGCGGGTGCCGAAGGTGTAAGGCCGCAGGGAAAGGCGGCTGTATCTCTCAGGCAAAAGGACAGAGCCATCGTCTGATACGCACAAGGGCACCGCCGGGAATGCAGTGTGCCCGGCAGCGGAAAATGAATGCGCCTGAATTTTGCAGACAGAGCCTTTGGTGGGTTCTGTCTGCTTTTTTGTTTTGTGTAAGAGGGGGAAATTTACCATGCTGGAATGGATCACGCAGATCAACAATGCAGTTAACGGAGTGGTCTGGGGCCCGGCGGGTCTGGCGCTGCTGTTCGGCACCGGCCTGATCATGTCGGTGCGCACCGGATTTTTCCAGTTCCGCAAAATGGGCTACTGGCTCCGGCACACCATCGGAGCCATCTTTACCAACAAGGACGTCACCGCCCACACCAGCAAGGAGGACATGGCCATCAGCCAGTTCCAGAGCATGTGTACAGCGCTGGCGGGCACCATCGGCACCGGCAACATCGTGGGCGTGGCCACGGCCATCGTCTCCGGCGGGCCGGGGGCCATCTTCTGGATGTGGGTCATGGCCCTGCTGGGCATGATGACCAGCTTTTCGGAGAACGTGCTGGGTGTGTACTACCGCCGCAAAAATGAAAAAGGCGAGTGGAGCGGCGGTGCCATGTATTATCTCACCGACGGTCTGGGCGCAAAGAAGGGCTGCAAGCAGCTGGGCAAGGTGCTGGCCGTGCTGTTTGCCTGCTTCTGCATTCTGGCGTCCTTCGGCATCGGCAACATGAGCCAGCTCAACTCCATTGCCGGCAACATGAACGCTGCCTTCGGGGTGCCCACCATCGTCACCGGTCTGGCCCTCATGGTGGTCACGGCGCTCATCGTCATCGGCGGCCTGAAGCGTGTGGCGGCGGTCACCGAAAAACTGGTGCCGCTCATGGCGCTGTTCTACATTGCCGGTGCGTTGATCATCGTGGTGATGCACGCAGGCAACATCCCGGCAGCCTTCGGGGCCATTTTCAAGGGCGCCTTCAACCTGCAGGCTGCCGGCGGCGGTGCGCTGGGCTACGGCATCAGCCAGACCATCACCTGGGGCTTCAAGCGCGGTGCCTTCTCCAATGAGGCGGGCCTTGGCTCGGCGGTCATGGTCAATTCGGCGTCCAACGTCAAGGAGCCGGTGCATCAGGGCATGTGGGGTGTGTTTGAGGTGTTTGCCGATACCATCGTGGTGTGCACCCTCACCGCCCTGGTCATCCTGACCACCGGCGTGGTGGACCTGCAGAGCGGCGCGGTGCTGGCCAACGTGCAGGACAACGCCTTGGTGGGGCAGGCCTTCACCGCTGCCTTTGGCAGCCTTGGCCCCAAGTTCATCGCCATTTCCATCCTGCTGTTTGCCTACTCCACCACGCTGGGCTGGAGCCACTATGGCACGAAAGCGGTGGAGTACCTGTTCGGCACCACGGGCAGCCGCATCTATAAAGTGGTGTTCGTGGGCATGACCGTGGTGGGCTCCACCATGAAGCTGGGCCTTGCCTGGGACCTGTCCGATACCTTCAACGGCCTGATGATGATCCCGAACCTCATCGGCGTGCTGGCACTGTCCGGTACGGTGGTGGCCATCACGAAAAATTATCTGGACCGCCGGGTGAAGGGGCTGGATATCGAGCCCATGTGGTCGGCCTTTGAGGAGTACCAGAAACAGGAAGAAGCCGAAGCGGCCGCCGAGGAAGCGGCACAGCGCGGCCAGTAAGACCGGATAAAACGCGGCCGGGCCGTTCCACGATGCGTGGAACGGCCCGGCTTTTTTTGTCAATGTTTCTTTTTGCGGGGAGGCTTCTGGGACGGTACAGCCCGGCGCGGTTTTGCCGCACTGCGCCCGGCAGAAAGGCCGCTGCCAAAGGCCCAGTGCAGGTTGAAGCCGCCGCAGCGGCCCACGCAGTCCAGCGTTTCGCCCACAAAGTAAAGGCCGGGGCAGCCCTTGAACTGGAAATCCGGTTCCAGCTCGGTGAGGGCAAGGCCGCCGCCGGTGACCTGCGCCTGCTTCCAGCCGCAGGGGGTCAGGCCGTCGAACCGCCAGTGCTTGGCGATGTGGGCCAGCTTCTGCCACTGGGCGGCGGAGAGCCGGTGCACATCGGCGTCCGGCAGGCCGGCGGCCTGCCACAGGGCACGGCCCAACTTGGCGTTCAGCAGGCCCAGCCAGAAGTCTGCCGCCGTATCGCCCGGCAGCAGCGGTACGCGGGCGGCGAACAGCGCGGAAAGTGCGTCCTCGGCAACGTCCGGGAAGAGGTCCAGCTCCACGGCAGGGCTTTTCACCGCCGGGGTCAGGTGGCGGGTCAGGTCCATGATGCAGATGCCGGACAGGCCGTAGTCGGTGAACTGCACCTCGCCCCGGTAATCTGCCAGCAGGGTGCTGCCGCTGTACAGGGCGGCGTGGGCCTTGGCCCGGATGCCGGCCAGGCGCTTGTCCGGCTTTGCACACTGCAAAGCGGTCAGGCAGGGGTACAGCGGGGCCAGTGCACCGCCGCACTGGGCGGCGAACCGGGGGCCGAAGCCGTCGGTGCCGAACTGCGGCCCGGCACTGCCGCCCATGGCACAGACCACGGCATCGGCCCGTAAGCTCTCGTCGGCACCGTCCGCGTTGGAGAACAGCACCACATAGCCGCCCCGGCTCTGGCTCAGGGTCTGCACGGTGCAGCCGGTACGCACCTCCACGCCGCAGCGGGCCAGATGATGCTCCAGCAAGGCCAGCACGTCGGCGGCCTGATTGGAGTAGGGGTATACCCGGCCGGTCTCATCGGTGCGGGTGTAAAGGCCCAGCGCACGAAACCAGCCCAGTGGGTCGGCGGCGTTCACCGTGCGCAGCAGCGCGTCCAGCGCGGCGCGGTCAGCAGAAGAGTAGCTTTCCGGCGTGATGCCCTCGTTGTCGAGGTTGCAGCGGCCGTTGCCGGTGGCCAGCAGCTTTTTGCCCGGACGGGGGCTGCGCTCCAGCACCGTGACGCGGGCTGTGGGGTCTGTCTGCGCGGCAGCCAGAGCGGCCGCCAGCCCGGCGGCCCCGCCGCCCAGAATGAGGATGTGTGCCATGCCGGCACCTGCCTTTCGTGGTTGGATTTGTGTTTATTGTAGCAGAAGCCCGCCCAAAACACAATGAAGGGGCAAAGAAAAACGGGGCGCGCCCGGCGGGATTTTTACACCGTGCATGGCAGGTATAAATTCCCTTGGCTGACAGATACTATAGGCACAGCCAATTGCAAGCAAAACCGGAAACAGGGAGGAAACACCGCATGAAAGCAACCGGAATCGTCCGCCGCATTGATGAACTGGGCCGGGTGGTCATCCCCAAGGAGATCCGCCGCACCCAGCGCATCCGGCGCGGGGACCCACTGGAGATCTTTACCACCGGGGACGGGGAAGTGATCTTCAAAAAGTATTCGCCCATCGGGGAGATGAGCACCGTAGCCGCCCAGTACACCGAGGTACTCAACAAGAGCTTTGCCCTCACCGCCTTTGTGGCCGACCGGGACCACATTCTGGCCGTGAGCGGGGCAGGCCGGCGGGAACTGGCCGACCGCAGCATCAGTCAGCCGCTGGAAAAGCTCATGGATGCCCGCCGCCCCTACCGGAACGAGGGCGAGCCGGACCGGGCCCTGATGCCCTGCGAAGGGGCCGCCCGGGTGCTGCTGTGCGCGGTGCCCATCATCGCGGCGGGGGACGTGGCCGGTGCGGTGGGGCTGCTGACCGAGGACCGCACCGCCACGCCGGACGAAGCCCAGTGCAAGGCCGTGAGCGTGGCGGCGGCCTTTCTGGCAAAGCAGATGGAAGAATAAGGCGGGACGATCTGGAATGCGCGCCGCGCTGCTTTGCGCATAAATAGCGGAAAAAATAGTTTTATTGGTAGTTCCGAAACGCCTGCGGGCGTTTCGGAACTACTTTTTCACGGGAGGGGGATTCCCCCTTTATGACAGAATTATGAATCTTTCAAAACATTTTTGCAAAGCCCTTGACAGTACCGGAAAATTGGCTATAATGGTCTTAGCACTCAGGAACAAGGAGTGCTAAACAAACAAAGCGAACGCAAAAAGGAGGCAGGCGCTATGACGATGGATGCACGCAAGCAGCGAGTCTTGCAGGCGATCGTGGCGCTGTATGGTCTCGAAGGCGAGCCCGTTGGCAGCAGCGTGCTGGCAAACTACTTTGACATGGCAGTTTCCAGCGCAACGCTTCGCAATGAGATGGCGGCGCTGACAAAGCTGGGCCTGCTGGAGCAGCCCCACACCAGCGCGGGCCGTGTGCCCAGCGCCAAGGGCTACCGTTACTACCTTGATAATCTGCTGACCGACGATCAGCCGCTGGATCGTGTGACCCGCGCCCGTGTGGATGCGGTGTTCGCAAGCCTCGACCATGAGCCGGAAAAGCTGGCCGCAGGTGCCGCCAAGGCGCTGGCCGCCATCAGCGGCTGCACCGCCGCCATCAGCACCCCGTGTGCCGAGGATCTGTGCATCGCCCACTATGAAGTGGTTCAGGTGGGCCGCAGCGCAGCGGCTGTGCTGGCCGTTACCACGGCCGGTTACGTTCGTACCCGTGTGGCACGGGTGCGCACCGGCCTTTCCCGCGAGAATGCAGCGGCGCTTGCCGCACTGCTGAACCGCAACCTTACCTTTGTAGCGCCGGTGGATCTTTCCACCCGGCTGCTGGCAGAGCTGTGCAGCCAGATCGACCCGGAGCTGGTGCCTGTCATCAGCGCGGCGGCGGCCATCCTGCAGGATTCCGTCAAGCCCCACGTATTTCTGGGCGGCGAGCAGTATCTGCTGGACTGGCCCCAGCTGGACGGCAAGGTGGGCGACATCCTCACACTGCTGAACGACGAGGAGCAGGCCGCTGGCCTGATCGCACCTCCGGCAGAACGCAGTGAGAGCGTGCTGCTGGGCGAGGATCTGGAACCGCAGATCCCGGGCCTGTGCATCGTGAGCGACCGGTATCTGGTGGGCGGAGGCCTGTGGGGCTCCATTGCATTGATCGGCCCCACCCGGATGCCCTTCCAGAAGCTGATGCCGCTGCTGCATTACTTTGCAGATCAGCTGGGCGAGGGCATGAGCGGCAAACGAAAAGACACCCCGCAGGCTGCCGTACCGCGGCGGACTGTGATCTATAAGGAGGATTTGGAATGAGCGAAGAAGCAAAAAAGACGGCTCCGGCTCAGGAAGCTGAGCAGCCCGAAACGGCTCCCGAGGAGAAGGCCCAGCAGGCAGCACCCGAACAGGAACCTGCTGCCGAAGCTGCCGACCCGAAGGATGACAAGAAGAAGGATGGCGGCTGGTTCAACAAGAAGGCCCGTGAGCTGGAAGCCGTCAAGGCAAAGCTGGACGCGGCCGAAGCCAACGCTGCACAGGCCAAAGACCAGCTGCTGCGCATGGCAGCGGAGTACGAGAACTACCGCAAGCGCTCCACCCGCGAAGCCGACCAGAAGTTCAACGATGGCATTTCCTTTGCGGTGAACCAGATCATCCCCATTCTGGATACGCTGGAGATGGCGGCCAACGCCCCCACCACCGACGAGAACTACAAAAAGGGCGTGACCATGACGCTGGACAAGGCCGCCAAGGCGCTGGATGCCCTCCATGTGGAGGAGATCGAGGCGCTGGGCAAGCCCTTTGATCCCAACTTCATGAATGCAGTGCAGCAGATCCCCGCCCCGGACGGACAGGAGAGCGGCACCGTCATCACGGTCTACCAGAAGGGCTACAAGCTGGGCGATAAGATCGTCCGCCATGCGACCGTTGTAGTGGCCGAATAACAAAGCAGAAACCCGAAAGGGTTTTGAATATAACATCCGCTTAGCAACATTTGAGCATCACATAAACAATACGATTTGTTCTTTCGAGAGGAGTTTTCATTATGAGTAAGATCATTGGTATCGACCTTGGTACTACCAACAGCTGCGTGGCTGTCATGGAGGGCGGCGAGCCCGTTGTTATCGCAAACTCTGAGGGTGCACGCACCACCCCGTCTGTGGTGGGCTTCACCAAGACCGGCGATCGTCTGGTGGGTCAGGTCGCAAAGCGTCAGGCCATCACCAACCCCGAGAACACCGTTGCGTCCATCAAGCGCTTCATGGGCACCGACCACAAGGTGACCCTGAACGGCAAGGAGTACACTCCCCAGCAGGTCAGCGCAATGATCCTACAGAAGCTGAAGGCTGACGCCGAGGCTTACCTGGGCGAGCCCGTCACCGAGGCCGTCATCACCGTGCCTGCCTACTTCAACGACAGCCAGCGTCAGGCCACCAAGGACGCCGGCACCATCGCAGGCCTGAACGTCCGCCGTATCATCAACGAGCCCACTGCCGCTTCTCTGGCATACGGCATTGATAAGGAAGAGGACCAGAAGATCATGGTCTACGACCTGGGCGGCGGCACCTTCGATGTGTCCATCATTGAGATGGGCGACGGCGTGACCGAGGTCCTGGCCACCAACGGTGATACCCACCTGGGCGGCGATGATTTCGACCAGCGCATCATCGACTGGATGGCAGACGCCTTCCAGACCGAGAACGGCATCGACCTGCGCAAGGACAAGATGGCTGCACAGCGCCTGAAGGAAGCTGCCGAGAAGGCAAAGATCGAGCTGTCCAGCGCTATGAGCAGCCAGATCAACCTGCCCTTCATCACTGCCGACGCTACCGGCCCCAAGCATCTGGATATGACCCTGACCCGCGCAAAGTTCAACGAACTGACCGCAGATCTGGTGGACCGTACCATGGGCCCCGTCCGCAAGGCTCTGCAGGATGCAGGCCTGCGTCCCTCTGACCTGAAGAAGGTCCTGATGGTCGGTGGTTCCACCCGTATCCCCGCTGTCTACGATGCAGTCAAGAAGGAACTGAACTGCGAGCCCTTCAAGGGCATCAACCCCGATGAGTGCGTGGCTGTGGGCGCTGCCATTCAGGGCGGCGTGCTGCAGGGCGATGTCAAGGGCCTGCTGCTGCTGGATGTCACCCCGCTGAGCCTGGGCATTGAGACCCTGGGCGGCGTGTGCACCAAGATCATCGACCGCAACACCACCATCCCCACCCACAAGAGCCAGGTGTTCTCCACTGCTGCTGATAACCAGCCCTCTGTTGAGATCAACGTTCTGCAGGGCGAGCGTGAGTTTGCCCGCGACAACAAGAGCCTGGGTGTGTTCCACCTGGATGGCATCGCTCCGGCTCCCCGTGGTGTGCCTCAGATCGAAGTCACCTTCGATATCGACGCCAACGGCATCGTGAAGGTCAGCGCAAAGGATCTGGGCACCGGCAAGGAGCAGAACATCACCATCACTGCTTCCACCAACATGTCCAAGGAGGACATCGACAAGGCTGTGAAGGAAGCTGAACAGTTTGCTGCCGACGATAAGAAGAAGCGTGAAGAGGTCGATATCCGCAACGGTGCCGACCAGATGGTGTTCCAGACCGAGAAGATGCTGAAGGAGAACGGCGACAAGCTGCCCGCCGACGTGAAGAGCGAGGCCGAGAGCAAGCTGGCCGACCTGAAGACCGCTGTTCAGTCCGGCAACGTGGACGACATCAAGGCAAAGCAGGAAGCTCTGAGCCAGGTGTTCGAGAAGATGTATCAGGCAGCCGCTGCCGCACAGCAGGCCGCCGGTGCACAGCCCGGCCCCGACGCAGGTGCAAACAACCAGCAGAAGCCGGGTGATGACGGCGTTGTGGATGCCGACTTCAAGGAAGTCTGATAAAAAACACAGCAGTGTGTGCCCGGCCAAACCGGCGGACGCACGCGTGGAATAGCAAAAGCCGCTCCGGTTTTGCCGGAGCGGCTCTTGCTGGTTATAGAGCGAGGAACCAACCGGGGCGTTTCCCGGATCAAACGTTCCCGGAGAGGTGAGTGGATATGGCACAGGAAAAGCGTGATTACTACGAAGTGCTGGGGGTATCCAAGACTGCGACCGATGCCGAGATCAAAAAGGCATACCGCAAGCTTGCAATGAAATACCACCCGGACTATAACCCCGGCGATAAGGATGCCGAGGAAAAGTTCAAGGAAGTAAACGAAGCAAACGAGGTGCTTTCGGACCCGAAGAAGCGCCAGCTGTACGACCAGTACGGCTTTGCAGGTGTTGACCCTGCCTATGCAGCACAGAACGGCGGCGGCCCCGGTGCGGGCGGCTTTGGCGGTTTTGGCGGCGACGGCGTGGATCTGGGCGACATTTTCGGCGATATCTTTGGCGGCGGCTTCGGCGGCTTTGGCGGTTCGTCCCGTCAGGCGAACCCCAACGCACCGCGCAAGGGTCAGGATATCCGCGTGCGCATCACCCTGAGCTTTGACGAGGCCGTGCACGGCTGCAAGAAGAACATCACCATCACCCGCCAGCAGGAGTGCACCGAGTGCCACGGCAGCGGCTGTGCCGCCGGTTCCAGCCCCGAGACCTGCCCGGACTGCGGCGGCCGCGGCTTCGTGATCCGTCAGCAGCGCACTCCCTTTGGTGTGATGCAGACCCAGCAGCCCTGCTCCCGCTGCGGCGGCAAGGGCAAGCTGGTCAAGAACCCCTGCAAGGTCTGCCATGGCAGCGGCAAGGTGGCCACCAAAAAGACGCTGGAGGTGTCCATCCCCATGGGCATCGACGACGACCAGAGCTTCGCACTGCGCGGCATGGGCGATGCCGGTGCCAACGGCGGCCCCTCCGGTGATGTGATCGTCATGGTCACCGTGCGGCCCAGCGAGGTGTTCCAGCGTGACGGCTACGACGTGTGGGTCACGGTGCCCATCACCTACAGCCAGGCGGTGCTGGGCGACGAGATCCAGGTGCCTTCCATCGACGGCAAGGTGGAGTACACCGTGCCGGAGGGCACCCAGAGCGGCACCACCTTCCGCCTGCGCGGCAAGGGCATCCAGTACCTGAACGGCCGCGGCCGCGGCGACATGTACGTCAAGTGCGAGGTGGAGATCCCCAAAAAGCTGAACAAGACCCAGCGTGAGGCCCTGAAGAAATTTGAGGGCACCCTGAAAGAAGAGAACTACGAAAAGCGCAAGGGCTTCTTCAAAAAGCTGAAGGATATGTTCAACGCATAAACTTACGCCAAAGGCGGCGGCATCGGAACGATGCCGCCGCCTTTTTTGCTGCCGCAAAACAAAAAGCGAGGGGGCTTCCCATTGGGAAGCCCCCCTCACAGTGGATCTTTGGTATCTCCGGGCCGATCACTTCTTGAAGATGATGTAAGCTGCCGGGATCAGGCCGAGGCCGCTGGTGGCGATGTTCATGGCCACGAAGTTGTAGGCGCAGCCGATGCCGTAGATGGCGCTGGTCACGTTCTTCTCACAGCCTGCCACAAAGGCGTCCAGGCCGGTGTCCAGCCAGGTGTTGGGGTTCTTCTTGCGGTAATCACGGATCTCCGTGCTGGCCTTGTACCAGCCGTAGGGAGGCAGCAGGGCAGCCAGCAGAGCCTGGGTCATGGTAGCGCCGCCTTCGGTGTAGGTCATCTCTTCCTGCGACAGAACGTTGTACATTGCGGGAAGCATCATGGTCTTTTCCATAGTAACACTCCTTTTACACAAAGAATATTTCACAGCGCATAAAACGCTGCGTAGCCAAAATAGGGGGAGCTGCTTACTTCCGCAGCACCAGGTACAGGCTCAGGGGGCCCATGGCACAAACGGTCAGGGCCGACACGCCGTCGCGCAGGAAGTTGCTGGAGGACTTCTTCATATCGGCAGACAGGGCGTCCAGGGCACGGCCGTAAACGGTAAAGATGTTGCCCTTTTTGTTGCCCGGCTGCTTGAGCCAGTCACGGGTCTGCTGGATGCCCCAGGCGTAGCTGGCAGTCAGCACGCCCGTGCCAACGATGGTGGCACCGGCACTATACAGGCCCAGCAGGGTGGAGATCACGCCACCGCCCTGGGTATAGGTCATTTCGTTATCGGACAGCACTGCATAATCAGCAGGCAGATTCAGATCTTGTTTCATGGTATCACACACTCCTTTGAAGAAGCGCACCGTCCGCATTGACGGGCCGCTTCGTTTCCCTCAATGGTTCGGATGGAGAGAGACCCTCTCTCTGCCCTCATTTTACAACAGGTGTCTGTTTTTTGCAAGGGGGTTCTGGATAGAATGTGCAAAAATCGGAAAGGCGTATGAAAAAAACTGGAAAAGATTGTGAAAATAGCCTGCAATAATCTGGCAAAATGCAAAAATGCCTGTGCCACGGCCAAAAAGCACGCGGCACAGGCAGAACAAACCGGGAAAACTCTCAGCCGGTCACACCGGCGCGGTAGAGATAGGGGTCGCTCTTGAAGCTGTCAAAGCTGTACAGCACCAGGATCTGGTCATAATCGTTGTCGGCGATCAGCTGGTCCAGACCAAAGTTGTAGTTGCGGAAGTCCACCACGTCGATGTTGGCGTAATTGGCGGTGAGGTAGGGCACGAAACAGTTGGCGTAGCTGTCCTTGATGACAAGGATCTTTCCGGTGCCGTCGCCCTGCACCCGGCTCAGGCCGTTGTTGCCGTGCAGGAACATGGCGTACTTGTCGTAGACCGAGAGCTTGTCGGTATCGTACAGGCCGGTGGTCTCGCCGTCTGTGGGCTGCCCGGCGGCTGTCACGTTGTAGATGGTCAGCTGGTTGGGCAGGTCGTACCAGGTGATGGTGTCCGGCACGGCGTTCCAGGTGCGGGCCTTGGAGTAGTGGGTGCCGTAGAAGCGATCGGCGGTCAGGGCCGTGTGGGCGGTGGTGTCAAAAGGCGTAAGGCCCAGCGCATCGCACAGCTGCTGGTAGGCGTAATAAGCGCCCAGGCTCGTCCAGTGGTGGTCGGTGCGGTAATAGAGATACTCGCCCTTGTGGTCGGTCAGGGTGCCGCGCACGTCCACAAAGCGGCCTCCGGCGGCCTGCACGGCGGCGCTGAGCTGATCAAGATAAGTGTTCTCGTCCAGCAGGGGCGCGTTGACAGGTACGTTCTCCGGGTAGATATCAGATGCAGCCGGGGCCAGCAGTACATTCACCTTGCCGGGGTATCGCTGACAGAGGGATTCCACCGCGGAAGTGTTCTTGGGCAGGGTGCGTTCCTCGCTGGAGAGCAGACCGAAGGTGCGGGGGAACATCATGTGTTCCTTGCCCAGCAGGATGCCGCCGTTCTGCTCCTTCTGCAGCAGGGTGGTCTCCACCATGCTCTGCAGGCTGATCCACTGGTCGCGGCCGAACACCTGATCCTTGACATACTTGGTGTAGGCGGTGAAGTAGCTGTTCAGCCCCTTGGCCGAGAGCTGGGTCAGGGCCGGGCGCTGGCTGAGGGTGGTGTTCTCCATCTCACTGTAGGCCCGGTCCGGGGTGATCAGATCCAGTGCGAACAGCCCCACAAAGAACAGGGTGAACACGATCAGCACCGGGTAGTGCAGCAGGGAAGATCTTTTTGCATGCTTGTCCATGGGTCACACCTCCCTCAGAAGTTGAAGTACAGGAACGGGCTGTTGGTGCTGCCCACCACATAGGCAGTGGAGACCACCAGCAGCAACAGGATGGTGGCGCAGCGGGTGACGACATTGCGCCGCAGAGCGTTCCAGATCTTTTCGATCAGCGGGGTGCAGCAGATCACACTGACGATGAGCAGGACGCCGTAGTTGCGCAGGAAATACAGCGGGGATACGCCGCCGGACGGGATGAACAGCTTCTGGAACAGCAGCCCGAAGTTCACGCCGGTGTCGTTGCCCACGAACATGGCCCAGCCCACCACCACGAGGAACAGGGTGTAGATGTGGGGCCACACTTTACCCTTTTGGAGGTAGGGCAGCAGGAACAGCTTTTCGATGGCCAGCAGCACAAAGTAGTACAGGCCCCAGCAGATGAAGTTCCAGTTGGCACCATGCCAGATGCCGGTGAGCAGCTCCACAATGAACAGGTTCATGATCTGCCGCTTCAGGCCCTTGCGGTTGCCGCCCAGCGGGATATACACATACTCCCGGAACCAGCCGGACAGGGTCATGTGCCAGCGACGCCAGAACTCGGTGATGGAAGCAGAGATATACGGGTAATTGAAGTTTGCAGGGAAGTCGAAGCCCAGCATTTTGCCCATGCCGATGCCCATCATGGAATAGCCGGAGAAGTCGAAGTACAGCTGCAGGCTGTAGGCGATGATGCCCAGCCACACCAGCGGGGTGGAGGCATTGGCCAGCCCCACAAAGGTGGTGGAAGGGCTGGCGGCCACGCCGATGATGTCGGTCCACAAGGCACCGATGGCGTCTGCCAGCAGCACCTTCTTGGCCAGACCGAAGGTGAACAGGGTCATGCCCTCTTCGATCTGCGACAGGGTGTAGCGGTGCTTGTAGACGTGCAGCTGATTCGATACATCGCGGTATTTCACGATGGGACCCGCAATGAGCTGCGGGAACATGACCACATAGGCACCAAAGTCGATGATGTTGCGCTCGGCCTTCACATCCCGGCGGTAGACATCAATGGAGTAGGACAGGGTCTGGAAGGTGTAGAAGCTGATGCCCAGCGGCAGGGTGCCGATGCCCTGAATCTCGGCAAAGGCCGTGCCCAGCAGGGCATTGGCGCTGCGCAGCACGAAGTTTGCATACTTGAAGTAGAACAGCATGCCCAGGCTGCCGATGAGGGCGATGAGCAGAAAGACTTTGCGCAGGGCGGGCTTTGCGTCAAAATGCTCAATGGCAAGGCCGCAGACATAGTTGATGAGGATGAGGGCCACCATGACCGGGAAGAACCGGACCTCGCCCCAGCAGTAAAACACAAGGCTGCAGAGGAACAGCACGGTGTTCTTGAGCTTTGCGGGCGCAAGGTAGTACAGCGCCAGCGTGATGGGCAAAAAGCGGAACAGGAAAATAATGGTGCTGAAAACCAAAGCGTCAGCCTCCTTTGTGCTTGCTCAAAAAAAGCCGATGCCGCAGCGGCACCGGCTCGGATAAGATCAGATCAGCTGTTCAGTGCGCTGTCCACGGCGCTGTCCAGATCGGCAGTGCACTCGTTGGAGGCGATCACCATGACAACGCGGTTGTCCTTGAAGGCGATGACAGCGTTCTCCACGTTGCTCTGTGCCTGGGCAAACTCGGCGTAGTTGCCGTAGAAAGCCACTTGGTCCTGCTGGTAGGCGGTCAGCTGGTTGGCAATGTCCTCGGCCTTGCCGTCGGCAGCTTCGATCACCAGCACCAGGCCGGCGTCGCCGTTGTCGTTGCTCTTCACACCCTTGTAGCTCACCACGTCCTCGGCCTGCAGACCGAAGTCGTACTCAATGTTCATGGCGGCGATCTCAAACTGGTTGGAGATGGGGTCTGCCTGCAGCAGGGCGTTGTAGATGCCGTCCAGATCGGATGCACCGTTCTCTTCGGCAGCGGCGGAGCTCACGACGCTGGAAGCTGCCTGCGAAGAAGCAGCCGGGGCGGCGGAAGAAGCCGTGGAGGAAGAAGCGGAGGAGCCGCCGCAGCCGGTCAGCACAGCGGCAGACAGGATGGCGCAGACAGCCAGAGATGCGATTTTTGTGCGGTTTATCATAAATTGTTCCTTCTTTTGTTGAAATCATTCGTTCGGCTGCAGGTGTGTATGCGAACACCGGGCAGAACAGTATTATCTTACCATATCGGGGGGCAAAATGCAACGCGCAGGCACCCTTTTGCCGGCGGGTTTTACACATTCTTAACCTGTGACGGACTGCCCGGCGGCCAGCTTCTGCAAAACGGCAATGGCATCCTCAAAGCACAGGCCGCTCTGGCTGATAAGGGCAGCGTTTTCCGGCCCCACATAGCGCCAGTGCCACGGCTCGTAGGTGATCTCGGTGACGGCTTCGGCCTCCTTGGGGTAGCGCAGGATAAAGCCGTACTCCACCGCGTGCTGGCACAGCCAGCGGAAGGCAGCGGTATTCTCAAAGCCCTCGTCCAGGCTGGGGTGCTCCGGGGTGTTCAGGTCGGCGGCAAGGCCGGTGGCGTGCTCGGAGTAGCCCGGCGGGTTCACGATGGTGGCCGCTTTGGCCCGGGCGTCGGCTTCGCTGCAGCCCTGGTCGCGGTAATACTGGGTCTTGTTGTTGTAAAGCTTGGTCTGGTAGTCCACACTGCGGTAGCCGCTCTGCATCCGGATGTCCACACCGTCCTTAGCAGCGGCAGCCTGCATGGCAAAAAAGGCATCGGCGGCCTCGGTCTGCAGATCCTTGTTGATGGCGGTGGAAGAACCGCATTTTTTGGTGGTGATGGTGTAGCCGTCCGCCAGCTTGTGGGTGTGGTTCACCAGCACCATGCGGGGGTCATCCAGCAGGGCCTGTGCCTGAGCGGCGGTCAGCATGCCGTTTTCTGCGTCCGAGCTGCTGGCCGCGGGCTGCGATGCGGCAGACGATGCGGCGGCCTGCGGCTCCTGACTGAGCGCAAAGGCGATGCATCCGGCCACACAGCAGGCCAGCACGGTCAGGCAGAACAGGCGGCGGCCATGGCGGCGTCTGCGGCGGGGTGCGGGATGTGCGCTGGGGGAAGGCCGGGAAGAAGCGGAAGAACGCATAACAGCAAACCTTCTTTCCAAAAACGGATAACGTGCGGCCTGCCGGGGCAAGCTATGCCCGGAGGGGAGCACAATGAAGATGACAGCACAGGAATATGCGCGCCGGGTGCGGCGCACAGGGCCGCATTCGCCCCTGCTGGCCGACATCGCGTGGGCCTTTTGCGTGGGCGGCGGTATCTGCCTGCTGGGCGAGGTGCTGCGGCAGCGGTTTCTGGCCGCCGGAATAGAAACCGAGCTGGCCGGGACCCTGACCAGCTGCAGCCTGATCGCACTTTCGGCGGTGCTCACCACGCTGGGCTGGTACCAGAAGCTGGCCGCCCGGGCCGGGGCCGGGTCGCTGGTGCCCATCACCGGCTTTGCCAATGCGGTGGTCAGTGCGGCCATCGAGTTCAAAGCGGAAGGGCGGGTGCTGGGCACCGGAGCCAAGATGTTCACCATCGCCGGGCCGGTCATCGTATACGGCACGCTGGCGGCGGTGGTGTACGGCGCGGTGCTGTGGCTGAAAGGGCTGCTCCCTGTATAATACGATGCAGCCGGGCCGCAGATTGCACAGCGGCTCTCTATAGTATAGCACAACCCGGTGGATTTTTTGCCGGAAAGGAGAAATTTTGTCCATGACACAACGATGCGGCGACACACTGCTGTTCCGCACGCCGCCCGTGATCGCTGCGCAGGCGGCGGTGGGCGGCAAAAAGGAGGGGGAAGGCCCGCTGGCTGCAGCCTTTGATGAGCTGAGCAGTGACAACCGGTTCGGCCAGAGCAGCTGGGAGGCGGCGGAAAAATACCTGCAGCTGCGGGCGGCCCGGCTCTGCCTGCAGAAGGCGCAGCTGCCCGAAGAAAAGGTCCGGCTGGTGCTGGCAGGGGACTTGCAGGCCCAGTGTACGGCCTCCGGTTATGCCATGCGGGAGTTGGGTGTACCCTTTGCCGGGGTATTCGGGGCCTGCAGTACCATGGCGGAAACACTGGGTCTGGGGGCTGCGCTGTGTGCCTCCGGGGCGGCGGAGCACCTGCTGGCCATGGCGTCCAGCCATTTCTGTGCCGCCGAGCGGCAGTTCCGCACCCCGCTGAGCTACGGCGCTGTACGCACCCCCACCGCCCAGTGGACCGTAACGGCGGCAGGCTGCTGCCTGCTGCAGCCTGCCGGGCCGGGAGTGCCGATAGCGGCGGCCACCTTCGGCCGTGTGCAGGATTATCAGGTCAGGGACATCAACAACATGGGCGCGGCCATGGCCCCGGCAGCCGCGTCCACCCTGCTGCATTATTTTGCCGACACCCACACCGAGCCGCAGGAATTCGACTGCATCTACACCGGGGACCTGGGGCAGGTGGGCAGCAGCCTGCTGCGGGAGCTGCTGGCAGCCGAGGGCCTGCTGGTGAAGAACCATGTGGATTGCGGTTGCATCCTGTTCGACGCCGCGGAACAGCAGGTGAAAAGCGGCGGTTCCGGGCCGGGCTGCTGTGCCGCGGTGCTGTGCGGGCACATCCTGCCCCGCCTGCTGCGCCGCAGCCAGAAGCGGGTGCTGTTCGTGGCCACCGGTGCCCTGATGAGTCAGACCACTTTTCTGCAGAAGGAGAGCATCCCGGCGGTGGCGCACCTTGTGGAGCTGCGCGCGCCGGAGAAGGAGAGCGGAGCATGAATTATTTCTGGGCGTTCTGTGTGGGCGGCGGCATCTGTGTGGTGGGTCAGCTGCTCATCGACCTCACCGGCCTGACCCCGGCCCGCATCCTCACGGGTTATGTGGTGGCCGGGGTGGTGCTGTCGGCCATCGGGTGGTATGCCCCGCTGGCCGAGTTTGCAGGCTGCGGGGCCACAGTGCCGCTGCTGGGCTTCGGCCACCTGCTGGCAAAAGGGGTGCGCACCGCACTGGAGGAAGAGGGAGCCGTGGGCATCCTCACTGGCGGGCTCACTGCTGCTGCGGCCGGCATTACCACCAGCCTTGTGTGCGGCGTGGTGTGCTCCTGGGTAGGCAAGAGCCACGACCAGAACTGAAAAAACGGCTTGACAGGACGGCGCGGCGGGTGTATGCTGAAGATACAGACTGGCGGTCTGTAAAGGAGGACGAGCAGATGCCGCGCAACAAATATCCGGAACAGACGGTGGAAAAGATCCTGGATGCCGCCGCCGCACTCTTTGCGGAAAAGGGCTACCAGAGCACCACTTTGCAGGACATCATCGACGCCACGGGACTTTCCAAGGGGGCGGTGTATCATTATTTCCGCTCCAAGGAGGAGATCGCCCGGAAGGTGGGCGACCGCATGGGGGATGAGATGTGGGAGCCGCTGCGCCGCATCCGGGAAGCAGCGGGCCTGACCGGCCTGCAGAAGCTGCAGGCAGTGTTTGCGATGTCCTTTGCAGGGGACCGGCAGCAGCGCATGGGCCGCACTTTGCCGCACCTGACCGATGACCCGTATTTTCTGGTACTGGAGTGGCAGAGCATCGAGGAACGTCTGGTGCCGGAGTGCATTGCGCCCCTTGTCCGGCAGGGCGTGGCCGATGGCAGCATCCATACCGGAGACCCCGATGCACTGGCCGGTGCGCTGTTCTTTCTGGCCAATCTGTGGCTGCCGCCCCAGAGCCGCCCTACGACTCGCACGCAGCAGCGAGCACGCAACCGGGTCTTTCAGCAGATGACAAGGGCGCTGGGGCTGAACCTGCTCACGGAGGAACAGGCCCTTCAGCTGGAAGAACTGTGCCCGGAGAAATAACAGAAAAAGAGTCGGCGGAGAAAGCTCCGCCTTTTTCAGATGATCTTACAGACCAACGGTCTGTAAATGGAAAAGAAAGGGTGATACGATGGGACCATTTGTACAGGTGGTACTGGGGCAGATCATTTCGCTGTTCGGCAATGCGGCGCTGCGGTTCGTGCTGCCGTTGATCCTGCTGCGACAGACCGGTTCGGCGGCGGTGTACGGTGCGGCGACTGCGCTGGCACTGCTTCCAGCGCTGGCCGGGACACTGGCCGGAGGCGTTCTGGCTGACCGCTGCCGCAAGGCGCGGCTCATGGTGGTGCTGGACCTTGCTGCCGCCGGGCTTGCATTGGGTGCTGCAGTCTCCGCCGACGACCTGCCGACAGTTCTGTGGGTACCGGCGGCACTCTGTGCGCTTTATGCGCTGCAGGGGCTGTATCAGCCGGTGGTGCGGGCCAGCCTGCCGTTGCTGCTGGCGGGAGACCGCCTTGTGCAGGGCAATGCGGTGATCCAATTGGTCGATACGCTGGATGAGCTGCTGGGGCCCTTGCTGGGCAGTGCGCTGTTGGGTGTGATGGGGCTGGGGCCCCTGCTGGTGCTGTGTGGGGCCTGCTTTGCCGCTTCCGCTCTGTTGGAGTGGCAGATCCGCATCCCCGGCGACCGGCCGCAGCCACGCACGCAAAGAAAACCGGATTTTGCGGCAGACCTGCGGGAGAGCCTTACTTATCTGTATCACAGCCGGCCGGAATTGCTGCGGCTGGCGGGCATCATGGCGTTGGTGAACCTTGTGGAGATCCCGGCGGTGGTAGTGGGCATCCCGGTGGTGATCGTGCAGTACCTGGGGCAGAGCGATGTCGTGCTGGGGGCCGTTCAGGCCGTGCTGAGCGTGGGCGGCCTTGCAGGCGGAGCGCTGGCAGGCCGCAGCCGACACCCACTGTCCGACCGGCAGGCCCTGGGACTTCTGATGGGCATTGCCGGGCTGTGCGCCGCCATGGGCGTCGTGCTCTGGGTACCACCGCTTGCCTGCGGCGGGGTGGCCCTGTGCGGGTTTGGGGTGATGGCCGCCGCCATGCGGTTCAATGTGTGGTTCTTTACCCGGCTGCAGACGGTGCTGCCGCAGGCACAGCTGGGCCGGGTGACCGGCTGTACAATGGCGCTGGCCAGCCTGACCCAGCCGGTGGGGCAGGCCGTGTACGGGGTACTGTTCGATGTGTTTTCCGCCTGTCCGGCAGGGGTGCTGCTGGGTGCCGGTGCCGTGTCGGCGGTGTTTCTGACCGGCGCGATGCGCCATGAGACCGAAAAACGCCCCGGCTGACAGTTCAGCCCGGGTGCGGGAAATCGGTCTGGCTGCCACTCTTCGCCCTGTTTTTCAACAGCTCTGCGCTAGAATGTGGAAAACAGGAGGCGATGAACGATGAAACACCGCTGGACGACCCTTTTGTGGGAGCTTTTTGCAGCACAGCTGCTGTGCACGGCGGCGGCAATGCTGCCTGGCAGCCGGGTGTGCACGATGCCGGGGCTGGCGCTGCCTGCGCTGGGTCTTGCGGCGGCGGTGCCCACAGCCTGGTTTGTGTGGGGCGTGTGGGCGGAACCGCCCCTGCCGCTGCCGCCGGAACAGCTGCTGGAACCGCCCCGGACACTGGACCCAGCCACCCTGCTGGACCTGCCGGAACCGGTGGCGTAAAAAACAAAAACCCCTGTACCGGGCGCTCCGGTACAGAGGTTTTGTTCGTCAATCAAACTGCGATCAAGCGTTCTTGTTAGCACGCTTTGCCATACGGCTGATCTTGCGGCTGGCGGTGTTCTTTTTGATGACACCCTTAGCGCGAGCCTTGTCGATCGCGGAAACAGCAGCCAGGACGGTTGCGTCCTTGTCAGCGGCATTCGCATCGATGGCAGCGTCTGCCTTCTTGACGACTGTTTTCAGGTTGGTCTTAATGGCCTTGTTGTGAGCCTGCTCTGCAGCAGCCTGCACGACGCGGTCCTTCTGAGATTTGATGTTAGGCATTCGTTCCACCTCCTTGGCTACCTATAACAGCGCACCTTATGATACCATATTTGCCGTACCAACGCAAGCGTTTTTTTGATTTTTGTTTGGAAAAGTTTCAATTTTCCCATACTTTGCACGAAAAACAGGGGTCTGCAGGCCCCGGACAGACGGGAGTGTGGGAAAATGCGCACGACAGATATGGCCGACGAGCTGTTCCGCGGCCCGGAGACAGAGCTGCCCGCCGGGGTGCGGCTGGCCACAGCGAAGCGCGGCGGGGTCACGGTCACCCGGGTGGAGATCGCGCGGGAGGGGCTGGCAAGGCCCCGCGGGCGGTATGTCACGCTGGAGATGCCCAGCGTCAGCGTCCTGGACGAGCGGGACACGGATGTGATCGAGACCGGGGCAGCCGAGCTGCGGGCCCTGCTGCCGCCGGAAGGCCCGGTGCTGGTGCTGGGCATCGGCAACCGGCGGGTGACGGCGGACGCTCTTGGCCCCCGCACAGCCCAGAAGATCCTGGTCACCATGGGGCCGCAGCATACCCTGCCGGTGCGGGGCATCCGGCCGGTGGCGGCACTGGCCCCCGGCGTGTCCGGGGACACCGGGCTGACCCTGCGGCAGCTGGCGGCGGCCATGGTCGACGCAGTGCGGCCCGCAGCCCTGATCTGTGTGGACAGCCTTTGCAGTGCGGAGGCTGCCCGGCTGGGCCGCACCATCCAGTTTTCCGACACAGGCCTGCACCCGGCGGATGCCCGACACGCCCGGCATCTGGACGCCGCAGCCCTGGGCGTACCGGTGATCGCGGCGGGCATCCCCACCCTGATGGACGCCGACGAGGGGGCAGACCTGGTGCTCACGCCCCGTGCGCTGGACAGCGTCATCGCTCACGGGTCGGCGCTGCTGGCGGGCATCCTGAACCGGGCCCTGCAGCCCCGCCTCAGCGTGGCGCAGCTGTGCTGGCTGACGGGCTGACCGCATATAAAATAAGAACGGGATTCCGGGAAGGGGGGATCAGTCATGCGCAGCCGCACACCGCTGCCCCAGCGGCAGCAGGCCCACTGGGGCGCTTTTCTGGAAGCCGCCGCCCTGTTTCTGGCGCTGTGTGTGCTGGGCCGCAGCGCCGCTCTGACCTTGGCGGCGGTGGTGGCAGCACCCTTCCCGGCGGTGCAGACGGCTTTGTGGTGGGGGCAGCGGAACCTGCAAAGCGAGACATCCGACCCGGAGCCGGAGCCCGCCGCCGAAGAGCAGGCCCCGCCCGCTTCCTCGGCGGTGCCGGAAGCCGTGCAGGCGCTGACCGGCGGCATCGAGGATTATCTGGTGGCCCTGCAGCCGGAGGACGCCCGCCCGACGGATGCGGGAGCGGTCATCGAAAAGCAGTACCCGCAGGGCAGCGGCGAAAAGTACATTGCCTGCGGGGCGGGCAGCATCAAGAACAACACCCGGCAGACGGCGGCGGACCTTGCCGCCGAGATCGAAAACCCGCTGCCCTTTGCCATTGAAAAGGACAGCCCCGACCCGCAGGTGCTGGTGATGCACACCCACGCCACCGAGGACTACCGCCTGTCGGCCGGGCTGTGGTTCACCCCCGGCGACGGGGCCCGCAGCACCGACCGCAGCATCAACATGTGCGCGGTGGGCCGGGTGGTGGCCGACACCCTCAACGCGGCGGGCATCCACACCCTGCACGACGAGACTCTGAACGACTACCCCAGCTACACCGGCAGCTATGCCAACAGCCGGGCCGTGGTGCAGCAGTATCTGGCGCAGTACCCCAGCATCAAGGTGGTGCTGGATGTGCACCGCGACGCCATCGAGACCGAGAACGGCTCCCGGATGGCCCCGGTGTGCACCGTAGACGGGCGGCAGGCCGCCCAGGTGATGATCATCTGCGGGTGCGACAACGGCACCACCGTTCAGCTGCCGGACTGGCGGCAGAACCTGCGGGTTGCGGCGGCGTGGGAGCGGGCCATGGAGGGCATGTACCCCGGCTTCACCCGCCCGGTGCTGTTCAGCTACCGGTTTTACAATCAGGACCTGACCACCGGCAGCCTGCTCATCGAGATCGGCGGCCACGGCAACAACCTGAACGAAGCCCTCTACGCCGGGCAGCTGGCCGCAAAGGGGCTGGCCGCCGCGCTGCTGGGCGGTGCTTGACAAAAGGCCGCCAAAGTGCTATTTTTTAAGGGTCAAATGCAACGATCGGGAAAAGTAGCGCGGGCCGTCCGGCCCAGAGAGTGCGGCACAGCTGAGAGCCGCGCCCGCACGCCGCGTGAACGAACACCCGGGAGCAGCAAACTGAACATGGCAGCTGCCATTAGTAGGTGCGCCGCAGGCCCTGCGTTACAGGGGCAGCGCTTTTATTGAGCGCGTGAGCGACCGGACACTTCCGGTAATTCAGGTGGCACCGCGGACATTACAAGACAGCTTGTTCGCCCTGAACTTTCAGGGAGAACAAAGCTGTCTTTTTCATTTTATATCGAAAGGGAGAACAAACACTATGGAACGCACTGAGATCGTTTCGCTGTTCAAAAACACCCCCGCCGACGGCACCGAGATCACCGTCTGCGGCTGGGCAAAGAACATCCGCGACTCCAAGAACATCGGCTTCATCGCCCTGTCGGACGGCGGCTGCTTCAAGACCCTGCAGGTCGTGCTGGAAGCAGGCAAGCTGGCAAACTACGATGAGGTGATCCACACCGGTCTGTACAGCAGCCTGCGCGTCAAGGGCAAGCTGGTGCTCACCCCGCAGGCCAAGCAGCCCTTTGAGCTGAACGCCGACAGCGTGGAGATCCTGGGTGACTGCCCCGCCGACGAGTACCCCCTGCAGAAAAAGAAGATGAGCATGGAGTATCTGCGCACCATGCCCACCCTGCGCCCCCGCACCAACACCTTCAACGCCGCTTTCCGCGTGCGTAGCGCCGCTGCCTACGCCATCCACAAATTCTTCCAGGAGAACGGCTTCGTTTACTCTCACTCTCCGCTGCTCACCTCTTCCGACTGTGAGGGCGCAGGCGAGATGTTCCGCGTGACCACCCTCGACCTGGAGAATGTGCCCAAGAACGAGGACGGCACTGTGGATTACACCCAGGACTTCTTCGAGAAGCCGGTCAACCTGACCGTTTCCGGCCAGCTGGAAGCCGAGGCCATGGCTATGGCATTCGGCAAGGTGTACACCTTCGGTCCCACCTTCCGCGCCGAGAAGAGCTTTACCACCCGCCACGCCGCCGAGTTCTGGATGATCGAGCCGGAGATGGCTTTCTGCGACCTGTCCGGCTACATGGACACCGCCGAGGCGATGACCAAGTACGTCATCCGCTATGTGCTGGACAACTGCCCGGATGAGATGGCGTTCTTCAACCAGTTCATCGACAAGGGCCTCATCGAGCGGTTGGAGCTGGTGGCAAACAGCGAATTCGGCCGCATCACCTACACCGACGCCATCGAGGTGCTGAAGAAGAACAACAAGAAGTTCCAGTTCCCGGTGGAGTGGGGCGTGGACATCCAGACCGAGCACGAGCGCTACCTGACCGAGGTGGTGTTCAAGAAGCCCGTGTTCGTCACCGACTACCCGAAGGAGATCAAGAGCTTCTACATGAAGCAGAACCCGGACGGCAAGACCGTGGCAGCCGCAGATATGCTGGTGCCCGGCATCGGCGAGCTGATCGGCGGCAGCCAGCGTGAAGAGAACTACGACAAGCTGGTGGCCCGCATGGACGAGCTGGGCATGGACAAGACCAACTACGACTGGTACCTGAATCTGCGCAAGTTCGGCGGCGTGGAGCACGCCGGCTACGGCTTGGGCTTCGAGCGCATGATCATGTACCTCACGGGCATCCAGAACATCCGTGACGTGCTGCCGTTCCCCCGCACCGCTTACGGTTTCTGATTCTGAGAACGATTGGGAATTGCCTCCGCGTTGCTCTGGCAATGACAGCGGAAGAATTATTTTAAATAGCGCAATCCCGGAAAGTCTGCGGACTTTCCGGGATTGCATTTTCACGGGAAAGGTCGGTGCGGCTAGCGGCAGGTTTTGCGATAGCGCAGTTGCTGCCGGTTGGGACTCCATCTGTGAAAAGGTGTTTGGAGCGGCCCGCAGGCCGCGACAAACACGACTATAAAATATAGTTCCGCTATTTATGCCCAGAGCATCGCGGAGGGCATTATAAATAGTGACCCGCCCTTAACTTTCAACAAGGAGACAAAAACAAGTGGAAAACATTGCGCCGGCCCTGCTGGACTGGTTTTACAAAAACCGCCGCATCCTGCCCTTCCGGGAGGACCCCACGCCCTACCACGTCTGGCTCAGCGAAGTGATGCTGCAGCAGACACGGGTGTCGGCGGTGCTGCCGTATTACGAGCGCTTTCTGGCGGCGCTGCCGGATATCCCAGCGCTGGCCGCCTGCGATGAGGAAAAGCTGCACAAGCTGTGGGAGGGTCTTGGCTACTACAGCCGGGTGCGCAACCTGCAGAAGGCCGCAAAGATCGTCTGCGAACAGTACGGCGGCCAGCTGCCCGCCGACTATGCCGCCCTGCGGGCCCTGCCCGGCATCGGGGACTACACCGCCGGGGCCATTGCATCCATCAGCTTTGGCATCCCGGTACCGGCGGTGGACGGCAATGTGCTGCGGGTGTTTTCCCGCCTGTATAATGACCCCGGTGTCATTACAGATCCGAAGGTGAAAAAGGCCTTTACTGCCCGGGTGATGGAACATCAGCCGCCGGAAAAGGCCGGGGATTACAATCAGGCCCTGATGGAGCTGGGGGCGCTGGTCTGTGTGCCCAACGGTGCACCCCTGTGCGATGTCTGCCCGCTGGCCGGGCTGTGTCAGGCCCGCGCGGCGGGCACCACCGCCGTGCTGCCCCAGAAGGCAAAGCCGAAGCCCCGCAAGGTGCTGCCGGTGACGGTGGCGCTGGTGGAAAGCCCGGCGGGCTTTCTGGTACAGCAGCGGCCCGCAAAGGGACTGCTGGCCGGGCTGTGGCAGCCGCTGTTGTGGGAGAGCGAACACCTTTTGCAGGCCGAAGTGCTGGCAAGGCTGGCAGCCCTTGGAGTGGACACCGGCACCGCAGTGCCGGAAGCCCTGCCGGCGGCCAAGCACATCTTCAGCCACATCGAATGGCTGCTGTCCGGTGTGGCCCTCACAGTGCCGGAGCAGGCGGCCCCGGCGGGCTGCGTCTGGGCCAGCCGCGAGGAGCTGCGCACCACCTACACCCTGCCCGGTGCCTTTGCCGCCTACAAGGACCGGATGCTGGGATGATTTGGAAATTCTGGCAATCTGCCCAAAGCTTTTTGTACAGAATGGACAGGAAGCGAAAAAGTTGCCCGCAACGGTTGTAATTTTTGACAGGAACGGGTATAATAACCACAAGATAGCGGGGAAGCGGGCCGTGCCCGAAGCCCCCTGAATGGAGTGGATGCGGATGTTCTTTCTGGTAAAATGCTCCCTTCACATGCTGTCGTTTCTCTGGAAGGCGGCGGACGTGCTGCTGCGGGTCTCCCGCTGGAAAAATAAGCTGAAACACCATCGTTTCGACCGAAAAAAGGAGTGTACTGAACCTATGAAGAAATCTTGCCTGATCGCTGTGATCACTGCCCTGGCCGCTGTTGCCGGAGCACTGGCTGCTGTGGCTGTTTACCTGCACCGCCGCGAAAAGGAACTGGACGAGTACGAACGTCTGCTCTTTGGCGAGGACGATGCAGAAACGGTCGAGCCGGAAGCTGCCGAAGAGGCACCTGCCGAGGATGCTGCAGAATAAACCAAACACCGGACACAAAGGAGGCGCACCGGCAGTCTGACCACAGGCTGCGCGGGTGCGCCTTTTTGCTACATAAAAGGAGAAGGACATGAAGCGTTTTCTGCTGTGGATCATCAGCGTTGCACTGGGCGTGGCCCTGCTGCTGGCGGCTGTGATGGGGGTGAGCTATGCCTTTACCACGCAGGGCGGCTGCCCGGATGCTGCCGCGCAGTTCGGCGGCCAGGAGCTGGATCCTAACGGGTACTGTTGGCAGGTGCCGCTGCTGGGCGGCAAGCTGGACAAGGTGTTTGCCAGCCCTGCCACCCTCACGGTGCAGAAGCTGGGCACCCTGTACACGGCGCACCCGGACATTACTCTGCCGGACTGGGCCAGCTACACCACTCTGACCATCCAGACCGCGGTCGGCAGTGTGGTGTTTGCCGGCAGCGTGAGCGAATACCAGAGCTTCCTCTTCCCGGCCAACGGCGAATACAAGGCCGCAATGACCCTCTGGCGCGTGCCCAAGGGCGGCATGGCCACCCAGTTCGAGGGCGGCAGCACCGGTGCTCTGCGCAAAAATCTGGGGCTGGAGCGCCCCGCAAAGCCCACGGGGTGGTACCGGTATTCCTTCCGGTTCACCCTGCAGGCCAGCGCGGACATCGCGTTCTCCGCCGAGCGGGTGGAGCAGGGCGGCATCGTGGGCGTGCGCATCTCCGGCATGACCGGCGACACTGCCCCTGCCGTGGAGACTGACCTTGGCAGCGTGCAGTGCGTGCGCGCCGCCGACGGCTGGCGTGCTTACATCCCGGCTGCCTACAATGCGTCCTCCGGCGGGCATGCGGTGAACGTTACCGTGAACGGCGAGACGCTCACCCACACCCTCGTCGTGCTGCCCAAGGACTTTGGCACCGTGGAGGTGGACCCGGAACCGGCAGCCACCGATGCCGCCAATACCGAGTTCCGCAATGCGGTCTGGGGCCTGTACGAGGCTCCCGCGCGGGAAAAGCTGTGGTCCGGCGGTTTCGTGAACCCGGCGGAAAACTCCATGACACTGGTGGACTACGGACAGGTAAAGGTGACGAACGGCCAGCAGGGCAGCCGCTCCAATTCCACCAAGCTCTACACCATCCCCGGCGAGCCCTGCCGTGCCCCGGCCAACGGCGTGGTGGTACTGGCCCGGAACCTTGCCCTCACCGGCAACACGGTGGTCATTGACCACGGAGCCGGGATGCGCAGCTACCTGTACGGCCTGCAGGCGCTCGCGGTGTCCGAGGGACAGACGGTGGAAAAAGGCCAGGCCGTGGGTGCCCTGGGCGAAGAGCTGACCATGGACTTCAAGCTGGGCAGCAAGAGTGTGAACCCCTGGCTGCTGTTCCAGACCTCCGGCGGATTGTTCTGGAAGGGAAACGGGTAAAGATAAATCGGAATTCAAGGAGGTTCTGTTATGCGCACGGAGAAGAAATCTCACCAATCTAGGATGGATCCTATTGTTGCTTTAGTTTTGATTTTCGCTGTACTAAAAGGAACAGGATTGATTTCGTGGTCATGGCTATGGGTACTCAGCCCGATTTGGATTACCCTTTTGATTTTCGCTGCTATTTTTTCTTCCATTTTGGTCGGTGGACGAATCGTTAAAGGAAAATGGTAACTTCCAGTTTGCCGGATCGTTGAAAAAATCAAACACCCTGTAACGTTTTCTCTTTTTGTGCGTTATTGGGGTGAAACGACCTGAAAAAGGAGGAAAAGGCGATGAAACTGGATTGTGAAGTCATCCGGGATCTGCTGCCGCTGTACGCCGAGCACATGGCAAGTCCGGCCAGTACGGCACTGGTGGAAGAGCATTTGCAGGAATGCGAGGCCTGCCGCGCCGAGCTGGAGCAGATGCAGCTGCCGGTGCCGGTGCAGCCGGAACCCCAGCCGGATGCCCCGCTGAAAGGCATCCGCACGGCTTTGCGGAAAAAGCGCATCCTTACGGCCGCAGCCGCCGTGCTGGCGGTGCTGTGCGCCGTGGTGCTGGTGTTCTGGATGGGCAACCTCAGCACGCCGGTGACGGCGGAGGAAGCCGGGATCTGGCTCTACAACAAAAAGGAGGATGGCGCAAACCTCTGCGTGCTGGAAGTGCAGGGCGAGAATGTCCGGCTGGAGACCGAGGGCGGGTTCAGCTGGGGCAAGGAATACATCACCGTCCGGGCCATGCGGTATACCTTCCCCGGCCTCCATGCCGCACTGACAAAGCTGACCGGCTCCGAGACCGTGTCCACAGAGATCGCCGTCTCCCGCACCCAGGTGCTGGCCGTGGAGTGCGCGGACGGAACGCGCTATTACAGCGACGGCCAGCAGGTGGAACGATTCATTGCGGGGGAGAATCCGGACGGCACCGTGCGGTACGGGTACGGCACCGAGGAACAATATGGGCACGACTTTAAGAAGGGCTGATTATGGACATGGAAACCATTTACCGGCTCTATTTCCGGGACGTGTACCTGTTTCTGCAGGGCCTGACCCGCTCGGAGACACTGGCCGAGGAGCTGACCCAGGAGACCTTCTTCAAGGCGCTGGACGGCCTGAAGAACTTTGACGGAAAACAGGATGTGCGGGCGTGGCTGTTCACGGTGGCCCGCAACTGCTGGTATGACCGCTGCCGCAAGGCAAAGCATACCGCCCCGCTGGAAGCGGCTGAGACGCAGGCCGCCGACACGCCGGACATTGCCCAGCTGCTGGTGGACAAGGATGCCGCCTTTACGGTGCACCAGTGCCTGCACGCGCTGGAAGAACCCTATAAAGAGGTGTTCAGCCTGCGGGTGTTCGGCGAGCTGTCCTTTGAGGACATCGGAGCCATTTTTGGCCACAATGCCGCCTGGGCGCGGGTGACCTACTACCGCGCCAAAACAAAATTGCAGGCGATGCTGCAAACTACCTGAAGCGATCCCGTATCATAGCAAAAGCCCCCTCGGAGCTGCGGCTCTGAGGGGGCTTGGTGTTTGCGGGGAAAACTCAGGAAATGGAATCCACATCCCACTTCATGCGCACGGCGTCGGCACCGTCCAGATGGATGTGCATCGCACCGGCGTTATCAGTCACCTGCTCCGGGGTGCGGGCACCGCACAGCACGAACAGGCCGGGCACCATGCGGGCGGTCAGGGCGATGACCAGCTGAGCCATGGTGCAGTGGTACTTCTCGATCAGGTCCTGCCAGTTGTTCAGCATGGCAAGGGCCTGTGCCCGGCGTGCGGGCTGGAAGTTGGGGTTCGAGTTGCGGGTGCTGCCCTCCGGGTAGGTGGTGTCCATGGTCACCTTGCCGGTCAGCAGGCCCTGCTCCAGCGGGGAGTAGGCCTGCACCGACACGCCCAGCTCCTTGCAGGTGGGCAGCAGCTGCTTTTCAATGCGGCGGGTCAGCAGGCTGTACTTTTCCTGAATGACGTCCAGCTGGCCGTACTTGCAGTAGCCGCGGATGATATCAGAGGTCACGTTGGAAGCACCGATGGCGCGGATCTTGCCCTGGTCCTTCAGCTTCATCATGGCCTCCACCGTGGCTTCCAGCGGGTACAGGCCGAAGTCGGGCGACTGCCAGTGGGTGTACAGCACGTCCAGATGGTCGGTGTGCAGGCGGCGCAGGCTGTCCTCCACATCCTCGATGATGCTCTGGGCCGACAGGTCACGGTACACGGTCACGCCGTCCACCACCTTGTGCAGTACGGGAGTCTCGTGCCGCCACTCCAGGCCGCACTTGGTGGACAGCACCACCTTGTCGCGGTCGATGTGCTTCATGGCTTCGCCCACCACTTCTTCGCTGTGGTACAGGCCGTAGATGGGCGCGGTGTCGATCCACCGGATGCCCTGTTCCACGGCGGTCTGGATGGCCTTGACCGACAGGCTGTCGTCGTTGTCGCCCCACCAGGCACCGCCGCCGATGGCCCAGGTGCCCATGCCGAGGAACGGCGCCTCGATGCCGCTCTTACCGATTTGGAAATTCTTCATATACTTACCCTCCTGCCAGCAGTGTTCCCCGCAATGGGAACCCTTCATTCCGATGCTGGCATCCTTTGATGTATTTTTTGGTTTATTCAAAAAAAGCCGCAGCGCAGGGGGTTGCCCCACACAGCGGCTTTCTTGAAACAGATTCGCGTTTGCGTAACGAAGTGGAGCAATGAAAGCCCCAGTGGGGCTTTTAAGCGACCGAACGGTCTCGCGCAGGCGAGATGGAGGGGCATTGCCCCGACAAGTTAAATGTTGCCGAACTCGCTCAGTTCCAGCGTTTCGTTGTGGGTCTCGGCCCAGCGCACGGCCCAGTCGGAGGTGAACAGCAGCAGGCGGTTGCCCTTCATGTCCTCCACAGCCTTGGTGTCGCTGGTCAGGTCCAGGTCCCGCAGGTTGTAGGTGTCGGGGTCGTTCTTCACCCAGCGCAGCTGCTCAAAGGGCAGCTGCTGCATCCGGATCTCCACGTTGTACTCGGTGTTCAGGCGGTACTCCAGCACTTCCAGCTGCAGCACGCCGACCACGCCGACCACCACTTCTTCCATGCCGCCGCCCACTTCGCGGAAGATCTGGATGGCACCCTCCTGCGCGATCTGCTCCATGCCCTTCACGAACTGCTTGCGCTTCATGGTGTCCTTCTGCTCAATGCGGGCAAAGTGCTCCGGCGAGAAGGTGGGGATGCCTGCGAACTGGACCTTCTTTTTGCCGGTGCACAACGTGTCGCCGATGGAGAAGATGCCCGGGTCGAACAGGCCGATGATATCGCCGGCGTAGGCCTCGTCCACGATGGCGCGGTCCTGCGCCATCAGCTGGGTGCCGGTGGCCAGCTTGATGTTCTTGCCCTCCTGCACATGGAAGGCCTCCATGCCGCGCTCGAACTTGCCGGAGCAGATGCGCATAAAGGCGATGCGGTCACGGTGGGCCTTGTTCATGTTGGCCTGGATCTTGAAGATGAAGGCCGAGAACTCGTCACGGCAGGGATCCACGGACTCGCCGGTCAGGCTGTCCACGCGGGCCAGCGGGGTGGGGGTGAGCCGCAGGAAGTTCTCCAGAAAAGGCTCTACGCCAAAGTTGGTCAGAGCAGAACCAAAGAACACGGGGCTCAGCTCGCCGCGCAGCACCTTGTCGAGGTCAAATTCCTCGGCAGCGCCGTCCAACAGCTCGATCTCATCCACCAGCTGCTGGTGCAGGTAGGGGGTGAGCAGCTCGTCCAGTGCGGGATCGCCCAGCTCGGCCTCGGTCTCATCCACCTTCTTCACGCCGTTGGCGCGGCCGTCGCTGGAGAATGCCAGCACCTTGCGGGTGTTGCGGTCGAACACGCCCTTGAACTCCTTGCCGCAGCCGATGGGCCAGTTCATGGGGTAGGTCTTGATGCCCAGGATCTCCTCGATGTTCTCCATCAGCTCAAAGGGGTCGCGGGCTTCGCGGTCCATCTTGTTGATGAAGGTGAAGATGGGGATGTGGCGCAGGGTGCACACCTTGAACAGCTTGATGGTCTGGGCCTCGACGCCCTTTGCGGCGTCGATGACCATGACGGCGGAGTCCGCCGCCATCAGGGTGCGGTAGGTATCCTCCGAGAAGTCCTGATGGCCCGGGGTGTCCAGAATGTTCACGCACTTGCCGGCGTAGTTGAACTGCAGCACCGAGGAGGTGACGGAAATACCGCGCTGCTTCTCGATGTCCATCCAGTCGGAAACAGCGTGCTTGGCGCTCTGCTTGCCCTTGACGGAACCGGCCTGGTTGATGGCTCCGCCGTACAGCAGCAGCTTTTCGGTCAGCGTGGTCTTGCCGGCGTCGGGATGGCTGATGATCGCAAACGTCCGGCGGCGCTCGATTTCTTCACGATTTGTCATAGATCTGAAATTCTCCTAGAAAGGGGTGAAGTTTTCTCCGCTCCCGCTGCGCGGGAGCGGAGAAAACATATTTTTACACATACGCACTTTATTCTATACGAAAACGCGCGATAATGCAAGGGCTTTCGTTATTTTTTCAGGATGAAGCAGGGCAGAGGGGCGGTTTCGGCCCAATTGGCAAAATCGCACACCAGAACGGTGAAATCTTTCAGCGGAAGTGCCCGCAGCCAGGCCAGCACCGCCTGCTTTTCGTCTGTGCCGATGACCGCCCCGCTGTACAGGATGGCGCTGACCACCCCGCCGGGGCGCACCGCCTGCAGGGCGGCTTCCAGCGCGGGGATGCTGCTGTCGGCGGTGGAGAACACCGCGTGGTCGGCCCCGGGCAGCCAGCCGAAGTTGAACATCACGGCATCCGCTGTGCCGGGCTGCACATACTGTAACAGATGGGCGTGGCTGTCGCAGTGCAGGGCATACTGCCCGGCGGGCACCCCGGCCTGTTCCAGCCGGGCGCGGGTGGAGGCGATGGCTTCCGGCTGGATGTCAAAGCCCAGCACACGGCCCTCCGGTGCGGTAAGACGGCACAGGAAGGCCGTGTCGCCGCCGTTGCCGCAGGTGGCGTCCACGCACAGGCGCGGGTGCACCAGCCGCGCGGCGAGGAAGTCCTGCACGAATTTGACGGCGGTCAGGTCCGGGGTGCGGCGGCGCACCAGCTGCGGCCCCTCGGCCGCAAAGCCGAATTTGGCCCAGAAGGCCATCTCGGCGCAGTCGGCGGGCAGGGGTGCCGTAAACACGGTGGCGGCTTCGCGGTCATAACCGCCAAAGCTGCGCAATACTTCTTTTAACAGGTAGGAGCCATAGCCCTTGCGCCGCCATGCCGGGTCGATGGCAAGGGCGGCAAGGGCCGCGCCCTGTGCGGCGGGGTGCAGGGTGCAATGACCGATGACCTCCTTTTCCTTATAAAGGGCAAAGCCCGTTTCCGTGCGGCGCAGTTCCATGCGGCAGTCTCCTCTTTTCTGCAGGTTTTTCTGCTGTTACAATAGCAACTGCGGGCGTTCTTGTCAAGAAAAAACGGCAGGACCGCATTTCACAGTTTCTTCACGGCACATGCGATTGGTTTTCACAATTGGTGTATACAATAAGAGCAGTTCCAGGGGGCGCAGTTCCCCGGAGACAGAGCCTTTTCAGGGAAGGAAGTATCAATATGGATGAGAACAAATGGGAATACAACTATTCCTCTTCCGATAACACGGCAGGCGGCACCGGTTACCCCAATGTGGGCAGCAGCGGTATGAACACCGCCAACCAGTACAACAACGAGCCGGAGCCGCAGGCTGCTGCCCCGGATGCCGGCAGCACGGTGCCTCCCACCGAGGTGCCGCCCCAGCAGTCGGCCGCTCCGGAACCGCCCAAAAAGAAAAAGCACCATGTCAATGGCGGCAAGGTGGCACGCAGTGCCGTGGCACTGGTGCTGGCCGCAGTCATGGGCTTTGCAGGCGGCTATGTCGGCTCCCAGATGAACGGCAGCAAGGTGGTCATCCAGCAGGTGGCTCCCTCCGGCTCCAGCAGCTCTTCCGGCAGTGACAGCTCCATCACCTCGGCTTCGGCCTCGGGCAGCAGTCTGACCACCGAACAGGTGGCAGATCTGGTCAGCCCCAGCGTGGTGGTCATCACCACCGAGCAGGTGGTCTACTCCCAGTGGTCCTGGTACGGCCAGAATCAGGTGGAGAGCGGTGCCGGCAGCGGCGTGATCATCAGCTCGGACGGCTACATCCTCACCTGTGCCCACGTTGTGGATGGTGCTTCCAATATCACCGTGACCATCGGTGATAAGGACTATACCGCAACGCTGGTGGGCGAAGATACCACCAGTGATATCGCGGTCATCAAGATCGACGCCGACGGCCTGACCCCCGCTACCGTGGGCGACAGCGACAGCCTGAAGGTGGGCCAGAACGTGATGGCTGTGGGCAACCCGCTGGGTGAACTGGGCGGCACCGTGACCGGCGGCATGATCAGCGCACTGAACCGCAGCGTGACCATCCAGGGCACCAACTCCACCAACACCATGTCCCTGATCCAGATGGATGCCTCGGTCAGCCCCGGCAACTCCGGCGGCGGCCTGTTCAACATGAACGGTGAGCTGGTCGGCATCGTGAACGCAAAATCCTCTTCCAGCGATGCCGAGGGCCTGGGCTTTGCCATCCCCATCAATGATGCCATCAAGGTGGCACAGGAGCTGCTGGAGAACGGCTATGTGACTGGCCGCCCCTATCTGGGCATCACCTACCTGGCTGTGACCGACGCACAGACGGCACAGCAGCTGGGCGTGAACGCCTATGGCGTCTACATCGTGGACGTGACCAAGGGCGGCCCTGCCGATCAGGCCGGTCTGAAGGTCGGTGACCGCATCGTCAGCGTGGACGGCTCGGAGATCGCCGCCAAGGATGATCTGGGCACCCTGATGCAGAAGCATGCAGCCGGTGACACGCTGGCCATCACGGTGGCCCGCGACGGCCAGATGCAGACTGTTACCGTGACCCTTGGCGAAAAGGGCGCAGAGAATAGCTGATAAATAAAACAGAACGAGGGCCGGTGGCTTGTAAGCCGCCGACCCTCGTCTTTGTCTAAAAGATATAAAAAGAGAAAATAACAAAAGTTATAAACGGAGGACTTAGAAGTAATATTCACCGGAACCGCTGAAAGGCACACGAGCCCAGTTCTCGTCCTGCAGCACGCCCTGTACGGTCAGGATTAAACGGGCAGGGTCGGTACTCGATTCATAAACGGCACATTGTGCATGTTCTACATACCAATGGGGAACAGCTTCCTGCTGTGCGGCTGGAAGGGTGGCGTTGCGGTTCGGCTTTGCCTGAACGTTGAACCAATCCGCTGTGGTTTCGTACTGCGTACTGCCATCCGGCAACTTTTTCAAAATGATCGGCAGATGGGCTTCAAAAGAAGCGTTTTCGACTTCAAAGGAAAATGCCAGCGTGCCATACCGCCGCTGCGTGCCATCCGCAGTGATCTCGGTGCGGGATTCGATAAACTGAACGGTCTGCACGCCAAAGGACACCGTGTCAGAGGAACGGTTTGTGCTTTGCGGCTCTTTTGCGGCAAAAGCATAAACGGAAAACGATGCCAGCAAAATTGCTGTGCACAGGAGCGCACCAACGACCCGCTTTAACATAGAATTACGCATTGCTTTTCCTCCGTTGAAGAACAAGGAAATTATAAATATAGCAATTTGTAACAATGTCCGCCAGAAACCGGCAGTTTTTATTGATAGCCATGACAGACGGCGCTGGAACCAACCGGAATATCATATTCCTCTCCATGCCAAGGGCTCTCTGCATCTGTGCACGATAAGCAAGCATCATACACGCGGAGACTTAGCGGGTAAATATAATCTTCTCCCTCAAGATAATGGATGCACTTCTGTGCATTCCGGTCTCCTTTTTGGATCGCTGCACTTGCAAGCGTTACCTGAAGATTTGTCCCGCCGCAGATCGGGCACTGTGCAGTCTGCGGCACCGGAGCCAGTTTTTCCAATTCTTCCTGCGGGGTGAGCGCTTTGCTCTTTTTTACAGGTACTTGCGTTGTCTGGACAGTTTCCGGTGCAGAACTGGCGGGGGCATCGCTGCTGGTTTCCGACCGGTTACAACCACACAGAAGCAACATAAAAGAAACAAGCAAACATACAAATATTTGTATGTTTAGCGCAGCAAAAACTCGTTTCATGGTTAAGCCTCCTTGTTTTTTGAACAGAATATAAAGGCTGGTCGACCTGTCCTGTATCGACCTGTCCTGTATTAAAAATAGCAGGGCAGGGTGTATTTGTCAAGCATATTATTTGACGAATAGTATTTACAACGAATAAGTTTGTAGATATAATCAAAATACCAATACCGGAATTGGAGAAAATGCCATGGGGGTCTCTGAAAATTTAAAGCGCGGCGTGACCGAGATCGTTCTGCTTGCTCTTTTAAGCCAACAGGATATGTATGGCTATGAGATGGCACAGGCGATGCGGGAACGAAGCCACGAAAAGTTTACACTGCTGGAAACATCGATGTATCCGACCCTGTACCGATTGCAGGACAACGGGTATATTTCGGCTCGGGAAGAGCTGGTGGGCAAACGCCGCAAGCGTACTTACTACCATCTGGAACCCGCCGGGCGGGCATATTTCCAAAAAATCTTTGCGGAGTATATGACAGTTCAGCAGGGCGTACAGGAAATTCTGACCAGCTGTCAGGAAGAGGTGACCGATATTGTACAGTGTGAAGGAACAGGCAGAGCAGAAGCTTTGCCGCCGCTATTGCCGGGAGCTGCGCCGTGCACTGGTCTGTGTGCCGGAGCTGCGGGAACGAACGCTGGCGCAGATAACGGAATCCATTGAGGAGTATCTGGACGAGCATCCCACAGCGGATTATCAGGAGCTTGTGCGGGTGTTTGGTACACCTGCGCAGGCTGCCGAAAATGTGCTGAACGAGATGGATGCAAAGCAGGTGCAGCAGTTCCTGAAAAAGTATCAGTGGCGCAGGGTGCTGGCAATCGTTCTGGCAGGGCTTCTTATAGCCTGTGCAATTTGTCTGATCGCGTATGGAGTGTTCTATCTGTATAGACACTTCTTTGTAGTCTCCTACATTTGGGAAGGCCCTGCGGTTGAGATAGATGGTCCGTTGCCGCCTACAATGGCAAAATAATGCGCGGAAAAATCATTCTGAAAAAGTAAGCCGGGAAGCTCTGCGGAACTTCCCGGCTTTTTTACACCCCACCCAAAATGGTGGCGCTGTAGGGCGCAAGGGTGGTTTTGTTTGTAAAAATGCGGCTTGCCCCCCGCCATAAGCTGGAAGAGGTGCCGTCGCTCAGCAGCTTCCACCGCCCGGCGGGCAGCGGCACCACGCGGGAGGTGTCGGTGGGGTTGTAGAACACACACAGTGCCCGCCACCAGGCCCCGTCGCCGGGGGCAGCGGGCAGGGTCCAGCCCACCAGCGGCTGCTCCAGCGAGAAGAACTGCAGCGCCTCCGGGGCGTGGCGGTCGGTGGTGCCCAGCCGCGGGAAGGCGGCCCGCAGGGCCAGCAGGCCCCGGTAGTAGTCCACCAGGGCGTGGTACTGCCCGGCGCGGGCCCAGTCCAGACGGTTCAGGGCGGGGGAAGAGCGGTAGCTGTTGCCCACGCCCTTTTTGGTGCGGGCAAACTCTTCGCCCGCCTGCAGGAAGGGCAGGCCGAAACTGGTGAGGTAGATGCCGGCGGCCAGCCGGTTCTGGGCCAGTGCCACCGGGTCAGATGCGGTGAACTCCGGCCGCTCGTAGCGCACGCAGAGCAGTTTGTCCCACAGGGTGAAGTTGTCGTGGGCGGACACATAGCTTACGATCTGGCTGGGGGCGTGGGGTGGCAGACGGTCGCTGCGGCACCAGGCGGCCACCGCGCCGCCGACGTCCCAGAAGCTGCCGGGCTTGCCCTCCGCATAGCCCGGCTCCCGGGCATTGAAACAGCCGCCCTTGATGGCGTCGCGGGTGTCGTCGCAGAAGATGCCGATGCGCTCGTTCAGCATGGCCAGGTTCGCCTTGTTGGCCTCGTACCGGTGCAGCTGGCTGCCGCCGCCCTGCCACGGCTCGCCGTACATCAGGATATCCCGCCCGCCGGGCAGCGTATCCAGCGCGGCGCGCACCGCGTTGATGGTCTCCACGTCGTACAGACCCATCAGGTCGAACCGGAAGCCGTCGATGTGGTATTCCTGCGCCCAGTAGAGGATGGAATCGATCATATACCGCCGGGCCATGGGCCGCTCGCTGGCAAATTCGTTGCCGCAGCCGCTGCCGTTGGAAAAGCTGCCGTCCTCGTTCTGGCGGAAAAAGTAGCAGGGCACGGTATCGTTCAGCGGGTTTTCATTGCGATACATGTGGTTATACACCACATCCATCACCACGCCGATGCCTGCCGCGTGCAGGGCTGCGATCATTTCCCTGCACTCCCGGATGCGCACCTCGCCGCGGGTGGGGTCGGTGGAATAGCTGCCTTCGGGCACATTGTAGTTGGTGGGGTCATAGCCCCAGTTGTACTGCCGCAGCAGCGGCTTTGCCTCGTCCACGCTGCCAAAGTCGAAGATGGGCATCAGCTGCACATAGCCCACGCCCAGCCGCTTGAGGTAGTTCAGGCAGGTGGGGTGGATGCCGTCGCCGTGCAGGGTGGTGCCGGTTTGGGTAAAGGCCAGAAATTTGCCCCGCCAGGCCGGGCGCACGCCGCTGGCGGCGTCCTGCGAAAAATCGCGCACGCTCACCTCCCACACTGACCGCCGGGCCGGGGGGATCACCGGGCGCACGTCCCGCTCCCACCCGGCGGGGGAGGTGCGGGCCAGGTCCACGATCATGCTGCGCAGGCCGTTCAGGCCGCCAGCGCGGGCGTAGGGGTCGCCGGTCTCCCGTGCGACGCCGTCCACCGTGACCGTAAAGGTATAGTAATGCCCATGCTGGTCGCCGGGCAGCCAGATGCTCCATACGCCCTGCGGGCCGCGCTGCAGCGGCAGCGTGCCGATGCAGGGGCTGTCGTGCCCCTTGCGGTACAGGTTCACCGCGGCCTGCTCCGCGGTGGGGGCCCACAGCTGCAGCCGGGTGCCGGCGGGGGTGTACTCCGGCCCAAGCGGGCTGTTATAGGTGGTTTCGCGGGCAAAGCGGGCGCTCTCGTACAGGGCGCGGCGCTGTGCCGGTGTCATAGTACCCATGGTTTCTTCATTCCTTCTTGCGAGATTTCCGCATATTCACACATCTGTAGTGTAAACAACCGGCGTGGATTTTGCAAGAGGCAAAATCCCTTGCAAAACGGGCCGGGGTACACTATACTGGAAGAAAACTGCAGGGAGGGCCGCACAATGGCATATACCGACGATTGGGAATCCCTTATGAACGGCGTATTCGGCGCAGGCGGGCGCGTGAAATTTGGTTCCGGAGCTGTGCAGCCGGACACAAAGGCAAAGACCGGGGGCCTGCCGGACCTGAACGCGGCCCTTCTGGAGCAGCAGAAACAGCTGGACGAGCTGCTGAAAAAGCAGAATGCCCAGCTGAAAAAGCAGGATGCCGACACCCAGACGGCGCTGGAAAACAGCCGTCAGATGCTGCGGGACATGGAGAATGACGGCCTGCTGGCCAAAGGCACCGCCGACACGAAGCCGGAGCATCTGGGCAGTTTTGAAGGGCTGGCGACCGAGGTCAAAAAGACCGTGCTGGGGCAGGACGCCTTTGTGGACGGTGTGGTGCGGGCCATGCGGCGGCCCTTTGTGCTGGGCACCGAGGCCCCGGTGGCCCGCAACGTGATCCTGCTGAGCGGTGCGCCCGGCACTGGGCGGCACTTTGCGCTGGAGGAGACGGCCCGCATCATGGCGGCCCGCGGCCTGCTGCAGAGCGATAAGACCGCCGTGCTGGACCTGGCCCTGTACCCGGATGCCGGGTCCGAAAAGCTGTTTTTGCAGGACCTGTATGCCGCTCTGCACGCCCCCGGCGAGATCCTGATCTTTGAGCACTACGAGAGCTGCTACCCCGGCTTTTTAAAAACCATCGCCGACCTTGCCACCAGGGGCAGCGCACCGCTGTCCAGCCGGTATCTGGTCAACAAGGAGGGCATTCTGGTGGATGCCGGTACCGCGCTGGCGCCCGGTGCGGTGAGCCGCATCGACCCCTGCGGAAAGTACCTGATCTTCTTCTCCCACAAGGGCCGGGAGGTGCTGGCCGACAAGTTCGGTGCGCCCTTTGTCTCGGCGGTGGGGGACGTGTGTACCACCACCGCCTTTGCACGGGAAGATCTGGCCGCTATGGCGGCGCAGGAGCTGAACGCGCTGGCCCAGAAGGTGCGCACCCGGCTGGGGCTCACCCTTACTGCCGGGGCAGACGTGCGGGACTATGTGGCCGCCCAGTGCTCCAAGGAGAAGGGCGCGGCCGGTCTGAAGCTGTGCTGTGACCGCATCTTCCGCGCCCTGAGTGAATACTGCCTGCAGACTGATACGGCCCTTACCGGCACCGTGGCCCTGACTGCCGTGCCGGAGGGGCTGCAGTTTGCCCTGAACGGGGCCGCCCCGGCAGACCTGTTCAGCCTGCTGCCGACAGAGTACACCGGTGCTGTGGACGAGATCCGCGCCGAGCTGGACGCGCTGGTGGGCCTTGCCCCGGTCAAGGACTATGTGTTCGGTCTGGCAGACAACCTGCAGGTGCAGCAGCGCCGCGCCGCCGCCGGGTTCAAGACGGCCAGCCTGTCCATGCATATGATCTTCACCGGCAACCCCGGCACCGGCAAGACCACCATCGCCCGGCTGGTGGCAAAGTACCTCAAGGCCATCGGGGCGCTCAAGGGCGGCCAACTGGTGGAGGTGAGCCGCGGCGACCTGGTGGGCCGCTACACGGGCCACACCGCCCCGCTGACCAACAGCGTCATCCAGAGTGCACTGGGCGGCGTGCTGTTCATCGACGAGGCCTACAGCCTGTACCGCGGCGAACAGGACAGCTTTGGGCTGGAAGCCATCGACACCCTTGTGAAGGGCATGGAGGACCACCGCGACGAACTGGTGGTGATCCTGGCCGGTTATACCAAAGAGATGGAAGTGTTTCTCACCGCCAACAGCGGCCTTGCCAGCCGCTTCCCGAACAAGATCGAGTTCCCGGATTACACCGCCGACGAGCTGCTGGACATTACCACCGTGCTGGCAAAGGGCAAGGGCTACCGCCTTGCCGAGGGCTGCACCTTCCCGCTGCTGGGCTACTATAAGCGCCGTCAGGCACTGGACAGCCGCACCGCCGGCAATGGCCGTCTGGCGCGCAACACGCTGGAAAAGGCCATCTTCAACCAGAGCCGCCGCCTTGTGGCAGAGCCCAACGCACCCCTTGACCTCATCCAGCCCAGCGATCTGGAATTTGACGAATGAGAAAGAATTATTTATAACGAACGAACCCCCGGCAGGCTGCGGCCTGCCGGGGGTTCGTTGATTCTGGATCAGTTGTGCTGCTCGGCCAGCTCCTGCACCATGTCGTGCAGGCCCTGCCGTACTTCGGCGGGAGAGGTGATCTCCACCTTGCCGCCAAAACCGCAGACCCAGCCGTAAAACTGGTCGCTCACGCAGACCGGGACATCAAAGTGGAAGTACCCGTCTGCTTCCGGCAAAAAGAGAGTGTCCTGCCCGAAGCGGTCCCGCATGGCGGCTTCCAGGTCGGCGGTGCAGCGCAGGGTCACCCGGTATTCCGGCCCGCCGAACATGTTGAAATGCTTGCGCAGATAGCTGGGCAGGTCGAAGGCGGCAAAGGCCTCCTTGCCCCGGCGGGGGCGGTCCAGCACCTTGACGTAGGACATGCGGTCCACCCGGTAGTTGCGGATGTTGGCGGGATCCTTTTCATCCTGGTAGGCGATGAGGTAGTAGCAGCCGCCCTCCCAGGCCAGCTGCCAGGGGCTGACCGTCCAGGTGCTGTTGTTCTTGTAGCGGAACTGCACCAGCCGCCCGGCGCTGATGGCCGTGTGCAGCGCGTCGATGCTGTACAGCAGGGTGCGGCTGTCGGCCTTGGGGCGGCCGTCCACATACACCTGACGCTGCAGCTGGGTGCCCTCGTACTCAGAGCACAGGGCCTCCAGCTTGCGGATGAGCTTTTTGCTGGTGCGTGCCGAGATGACCTTGCTGGCCTGCACAGCGTCCACCAGCAGCTTGAGCTCGGAAAGCTCGAAGGCACGGCTGGCCATCCAGTAGCCGCCGCCGCGCCCGCGCCGCAGCTGGATGTCGTAGCCCAGCGCGCACAGGGTGTCGATGTCGCTGTAGATGCTCTTGCGCTCGGCCAGAATGCCCTGCTGTTCCAGCAGTTCCACCAGCTGGGGCACGTTCAGCAGGTGGTTTTCGTCGGTTTTCTGCTCAAAGATGTGCAGCAATGCCAGGAGCTTGGTCTTTTGTCCTTCCTGCTTGGGCATGGCGGAATACCTCCCTTGTTTTACGGCAGCTTTTTGTCAAAGGCAGCGCGGCGCTGGGTGGACAGGCGGAACATCTCTTCCAGCTTGTCCCGGTCATCGGCCACGAGGGCGTTGCGCATTTCGCGCAGGGCCGCATCGAACTGGTCGATCTCGCTGATCAGGTTTTCCTTGTTCCACAGGAACAGTTCCGCCCACATTTTGTCGTTGATGCGGGCAATGCGGGTCAGATCCCGGAAGGAGTCACCGGTGTACTCGCACAGCGAGGTGTTGTCGTTGGCGCACATCAGGCTCACGGCGATGGCGTGGCACAGCTGGCTGACGTAGCCGATCATTTTGTCGTGCTCCTGCACGGTCAGGGTGCAGATGTGCTTGAAGCCCAGCACCTCCGCCAGCTCCTTTGCCCACTGGATGGCCTCCGGGGTGTTCTTGTCGGTGGGGGTGATGATGAAGTTGGCCGGGGCAAAGTTCACCTCGGCAGCGTGCTCCACGCTGGAGGTCTCACGGCCTGCCATGGGGTGGCTGGCAATGAACTCCACCCCTGCCGGGCACATGGCCTGCACCGGCTCCACAAGGCCGGTCTTGACGCCGGACACATCCGTGAAGATGCAGCCGGGCTTGAGGAGCGGGCCGTAGGCTTTGAACCATTCCAGCAGGGCCGTGGGGTACAGGCCGAAGATGATGTGGTCGGCCTGCTGCACCAGATCTTCAAAATCATGGGTCTTGCCGCTGGCAATGTAGCCGTGGTCAAGGGCATACTGTAAGTGCCCCTCGCTGCGGTTGATGCCGTCCACATGGAAACCGGCTTTGGTCAGCTCCAGGGCATACTTGCCGCCCAGCAGACCAAGACCCACCACGAGATAACGTTTTGTTTTGTCAAGCATATTCTACCTCCACACCCAAAGGCCGGATGGCTGCAAAGAAATTCGGCCAGCTCTTCTGGATGGCTTCGGCGTCATCCACAGTCAGGGGCAGCCCGGCGGCTGCGCTCAGCACCGCAAGGCTCATGACCACCCGGTGGTCGTTGTGCCCGTGCAGAATGCCTTCCGGCGCGTGCAGATGCTCGGCGCAGCCGTGCACCGTGATGGTGCCGCCCTCGCTTTCCAGCACGCCGCCGCAGGCCCGCAGTTCGGCTTCCATGGCGGCGATGCGGTCGCTCTCCTTCAGGCGCAGGCGCTCGGCGTTGCGGATGACGGTGGTGCCCTCACACAGCAGGCCCAGCACCATGAGCACAGGGCCAAGGTCCGGGCAGTCGGCCAGGTCGATGTCCACCCCGTGCAGGGGCGCCTTTGCAAAGGTGACGGTGTCCCCCTCACGGGTGAACTGTGCGCCGCACCGGTGCAGGATATCCAGAATGACCGCGTCGCCCTGCAAAGTGTCCGGGCGCAGGCCGGTGACGGTCACCCCGCCGCACACGGCACCCAGCACCGCCGGGAAGGCTGCCTGGCTGTAATCCCCCTCTACGTCATAGTCGCAGGGGCGGTAGTGCTGGCGGCCCGGCAGGGCCAGAGTGGTCTCGTCCAGCCAGCGGCTGGTCACCCCAAAGGCGGCCTGCACCGCGCGGGTCATGTCGATGTAGCTGCGGCTCTCCACCGGCGGGATGAGGTGCAGGGTGCTGTCGCCGTCCAGCAGGGGCAGGGCAAACAGCAGCCCGCTGATGAACTGGCTGGACACGTTGCCCGCCAGCCGGTATTCCCCCGGTGTGAGGGCACCGGCCACGGTCAGACCGGCAGAATTCTGTTCAAACCGTAGATCCTGCTCCCGATACAACGTTTCGTAAACCGACTGGGGCCGCTCCATGAGCCGCCCACGGCCGGTAAAGGTCACTTCCTGCCCGGTGAGGCTGGCAATGGGGATGAGGAACCGCAGGGTGCTGCCGCTCTCGCAGCAGTCCACCGGGGCAGTGAGGGGGGCAAACCGGCCCAGCCCTTCCACCACGGCATCTGCGGGGCCGGTGGTCACCCGGGCACACAGCTGGCCTGCGGCGGCCAGCGTGGCGGAGATGTCCTTACTGAATTCCAGATTCGTGATGTGGGAGCGTCCCGGGGCCAGGGCGGCGCAGAGCACGCTCCGGTGGGCCATGCTCTTGCTGGGCGGGGCTGTGATGCTCCCGCCGATGGGGCGGGAAGAATGAATGGTTACCAGCATAGGCCGTTACATATCGCGGCCGATGGCCCATGCCACCTGGCGGCACTTGGCCATGGCCTGTGCAAAGGCGTCCGGGGTCAGGCACTGGGCACCGTCGCTCCAGGCGTGGCGGGGGTCATAGTGCACCTCCACCTCCAGACCGTCGGCACCGGCGGCCACAGCGGCGATCATCATGGGTTCCACGAGGTTTGCCTTGCCGGTGGCGTGGCTGGGGTCCACGATGACGGGCAGGTGGGTCTTTTCGTGGATGAGGGGCACGGCAGACAGGTCCAGCGTGTTGCGGGTGTACTTTTCAAAGGTACGGATGCCGCGCTCGCACAGGATGACCTGCTCGTTGCCGCCTGCCATGATATACTCGGCGCTCATGATCCACTCCTCGATGGTGTTGCACAGGCCGCGCTTGAGCAGCACGGGCTTGTGCATCTTGCCCACGGCCTTGAGCAGCTGGAAGTTCTGCATGTTGCGGGCACCGATCTGCACCACGTCCACGTACTCCTCAAACTCCGGGATGCGGTCCTCGCTCATCAGCTCGGAGACGATGGGCATGCCGGTGGCCTCGCGGGCCTTTACCATATCCAGAATGCCCTCGGTCTCAAGGCCCTGGAAGGAGTAGGGAGAGGTGCGGGGCTTGTAGGCACCGCCGCGGAACAGGGTGGCACCGCCGGCCTTCACGCCCTGTGCAATGCGCAGAGCCTGCTCTGCGCCCTCGATGCTGCAGGGGCCTGCCATGACGGCGATCTTTTCCTTGCCGCCGATCTTCACGCCGCCGCAGTCAATGACCGAATCGGCGGGGTGGAACAGGCGGTTGGCGCGCTTGTACGGGGCAGACACGCGGGTGACGTTGTCGATCCAGGGGTTGGCCAGCACGTCCCGCTCGTCGATCTTGGTGGTGTCGCCCACCAGACCGAACACGTTGTAGTCCTTGCCGGTGATCAGGGTCACGTCCAGACCCTGATGCTCGAACTTGTCAACGATCTTTTCCAGTTCTTCCTTCGGGGTGCCTTTTTTGGTGGAGATGATCATGGTTTATGGTTCCTTTCTGGTTTTAGAAAACCCTCTCCGTCATCGCTGCGCGATGCCACCTCCCCCGAAGGGGGAGGTTTTATAGCGTGCCCGGGGCAGAACAGCTCCCCCCTCGGGGGAGCTGTCGCCGCAGGCGACTGAGAGGGTTCGTTTTTCACATCACGATATGGGCTTGGGGGGTGCCGTCCAGGCGCAGCAGCTGGGCCAGATAGGCACAGGCGTGCAGGTAACCCTGGGGTCCCTGGCCGATGAAATGTCCCTGACAGCCAAAGGACACCACGTCCGTTTTGCGGAAGGGCTCCCGCTCGTCCGGGGCGGTGAGCAGCACTTCCACGGCGGGCACACCGCACAGCCGCAGCGCGTCCAGAATGGCCACGCTGGTGTGAGCGTAGCCGCCGGGGTTGAGCACGATGCCGTCTACCCGTCCGGCGGCGGCCTGGATCTCGTCGATCAGGTCGCCCTCGTGGTTGGTCTGGCACACGTCGGTCTCAATGCCCATCTGGTCGCAGCCGGACTGCACATAGTCCATCATGCCGTTGTAGTCCAGCTCACCGGGCATGCCCGGCTCCGAGTAGCGCTGCAGGTTGACGTTGGGCCCGTTAAGAATCAAAAATTTCATCCAAAGCCTCCATGGCGGCCCGCAGAGCATCCTCCAGCGTGCCGGTATTGGGCACCACCGCGTCAGCGGCGGCCCGGTACAGCGGGCGGCGCTGGGCCTCCATGGTGCGCAGCGCCTCCATGCTGGAGGAGAGCGGACGGCTGCCGCCCACGGCCAGTGCTTCCACCGGTCGGTCGATAAACAGCACCACGCCGTTCTGATGCAGGGCCCGCAGGTTTTCGGGCCGCTTCACCACGCCGCCGCCGCAGGACAGCAGCTGGCGGTTCTCCTTGCCGAAGCGGGCGGTCTGCTCGGTCTCTTTTGCACGGAAGCCGTCCTCGCCCTCGGCGGCAAAGATGTCCGGGATGCTGCGCCCGTCGGCCTTGACGATCGCGTCGTCCAGGTCCACGAAGGTGCGGCCCAGCTGCTTTGCCAGCAGTTTGCCCAGCGTGGTCTTGCCGGAAGAAGGCATGCCGATGAGGGCAATGTTCAGCGTGTCCCGACGCAGGGCCGCTGTGATGCGCCGGATCTCGGCGGGGGCGTCCTCGAATTTGCGGTCCAGGAAATATTCGGCCGCATACACGGCCTGTGCTACCAGCATCTCCAGACCGCCTACGGCCACCGGAACCCCGGCTTCTTCGGCCCGGAGGATGAGTTCCGTTTTGTCGGGATTGTATACCACGTCCACTACGGCTTCCAGCCCGGGCATGGCGGCCACATCCAGATTGCACACCCCCACATTGGGGTACATGCCGGCGGGCGTGGTGTTGATGACGATCTGTGCACCGCTATGCACGGCTTCCGCATAGCTCAGCTCGCCCGTTTCCGGGTCCGGATGGCGGCTGACCGTGAGCACCTTTGCGGCACCCTTGTCCCGCGCCACGGCGCTGGTGGTGTTGTGGGTGCCGCCGGTGCCAAGGATGAGCACCGTCCGGCCTGCAAAGTCCACGCCGTGGGCGTCGCACAGGTGGGCAAAGCCGAGGTAATCGGTGTTGTACCCGTACAGCAGGCCGTTCTTGTTCACCACGGTGTTCACGGCCCCGATGGCCTTGGCCCGGGGGTCGATGTAGGAGCAGTATTCCATGACCAGTTTCTTGTAGGGGATGGTCACGTTGATGGCCCGGAACTGCCGCTTGGTCAGAAAGGCACGGGCCTCTTCCTCGGTGGGCAGGGGGCACAGGTCGTATTTGTAGCCGCAGAGCATCTCGTGGATGATCTTGGAGTAGGAGTGGCCGAGCCTTGCCCCGATAAGTCCGTATTCCATATCAGTCGTCCTCCTTGCGGAAGCTGGTGGGGTGGGTCATCCAGGCTTCGCCGTAGCGGGCCGTGAGCAGGTCGGCCACCGCCAGTGCGGCGGCGCAGGTCTGCACGATGGCGGCCCGGGGCACGATGCAGGGGTCGTGACGGCCCTGAATGGACAGCTCGGCGTTCTTTTTGGCGAGGTAATCCACGGTGTCCTGCTGCTTATAGATGCTGGGAGTGGGCTTGACCACCGTGCGGAACACCACGGGCATGCCGTTGGCGATGCCGCCGTTGATGCCGGCATTGTGGTTGCTGGCGGTGACCACGGCCCCCTCCGGCGTCATGCGGAAGGCGTCGTTGGCCTCGGAGCCCCGCAGCCCGGCAAAGTCGAACCCGGTGCCGAACTCGATGCCCTTGACGGCGGGGATGGAGAAGGCCAGATGGGCGATCTTGCTTTCCACGCTGTCAAAGTACGGCTCACCGATCCCGGCGGGCAGGCCGAGGATGGCGGTCTCCAGCAGGCCGCCCACACTGTCGCCGTCAGCCCCGGCGGCGCGGATGGCAGCCTTCATGGGCTCCTCCACGGCGGGGTCCAGCACGGCAAAGCCTTCCGGTTTGTCGGCCAGGGCTTCCACCTGGGCGGCCAGCGCAGCGGCATCGTCCAGCGCGAAGCGGGTGTCGGAGATGCCTGCACAGGCGGCGATATGGGTGGAGATGTCGATACCGGCCCGGCTCAGCGCACCCAGCACGACGGCACCACCGGCCACGAGGGCGGCGGTGACCCGGCCGGAAAAGTGCCCGCCGCCCCGCGCATCCTGAAACCCGTGGTACTTGGCATAGGCGGTGTAATCGGCGTGGCCGGGGCGCAGCAGGTCGGCGGTCTTGGCATAATCGGCGCTGCGGGTGTTCTGGTTTTCCACCATCAGCGCAATGGCGGTGCCGGTGGTGCAGCCGTTCACTACGCCGGACAAAAACTGCACGGCGTCTGCCTCGGTGCGGGGAGTGGACAGGCCGTCGCCCCGAGCGCGGCGTTTGTCCATACAGGCGGCCACAAAGGCCTCATCCACCGGGACCCCGGCGGCCATGCCGTCCAGCACGGCTCCGATGGCCCGACCGTGGCTTTCGCCGAAAATGGTCAGCGAAAGGTCGCTGCCAAAGGTATTTTTCATGGTGTCAGTCCTCCATGCCCAGCAGGGGACGCAGCCCCTCCACGGGGATGGTCTCGGCCCGCCAGCAGCCCAGACCCGGCACCTTGATCACCGTGATTTGGCCACCCTGGGCCTTTTTGTCGTGCAGCATCTCGGCCAGCACTTTTTCCTTGTTGTAGGTGGTGCGCACAGGCAGGCCAAGGCGGCGGTACACCGCACGCACCCGCTTCTGCAGGGCCTTGGACTCGATCATGGGCAGCATGCCCAGCGCCACGCACTCGCCGTGGAACAGGCCCACGGTACGGCGGCCCTTGACCCCCTTCACGGCCTCGATGCCGTGGCCGATGGTGTGGCCAAAGTTCAGGGCCTTGCGCATACCCTGCTCGGTCTCGTCCTGCTCCACGATGCCCTTCTTGAACCGCAGGCTGCGGCAGATGATCTCGCCGATCTGGGCGTCGATGTCGCCCTTCTCAAAGATGGCGAACAGCTCCGGGTCGGCCAGCAGGCTGGCCTTGACGGCTTCGGCCAGGCCGTTGATGTAGTGGCGGCGGGGCAGGGTGGACAGGGTGTCCGGGTCCACGATGACGAGCTTCGGCTGCCAGAAAGCACCCACGATGTTCTTGGTGTCGCCCAGGTCCACGGCGGTCTTGCCGCCGATGGAGGAGTCGATCATGGAAAGGGTGGTGGTGGGGCAGTTGATGAAGTCGATGCCGCGCATATAGGTGGCAGCGGCAAAACCAGCCAGGTCGCCCACCACGCCGCCGCCCACGGCTACGACCAGGTCACCCCGGCCCATGCCGAAGTCCAGCATCTGGCGCAGCACGCTTTCCAGAATTTTAAAGCTCTTGCTGGCCTCGCCCTGGGGCACCGTGATGATGCGGGCGTCCTTGCACTGGTCGGCCACCCTCTGGGCGTACTGGGCGGGCACGCCGCTGTCGGTGACCACGGCCACCCGGCGGTCCAGCCGGGCAAACTGGTACAGGTTTTCCAGCGAGCCGCTCTTGATGATGATGTCATAGCTGCGCTCGCCCAGATTCATGGTGAGTTTGGTTCCGATAAATTCGCTCATTTTGTATACACTCCTAACAGGCGCACGGTGCGGCAGGTGCGGTCCAGCTGCTGCAGCAGGGCACCGGTCTCGTCGGCGGTGGGGTCGCCCACCAGCTCGACATAAAAATAATATTCAAACGGCACATGAGGCATGGGCCGGCTCTTGATGGATTCCATATTGAAGCCGCTGGCACCGATGACCTGGATCACCTCGGCCAGCTTGCCGGGCTTGTTGTCCACGGTGAACAGCAGCGAGAAGCGGTTGCCCGCCGTGGGCTTTTGCCGGCTGATCACGATAAAGCGGGTGGTGTTGTCGCCGTCGGTGTTGATGCGGGGCACCAGCACCTCCAGCCCGTACAGGGCAGCGGTCTCGGCGCTGGCAATGGCGGCTTTGGTCTTGTCGCCGCTTTCGGCCACGAACTTGGCGGCCATGGCGGTGTTGAGCATGGCGGTGGCCGGCAGATGGAACTGCTTTAAGAAGGTCTCGCTCTGGGCGATGGCCTGCTGATGACTGTACACGCTGCGGATCTCGGCAAGCTGGGTGCCGGGCAGCACCAGCAGGTTCTGGGAGATGGGCAGGTCGTACACGTCCACCACCCACAGGTCGGGGTGATTGTAGCACAGGTCCAGCACGGCAGAAACATCGCCCGCGTGGCTGTTCTCAAAGGGCACCACACCGTGGGCAGCGTCACCCCGCTCCACGGCGGCGAATACCTCGTCCCAGGTGGGGCAGCTCACGGCCTCGGCGTGGGGGAACAATGCCCGCAGCGCGATGTGCGCAAAGGCCCCCTCCACGCCCTGATAGGCGGCGCGATTCTGGCCCAGAATGAGGGCTTCGTACTGCTTGGCCACGTCCATCATGTTCTGGACATGGTCTTTATAATAAGGGCGCAGCGCCGGGGCATGGATGCGGGCGGCGGCCTTTTCCAGCACGGCGGCTTCCCGCGCGGCATCAAAGATCGGCAGGCCGTGGGCACGCTTGTACTCGGCCACCTGCAGCACAGCGGCCATGCGCCGCTCAAACAGGGCGGCCAGCTGGGCGTCCACTTCGTCGATCTCAGCACGGGCTTGTTCCAGTGCGTCCATGGGGGTCACATCCTTTATGTCTGGTTTGGGTACGATACCCAGTAAGTATACCATAACCGGGACGAAGAAACAACAAAGGGCCCCTGCTTTCAGAGTGGAGAATATTTCAAATCAGTCCTATGAAAAAAGACGAAAATAGAAAACAGAAATGTGCGGAGAGGGGGCGAACCCTCTCAGTCTGCTCCCGTTGGTCGCAGCCAGCTCCCCCGAAGGGGGAGCTTTATCAGTGCGGACCGGCAGATGGAGAAAAGCTCCCCCTTCGGGGGAGCTGGCAAAGCCGTAAGGCTTTGACTGAGAGGGTTCGTCCCCTGCAAAAAAAGCTGCCGCACAATGCTGTGCGGCAGCTCTGGGTCAAGGGTCTGGTCTGTTTTTTAAGAGGTCCTCGCGGCTGCGGGCGGTACCGTAGTACCGCCCGTAGGGGTTGTCGAGGTCGGCGGCGCGGGGCGCGGACGGCTGCGGGGACTTTGCGGGGGCCGGGGTGCGGTCGAACACGAACCGGCGAGCGCTCTGCCCGCTCTTTATGCGGAAGCGCATGGCCTCAGCCCTCCTTGGTCACGGTGGAAACGGCCCCGGCGGTCAGGGCCTGCCAGAGCGCTTCGCCGCCGGACAGCAGGTCGTCAGCGTCCTTGGTCCAAGCGCCCCGGATGCCGATGTAGTAGTGGCTCAGCAGTTCCTGACTGGAGCCGCTGTCGTTCTGCACGGCATCGGAGGTGTAGTCCCCCAGGTCCAGCCCAGCCAGCACGGGGCAGTCGTCCCAGTGGTATACCATATTCCACCAGTCGTTGTCTGCGTCGGACTGGGGCAGGCTGCCGTCCAGATACCGCAGGGTGCCGGTGGTGCTCTGGAACCCGGCCGGGTCGTAGAGGATGAAGATGGAGCTCAGGGCACCCTGAATGTCGGTGGACAGTTTGGTGGTGCCGGCCATGTCAAGGTAGGCGTCCGAGTCATCGCTGCCGAAGTTCATGGTGTAGACGTTCAGCTTGACCACCACCTTGCCGTCGCCGTTCCGATCTTCGCCGTAGGCGGCAAGGGCGTCCTGCAGGGCGGTCTGGGTGGCCTCCGGCAGGTAGTGGGGGGCCACCACGGCCACATTGTAGTCGGCGTGGGTGGTAAGGAAATACTGCCCGATGAAGCAGTAGCCCACAAAGGCCGCGGCAATGCCGATGATGATCACCCATTTCAGGTTGTAGTCCCACCAGTTGGCCCAGCGCTCCTTGCGGGTGTAGGCGCGCTTTTTGCGCGGGGTGAGGTCTTTGGGGTCGATGTCGCGTTCGTAACGGTAGCTTGCCATGGGACGATGTCCTCCAGAATGTTTATTTCAGCTTGGCCAGAATGGTCTGGCGCACGGCTTCCGGCAGCTGCTTCTGCTCAGCCTTGCTCATGCCGGCGGTGCGGATGGGCGGCAGGATGCAGATGTGCACCCGGCCCGGGTGGCAGCGGTTGCCGTTGTTCTCAAACAGGGCACGGGCACCGGTTATGGCCACCGGAACCACCGGGGCACCGGTCTTGACCGCAATGCGGAATGCGCCGTTCTTGAACTCGCCGACACCGCCCTCTTCGCCCTTGTAGCGGGTGCCCTCCGGGAAGATGACGAAGCTGCGGCCGCTCTCCACGATGGCGGTGGCGTCGTTCAGGGCGCGCACCGAGGCGCGCAGGTCGTCACGCTGCACGAACACGCAGCCCAGCAGCTTCATCCAGCGGTTCAGCAGGGGAATTTTTCCCAGCTCTTCCTTGGCCAGGATGCCGTGGGGCTTGTCGAGGCTGGCCAGCAGCAGGGGGATGTCGTAGTAGCTGCGGTGGTTGCCCACGAACACGCAGGGGCCTTCCTTGGGGATGTTCTCCAGCCCTTCCACGGTCAGGGTGACGCCGGTCACCTTCAGGATGCCGCGGCTCCAGCGGGGGATGTGACGGTCCACCAGCTGCTCCACCGTCTCGGTGTCACCGGCGGCCAGGGCCCGCTCGCCCCGGCGCAGGGTGCCGTAGTGTACGATCATGTAGCCGAACAGATACAGAAACATCGCAATGGTGCGAAAAATACTCATAAATTCTCCTCCTTATGGCATGGGGATGCCAGAGCCATTGTAACATACTTTTGCAGAAAAAGGGAGAAAAAATACTTTTTTTACAATTGGGTGGCCTGTGCCCTTGCAAAATTGACAAAATCCGGGTATATTTATATCTGTAAAGCCAGCACAATGGCGCTTTCCGGCTGCGGCGGCCTGCTGCGGAACGGAAAGGAAAGAACGAGGTGACCACAGCATTATGGGTCTGTTTCCTTCTGCAAACGATTTCAAGGCGGGCAAGGGCGTGGAAAAGGACGCTCCCCGCAAGACCGGCATCGGCCGTTTCTTTGAGCTGGTAGGACGCGACATGAACAGCATGTTTCTGGCAAACCTGCTCACCTGCCTGGGCTTTGTGCCGGTGATCAGTCTGGTGTATATCGGCTTCCTGATGAACAACCTGCCGGTCATGCTGATCAGCGCCGCCGTGGGCGGCATCCTGGCCGGGCCGGTGCTGGCCGGGATGTACGACACCGTGCTGCGCGCCCTGCGCGACGAGGCCGGCTACTGGTGGGTGACCTACCGCAAGGCCTTCAAGCGCAACTTCAAGGCCAGCATCCTGCCGGGTGTGCTGTACTGCGTGGTGGTCACGCTGCAGATCTTCCTGGTCTATTTCTGCTTCAACATGCTGTATCACGGCACCAACGTGGGTGTGCCCCTGTGGGTGGCCACGGTGCTGAATCTGCTCGTCTTCCAGATGCTGTTTGCCTACATGTGGCCGCAGATCGCCCTGCTGGACCAGCCCCTGAGCCTGACGCTGAAGAACAGCATCAACTGCATGATCGCTTTCCTGCCCCATGCACTGGCAGCGTCCATCGTGCAGATCCTGTTCTGGGGCGTGGTGATCCTGTGCATGCCGCTGGGCCTGCTGCTCATGCTGATCTTCGGCTTCTGGTTCGTGACCGAAGTATCCTGCCAGATCATCTACGGCGATATTGAAAAGGTGTTCCACATTGAGGAGAGCATCCGCAAAATGAAGGATGCCGAGCTGGAAGCCGCCCTCAAAGAGGACTACGGCGAAAGCACCGACGACACCGAAGAGTAAATTTGAACTTCCGCAAAGGAGAGGTGCTCCATGGAACAACGGAATAATCTGGTTTTGCAGGGCACCGAGACCTTCTCCCGCGGGCAGCTGGACAATGTGGCACTGGACGGCGGTGCACTGGTGCTGGACAGCGTGGCGGGCCGCTGCCTGCAATACGGCAGCTACACCACGCCGGAATTTGCCATGCCGGCCTTCTGCAACCTGAATGTCAGCTGGAACGCCTTTGCGCCCCACAACACCATGGTGGAGGTGCGCTGCCGGGTATATGCCGGAGGAAACTGGACCGGCTGGATGAGCTTTGGCAAGTGGGCACCGGGCTACCCCCGCTGCAGCTGCAATTCCCAGAGTGACGACGGCATGATCTTCCTCATGGGCGATACCGTGACCGTGGCAACGCCCGGCGGCGGCACCGGCGTGCAGCTGCAGGTGAACCTTTCCACCAACGATGACAAGGTCTCGCCCGCAGTGCGCCTGCTGGCCGCGGCAGTGCGGCCGCTGGCGTGGGAGAAGCACAACGGCCACCCGCTGAACCGGCAGCTCTATCTGCCGGAATACTGCCTTTCCGCCCACGATCCCAGCTTTGGGCACACCATGGATCTGCCGCTGGTCATGGCGGCACTGATGAACTGCTGGGGCGAGGATGTCCTGCCCGAAGAAGTGGCCTATGTGATGGAGGACATGGCCCACAGCACCACCGCCAATGCGGCCTTTGCGGCTGCTGCCGCCGGCTGCTGCGGCTACCCCTGCTGGCAGGCATGGATGGACCTTGCCGACCTGCGTGCCCAGATCCACGATGACTGCTGTGTGGCAGTGCAGGTGGAGCGGCGTATCCGCGGCCAGCGGGACCCGGTGCGGGTCTGGATGGGCCTGCGCGGCTTTGGCCACGACGATGCCGTAATGGCAGATTATGTGCTGCTGAACGACCCCACCGCAGATTCCAACGGCGCAGTGAACTGCACCATGGCACTGGTGGACTTTATGCGTTACTTTACTGGGCGCGCCATCGCCCTGCGGGCAAAACCCCGCGATGTTGCCGCCAACCGTCCGCTGCGGATGCGCTGCGAGCTGGTGCCCGGCGAGACGGCAGACGTTTACTATTTTGAGCAGCGCGGCGTGAAGGACCCGCTGCCGGAAGGCTTTTCCGGCTGGGTGGCCTGTGCGTGCCACGACGGTGTGGCCCACGCCACCACCGCCCACCGCAGCTTCTGCCGGATGGAGCGCACGCCGGAGGGCGGCATCCGCTTCCCGGAAAAGATCATGGCCGCAGGCTGCCGCTGCAGCGTGTATGCAGTGGACCAGACCGGTGCCATGCGCGTGGCGGAGGTGCGGCTGCCAAAGCCGCGCCCCACGCCGGAGCAACCTGTTTCCCAGGCACAGGAAAAGCCGGCGGAATGACCGGCCCGACCCAAAGCCTTTGGGCTATAGATCAAGACATAGGAGGAACACATTATGGCAAAGACGATCATCACTTTGGGACGTGAATACTGCACGGGCGGCCGCTACATCGCTGAAGATGTGGCAAATGCGCTGGGCATCAAGCTTTACGACAAAGAGCTGATCACCATGGCAGCAAAGCACTCCGGTCTTTCGGAAGAAGCTGTTGCCGCCAGTGAAAAACGGCATACTCACAGCCTGCTGTACAGTCTGTACACCATGGGCAATGAGCTGCCGCTGGGCGATCAGGTGTTCATTCTTCAGAGCCGCATCATCAAGCAGCTGGCCGAGGAAGGCCCCTGCGTGATCCTGGGCCGCTGCGGTGACTATGTGCTGCGGGAGCGGCCGGACGTGCTGCGCGTGTTCGTGTACGCCCCCAAGGAGTGGCGGCTGGAATACGCCAAGACCAACCCCCTGGTCAAGGCCAAGGACGCCAAGGGCATCAAGGAGGAAGTGGAAAAGACCGACCGCAACCGTTCGGCCTACTACAACTACTACACCCAGAACCGCTGGGGCGATGCCCACAACTATGATCTGGCCATCAACGCCGCTCTGGGCCGCGAGACCTGCGTCAAGATGATCCTGGACGCAGCCGCCGCCAAGGAAAAGACCCTGGGCTGAGACGCAGCTCTGGCTTTGCGACATAAACAACGATAAAACGTGGGTAGGGTGCTTCGGTGCCCTGCCCATGTTTCCGGCAAGGGAAGTTTTGCTGCAGAACGGCAGCCTTGCCATAGCGACCCTAATTTCAAGTGTTCAAAAGGAGAAAACGTGGAAAACAATCGACCCCAAACTTCCCCCGTGATGGAACGGGAAAACATTATGGGTACCATGGAGATCAACCCCCTGCTGGTAAAGCTCAGTGTGCCCATGATGATCTCTATGCTGGTGCAGGCGCTGTACAACGTGGTAGACTCGGTGTTCGTGTCCTGGGTCAGTGAGGAGGCCCTCACGGCCGTATCCTTGGCCTTTTCCCTGCAGAATATGATGATCGCCGTAGGCGTAGGCACCGGCGTAGGCGTCAATGCCATGCTGAGCAAGAGCCTGGGCGAAAAGAACCAGAAACGGGCCAACGCCACAGCAGAAAACGGCATCTTTTTGTCGGCGTGCAGCTTTTTGGTGTTCCTGGTCATCGGCCTTACCTGCATCAAGCCTTACTTCTACGCCCAGACCAGTGACGACGCCATTGCCCTCCAGGGCATCCGGTATCTGTCGGTGTGCTGCATCTTCAGCCTGGGCCTGTTTACCCAGACCATGGGCGAAAAGCTGCTGGCCGCCACCGGGCGCACCCAGCTGAGCATGATCAGCCAGCTGGTGGGTGCCGTGGTAAACATCATCCTGGACCCCATCTTTATCTTTGGCTACTGCGGCGAGGCCCTCAGCGGCACCACCGGTGCAGCGGTGGCCACCGTCATCGGCCAGTTCTGCGGTGCCGGCATGACCCTGTACTTCAACACCCGGAAAAACCCGGATATCCAGCTGAACTTCAAGGGCTTCCGGCCCAGTGCCAAGGCCATTGGCCGCATCTATACCGTGGGCCTGCCCAGCATCGCCATGCAGTGCGTAGGCAGCCTGATGACCTTTGGCATGAACCTGATCCTGATGGCCTTCTCGTCTACGGCGGTGGCGGTGTTCGGGGTGTACTTCAAGCTCCAGAGCTTTGTGTTCATGCCCATTTTTGGCCTGAACAACGGCATGGTCCCCATTATCAGCTACAACTACGGTGCCCGGCGTCCGGAGCGGGTCAAAAAGACCATCCGGCTGGCGGTGTGCTATGCAGAGGGGATCATGGTGCTGGGCTTCTGCATTTTTGAGTTCTTCCCTGGTCAGGTGCTGGGGCTGTTCTCTGCCAGCCAGGCCATGCTGACCATCGGCATCCCGGCCATGCGGATCATCTGCCTGCACTTTTTGCTGGCAGGCACCAGCATCGTGCTGAGCTCCGTGTTCCAGGCCCTGGGCAACGGCCTGTTCAGCCTCATCGTGTCGGTGTGCCGTCAGCTGTTTGTGCTGCTGCCGGCAGCCTGGCTGCTGGCCCAGACCGGCAGCGTCAACAATGTCTGGTGGGCCTTTCTCATTGCTGAGATCGTCAGCGTTCTCATGAGCCTGGCCTTTTATGCCCATATCAACAAGACCATCATCGTGCCCCTGTGCGGCCCTGTTGAGCCCTGACCGTGCTGTCGGCGCAAAGGAAAGGAACGTGATCTCTATGGTAAAAAAGCTGAAGTGGAACCTGGTGCTGATGAGTGTGCTGTATCTGGGTCTGGGCATTTTTTTGGTGCTGAAGCCCGGCACGGCCCTCAACATCGTATGCTATGCACTGGGCGGCGTGGTGCTGGCCTGCGCGGCCGTGCAGCTCATCCGCTACTTTGTGGTGGAGCGTGGGGTGTTCCAGAGCCAGCTCACCCTGATCTCCGGCATCATCTGTCTGGCGCTTGGAGCTTTCCTGCTGCTGCGCAGCGACATCGTGGTGAGCATCCTGCCCGTGGTGTTCGGCCTGTTCGTCATCTTTGATGCCATTGCCCGGGTACAGAACGCACTGGACCTGCGCCGCTGCGGCTACGACAGCTGGAAGGGCTTCCTGCTGCTGCCGGTGCTCAGCGTGGTGCTGGGCGTGGTGCTGATCGTGAACCCCTTCGGTGCCATGGAGACGCTGGTGATGGCCATCGGCATCATCCTGATCGTGGAAGGTGCCATCAACCTGCTCAGTGCCCTGTATACGGTGCTGGCCCTGCGCCGTTTTGCCAAGCTCCACCCGGAGACCCAGTCCATGCTGGAGGATCTGACCGGGGAGGACCTGAACGGCGACGGCGTGGTGGCCCCCGACGTGACCCGCACCGATGCAGAGGCCACCGCCGTGGAGTTGGACCATGTGGACGAAAGTGCCACCGTAGAACAGGAAGAGCGAAAGTAAATTCCGTCGAAATAGAAAGGGAAAAGAAAATCATGGAAAAGTACGATCTGATCATCGTGGGTGCGGGCCCTGCCGGCATCTTTACCGCTGTGGAGCTGCTGCGCCACGGCAGCAAAAAGAAGATGCTGCTGGTGGAAAAGGGCAAGCCCGTGGAAAAGCGCCACTGCCCCAAAGCCGAAGTGGGCCACTGCGTCAACTGCCGCCCCACCTGCGCCATCACCACCGGCTTTTCCGGTGCGGGCGCGTTCTCGGACGGCAAGCTGAGCCTCTCCTATGAGGTGGGCGGCGACCTGCCCAGCCTGATCGGCGAGGAGTTCGCACAGGAGCTCATCCATTACACCGATAAGATCTACCTCGAGTTCGGTGCCGACCCACATGTGGAGGGCATCTACACCGGCGAGGACATCAAGGAGATCCGCAAGAACGCCATCCACGCCGGCCTGAAGCTGGTGGACTGCCCCATCCGTCATCTGGGCACCGAAAAGGCCCAGCAGCTGTATCTGGCCATCCAGAACTATCTGGCCGACAACGGCGTGGAGATGCTGTTCAATACCGAGTGCGAGAACATCATCCTTGAGAACGAGGAGTGCAAGGGCGTGCTGCTGAAGGACGGCGATCAGGTCCGGCCTGTGTATGCGGATACCGTGGTCATTGGCACCGGCCGCCGCGGTGCGGACTGGCTGGAAAAGATCTGCGCCGAGCATCACATCGCCCATAAGCCCGGCACCGTGGACATCGGTGTGCGCGTGGAGTGCCGCAACGAGGTCATGGAAAAGGTGAACAAGGTGCTGTATGAGTCCAAGCTCATCGGCTACCCCAAGCCCTGGAAGAACAAGGTGCGCACCTTCTGCCAGAACCCCGGCGGCTTTGTGGCACAGGAAAACTACGACAATGACCTGGCCGTGGTCAACGGCCACAGCTATAAGGAGAAGAAGAGCCCGAACACCAACCTTGCCATTCTGGTGTCTCACAACTTCACCGAACCCTTCAACCAGCCCATCGCCTATGCTCAGAAGGTGGGCGAGCTGACCAACATGCTGGGTGCGGGCCACATCATGGTGCAGCGCTACGGCGACATTCTGGACGGCAAGCGCACCTGGCAGAAGGAGCTGGCCCAGTCCAACGTCAAGCCCACCCTGAAGGATGCTGTGGCCGGTGACATCACCGCCGCCATGCCCTACCGTGCCATGACCAACATCATCGAGTTCATCAAGATGCTGGATATGGTGGTGCCCGGCTTTGCCGCCAACGAGACGTTGCTGTACAGCCCGGAGCTGAAGTTCTACTCCAACAAGGTCAAGATGGACGAGAACCTCGACACCAACATCAAGGGCCTGCACTGCCTGGGCGACTCCTCCGGCTGGACCCGGGGCCTGATGATGGCGTCCGTCATGGGCGTGCTCATGGGCCGGAAGCTGGCTGAAAAAGAAGGCTGCTGAGCGGTATTCCGGAACATATAACAGAAAGCTCCCCGCCGGGTTCCCGGCGGGGAGCTTTCTTGTTCCTTCGGAACAGGAGGAATATGGTGAATGAAGTGGGGGATTTTGAGCTTACAGTGCTTTCAGTTCGGCGGCGATGGTCAGGCACAGCTCTTCGGACTGGACGATGGTGCCCAGCATATCCAAAAAGCCGTGGTCACAGCCGCAGTACCGGATGGAGCGTACCGGTACACCAAGGCTTGCCAGCCGCTTGGCGGCGTAGTCGCTGCCGACACGCAGGTAGTCGTACTCAGCGGCCACGATGACCGTTTCCGGGAACTTCTTCAGCTGCTCATCGGTGGCAAAGACGGCCGACACCAGCGGGTCGTGTGAAGTGGTATGGCCCTGCAGATACAGGCTGTTGCTGCTGTCAGGATCCTTATCCACGCCGCTCTTGATGCGGTCGATGCGGCTGTAGGCCAGTTTCTTGTCCTCGTCAGCTACCTCGTAAGCATCGTAACTCCAGGTGTAGGCGGTCTGCTCATGGTAATCGGAACCGTCCCACGAAGGATAGATGCCCATGATCTTGCGGATGATGCCCTTTTCGTCCTGCAGCACGCAGGCGTTAGTCAGGCTGCCGCCGGCGCTGTCACCGGCGACCATCAGCTTGGCAGGGTCGGCACCCAGTTCAGCGGCGTGTGCGTGCACCCACTGTACGGCGCCCCATGCATCTTCCACCGGAGCGGGGAAGGGGTTCTCGGGGGCCAGACGGTACTCCGGGAACACCACCACGGCACCGGACTGCTCGGCAATGTACTGCATCTGCTTGCCGAACAGGTGAATGTCACCGGCCGTGAATCCACCGCCGTGCAGATACACCAGCACCGGTGCGTTGGGCTGGATGTTGGCAGTACGGTAGATGTAGATATCAATCTTGTGCCCGCCGATGGGGATCAGCTGTTCGGTGCAGTCCACAGGCGTTTCGATCAGGTCATAGGTCACCTTGTCCGGGCGGTAGCGCTCGCTGGAAAGGGTCCAGCCTGCCTTGGCGCGGTTGGCAAACATGGTGCGCTTTTTGATGATGATCTCCCGCAGGCGGGGATCCAGATGGGCAGGCTCCGCATCCGGCACCGGTTTGAACAGTACGGGGATCCCGTCCACCTCTTTGGTGAACTGGTTCGCATGGATCTTGGCGACAAGGGCCTTATCGTATAAACGCATGAAGCATCATCCTTTCTGAAAAGAGGGAAGCAGTAAACTTATTCCGCGGCATCCTGTGCGGCAACGGCAGTTTCCTCGTAGCAGGAATCATCGAAGCCGATCAGGTTGACGGTGATGAAGCTCATGATGAGCATAAAGCCGACCAGCAGCAGAGCATTGCGGAAGTTTGCATAGTCCAGGTTGGGTCCGAGGTACAGCAGGATGTTGGTCAGGGAGTAGCCGCCGAAGGCGTAGCACTTCAGGTGCAGCAGACCGGCCAGCACAGCGGTGGACAGAGCAGTGATCAGGTATGCGTAGTAGGGGCGGACCATCTTGTAGCAGATGCCGTAGGTGGTAGGCTCGGAGATACCGCCCAGCAGAGCGGACAGGCAGCAGGAGAATGCGGTCTGGCGCAGCAGGGACTTCTTGGTGCGCAGCATCACAGCCAGAGAGATGAAGCCCGGGGTGATGGTGCAGCAGAAGAACCAGATGTTGATCAGGTCATCGTAACCAACAGCGGCGAGGCTGGCGGTCGCAATGGGGATCAGGGCCAGATGGAAGCCCGGAGCGATCAGGCCGAGGGTGGTGTTCAGCAGCACGATGACCGGCACGCCAGCCCACGGAGCCACGGAGCGAACAGCCACAACAAAGGCGTAGATGTAGTTGGTCAGCAGGCCGCCCAGAGGGCCGGTGACGGTCAGGGTGATGATCGACATGAGCAGCAGCAGGGCAAAGGGTTTGACGAAGTGCCGTGCAGCTTCCGGGATGACCTTCTTGAGCCATTTATCCAGCAGGGACATGACGAACACGGAGAGGATGATCTGGATCACGGCGCCATTATAAGTGGCACGCAGGACCGGCAGACCGAAGTAGTGGGTGAAGGAGCCGTCCGCACCAGCCACCCAGTCCGGGTACAACAGGAAGCAGGCCAGAACCATGGCCAGAACCGGCTCGGTGCCGAACTTCTTGGCAGAGGTGTAAGCCACTAGGACCGGCATGAAGTAGAACACGGTCTGCGACAGATTATACAGGATGGAGTAGGTGGAGCTGGTGGAAGCATCCACGTGCAACACCAGCGTCATGATGGTCAGCACAGTGGCCAGCAGGCCGGATGCGATCAGTGCGGGAATGACCGGGCTCAGGCAGCCAGCCATCAGCAGCAGGAAGTTGGAGAAGATCTCGGAGGGGCGCTTTTTCCAGAAGGGAACGTCATCTGCCACAGCGCCGCCGCCGTTGCCGGTGATCTTTTCCACTTCCAGATACAGGTCCTCAATGATGGCACCCACAATGATCTGAAGTTCTGCCTTGGAAGAATCGATGCCGATGACACCGTGCAGTCTCTTCAGCCCATCCTTGTCCACCTTTTCCATGTCCACCGGGTTCACGCGCAGGCGTGTGGCGCAGTGGTTGATGCGGGCTACGTTCTCTTTGCCGCCCAGACATTTGACGATCTGTTCGGCAAGGGCCGGCATCTCAGCCTTGGTGATCTTTGCCATAAAAGTTATCCTCCTATTACAATAAGTTTTGGTTGGAAGCCCAGCATCCGGCTGGGTTTCTTTC
>ENA-OUPA01000122-OUPA01000122.1-human-gut-metagenome-genome-assembly--contig:-NODE-122-length-61140-cov-7.19013_pt1 | contig 61140 bp, 50 predicted proteins | sample MGYA00237939_ERZ548770 | MGnify/ENA primary metagenome ERZ548770 (study PRJEB26490, sample SAMN05356877) | human gut metagenome | biome: terrestrial biome; feature: human-associated habitat; material...
GCAGCATATCTGCCCGGCACCTCTCGATGAGGAGAAAACCAAGCAAGTAATGGACGCCGCTGTCGGCGCCCATAAGGCATTGCAATGCAGTGGCGTGTCGCGTTCCGATTTCATTCTCGACGAGGATGGCATCCCGTGGATTCTGGAGACCAATACCATCCCCGGCATGACGGCGACCTCGCTTCTTCCCGATGCGGCTCGCGCGGCAGGCATCAGCTTCCCTGAGTTGTGCACGAGGCTCATTGAATATGCCTTTGAAGAGGGAGAGTAAGCGCTTGCGGCCGAGGGGCGACCAAGGTCGCCCCTTACGGTTACCGGTTAGATAATTAAAACAAGTGTTCTCGTTTTAGAACACTCCGCAAGACTTCAGGCCGATGATGATGGCGGCAACGAGGGCAAGAAGAAAGGCCCAGCTGAGAATGTAACAGCCTTTATTGCCTGTGCGTCCAGCCTCCACGAGGCCGTCGATGAACCCTCGGCGCGTTTTGAGTAGCGCCATGCCGCGTTGTTTCTCGGGGAGAGGTTCGCGCTCGCTCGGAAGCCACGTGCCGTTCGAGTCGATGATCTCGTCGACGGCCGACCCCTTCAATGCCAGCTTCGGGCGAATGCCCTTGCCGATAAGCCCGCAGATGCCATCGATGAACTGGTTGAATTCTTCTGCGTAATGGGGGCTGTACCCGATAACTGCGGCCTGTCCCCAATATTCACCTGGCTCAGGTGTTTCCGTGAAGGCGACAAAGGAGAGAATTCCCACGAGTTCCAGACCTTCCGCTGCAAAAAGGCTCAGTTCGCGTGAGAAGCTGTCGTCGAAGTAACCGATAGTTTCGTTGAACTTGTTGATAAGCCATGCGCGATGGACGCCCTCGTCCATAGTGAGATTGATGCGGTATCGGTCTCCCACGAGGGTGTTGGAACCCATGAGCACCGCCGCATCTTTCTTTGAGACCGTTCGAAATGTTTGATATGTACCGAAATACCGTTCCATGAATATTCTCTCCGCCCTGGCTGATACAATACCGTGAGTTGTCGAGAACACCATAACCGAGCCCGATGAATCAGGGAACACTCGCTAGGCCGAGGTTCCTTTTTTTCACCACCAAGGGCGCCGCGAAAGATAGGCTGCGCTATGTCACGTGACACCACCCCCCTTGAAGGACAGCTGAAGAACTTCATCAGCGACGGAACGCCGCCGGAGATTATCGCGCGTTACGAGTCGCTGCCTGAACGGGCCCAAAGGAGCGATTTCGGTCGGTTCGATAATAATGTCGTTGTTTTGGATACGGAGACAACGGGATTCTCTCTCGTCCATGATGAGTTGACGCAGATTGCAGCGGCACGGGTGGAAAACGGCGAAATTGTCGACTGGTTCGTTACCTTCGTGAACCCGGGAAAGCCCATTCCTGAGGATGTTGCCCATCTCACCGATATCCACGATGAGGATGTGGCCGACGCTCCCTCGGCGTCCGAGGCCCTAGCCGATCTGGCCGCTTTCGTAGGAGATGCCGTCGTCGTGGCCCATAATGCCGAGTTCGACCGCAATTTCACGACGAAGCATCCGACGGGCTATCCGCTGCTCGAGAACACTTGGGTCGATTCCCTCGATTTGTCCCGCATCGCGCTGCCCCGCATGAAATCCCATCGACTCATCGATCTCGTGAAGGCTTTCGGTGCTCCTCGGTCAACGCATCGGGCCGATGAAGATGTGGCGGCGACCTGTGCCCTCCTGCGTATTTTGCTTGCTGCTGTGGAGACCATGCCGACTATGTTGCTGCGGGAAATCGCCTCTATGGCGGAACCGAACGATTGGCCGACGGTTGTGGTGTTCAAGTATTTTGCCGAGCGCGCGGTTGAGACGAGCGAGGAGAAACCCCTTCCGTTCTCGCTGCGCACCCTCCGTCGCGAACGTGTAGGGAAAGCCGATTTAAGACCGCTCGTGGATGCCGATGAAATCGCCGCCGATCCAGGGCGATCTCTTTTGCTGCCCACGGCCGATGCTGTGGCCCAAGCGTTCACCGCTGAGGGCGTAGTAGGTTCCTTGTACGAAGAGTACGAGCAGCGCGGCGAGCAAGTGGCTATGGCCGAGGCGGTGCGCAATGCGTTTGCCCGATCGCGCAATCTTATGGTGGAGGCGGGGACAGGCGTGGGTAAATCCATGGCCTATCTCTTGCCGGCGGCCATCATTGCACGAGATAACGGTATTAATGTTGGCGTAGCTACTAAGACGAACGCTCTCCTCGACCAACTGGTCTATCATGAGCTTCCCGCTCTTTCGGAGGAGCTCGGTGCCGACCTCACCTATGCTGCTCTCAAGGGGTTCTCCCATTATCCCTGTCTGCACAAGGTGGAGCGCCTCGTTGTGGAAGGCCCCGGCATGCGCACCGTGGGCAAGGAGCAAAAACCTCAGGCTCCGGCTCTTGCCGCCTTGCTTTCCTTTATTGAGCAGACGGCCTACGACGACATCGACGGCCTGAAGATCGACTACCGCACGCTGCCGCGCTGGATGATCACCACCACGAGCCACGATTGCCTGCGCCGCAAATGTCCGTTTTTCGGCACGTCCTGCTTCGTTCACGGTTCGCGCCGCAAGGCCGAGGCCGCCAATATCGTTGTTACCAATCACAGTCTCCTATTCTGCGATCTTGCCGCTGACGGAGGCTTGCTCCCGCCCATCCGCTATTGGGTGGTGGATGAGGCCCACAGCGCCGAAAGCGAGGCCCGCCGGGCATTTTCCCTTGAACTGGCAGAGGAGGACATTCTCTCCCTCGCGCGCCGCGTAGCTTCCGAGGAATCTCGGCGCAACGTCTTCGTACGGGCGGAGCGCACCGTTGTCATGCCGGGCAATGAATCCTCGACGACGCTGTTCTATGGGCTCACGGGAAAGGCGCGTCGCGCGGGAGCCGAATTCGGCGAAGCGGCCCAGGCGTTCTGCAAGGCACTGCCTGACTTGTTCTTCTATGACACCAATAAGCGCTCGAAGGGCTACGAGACGGTGGATCTTTGGCTGAATGATGAGATTCGCCACGGCTCCCTCTTCCAGAACATTGCCCGTCTTGGCCGCGCCATGGCCGAGCGTGCCGAGAAGATGGTGACGGTTTGCCAGGAACTCGTGGGTTATTTGGAAGATATCGAAGGGGCCGCCGTCATTCAGCGCGAAATTGCCTCCATTGCGATGGAGATGAAAGAGATCATTCAGAACGTCGAGGTTATCTGCACACAATGTCCCGAGCGCTATGTGTATGCGGCGAGCTTAAGTCGCAAGACCGATCGCCCGCAGAACAAGCTGGAGGCCTTGCTCGTGTCGGTGGGGGAGACGCTGAACGAGACCTTGTACGCGCGGACCCATTCGGTGGTTTATGCGTCGGCCACGCTGACCGTTGACGGCAGCTTCAACAGCTTCTCCCAGACCATGGGTCTGAACGAGAGCGAGTTTTCCGTTGCCGACGAGCTGCTGCTTGCCTCAAGCTACGACTTCGACAATCAGATGGTTGTCTATGTCGTCAACGATATGCCCGAACCCAATGATCCGAGTTATCTCGGCGCCCTGCAGCGCCTGCTCATCGACGCTCACCGTGCCCAGAACGGGTCGATGCTTACCCTGTTCACGAATCGCCGCGAAATGGAGAAGTGCTTCGAAGAGGTGCAGCCGGCTCTGAAGGGAGACGATTTGCGCGTCGTGTGTCAGAAGTGGGGCGTGTCGGTGAAGGGGCTGCGTGACGACTTCCTCGCCGACGAGCATTTGTCTCTCTTCGCTCTGAAGAGCTTCTGGGAAGGATTCGATGCGCCGGGCGCCACGCTGAAGGGCGTCGTGATACCGAAATTGCCCTTCTCGAAGCCAACTGATCCTCTTTCTTGCGAACGGACCGCTCGTGACGATGCCGCCTGGCGGCGCTATGTCCTGCCAGCGGCGGTATTGGAAACGAAGCAGGCAGCAGGCCGTCTTATTCGCAAAGCTGATGACCGGGGCATTCTCATCCTTGCGGACAAGCGTCTTATTACGAAGGGCTATGGCAAGACGTTCCTAAGGTCACTTCCCAGCCAGAATATCCGGTTCCTATCGGCGGCTCAGATCGTCGACGAGATAGCAGCGCGCTGCTAGGGGAGTGTTCTGGTCATGGCAGCGAAGAGGGCGCATCATCCGATGCACATAAAGCGGCGCACGCGGGGATCTTCCAACGAGATTTCCTTCAGCGTGCTCGATGCCGCCCGTGAGGCTCGCGATGCCGAGGAGCGCGATCGGCACGAGGGGGGCTCGGGCGGCCCTTCTCTTTTCACGTTGGGAAAAGGGAAGAAGCCTCGGCCAACACCGGTCAAAGGGCAGTCCATCGTCTTGTCTGGCGAAGCTCCCGCATCCCCGCCAGCCTCTTCTTCCGCTGTTGATCGAAAAATGAGGGGCATCGTGCCCGTGTTCGTGGTGGTGTGCGCCCTTTTGGTCATCACGCTGGTGGGCGGTCAAGCTCTTATGTCGATGAGGGAGCAGCAGAGGTCTTTGCTTGATACCCTGAATGATCAGGTCGACATCATCAAGAGCTGCGACGAATCCCTTCTCCCCTTCGACGAACTGGTTATTGAACAGTGCGATGCCAAGCGCCTTTCCCCCTCGGCGACGGGAGACGCCGCGCCTTCCGCGGAAGCGCTGAACGAGGGGTATCGTGCCATTGTCGCGGAGATTGCCCCGATGAGAGCCCAGTTAGAGGATTCTATCGCATCCATGGAAACGCTGCAGTCGTCACTGAGCGACAATGACGATAAGGAAGCGGCCTCTCAGGTGGTGACGGCCGCTCGCTCGCGCCTTAATATGCTGGATGCGGGGGTCAATATCATCGAGGAGTCGTTGATGGCGACTGAGGCGTTCCTTAAAGCCCGCTCGGGGTGGAATGCCGTGATAAACGCCGATGCGGCTATTCGTGAGGCCACGGCGCTGGCTGAAGAGATGAGCAAGGAAAACATTCTTGCCTCGCAGGCTAAGGGCAACGAGGCCTTGGCGTTTTTGGAAGAGGCTCAGCAGGATTTCTCCCAAGCCGAAGCGGCCTATCCCGGTCTCGATTTGGCGGCCTTCGAAGCCTACGTGGTTAAAAGAATGGAATCGCAGCAGGCAGCCCTTGCTGCCGACGATGCCTATCTTTCCCGCAACAAGGAAGAGCTCGAAGCTCAGAACAGCCGCTATAACGCATTGGAGGAGGAAGCGGCCGCCTTGGCCCAAGAACTCGGGGAAGATGACCCGGAACAAATCGTTGCTCTTCGATTCTACAAAGAGATTGAGGCCGACCAAGGCGCCTATGAGGCCGAGCGCCTAAAAGCAGGAAATGCTGATGCCTTTCTTCGTGAATATCTCGGAACGGCCTCGTAATGGCGTATACTTACGATAATTATGTCCATAGAACCCTCTTCACCGAGGAAAGGCAACGTACATGGCCGAATTGAACGAACATGTCGCATATCTGTCTCAGGAGATCGGCCCCCGGCCGGCGGGTACTGAGGAAGAACAGCGTGCGGCTCTTTACATAAGCGAGCAGTTTTCCGCCGAGGCCGGTCTGACGACTGCTATGGAAGACTTCCAGTGCAATCCTGACAGCTCGCTTCCTCGAACGCTGTGCAGTGGTGTAGCTGTGTTGGTGACGCTGGTGGCGACGATTGTGGGGGCGCTGGCTGTTCCTGCCATCGTGGTGTCCCTCATCTGCGCTGCGTTGGCAGCCGCCGAGGTGTTCGATAAACCGGTGCTTTCGAGGCTTTTGAACCGCGGGGTGAGCCAGAACGTCGTCGCGCGCTACCTGCCTGCGAAATCGCCGACGCGAGCGAGCCGGAGACGCAAGGTGATCGTGGTGGCGAACTACGACAGCGGTAAGGTGCGACGCGATTTGAACGGTGCGATGCCGGCGGTGCTCCCCATCCTTTATTGGGTTGAGCTGGCGATGCTGGTGGTCATGCCGCTGCTTTTGGCGATTCGCATGGTGCTCGCACCCGACGGTAGCGTGCTCGTGGTGTTCAACGTCCTTCTGGCTGTTGCCATGGTGGTAGCGGTTTTGCCGGTTGCGTCGTTTCTGCTTGAGAAGTTCGCGAACTACAACGAGGGCGCAAACTGCAACGCTGCAGGAGTGGCGGTGCTTTTGGAAGTCGCCTCTCGCGTGGCCGCCGCTCGGGATCTCCCCGATGCCCCCGAGCCAACGGTTCATGGCGAGGCGGCCGCCGTGTCGGCGGGACTTGTTCCCGAGGGGGCGGAGATTGTCTACCATACGGGGAATACTTCCGAGGATTTGGGAACCTCCATGGAGTCGGCTGCCGAGCGCCTGGCGGCCGCCAAAGCTGCCGTAGCGGCGTTGTCAGGGAAACCGGTGTCTGCAACGCCTGCTGAGGTGGCAACAGAGGATGAATCTCCGGCGAAGGGAGAGGAAAACGGCGCCGTGGAGGTTTCTCCGGAAGAGAGCTTAACTCCATCCTCTGCCGCGGTTGTCGTCCCTGTTGCTGCCCCCGCCTATGTGGCGCCTGTTGAGCATCAAGTACCTGAATGGTTCAAAAAGGGCCAGGAGCAAGCCAAGAAGCCTGCTAAGGAAAAGCCCGTGCAGCGGTCGCGGTACGCCACGGCTTTGGAACGGGCCGAGGAAGAAATTAACGCGCGCGAGGAGCATGAGCGCCGCAACCTCGACGAACTTTCCGAGCGTATGCGTGTTATGCGCGCTTCGGTGCAGGCAGCTTCGGCAGCAGCTGGCGCAACACCCACCGAGATTATGGACAGCGTGGTTGCGGAAGAGAGCTCCGAGAAAATTTCTGCTCCGCCTTCCGCATCGGCCGTTAATGAAGAGGCATCGCCCTCGTTGGCCCCCGTATTGCCAGCCATTGAAGTGCCGGCGGTTGAGGCCGATCAATTGCCGTCTCTTTCTAACAACACGGTCTCCGCGATGCTGGCCGACATTCCCGCCATCGCATCTGAGCCGGCCTCTTCGGAAACGGGGACGCCTGCCTCGAAGCCTGTCGTGCCTGCTGTACCGGCTGTGCCTGTTGCGCCCCAGCCGACGGATGACCCCGATGTGACGGTGCGAGATGGCCAGCGTCCGTTGACGGGCGCCACTGTGGCGGTTCCTCCCATTGATCTTTCGACGCCTGATGCTCCTGCCGCGCCTGCGGGCGGGCAGCGCGTGGTGGTGCCCTCGGTGGGAGAAGTGGCTGAGACTCCGGCTTCGGCTCCAGCCGCTGCCCCCCGCCGGCGCCGCGCTATTACGCTGCCCAATATCGGCATCTCCCAAGAGCTCCCGCGCATCTCTATGGATGATTGCCAGCAAGCCGCTCCTCTTTCAGAAGATCGCCCCGAGCATGATGGTCGCGTGCATGACTTGAGCGCCGTCATCCCCTCGGTGACGACGCCCGAGCCGTCGTCGGCCGTTTCAGGCACGCGGGAATCGGCGCTGCTCGACGCGCTGCCGTCTTTGGGAAGAACGACAACGACGACTGATCCAGCGCTTTCCGGCAGCATTAGTCTTGCGGGCACGTTTTCTTCTATGGGGGCGACGGGAGCGGCCGCGCCTATCGGCGATGAGCTTTTGGAGAATGCCTCCGAGAACGATATGTATATCGAAGACGTCGATGACTCTGCTTATGTGGAGCAGATCACCGAGACGGGAGCAATGGCTGGTCCCGGTTATGTGGAGATGCCCAAGAGCCGTTTCGGCGGTATCTTCGGCAAATTCCGCCGCAAGAAGCGTGAGGAAGCATCCAGCCCGCAGGAATGGCTCGATGTTGAGGAGAGCTTCGATGCCCGTGAAGTAGGAGCAGCGCGCGGCGGTTGGGAGAGTTTCCGCGAAGAAGGCGATATCCAGGCTTACGACGAGGAGTATTTGGACGCCGACGCAACGACAGCGTTTTCTCCCGAGTTTGATGACGATTTTGCCGAGGACGGCTTTGATGCACCGCGCTCTTCGCATCGTCGCGGCCGCCATTTCGAGGGTGGGGCGTTCTCCCGCGATCAATTTGACGATGAGTCTGAAGGCGAAGAAAACCAGACCAGTGCCGCCGATCCGTCCAGTGTGTTCGGTGAAGGACTGCCCGCCGATTTCGTCTTCGAGCCGACGCCGGAAATCGAGCAGATAGAGCAATTCCACAGCGACCGCATCGATATGGAAGTGTGGTTTGTGGCGCTCGGTTCCGAACTTGCCGGCAATGGCGGCATGAAAGCGTTTATGGCTGCTCATGAGGCCGAACTCAAGGGCGCGCTTATTGTGGAGCTGGAGGCGTTGGGTGTCGGTGAGCTGACGCTGATTGACAAAGAGGGCACCTATGTTCCCAAGAAGGCCTCGAGCCGCATGAAGCGCTTGGTTCGCAAGGCCGGTCAGTCCACTGGGCTGAAAGTGCCCGAGGCTACGATGGAATGGCGCAACAGCGCATCGGCCTACGCCTTGAAGCACGGCCAGCAGGCCCTGCATTTGGCGGGCATGGATGGCAGAAAACCGGCATTCTTCGCCGAAGAGGATGATGTCATTGAAAACATCGACAACGACATGTTAGCCTTGAACAGCGATTTTGTCATGGAAGTACTCAAGCATATCTAGCGACGAAATCCAGATATTCGCCCCCGTAGCTCAGCGGATAGAGCGTCGGTTTCCTAAACCGTGCGTCGGAGGTTCGAGTCCTCTCGGGGGCGCCATGATGTGAACGGCGGAGCTTCGGCTCCGCCTTTTTATTGCTATCGAAATTAGTTCCGTGGGGGCAACCAAAGTCGTGCCCTGGGGGACGGAGATACGACGCTGATACGGTTGGCGCGAGGAACGAAACGGGACATTCCCGCGTCATTTTTACGGTTCGCTTGGTTTACCATGGCCCCAGCGACCGAGGCAATGTGTGCTTACCGTGATGGAGAAACGCAGGTTCAGCCGCAGCGGGGAAAGCTCTGCTAAGATAGCAAGGCTATTCCTGCTCCGGTGTGTGCCTTCACCAGCCCGGAGCCGTAAAGTCCAAAGGAGGTGAGCTGATGAAGGCGTATGAACTGCTGTTTATTGTTGCTCCGACGATTGACGACGAGACGCGCGCTGGCGTTATGAAGCGCATCGAGACGACGATCACCGACGCCCAGGGCGTGGTGGACAACGTCGACAATTGGGGCAAGCGTAAACTCGCTTATGAGATCAACGGTCTGTCTGATGGCGACTACACTCTCATCGATTTCCATACTGACCCGCAGAGCATTGCCGAGCTCGATCGCGTGCTGCGCATCAACGATGCCGTTGTGCGTCACATGATCGTCGCCCGCACCGATCGCGACTAGTTGGAAACTGAGCGGTCCCGTAAAGGGGAGCGCTCACCGTGAGAAGAGGTAGAAATGAGCATTAATCGAGTGATCATCAGCGGCAATCTGACCCGCGATCCCGAGCTGCGCAGCACCCAGTCCGGCATGGACGTCATGAGCTTCGGCGTGGCCGTGAACGACCGTCGTCGTAATCCTCAGACCAACGAGTGGGAGGATTATCCGAACTTCGTTGACTGCACCATGTTCGGCAACCGGGCTCGCAGCCTGCACCAGTACTTGTCCAAGGGCACCAAGGTGGCCATCGAGGGCAAGCTTCGCTGGAGCCAGTGGGAGCGCGACGGCCAGAAGCGCAGCAAGCTCGAAGTCATCGTTGACGAGCTCGAGTTCATGTCGAGCCGCAGCGGCGGCGCTCAGTCCTACGGCGGCGATTTCGGCGGCAACCAGGGCTATGCTCCGGCGACTCCGGCCTATAGTGCTCCGGCTCCCATGCCCGCACCGGCCCCGGCGCCCGCGCCCATGCCCGCTGCTCCGGTTATCGACGCTTCCTCTTCCGTGTACGATGATGACATTCCGTTTTAAGCGAAACGAAAGAGGTTAATATGGCCGATTACGCTAAGCAGCCTCGTCGTAAGTATTGCCAGTTCTGCAAGGACGACGTGGAGTATATCGATTACAAAGATACTCAAATGCTGCGCAAGTACGTTACCGATCGTGGCAAGATCAAGCCCCGTCGCGTGACCGGTGCCTGCACCCAGCACCAGCGCGACATCGCGGAAGCTGTTAAGCGCGCCCGCGTCATGGCTCTCATGCCCTATGCCGTTCCCGCTGTCAGCGGCCGTGGCGATCGCCGCAACCGCTAGGCGAAGGGAGGAGAACCATGAAAGTTATTCTTCTGAAGGAACTCCAGGGCAAAGGCGGCGAGGGCGACGTCATCGACGTCAACCGCGGCTTTGCCAACAACTTCCTGCTGACCCAGGGCTACGCCGTGAAGGCTACCCCAGGCAACCTGAAGCAGCTTGAGGAGCGCAAGAAGAACATCGCCAAGCGCGAGGAGACTCGCATTGCCGATGCCAACGCTCTGGCCGAGAAGCTGAACGACGCTACGGTGCGCGTTATCGCCCAGGTGGGCGAGGAGGGCGTGCTCTTCGGTTCCGTCACTGCTCCTCTGGTGGCCGACGCCATCGCCGAGCAGCTCGACATCGAAATCGATCGCCGTCGTGTAGAACTGGGCAAGCCCATCAAGATGACCGGTACCTACCAGGTGCCCGTTTCTCTGTACCGCGACATCAAGGGTACGGTGACCGTGGTCGTCGCTGGTGAGTCCGAGGCCGAAGAGGCCATCGACGCTATCGAGGAAGCTATCGATATCGCCGAGACTCCGGCCGACGAGATGGTTGAAGTTGACGGCGAAGTTGCCGCCGACGGCACCGTCGAGGTTGAGGTGACCGAGACCGAGGAGTAGTCCTCGTCTTGCGAGACCCTTTGATGGCCCCTCTTCGGAGGGGCCATTTTCTATAATGAACCTGTTTCCCGTGAAACAGTGGCGGTAAGCCGAGTTCCAGCGTTCGAGGGAAGAAACGCGATACAATAGGCGCACCGACGACGCGAAGGATGTTTCATGCCCTACCAGCCTCAGCCTCCCATGGATGCCAACAACACGCCCGGACTCGCGCCCCGCGCGCAGCTGCCTCAGAACATCGAGGCAGAGCAATCGGTGCTCGCCGCCTGCCTGCTCAACGGGGAGGTGACCGAAGAGGCGGTCATGCGGCTGCGTCCGGAGAATTTCTTCCGTCCGGCCCATCGCATCATCTTCGAGGCCATCATCAGTCTCACGAACCGCCACATTCCCGTTGACCCCATCGCTCTCGCCGACACCTTGAAGTCCACGGGGCAGCTGGAGGCCGTGGGCGGCCGCGCCTATCTGGCCGAGCTAGCTGACAACACCTTCTCGCTCACCAGCTGGGAGCGCCATGTCGACATCGTCAAGCGGCAGTCCATTTTGCGCGAGCTCGTGTTCGCCGCCACGCAAATCAACGCTCTGGCCTATGACGCGCCCGATGATTTGGATCAGGTGGTGGAAGAGGCGGAGAAGACGCTCTTCAACGTAACCGAGAAACGCGTCAGCTCGTCGTTCCGCAAGATGGACGAGTTGGTAAGCGACGCCTACGAGGAAATTTCCCGTCTCGCCAACCAGAAGGACAAGATGGCCGGCGTTCCCACGGGCTTCAAGGACGTAGACGAGCTGTTTCACGGGTTCCGCGGCGGCGATCTGGTTATTCTGGCGGCGCGCCCCGGTGTTGGCAAAACCTCCTTCGCGTTGAATCTGGCCACCAACGCGGCTAAATCCGGCGCCGCTGTGGCGTTCTTCTCGTTGGAGATGGGCGCCGAGCAGCTGGTTCAGCGTATCCTGTGCTCCGAGGCCCGTGTGAATCTCTCGAAGCTGCGCAGCGGCTTCATCGCCGAGGGCGACTGGGGTGCCTTGGCCGAAGCCTCGGGCAAGCTCTCCCAGCTGGACATGTTCATCGACGACACCCCGGGCCTCTCGGTACTGGAAGCCCGCGCCAAGGGCCGCCGCGAGCTGCATGGCCTGAAAGAGGGCCAAAAGGGTCTCATCATCGTGGACTACCTGCAGCTCATGCAGCCGGGCCCCATGACGGCCAATAAATCTACCAACGACCAAGTGAGCGAAATTTCCCGCGGACTCAAGATCCTCGCCAAGGAAATGAACATGCCGGTACTCGCTCTGTCGCAGCTGTCCCGTGCCATCGAGCAGCGCGGCAAGGACAAGCGCCCCATGCTTTCCGACCTGCGCGATTCCGGCGCCATCGAGCAGGACGCCGATATCGTCATGTTCATCGACCGTTCTATGAACGAGATCGAGGCGGAAAGCGAGTCGCGCCCCGATTTGGGCATGGCCAAGCTCATCGTCGCGAAGCACCGCAACGGCGCCACGCGCGACATCGACTTGGCCTTCAACCCCGAGTTCACGAAGTTCATGGACTTCATCGACGATTCCCGCGTGGGCAGCTTCTAGGGTCTGTTCGTGCCGGAAACGCTGACATTCATCCACGCTGCCGACCTGCACATCGGTGCGCCGTTTCGCGGCCTGAGGGCGCTGTCCGATGAATGGGCGCGCCGTTTGGTTGACGCCATCCCCGGCGCTTGGGATCGCGTGGTGGAAGCGGCTGTGTCGCGCAAGGTCGATTTCGTGGTCGTTTCCGGCGACATCTTCGATTCGGTTCGCGCGTCCTATCGCGACTACCTGCGTTTCTTCGATGGATTGAACCGCCTGGATGCGGAGGGCATTCCCTCCTACCTGTGCACCGGCAACCACGATCCGCTGAGTCTTTGGCAGCAGGATTTCTTCGCATTGCCCCCGTCCGCTACGATGCTCGCCGCCGATCGTCCCGATTTCGCCCTGTACGAGCGCGACGGGCGTCCCCTTGCGGTCATCGGAGGCCGCGGCTACCCGAACAAGGTGTGGTCGCCCAACGAGGACATCGCCGAGGGTATCACCCGCGCCGCCGCCATTCGGGCATTGGGCCCGCGTGCCGCCGAGGCGCCTTTTGCGGTGGGCGTGCTGCACACCGGGCTTACGCTCGATCCCGTGAAGGCTCCCACCGACCCCGTGGCGCTGCTGCGTGCCGGATTCGACTACTGGGCGCTCGGCCACATTCACAAGCGGTGGGTCAACGACGAGCGTGCGCCGCGCATTGCTTTTTCCGGCTGCATTCAAGGGCGCGATGTGCGTGAAACGGGCCCGCGCGGTGTCAACCTCGTCACGCTTGCGGTTGACGCGCCGCCGAAGGTGAGCTTCATCCCCACGGCCTCGGTGGTGTGGGAGAAGGTTCGCATCGACGTCTCCGATTGCACGAACATTCCGGCTCTGGTGTCCAAAACCATGCGGGAGCTGTTCGCGGTCAACGGCGACGCCTCCTGCGAGATGATGGTGTCGCGCATCGTTCTTACCGGGGCAACCTCCCTTCACGAGGTGCTTGGCCGCGCCGGGGTGTTGGAAGAAGTGCGCGCCTCCTTGAACGATGCGTATTCGGAATTCTACTGCGATAGTCTCATCGACGAGACAACGGCTCCCATCGACGAAGGGGCGTTGCGCGCCGAGGGGCTGTTCCCAGCGGTGTTTCTTCGCACCGTTGATCGGCTCTCCGAGGATGTCGAAGGGCAGATCGACTATTTGCAGGAAGAATACCTTGCGCGCAACGTTCCCCTTACGGCGGCACTTTCCGAGAAGAAGGCGCGTCAGCTCACGAACGAGGCCGCCCGACTTGTGCTCGACTTGCTGCTGCAAGGGGGCGACGACCGATGACCGAGCCGCGCATCTACCTCCGCTCTATTCACTTGGAGCGCTTCGGCCGCTTTCACGATACGGTGGTCGGGCCCTTCGGCGACCGCATGAACATCGTCCTCGGCGCCAACGAGGCGGGCAAGACGACGGTGGCCTCCTTTGTGGGCGGCGTGCTGTTCGGTTGGGAAGAGGCTCGAGGAAACCGAAACACCTACAAGCCCGAGGGGGCCGAGCGCGCGGGCTCGCTGCTTTTCGCGCGGTCGGCGGGGGCGGACGCGAACGCGAGTGCGCGGGAAGACGAGGAGACGTTCGTGCTTTCCCGCGCCCGCAACGCCGACGGCCTGCAGGGAGACGCCTTCCTGGTGGAAGACATCGACAAGGACACCTACCGCACGATGTTTTCCCTGAACAGCGATGAGCTGCGCTCGCTGCGCAACACGACGGATACGACGGCGAAGTTGCTGACGGCCGGTTCGGGCACGGGCTCGTCGCCGGCCCACGCCCTCGCTCATGTGAACGAGCGCTTGGCGGCATTCACCTCCCGCGCCGCCTCGGCCGAGCAGTCGATCCCCCAGCTTCTGGCCCGGCGCAACGCCCTGCGCGCCGAGCAGCAGAGTGCGGCTGGCGTCGCCGATGCCTATCGCGCCCAAGATCGCGAGCTGCACGAGCTGGAGCCCGAGCGCGCCTCCATGGGAGAGCGGGTGGAAGAGGCCAACCGCGTGATTGAGGCGCTCACCATGGCCAAAAGTTCTCTGGCGGCCCTGGATGCAGAACGCGACAAGCTTAAGGGGGATATCGCCCGGCTGGCCAAGAGCGAGGAAGAGGCAGCCAACAACTACGAACTTCACGAGCGTTCCTGCGGGCGCCGCCTCGCACGTCTGACGGCCTCCGACGAGCGGGCCTTGCGTGACCGCTTGGAAAACCTCGCGACCCGTCAATCGCGGCAGGCCCATGCCGTGGAGGTGGCTCGCGCGAACTACACATCCTCCGTGGCAGTGTACGAGGCTCTGCAGGAAACGGCCGACGATGAGGCCGATCGCCGCAGCGAGCGATCGAAGAGGCGCATTCAGGTGGCATTCTGCGTGGTCATTCCCGCCGTGCTGTTTCTTCTGGGCGTCCCTCTTTTCATCGAGGGCCGTGCCCGCGGTGCTCTCAGCTATATGGCCATCGGATTTCTCCTCTCCGTCTTCGCGGCGCTCATGGCCACCGGCGGCTTCGCCATGTTGTTCCGGCCGAACAAGGAGGAAGGCGCCCGCAAAGCCCGTTTCGACGACGCCCATTGGGTGATGATCCAGGATAAGAAGAAGCTGGAAGCGTGCCAGGCTGAGGAGGGATCGGTGGCCGCGCAGGTACGCGAGGCGCTGGATGAAGAAGGGCTGGGCGAGGCCCAAGGGTCGGTGCGCCAGGCTCGGGCACTTCTTGACGAGGCCCGCGAGGCACGTCAGGCCATGGCGCTGTGTCGTCAGCGCCAGCAAGCGGCGGCCGCTCGCCGAGCGGATGCCGAGCATCGCCTTCAGGAAATCGCCTCTGAACGGGCGGCGGCGCTTCAGCGCGCCGGATTGTCGCCCGAGAGCGGAGTAGGCGATGTCGAGGAGGAGCTCGAGCGGCGCGTTCGTCAGCGCTCGGGGCTCATTGAGGCGCTGGAGTCCATGAACCAGCGAGCAGGGGAATTGGCCGCCGTCCTCGCCCAAGCCGAAACGGAGCGCGACTTCGATCGCATCAAGATTGAGGTGCAGGAAGTGACCACGCGTCTGGAAGAGACGCGCACCGATTTCGCGCGATTGCTTCTGGCCAAGCACATGCTGGAGGCGGCCATTGCCACCTGGGAATCGAAGCGCCAGCCGGAGGTGTATCTGCGGGCGAGCCGGTTGCTGTCCCTCATGACCGAAGGTCGGTGGACTCGCGTGAGTCTTACGCGCGAGGGCACTCTGGAGGTAGCTGACGCCCTCGGGCGCACGCGCCAGCCGGTGCACTTGTCCCTCGGCACGTGCCAGCAACTGTACCTGGCCCTGCGTATTGCGCTGCTCACCTGCGCCGACAACGTGGGGCGGGCCATTCCCATTCTCGCCGACGACATTCTCGTGAACTTCGACGAACAGCGCCGGCTGGGCGCCGCCCGCGCTTTGGTGGAACTGTCGGAGCAGCGCCAGGTCATCCTCTTCACCTGCCACGAAGGGGTCGCGAGGGCCTTGAAGAAGGCCGCGAAGCAATCAGGACGCCCGGCGACGGTGATCAACTTATAGATTAAACGGGTGTGGCTGCATGAACTCGGTCACCAGAAAGACGACGAAGGACAGCGCGAGCAGAATTCCCACCACGATGCTGAAGATACGCCGGTTGCGCTGCAGGCGTCGCAGCGCCGTGCGCCTTACGAAGGCCCGATCGCCCTCGGGCGTGCCCAGGGGAGGATCTGCCGCAGCGGGCGTGCGGCGCGGTGGCTGGTTGTCGGTCATGGAGGGTCCTTCGCAAGCGGAAGCGTCTTAACTCCGTAAATCTTAGCACGAAGCCCTCCATTCCGAAGCATTAGCCTGTGCGGCTGGTATACTGAGCCCTTGCGGAATGTCGTTTTCAGGGCATTCCCCGCCCAACGTCGAAAGGACTTGAAGATGCCCAGCACAGTGCTCGTCGGCGCCCAGTGGGGCGACGAAGGCAAGGGTAAGATCACCGACCTCATCGCCAGCGACTACGATTACGTGGTGCGCTTCCAGGGAGGCAACAACGCCGGCCACACCGTCATCCATGGCGACAAGAAGCTGGCGCTGCATCTGATGCCCTCCGGGGTCATGTACGAGAACGCCGTGCCGGTCATCGGCAACGGCGTTGTGGTGGACCCGGGCGTGCTCGTGAAGGAGATGGCCATGCTGGAGGCCGAGGGCATCTCCTGCAAGAACCTGAAGATTTCCAACGACGCGCATCTCATCATGCCGTACCACAAAGATTTGGACGGTGCCGACGAGAAGAGCCTCGGCGACAAGAAGATCGGCACCACCAAGCGCGGCATCGGCCCCTGCTACCAGGACAAGATGGGCCGCAAGGGCATTCGTATGCAGGACTTGCTGGACGAGAAGATCTTTCGCCTGAAGCTTGAGGCGGTGCTGGCCCAGAAGAATCCCATTTTGGAGAAGATCTACGGCCTGCACACCTACACGGTGGAGGAGATCTGCGACGAGTACCTGCCCTACGCGCGCATTCTGGCCCCTTATGTGTGCGAGTCAGCCCATATGCTGAACGAGGCGCTGGCCGACGGGAAGTCCATTCTCTTCGAAGGCGCCCAGGGCACGCTGCTCGACATCGACCACGGCACCTACCCGTTCGTGACCTCGTCCAGCTGCTGTGCCGGCGGCGCCTCCACGGGCACGGGCGTCGGCCCCAAGGCCATCGACCGCGTGCTGGGCATTCAGAAGGCCTACGTCACCCGCGTGGGCGAGGGCCCCTTCCCCACGGAACTGAAGTTCCCCGAGAACGGCGGCACCGGTCAGGATGCGGAGGACGGCGAGCTGCTGTGCGCTGCCGGCCATGAGTTCGGTGTCACCACGGGCCGCAAGCGCCGCTGCGGCTGGTTCGATGCCGTCATCGGGCGCTACGCCGCCGAGGTGAACGGGCTTACGGACGTGGCCCTCACGAAGTTGGATGTGCTTTCGGCCTTCGACACCATCAAGGTGTGCGTGGCCTACGAATGCGACGGCGTGCGTTACGACTACTTCCCCATGCAGCAATCGGTGCTGCACCACGCGAAGCCCATTTACGTGGAGCTGCCCGGCTGGAAAGACGAGGACATCACCGGTTGCCGCACCTACGAGGAGCTGCCGGAGAACACGCGCAAGTACATCGAGTATTTGGAAGAGGTGTGCGGCGTGCCCATGAGCATCATCTCGGTTGGCCCCGACCGCGACCAGACGATTATCCGCATGTCCTGGTTGAGGGACGAGTAGCTTTTACCTGCTGTCCGGGCGCGTCCCCCCGGGAGGGGTGCCGTGCTCAGACAGATGCGAAATGCGCTCATCCGATTCCGGCTCGCGGAATCGTGGGGCGCACTTCGCATAACTGCGCGCGGCACCCCTCCCGGGGGGACGCGCCCTACGCTAAGAAACAACTTGCTGCAAAGCGAGGAAAGGAACGAACATGAACATTCTGCTGATCGGTTCGGGTGGGCGCGAACATGCCATCGCGTGGGCGCTGCAGAAGTCTCCGAACACCGACGTGCTGTACGTGGCGCCGGGCAACGGCGGCACGGCGGAAATCGCCGAGAACGTCGATCTTGATATCGCCGACGGCGAGGCGCTGCTGAGCTTCGTGCACGAGCGCAACATCGGGCTGGTGGTCATCGGCCCCGAGGCGCCGCTGGTCGATGGCGTGGCCGATCTGCTGCGCGCCGACGGCGTCCCGGTATTCGGGCCCAACGCCGACGGCGCTCAGCTGGAAGGCTCCAAAGCCTATTCCAAGGAATTCATGATGGCCAACGGCATTCCCACGGCCGCCTATGGCCGTTTCGATAACGAGGCCGACGCGCTCGCCTACGTGCGCGAGCAGGGCGCGCCCATTGTCATCAAGGCTGACGGCCTGGCGGCGGGCAAGGGCGTCGTCGTGGCCGAAACCGTGGAAGACGCCGAGGCCGCCGTGCGCGCCTGCTTCGACGGCGCCTTCGGCGATGCCGGTTCCACCGTAGTCATCGAGGAATGCATGACGGGCCCGGAGTGCTCGCTTCTGTGCTTCGTCACCGCTGGGCAGTCGTTCCCCATGGCCCCGGCCCAGGATCACAAGCGCGCCTACGACGGCGACTTGGGTCCCAACACCGGCGGCATGGGCGTGTACTCGCCGGTGCCCATCGTGACCGACGAGGAGATGGCCGCCATGGTGTCCATCATGGAAAAGGCGGCCGCCGCTACGGCCGTTGCTCCCTTCACCAGCGACTATCGCGGCACGCTGTACGGCGGCTTCATGCTGACCCCCGAAGGCCCGAAGATCGTGGAGTTCAACGTGCGCTTCGGCGACCCTGAGACGCAGGTCGTGCTGCCCCGCTTGGAAAGCGACCTGGTTGAGGTCATGCTCGCGGTGGCCGAGGGTCGTCCCGAGGACGTGCAGCTGGAGTGGTCCGACGACTGGGCCGTTTCCGTGGTGCTTGCCAGTGAGGGGTACCCGGGCGCTTACGAAAAGGGCAAGGTCATCTTGGGCATTGAAGAGGCCGAGGAGCTGCCCGGTGTCACGGTCTTCCACGCCGGCACCCGCCGCAACTACGACGGCGAGCTGCTCACCAACGGCGGTCGCGTGCTGAACGTGGTGGCCAAAGGCGACAGCTTCGAGGAGGCCCGCGAACGCGCCTACGAGGCCTGCGACCTCATCAACTTCGAAGGCAAAATGTATCGCCACGATATCGGCAAGAAGGCCTTGCAGGGCCGCAGCGCGTGGGATCAATAGCCGCTGCCTAGAGGTTCAGCGCTAGGGATAGATTCCGTAGGGGCGGACCAAGGGTCCGCCCTTCTCAACCAAGGCGACCAGCCGAGAAAGAAGGAACGCACAACATGCTTTCAGAACGAATGCTTTCCAAGGTAGTGGAGGCTTGCACGGCCAACTACCTGCAGCTTAAGCCCTGCGACGAGGCGTTCATGCCCTCGCCCAACCCGGGGCAGCCTTATATGCTGTACATGCATGTGCCGTTCTGCGAGCGTTTGTGCCCCTACTGCTCCTTCAACCGCTTCCCCTTCCGCGAGGATCGTGCGAAGCCCTATTTCCAGAATATGCGCCGCGAGATGCGCATGCTGAAGGATCTCGGCTACGACTTCGATTCCGTGTACATCGGCGGCGGTACGCCCACCATCATGATCGACGAGCTGTGCGAGACTATCGATATGGCCCGCGATCTGTTCTCGATCAAAGAGGTCTCCAGCGAGACGAACCCGAACCATCTCACCCATGAGTACCTGGAGAAGTTGAAGGGCCGCGTGCAGCGCCTGTCCGTGGGTGTGCAGTCCTTCGACGACGATCTGCTGCGTCAGATGGACCGTTACGAGAAGTACGGCAGCGGTCAGGAGATTCTCGAGCGCATTCAGGAGGCGTCGCCGTACTTCGTTTCCATGAATGCCGACATGATCTTTAATTTTCCCGCGCAAACCGAGGACACGCTCATCCGCGACATTGAGATGGTGGTGGCCTCCGGCGCAAGCCAGACGACGTTCTACCCGCTGATGGCCTCGCCGTCGGTGCAGCGGTCGCTGGCCGCCACGGTGGGCAAGGTGGACTACAACCGCGAGCGCCGCTTCTACGAGATCATCTGCGATTTGCTACTGGGGGATTTGCCTGGCGGGCAGCCGGGCTTGTTCGAGCTGGGAAGCGCCTGGACGTTCAACCGTCGCGGCACCGGTGCTGCCGGCGAGGACGCCATGATTGACGAGTACGTGGTCGATTACGAGGAGTACCCGGCTATCGGCTCGGGCGGCATCACCTATCTGGGCGAGAACCTGTACGTGAACACGTTCTCGGTGCGCGAGTACAACGAGGCCATCGAGGCGGGGCACATGTCCATGATGGGCAAGACCACGTTCTCGCTGCGCGACCGTATGCGCTACCGTTTCATGATGCAGTTGTTTGGGCTGCGCCTTGACAAGCGACAGTTCGAACGCGACTTCGGCATGTCCGTCGAGCGCGGTCTGCCCGTGGAGATGGGCTTCATGCGCGCCGCGGGGGCGTTTGCCACCGATAACGCCGACGAGCTGACGCTGACGGCGAAGGGTCGCTATCTGGTGGTGGTCATGATGCGCCAGTTCTTCATCGGCGTGAACAACCTGCGCGACCAGGCTCGCGCGGCGCTCACGGGAGAGGAGCGTGAGCTTATCTTCGGCGACGGGAAAGATTGCGGGACCGTGGTGGCCAAGCCGGCATCGGCCGACGCTGTCGCGGCGGAAATTGCTCGGGAAGAGGAGGCCTCGGCGATTCTTGATGGCACTCAAGCCGTGGCTTCGGGGGAATAAACGGCGCCGATGACTTATGTTTCCATCATAACGCTGGTCACGTACGCCCTCGTGCTGGGGTTGCTAGCCGTCGTATCCGTTATCGATGTGCGGTCGCGGCGCGTGCCCAATGTGCTGGCCGGCGCACTGGGTCTTCTGTGGGTGGCTTGGCGTGTGGTGCTCGGGTTCGCGGGAGCGCACATGGGCTTGGGTTTCCGAGCTGAGTTCCTCGGGCCCGCGCCTGATGTGCTGGTGCCTCCCGGGTTGGAAATCGGCGGCATCTCCTTTGCGAGCGGCATCTTAGGCGCTGTGGTGCTCGGCGGAGGCTTGCTCGTGCTGACGACGGTTTACGAGCTTGTTCGGCACAAGGAGTCCTTCGGCGGCGGCGACATCAAGCTCATGGCCGTGCTTGGGTTGTTTCTCGGGTTGGAACGCGGGGTTGTTTGCCTGCTGACGGCGTGCGTGCTCAGTGTCGCCTATGTGTTTGGTCGCGAGCTTGGCCGCCGAGTGATGGGACGAGGGCGGCGCAGCTGTCGGAAAGGCGCGGGAGCGTCCGACGTGTTGCCTGGCCGAGGCCGCGGATCTTCCGATCCGGCTTCCGTTAGTGAGCCCTTCTTGAGCGGCGCCATTCGGGAAGTTACCACCGAGCAGGATCGCGATTCCCTCCTCGCCGGCACGATGCCCTTTGCCCCTTTCATCGCCCTCGGCACCCTCGTCGCCTTCGTGGCGTAAACTGAGCACCAAACATGACCCACAACCCACAAATTCGGATTTTGGTAAAATGAAACTCGGATTTTAGTAAACAATCCGAGAGGAGTCACTGTGGGTCAAGCATCCGTCAAGCCCCAAGGATACCTCCCTCGCCTCGTTGATGAGCAGGTGGAACGTTGTCTGAGGATATTCGGCGCCGTGGAGATAGAGGGCACGAAGTGGTGTGGAAAGACATGGACGGCGCGGCAACACGGCGCCTCCATCAGCTACGTGGACGAAGAGCTGTCCCTGGCGCAGGACGACCCCTCGCTCATGCTCATGGGGGAGCGCCCGCATGTCATTGACGAGTGGCAGCGCGTACCCGCCATCTGGAACCTCGTGCGCCATGGTGTTGACGAGACGAGGGGCCTACGGGGCGCCTGGATCCTCACGGGCTCTTCGACGCCGCCCAATCACCGCAGCGCGGCAGGGGAGGAGGATAAAAGGCACAGCGGCGCGGGGCGAATCGGCCGCATCAAGATGTCCCCTATGACGCTCTCCGAATCGGGGGAATCCGAGAAAAGCGTCTCTCTCGCCCGACTTTTCGAGGAACCCCCTGTTCCGGTTATCGTCGGGGGCAATACGGAGCAGCTCGTCGATGTGACCTGCCGGGGTGGCTGGCCTGAAGCAGTCGACCTTTCTCCCTTGGATGCTCAGGCGATTGTCCGCGAGTACCTCTCTGCGATCTGTTATGAGAGCGCTCCCGACCAAGGTCTTGATCCTTTCGTTGCCGAGCGCATTGTTGCCTCGTTGGCTCGCAATTTGGGACAGGCTGCCACCTATGGCACCATTAGGGAAGACGCCCTGGGGTCAACGGGAGACGACCTCGCCGATCGCCAAATCGGCGAGTATCTCAGCTTCTTCAATCGTATCTATCTTGTCTCGGAGGTTCCCGGCTGGGAGCCCCCGTCACGCTCGAAGAAACGCCTGCAGGTCAAGCCGAAGCGGTATTTGGCAGACCCTTCGCTTGCCGTCGCGGCGCTCGGCATGTCGCCGGCTGCCCTGCTCGAGGATTGGCAGACGTTTGGACTGGTTTTCGAGAACCTATGTCTTCGCGACCTCGTTGCATATACCCGTGCGCATGAGCTCGCCCGCCCTATTCCCGTTCGCTACTACCGCGATGACTCCGGGCTCGAGGTGGACGCCATCGTGGAGCTGGCGGACGGCCGTTGGGCCGCCTTCGAGATCAAGACGAGTGAAAGTAAGGTCGATCAGGCGGTTTCGAATCTCAAACGGCTTCGCAAGAAACTCTGCGAGAACCCCCGAGCTCAGACGAGGCCCCCAGCGTTCATGGCCGTTATCGTGGGCATAGGGAAGTACGCGCGCGTCGTTGAGGAGGGCATCTACGTTATACCCATTCGTGCGCTGACGGCATAATGCGGCAAAAAAGTTCTTGCAATGGGGAGGGCATCCCGCTAAAATATACGGACGCGCAAGGAACCAGTGGTTTCGCGCCTATGGTCGGGTAGCTCAGTTGGTAGAGCAGCGGACTGAAAATCCGCGTGCCGAGGGTTCAAGTCCCCCTCCGACCACCATGAATTTGAAAAGACCCCCAGTCATGGGGGTCTTTTTGTATCTGGGCAAATCCCCTGGCGGGCCCACGGAAGCAACGGCGATCATTCGCGGTTGCTCCAAACCACAGGACTCAGGGGAATCTCAGAAAGAATCTCTGAATTCAGAGATTAATATCAGAATTCAGAGATTCTTCCGAGATCGCAGGCTGTATCTTAAAAGGCACGGCCTAGAGCTGATGCAGTTCTACGGTGCCGTGCTCGTAGATGGCGTAGCTGGCGGAGCCATCTTTGGGGTGTCCGATGCTGCCGGGATTGACGAAGGTGACGGAGGGAGGCACGGGAAAGGCCCCGGCTCCTCCTTCCTCGCTCGTGCCCCGCGCGCCCGCGATGCCCTTCGCGAACGCAGGCGCCGCTTCTGGCCCGATGCCCTTCACGTGGGTGTGACCCGAGAGCACGAACGATCCTGCAGGAAGCCCTTCGACAACTCGTGCCAAATCCAGATGCCCATGGGTGAGCAGCAGCGTCGTCCTCTCGTCCACTACCAGCGCATAATCGCCTAGGCAGGGGAAGTTCAGCACCATCTGGTCTACCTCGGAGTCGCAGTTGCCCCGCACCGCCGTGATGCGGTCGGCATACCCGTTCAGCAGCTTCGCCACCTGGGCCGGCGCGTAGCCCTCGGGCAGGGGGTTACGCGGCCCGTGATACAGCAGGTCGCCAAGCAGCAGCAGCCGGTCGGCGCCCTCTTCGCAAAAGCGCGCCACCAGCATTTCAGCGGCTGGCAGCGCGCCGTGAATATCGGAAGCAATGAGATAGCGCATAGGGCTCTCCTTCAAAACGGGTACGCTCCCATAGCGCCCCATCGATAGTGCCTCGCCAGTATAGCAGCGCTCTTCGAAACATCGGCATTCGTCATAGATTGGCAATAGATCGTGCCGTTGACCTCCGTGTCGCAACAAATAATTACATGCGAGGAAGGAGTTGTTGCAGCAACGGCTTCCGAATGCGTCAGCGGTGGTATGATCGTGGGGGAGAGAACGAGGCGCGAGGAGCCGCAGCTGGCGGCTTTTCGTTTGGATGAAGCGCAAAGGGGCTGGTTATGACGATATTTCATCGGGTGACCGAGGGCAAGCTCGGCTCTCATGATGGGTGCGCGATCGAAGATGAGGTGTCCCAGGAATTTCTTGATCGCATTCCCGGAGGTCTGTTTCGCTATCGCGCCGACGATGAAGGCGGCACGATCGATTATGTGAGCCGCGACGTGCTGGAGCTGTTCGGCTGCGCTACCTACGAGGAATTCTGCGCCATTACGGACAACAGCTTTATCGGCATGGTCCACCCGGATGACCGCCGGCGCGTCACCGATGAGATAACCTCCCAGATCAAGTGCGGCAACACCGACGCGGTTACCTATCGGCTGAATCGTCCCGACGGCGCCGAAGTATGGGTGGACGACCGCGGCCGCTATGTGGTGGACGACGAGGGACAGGCGTGGTTCTATGTCACCATCATCGACATCACCGAGAAGATGAGCTACCAGCGCAAGCTGGAACGGGCCGAAGAGCGGGTGGAAATGCTCACGGTGCTCTCGCGCGACGTCATCTTCGATATCGACTGCCAGGCGCAGACCGGCGAGATCTTCGGCGATTTCGAGGCGCGCTTCAACCGTGAGCCGCAGTCGGACGACCTCATTTTGCAGAAGCGTTGCGACAAAGAATGCTCTATCGATCTGGAAGTGCACGACATCGAGCGCATTCGCGGCGTTGTGGAGCAGGGCGACTTCATTGATATGGAGACCTCGCTTCCCAATGCGGAAGGCGACCCCATCTGGTGCCGCTACCAGTCCTTCGTGCTGTTCAACGGCACCGGTTGTCCCGTTCGGCACGTAGGTCGTCTTCTGGACACCCACGAGATGGTCATGCGCGAGGCCACGCTGCGGAAGAAAGCCGAGCTGGACGGCCTTACGGGCATCTTCAACCGCGAGGCCGCCATGACGCGCATCGAGAAAGCGCTTACCAGCGAGGATTGCGCCCCGGGGTGCAGCCTTTTCCTCGTGGATGTGGACAACTTCAAGCAGGTGAACGACGGTTTCGGCCACCCGGAAGGCGATCGGGTGCTGCAGGAGATTGCCGCGTTTCTCAGCCGGAACATGCGTAAGGACGACGTGGTGGCCCGCCTCGGTGGCGACGAGTTCGCCGTGTTTGCCGCCGGTCTCGTGCCTGGGCCGGCTTTAGACCGCGTGCTGTCCCAGCTGTCCGGCGGCATTTACGCCACAACGCCGCGCCCCGCCGATATGCCCGAGGGCTTACACCCTTCCATCACCATCGGCGCGGTGGCCTGCACCCGCACGCCCGTCACCTTCGACGACCTGTACCAGGTGGCTGACGAGGCGCTCTATGTGGCCAAGCGCGCCGGCAAAAGCCAGGCGGCGCTGCGGTACCTCGACTAACTCGACTAATCCTTGCTCCGATAAACGGCCGGCGTCCGTCTTCCTTCGAAGGAGCCGGGCGCTGGCCGTTTTGTGATGTTCGCGAAAGGCTAGCTCACCGTGTAGAAGGCGTACTCGGCCTCGCCCTGGGGGAAGGTGGCCTTCACTTCATAGAGGTAGTTCGGCTCGATGCGCAGAGCCGTCGTGCCGTCGTCGCCCAAGGTGTAGGGCACGTCCTCGCCATCTTGCTGGGGGTCTATCTTCGCGGTGTCGCCCTTCACCAGGGGCTGGCGCTCGATTTCCACAGACGTCGGGTTCACGGAGAAGGCCACGAAGGCGTCGACGCCGCTAGGGATGCGCGCGTCGATCACCGTCTCGCTCAGCGCGCCATTTCCGTCGGCGGCAAACCCATCAACCTGGGACGTGCTGGTTTGGCCGTCTTCTGTTTGCCACTGCCAGTCAAACTCGTAGGGATTCAAGACGACCGAGGTGTCGGCCTGATCCGTTTTGTAGCTGAGGCTGCCGACGGGTACTTGGCTCTGATCGGGGGCAGCGAATACGGTGTCCACGATGTCGGCGTACTGCTCGGCATCGGCAGGGCTGCCCGTTTCTAAGACTTCGACTTTAGTGATGCCAGGATACTGCCCCGGGTAGCTTTCCAGCATGATGCCGTTGCCCGTGACCTGCACGATATTGCCCGCGACCAAGGCCTCTTCGTCGGTCTGCTGCCCGTCGACGATGATGGTCGCGTCATCAATTTCCGTAGGAATGTAGGGAGTCTGCGTCTCCTGGTCGACGAAAAGCACCTGATCGCCGTTGGCGTAGGCAACCATAGCGGTGCTGACGACGTCGCCCTGGGTCGCCTCGCTTGCTCCGTCAGCAGATCGATTACCCACGGCGTCGGGTTTGCCGGGCGAGTCGTTGGTGCCGCCGGTGCAGCCGGGCAACATGAGCATGAAGCTGGCGGCAGCAAGTGCCACCACGAGCAGAGCAAGGGAGGTGCGAATATGTTTCCTCATGGCGAGACCTTTCAACGAGGAGCAGAGGGGCGTTTTGAAGGAATGCCTTGCGCTGTTCCAGAACGTCGCCTCCTTAATGCGGTTGACTTTCCCATGATAATGCACAGAAAAGCGAGGAGGATTTGAGCGATTGCGAAACGTTCCTGGCTTGCTACGCAATTTCACCCATTCTGCACGGTTTTCCAGCGGAACGTGCCTGCGTGTGGATTTTGCGGCGCCTAAAGGGCCTTCGCCTTTTCTACGCAGGCGACGATGGCGTTCATGACCGACGCACGGAAGGCACCCTCTTCCAGGGCTTTCACGCCTTCGATCGTGGTGCCGCCCGGTGAGCAGACCATATCCTTCAGGTCGCCGGGATGCCGTCCTGTTTCCAGAACGAGCTGGGCCGAACCGGCCACGGCGGCGGCGGCGAACTCATAAGCTTGGGCGCGCGGCATCCCAGCGGCCACGGCCCCGTCGGCCAAAGCTTCGATGAACATGAAGACAAACGCGGGGGAGGAGCCAGCTGCGGCGCTGGCGGCGTCCATCAGACGCTCAGGAATAACGATGGCGCGCCCGAAGCTGCCCATGAGTTGCAGGCAGAGCGTCTCATCAGCGGCTGTTGCCCCAGGTCCTGGCGCCACGGCGGTGCACCCGGCGTTTACGAGGGCCGGGGTGTTCGGCATGCAGCGGATGAGCCGCATGGCGGTAACATCGCGGTCGAAAAGGCCCGCGATGCGCTCGAGCGTGAGACCGGCGGCGATGGAGATAACCAGGGTGTTTTCGCTCACTGCGTCGCGGATCTCGGCGATCACTTCGGGGAAGAATTGCGGCTTCACAGCGAGTACCAGCACATCGGCCGCTTCGGCAACTTCGCGGTTGCTGGCAGTGACGGCGATGCCGAATTGCTCGGCGCGCTTCTGTCGCGTGGCCTCGGTCTTGGCCGAGCCGATGATGTTGGCAGCGGTGATCACCGTCGCGTTGTCGTCTTCGCTGCTGAGCGTTGTGCCCTCGCGCAGCAGGCCACCGATGATGGCTGTGGCCATATTCCCCAGCCCAATGAAGCCGATCTTCATGGGAATCCTCCCCTTTCCTTTCTGCAAGGACCCGCAAACTGATTCCATCATTTTCGCGCGTCCAGAGGTGTTGAGTTCTCTCGAAACTCCCATCTATTTCTGGTTCGCCCCTCGAAACTCCCATCTATTTCTATTCTGCGGTTACTAGACTGATCTGGGAAAACGCAAAGAAGTTCCTGGTCAGCGCATCGGAAATAGATGGGAGTTTCGAGGGGCGAACCTAGTATACAAGAAGAGCCCCCGACATGGCCGGGGGCTCGATAGATGCCGTGCGCTACGGCGGGCAAAGCTGCTGGATCGGTGGATGCCTTTCGGAACCGTTAGGCCCGCAGGAACAGCGGCTACACTTCCAGGTTCTTGAAGGCGTCGGGCACTTCTTTGAAGCCCTTGGAAATGACAGCGGCAATGATGAGGCCTACGATGAACCAGCTGATGCCCACGCCATAGGTGAGCGCATCGAAGCCGGTGAACACGTAGATCAGAATAAGGATACCGATCCAGGGGCAGATGAGGTAGCGCAAGACGGCCTTGGCGCCGCGCTGCTTCTCCTTGCACCAGAAGTACCAAAACACGCCGAAGTTCAGGACGATGAACGACGCCAGCGCGCCGAAGTTCACCATGGGGGCGAGCACCGTCATGCCGCCGAATTGACCGGCGGTCAGAGTGAGGACCAGCGAGAACGCGCCCAGGAAGATAGCGGCCACCCAGGGGGTCTGGTACTTGGGATGCACCTTGCCGAGCACGCGGGGCAGCACGCCGTCGCGGCCCATGGAGAACAGCAGGCGCGAAGAGGCGATCTGGGCATTCATGATGTTGGCGATGCCGATGGCGACGATGTTGATAACCAGCATGAAGTTCTGCAGCAGCAGACCGCCTGCAGCGTAGCAGGCATCGAAGAAGCCCATGTCGGGATCGGTATTCGCCCAGTCGGGAAGAATGAGAGCGGCCACATAAGTCTGAGCCACGAACACGACGATCATGATGCACAGCGCGATGAGGATGCCCTTGCCGATGTTCTTCTCGGGCTTGTAGGTTTCCTCGGCCAGGGTGGACATGCCGTCGAAACCGAGGAACGACAGGCAGGCCAGGGATACGGCCGTGGCCACAAAGTGGAGGTCGACCTCGCCGGGCTTGTAGAACGGCTCGGTGGAGAACTCGCCGTAGCCGCCGCCGCCGGAGACATACATGCAGCCCACAGCGATGAACACGATGAGCGCCAGGATCTCCACGGCGAAGATGATCCAGTCAACGCCCTTCGACATGGTGATGCCGCGCACGTTCACAAACGTGTTGAAAGCGATGAACACGACCACCCAAAGCCACCAAGGCGAGCCAGGCACGAGGGTGGTTCCCCAGTTGGCGACCATGACCAGCAGAAGCGAAGGCACCAGAATGTAGTCCAGCAGAATGAGCCAGCCGGACATGAAGCCCACGTGCGGGTTGATGGCGCGCTGCACATAGGAGTACACCGAGCCGGCAATGGGGAACTTGCTGGACATGGCGGCGTAGCTCAGGGCTGTGAAGCTGATGGCAACGAATCCGATGATGTACACGAGCGGGGTCAGACCACCGGAATCAACCTGCAGCGAGCCCCAGATGGACTGCGGTGCGATGAGCACCATGAACAAAACGCCGTACAGAACGACGTCGTGAAGCTGAAGGCCGCGCCTCAGCTCCTGCTTGTAGCCGAACGCCTCGATGTCCTCGCCGAGGCCGATAGTCGGCTCTTGGATGGGTTGTGACATAGACGTCTCCTCTCTATCCCTTCCAAGTCTTCTCCTCGTGAATCGTGCGGCCCGTGATCCCTCCCAACACGGGTCGGGCGATTCCCCTTTCCTGCGCATTGTGCGCGGCCATAGCTTACCATTTGACTCAAGATAAAGGTGCATAAATGACTCGTATTTTTCAAGAAGGGGCAAGTTGGCGCGCGAGAGATAGAGTTGCCAGACCCTTGGATTCTCTCATCGCGTTCTGATCAGCTTGAAACTACAGGCGAGGTACGCACCAAGAGCCGAAAGGGGATACTGCAAGCTTAAGGCTTTGACAGACAATTTCCGTCGCTTCGTCTGTTCTCAAGACGATGGGGCGTTTCTGGCTGCGAGGGGCTGCCTGGCTGTCGTTAGTATGGCCTCGACGTCGTTGTCGGATAGCGGCGACTTGCTTGAGAGACGAGGAGGACCAATGATTCAACATGAAGACTTGATTTTTGAGGGGAGGCTGAGCCGAAGGGCGTTCGTGAGAGGAGCGGGATCGATTGCCACATTGGCTGCAGCCCTTGCAGCTCTCGGTTGCGCTCCGGAAACGCAGCTGTCGCCTATGCCCGAATCCGGTGCCGACCACCCGCCCCTTTCCAATCCTGAAGAGGGTGGAGTATGGGTCTCTGCCGCCTGTTGGCATCAGTGTGGCGGTCGATGCATGAATAAGGTTATGGTGCAGGACGGGGTGGTTATCCGTCAGAAGACCGATGACACCCACGAGGATTCCTTCGACTATCCTCAGCAGCGAGGATGCGTTCGCGGACGGGCTCAACAGCAGCAGTGCTTCGGTGCCGACAGGCTGCGCTATCCTATGAAACGCAAGCATTGGCAGCCTGGCGGAGGGGAGAACTCCCGCGGGGACCTGCGTGGCAAAGACGAGTGGGAGCGTATATCTTGGGACGAAGCCATTAGCCTTATGGCTCAGGAGATGCTGCGGGTAAAGGAGACCTACGGTTGCCAGGCGTTCTACGACAAAAAGCCCACGGCGGCGCTCAAGGCTTTCGGAGGCGCATCGACGAATTGGGATACGGGCTCTCATGGAACGTACTGCCTTGATACGCAGCTCTGCGGCCTTCCTTGGATTAACCTCGGCATGGCCAACGATCGCTACGACATGCTTAATGCGGATACGATAATTCTCTGGTCGGCGAATCCGGCGTGGTCTGCTGCTGGGCTCCCCGCTCATATTTTACAGCAGGTGAAAGAGGCGGGAGTGAGGTTCGTTGTCGTTGATCCCTGCTACAACGCGACAGGGCAGATGCTCGATGCCGAATGGGTGCCGGTTCGAGGTGGTACCGACATGGCCCTCATGATGGGTGTGGCCTACGAGATGTTGCGTCTCGACGCCGAGGAAGGAGACGTTGTCGATTGGGATTTCTTGCATACCTATACGGTAGGATTCGACATGGAATCGATGCCCGACGACAAGTCGGTCGACGAGAACCTGCGCGACTACCTGTTGGGCGCCTACGATGACATCCCCAAAACTCCCGAGTGGGCTGCGAAGCGCTGCGGCACCCCGCCCGAACAAATAACCTCGCTGGCTCGTGAGCTGGGAATGAAGAACAAGGTCATGATTCTGCACAACTACGCTATGGCCCGCTGCCATGGAACAGAGATGCTCCCCCAAATGCTGCTGGCTCTCGGTGCCATGGGGGGGCATATGGGGAAGAGCGGCCACGCATGCGGCACCGCCTACAATACTGGCGCTGGCATGGCCGGCCCGGCCCTTGTTAACGCTGGTTCCACGGGGCTTCCGCCCGTTCCAAACCCCATCGACCACGTAGCTCCTGCGGCGCAAGTTTGGGGACTCATCAAGAACGGTGGCGGCCCTTACCGCTATGTGGGAGACTGGCTTCGACTTAATATGTCGCCGGGTCGAGACGAAGCGTACCCCGAGATTCACGGTATTTTCCACGAGATAACTGCCCAGCTGCAGACGGGTATTAACATGGCGGAAGGCATAGAGGCCCATCGTGCCGTGGACTTCGTATTCACGCGGGCGCAGTTCCTGACGACCAACGCCCTGTACTCCGATATTGTCTTGCCAGTTACGACGGAATGGGAGCGTATCGGCGGTTTCGGCGAATACCCCAACCGTGAAGTGCTGCTGGTGTACACCCAGGTTGTCGAACCTCTTTATGAGGCGAAGACTGATCAGGAGATCGAGCGGCTTTTGCTTGAGGCACTGGGGATGAATCCCGACGACGTGTACCCTCTCAGCGAGAAGCAGCAGTTCTTCAACCAGTTGGCCGGCAGCACTGTTGTCGATGCCGATAGCGAAACGGGTGTCTCCCCGCTGCTCACCATCACCCAGGCCGATATAGACGAATGGGAAGTGGAGGGCGCTCCTCAAGAGGGAGTCATTGGCCTGGCCGAGTTTTTGAAAAACGGCTCTTACCAAATACCTCGCCACGCCGACGATGAATACGGGTTCATCGGCTATGAGGACTTTATTGCCGATCCTGCCGCCCATCCTCTTTCTAGCGCGAGCGGAAAGTTCGAGATATACTGCCAGGCTCGCGCCGACTTACTCAATAGTTTCCAGTTCGACGAGAGAGTCTTCAAGCCCTACCCCGTGTACTACGCGCCCAAGCTGGGTTATGAGAGCACGTTCAAAGAGGGCGATATCGAAGGGGAGAAGGGGGATTACCCGTATTTACTCTTCAATCCTCATTATATGGGCCGCTCGCACAGCACCTACGGGAATTGCCCTTGGCTGCGGGAAGCTTGGCGCAGTCCGGTATTCCTCAATGCCTCCGACGCTGCTGAGAAGGGCGTGGAAGACGGCGATACTGTTCTCCTGTGGACGAAGGATGGCAAGACCCTGCGCAGCGCCTGCGTCATGGAGACGATCATTCCAGGTCAGGTGGGGCTCCCCCACGGCGCATGGGTCGATATTGATGAAGAGACCGGTATCGACCGGGGAGGTGCCGACAATTACCTTATCGGTAACGACCTTTTGGGCATGGGGGCATCCGGCTACAACAACTGCAACTGCAATTTCGAGAAGTACGACGGTGAATCGTTGGTAGAGGACTGCCTGCGTCCGCAGCGCATCGTCGACTTGGAAGACTAGGGGGTCGGTTATGGGACGTTTGGGCTTCTACTTCGACATGACGCGCTGCATTGGATGCCGTGCCTGCCAGGTTGCCTGCAAAGACAAGAACCGTCTCGAGGTGGGAGTGATTTTCCGCAACGCGCACACCTACAGCGTTGGTACCTTTCCGTCGGTTCGCTGCTATTCCTATTCGGGCACGTGCTATCACTGCGCGGAGCCGGCCTGCGTCGAACGGTGTCCTACGGGAGCGATGTATCGTGCGGAAGACGGGGTGGTTCTGCACGATGACGAGTTGTGCACGGGCTGCGGAACCTGTGTGAACGCATGCCCCTATGGGAACCCGAAAGTTCTTCCAGAAGCGAATATCGCGGCGAAGTGCGACAGCTGTAAGGCCTTGCGCGACGCTGGTGGAAACCCTGCTTGCGTGGACGCCTGCCCGCAGCGGGCTCTCGAGTTTGGAGATATTGATATGCTGCAGGAGATTCACGGGGCCGCACAGGTTTCTCTGGCGGTGCTGCCTCGTCCAGAGACCACCCAGCCGAGTTTGGTAGTTCGCGCCAAGGAGGCCGCTTTCGATCCGCATTTCCAAGAGATCACCTATTAGAAAGGAAGCGCTGCGCGGTGTACCGGCGCGCTGACCGAAGGTTCGGCGGAGGGGGAAGCAGGGATGAGCCCCTTCCGCCGAGCAGTGCGGCTACGCTTCGAGAAGAGCTTGGCAACGACGCTCGAGCTCGGGGAGATAGCCGAAGTCGGCCTCGAGAACTTCGGCGAGGGCGGAGGCACACAAAGGGTACAACAGAGCGCCATCGAGGCTTTCCACATCTTGCGCGTATCGTCCCACCCAGCCAAGCAGGTGGTCGCGGATGAATGCTCGCTGGCCTTCCAGCAACTCGGCCGCTTCTCGAAAACGCTGCTCTTCATAGGCCTCAAAGGTTCGACGACTGAGGTGAGCAAGAAAGTCGAGCATCAGTCCCAGATGGTCGTCGGCGGCGCGGCGGTGCATTGAGGCTCGATAGCCATAGGCTTCGTAGCAGCGACGTACCTCAAGAGTGCTTTCCTGGAACAGCGCTCGGTTTCCCGGGCGATATACCGATTCCCAGGGATAGGCCGGCAGCGGGCCGGGGCCGATGAACAGCCGGGTGTACTCCGCCGAAAGTGCCTCAAGGTAGGAATTGCGCTCTGCTCCTTGCGGTTGGGAGGCAAGTGTGTGAGCGAATTTCTCCACGGCGCCGTTTTCGCCGGTGCTGAACAGGAGCAAAACGCTTTGCGTTCGTTCGTCGGCTAGAAGCTCGATCAGCTCGTCGGTTGGTTCGGATCCAAGGATGGCATGAAACATCTGGTAAAGGAAGAAGCGGCTCGCCAGGGCGATATCCGTCGCGTTTTCTTTGCAAGGTTGAGTGTGCACAAGACCTCCTAGGTATCGTTTCAGTTCCGAAGGCATCCCCTCGTACATGATGCGGCTTGCCGCAAAGGGATCTCTCAGTTCTCTCTCCGTTATCCAAGTGGAAAACGCGCCAGCGATGCCGAAGCCGTAAAAGGCGACAGCTGACTGCGTGGTAGCACTTGGGGTGCATCCTTTTCTTTCCAATAAATGAAGGATGCAGGTGGAGAAGGCTCTTGCAAGAACCTGGGAAGAGGACGGCCCCGCGCCAAGCCCCGCGAATCCCTTGAAAAACAAGGGCCTTTCGGCGGCGCGTGTCGTGATAAGCTCGAGGCTTTTAAGCCACGTCTGGCGCTGAGGGCAGTCTTGGGTGGCGGAAGAGAGCCACTGCTCGAGCACGTAGCCAGCCAGGGCCTGCTTACTGGAAAAGTGGTCGTAGAACGTCTGTCGTGCTGTGCCTGTGCAATTGATGATTTCGCTGGCGGTGATGGCTTCCAGCGGGCGCCGCGCCGTCATGTCCCAGAGCGTTTGCGCATAACGGCCTTTCATGATGTCATCTCGAGCCATAGCCCCCCTCCCTGTTGAAGAATGCGGTTGTCTTCTATTGTGACGCTCGGAGAGAAAAGCGCATCCTCCCATCATGCCTATCTTTTTGACGTAGGGTTGCTGGGCCATTTCTCATTATATTGTGACTATTTCTGATTCGGTTAGGCTCTCAGTTGTTGGCCATCTCTGTTTTAACAGGGTACCCGTGTGTTACACTGCCAAAGAACCGAGGGGGGGGGTGGTTAAGGTGGTAGCCTTTTTCTCGCATAATGAGGGCAGAGACGCGAAGGGGCGCGACCGAAGTTGCCGCAGCTTGTGGGGCTTTCCGATATTTCTCGCGTGGTACTACTGCTCGTTCTTCTCTTGCGGGCTGCTCACGTCGTTCATTACGCTGTGCTTTATCGAGCGTGTTTGGATGATTGCGGGAGCAGCTCAGGCCGTGACGGTGCTTTTGGCGATGGTCGCGGCTTCGTGCGGCTTGCCTTTGGAAGGTCGAGGCTTGGCCGTGGTCGCCACTTTGGCCGTTATGAGTGGCTCGATCGGTGTATATGTTTGCAGCCCCTCCCTCGGCGAAGGTCTAGTTCCTCTCGTCGTCGCAAGTGGCGTTCTGCTAGGTTTTGGCAAAGGGATTTTGTTTCTGAGATGGGGTCAAGCTGCCTGCTCGCTTGATGAGGAAAGCGTGGAATGCGCCGTCCCACTCTCCTTTGCGCTGGCCTGTGTCACGTATTTTCTCCTGATTGCGTTCAAGCAACCGGCATTCATCGTGATTGATTTGATACTGCCCCTGGTTAGCCTCGGGCTGCTCCTGTCGGAGAGAAGAGCTTTATCGCATCCCGTTTCCGAGGCTCGTGATGCCAGCGCGCGAAGCCTCCTGCCGCTCTTTGCGGTGTTGCTGCTGCTGTGGGGCCAGTTCTCTTTCTTGCGAATCGTCTCTTCGCCGACGACGTTGACGAATCGCTTTTTCCACTACGTCATTCCTTTTTCGTGTGCTCTCGTTTTTGCCATTGGCCTTTTCGGGGCTTACATTCGTCACGGTCGGCGATTGAACTTCTCGCTCGTTTTTCGTTTATCGGTTCCCTTGTTGGCAATGAGTTATGCCTTGCTGTTCGCCAATTACACAAATGCGACGGTTCGAGTTGTTGCCCACGCCATTAACTTCATGGCGATGTTTGGAGCTAGTATCGCCTGTTGGGTCGTGATCCCTAAGTACGTGCGTTATGGCGGAATTTCTCTCGTAGCGCTCTTTGGGGTTTTGCTTGTGGCCGAGGGACTGGGCACGATGGTCGGGGCCGCTTGTGGCCTTCTGCTGTTCGATCAGAACGCAGATGTGCATTATTTGGGTGTGGCTCTGGCTGCTCTGGCGGTGCTTTTGATGGTTGTTCCTCTTGCTGGTGCCGATTCGCGCTGGTCGTCGCCCCATCGGCCCACCGCTCGAGAGTTTTTTCTCTCCCAGGAGGATCGAGGGAACGAGGAGGCTGCATGGCCCAATGATGAGAAAACGGCGAAGAACTCAGAGGAAAAGCAGGGGAGACGGGGCATTCCGGAGGAAACCACGGGAGGCGTATTTTCCCATGAGCAAGCGGGCGAATTGGCGGCCCTGTTCGAGGAAGCCGCGCGCAATCTAGGGAAGCGCTATGGACTGACGCGACGCGAGACGGAGATTGCCGCGTTGTTGTTGGCCGGGCGCAGCCGCCCTTATATTCGCGACGAGCTGACGGTATCCCTTAGCACGGTACACTCTCATGTAAGCAACATCTACGCGAAATGTGGTGTGCATTCCCAGCGAGATTTCATGGATCTTATGGAAGAAGAGGCCGGCGTGTGAGCCGGCCTCTCGGAGGGGGTGCGATTGCAGGTGCGACAGGCGCGCAAGCATGTGGCCACGAGCGAGCAGATGCATCAGACGCGTGCTCGCGTGTCCGAGCGGCGGTGCTGGCGTCTACCCTACAAGCGGCGGGAACTCGGTCAGCTTCGGGGTGCCGATGCGCAGGGACAGTTGCACCTCGCAGGGCTTGCAGCCTTGGCTGATCTCCACGTCGGACTGCACCGACATGTACATGTAAGTTTCCACGGCATCCCAGCCGGTGATGTTCATGAGCAGGCGCTGCATTTCCTTCGATGCGCACACGAGCGCCTCGTTGTATTCCTGGGCGCTGGCGTTCACGTACCACTTGCCCGCCGGGCCGAAGGTCTCCAGTACCGGCCAGTTCAGCTCGAAGTTCTTCAGCACGTTCACGCGGACGGTGATTTGCGCGGCGATTTCGATGCCGGTGCCGCACAGTTCGGCGTCGCCCATGGTAGCGTGCACGTCGCCCATCTGCAGAAGCGCGCCGGGGACGCGCACGGGGAAGTACAGGCGCGTGCCCTTGGTGATGAGCTTGTTGTCCATGTTGCCGCCGTAGTTGCCCACAAAGCCGTCGGCGGGGGCTCCCTCAGCGGGCGCGGTGCCGATGACGCCGATCATGGGGTTGATGGGGAAGCGCACGTCGTTGAAGTTGGCCATGCCTCCTTCGATCTTGATCTTCTTCGTGCGGTAGTCGGTGCCCTCGAACAGCGGCCCGCAATGGTCGTCGGTGGCAATGGTGCCCTCGTCGGCCACCTGGATGTCGTAGATGTCCACGACGAGCACATCGCCCACCTCGGCGCCTTCCACGTACACAGGGCCGGCGGCGGGGTTGGTGATGTTGTAGGAGAAGTCCATGTCCTTCATGGTGACGGTTTCGTCGGTCAGACGGCCCGAGAAGCAGTCGAGCGTGTTGAACTGCAGCACCTCGCCCGGCTGGGCGGTGTAGCACGGCGGATTGTCCTTCGAGAACGCGTACACCCTGTCTTCGATGATTTGCACGGTTTCCTCCTCTGCTTACGTGATGGCGCGCCGCTTTTTTGCGCACCGGTTCCATCATACCCCGCTTGAGTCAAACCGCAACCCACGCCGTATCCTCTTTTTGTTCCCATAGGGGGAGTGCCCTTGATCGCAGGAATAGTCCGTAGGGGGCGACCTTGGTCGTCCCTCCTCAAGCTCGCTCGCCTCTCCTGATGAGGGCTGACCAAGGTCAGCCCCTACAGAAGGGCGCGCAGGGCCTACTCGTGCAGGCGGGCCTTCGCGGTTAACTCGGTCGGGGTGATTTTCCACACGAGCGTGTGTGAAAGCTCCTCAGCCAGGGCGGCCTCGAAATGCCCGAGGTTCTCGGCAGCGTAGCGCTCGGCGATGGCCCGCAGGGCGGCAATGCGCTCGGCGTCGTCGGTCACCTCGGCGACGGTCCCGCGCACCACGGCGCTGGCGTATTCGGTGGAGTACGCCTCGGGCAGCGGCACGACATCGCGCACGCCTACCAGGCACACTGCGGGGTGCTCGCGCAGAAGCTTCGACTTTGTGCCGTGCTTGGCGGAATGAACGTAGATGGCGCCCTCGAGCACCGCCGGAGACACGGGGATGCTGTAGGGAAGCCCCTCGTCGTCGGTGGTTGAAAGCACGGCGTAAGGGCATGTCTCCAGCACGTCCCAGCCGAACTCCTCGCTCTGCTCACGATCTTTTCTGCGCATGAATGCCCCTTTCGACGTTCATGAATTCTGTCCGCATTATAGCGCGGGAAACTTTAGGAGAGAGAGCATCGCCAATTCAATGCGGAAAAGTCATCAATGTTTAACTTATGGAATGGGAGCATTCTCGTGCTTTTCCTGGGGATAGGTGATTGAATACCTATCCCCTTTTTGGTACAGTTTCTCTGTAAGTCTAGCAATATGCTAGACATTGATGAGACCACGAATGCCGGTGACGAGCCGGCCCTGATTGAAATGAGATTTCACGTGAAAACGCTGCTTACTTTTGCTTCGCGATCTTGTGCTGCGCTGAAAAGCCGCCTCGGCGTGCCGGTGATGGCCGGCGTTCTCGCCCTTGCCCTTGCCGTGGCACCGCTTCCGGCCATGGCCATGGAAGATGACCGCACTGACGAGTCGGTCTTGACGGTCCCTGCGACCGCTAGCGGTGAGGCGGCCGGCGAGAAGATCGGTGCCGACGCTAATGCCGATGAGGAGGCGACGCAAACGGTCACCATCTACCATTTCGAGCTCGTGCACTACGACGACCCGACGCTCGAAGATTGGGGCGTTCCTGAGCTGACCGGTACGCGTCTGCTAGGCACCACGACGGTGGAAGGCTTGAAGCCGGGCGATGTGGTGAAAGCGTGGGATCATGTGGGAACCGACCCCGGATACGCCTTCTTTGACGGCTGGCCGCGCGAGCTGACTGTCTCGGAAGACGCCTCGAAAAACGCCATTCGGCTGAACTACTTCCGTCAGTCCAGCGATGTGACGGTGAACTACTACGAGGCGTCCTTGCTGGATTCCACGGCCTCGATGCCGCTGTACAACCACACCATCGTCGAGACGGTCGGCGATCACACGGTGGGGTTCACGAAGATGGGCAGCGAGGTACGTAGCAATGAGCTGTTCGCCGACGTTCTAACGGGCGATGAGCTGGCCGAGGCGACTGAACCCGTTGATGGTCTGGCCTATGTGGGCAGCTACCCCGAGGACATGTTCGTGAACATGGACTCCTCGAAAAACGAGATCAACCTCGTCTACACGCGTCCTGTGGTGCGACCCGATGAGATTGAAGTGGGAACCGAATCGACCGAGACGCCCGACGATCCGGACGCGGGCGAGACGCCTGGTGATCCTGTCGCGCCGGAGGCTCCGGATGCAACGCCCGACGGGCCCTCCGACGGCGGCACGGGCGATGGGGGCAACGCGCCGGGGACGCCGGGCGGCTCCTCGGGTAGCGGTTCGGACGCGAGCAAGCCGAACGCGGGAGCGACTTCCAACGGCGGCAGCCAAGGCACCCAAGTGATCGATGAGGCTGCGGCGGAGAATGCCAATCACGTCGAAGCGGAGGCTGCTTCCAAAGACGGTGTGCTGACGCTTCCTCAGACGGGCGACGAGAAGGGCCTGGTGTTCGCCGTGATCCTTCTTGTGAGTGGCGTTGCCGCCGTTGGGGCCGCCATGGCGTTTCGCAAGATTCGCCGTTAGCGCGCGTTTCTTCGTTGTACACTCTGGGAGGCAATCTTCAGTAAGAGGAAGCGACAACGGTGGGAACGAATCAGGCACGCTGCGAACAACATTATGAGCAACGCTATGAGCAATGGGCGGCTCCCCTGCGGGGCCGCCCTGGCGTTGTTCGGGCGCTCAACATCGTCAACCGCGGCATCGTGATAGTGTTCTATGCGGCCTATGCGCTGTTGCTCGGGTGGGCCTGCGTGAGCGATCCGTGGAGGCTGGTTCCCCTCGTCGGCGTCACCGCCGTGGGGTTCGTCGCAGTGAGTTTCTTCCGGAGGCGGTTCAATGCGCCGCGGCCCTACGAGTGCTGCGCCATCGCGCCGCTCATTGCTCGCGATGGCGCGGGGAAGTCGTTTCCGAGCCGGCACACCTTCTCGGCCTTCGCCATTGCGGCAAGTTGGTTCGTGGCCAGCGTGCCCGTTGCCGTCGTGCTGCTGGTCGCGGCCGGTGCGCTCGCGGTTTGCCGCGTTCTCGGCGGCGTGCACTTTCCGCGTGACGTTGTTGCCGGTGCCTTCATCGGCTCTGCTACGGGTGCGCTTGCTGCTTTTCTTGCGGCGCTGCTCTAAAGGCTTGACCTGGGGTTTGCAACCAGAAGGCGCTTGTGCGTTGCGGAAATTGATGCCGTAAGTTGGTAGAATGCACCTTGCGTGACAGGTAAAGTGGTCGTTGTTGATCAACCGAACTTGTCCTTTGGAGAAGGCGACGACTGATGGCACGGGTTCCTTCGCGGCGCCCGAAAGCACAGGGCAGCGGCCTTCCCTCGTTCAGAGAAAGTAGGCCCACCATGAGCTTCCGCGATAACCTTCAACATCTTCGCGCTACCCATGCGATGACCCAGGAACAGCTGGCCCTCATGCTCGGCGTCAGCCGTCAGTCCGTCACGAAGTGGGAGGCCGAGAAGTCCTATCCCGAAATGGACAAGCTGTTGAAGCTGTGCCAGATCTTCGACGTTACGCTGGACGACCTTGTTCAGGGCGATCTGACGACCAGCGCGCCCACTCCCGCTGTGCAGGCTCGTGCCGCCATCTTGCGCGAGGCCGCCGGCGGCCCGCCCCAAGATGTGTGCGGCTACGACGAGCACATGCGCGTCTTTGCGTGGAAGATCGCCTGGGGCGTGTTCGCCATTCTCGCCGGAGTGGCGCTGCTCATGGCCTGGGGCGGCTGGGCCGAGGCCTCGGTGCCTTCCCTGGAGGCCGTCGGGCTCATACCGCTGTTCGCCGGCATCGCCATCGGCCTTGCCTTCGTCCTGACGGCCGCCTTCCAGCACACGGAGTTCCAGCGCAGCCATCCCTTCATCCAGGACTTCTACACGGTGGAGGATCGTCAGCGCGCCCAGCGACTCTTCGCATGGCTGCTCGTTGTGGGCGTCGTGCTCATCTTCGCGGGTATTGTGGCCCTCGGCCTGACTGAGGGGGCCAGCGAGTTTATCCAGGAAGAAATGGCGGCGCTCATGATGGGGTGTGTCGCGGCGGGCGTGTGGTGCATCGTGTACGGGTCTATGATGCTGGGGCGGTTGAACGTCGCCAATTACAACGACGCGCGCGAACAGACCATCGCCGTGGGTTCCTTCGTGAAGGACCAGCCGAGCCAGTAGCCTTACAGAGCCTCAGCGATGGCCTCGGCGAGGCGGCGGATGCCGTCGCGGATGGTCTCCTCATTGGCGTTAGTGAAGTTCAAGCGCATGGTGGAGCGAGCGCCCGGCTCAGCATAGAAGGGCTCGCCAGGCACGAAGGCGACGTTGCGCTCGAGGGCCTTCGGGAACAAGTCCATGGTGTTGATGCCCTCGGGCAGCGTCGCCCACAAAAACATGCCGCCCTCCGGCTTGGTGAAGGACACCTCGGCCGGGAAGCACTCGGCCATGGCGTCGGTCATGGCGCGGGCCTGGTCGCGGTACAAATTGCGGATCTTCACCAGGTGCTCGTCCAGGTCGTTGTGCTCCAGGTAATCCAAGATGACGTACTGGGCGAACACGTTGGTGTGCAGGTCGGCCGCCTCCTTGGCCGTGTTGATGGCCTTCAGCAGCGCGTGGTCCTTGGTGAGGATGTAGCCCATGCGGAAGCCGGGCGTGACCGTCTTCGAGAACGACCCCATGATGACGCCGTGGGGCAGCGCCGTGCCGCCGATGTAGGGTAGCGACTCGCCTTCGAAACGCAGCTCGCCGTAGGGATCGTCTTCCACGACCACGATGTTACGGCCGGTCAGCGCCTCGCGCACCTGGCGGCGCCCCTCGGCGGAGTAGGTGAGCCCCGTGGGATTCTGGAAGTTCGGAATGAGGTAGATCATCTTCGCGCCGGCGTCGAGTGCCGCGTTCAGCTCGTCGATGTTCAGGCCGTCCTCGGTCAGTTCCACCTCGTGGAAAGTCGGCTGGTTCAGCGCGAAGGCCTGAATGGCGGCCAGATAGGTCGGCTTCTCCACGATGACGCCGTCGCCCTTGTCCAGCAGCACCTTCCCCAGAAGGTCGAGGATCTGCTGGGAACCGGTGGTGATGAGCACGTCGTCGGCGGTGTAATCGGTGCCGAAGCGCTTGTTGTAGCGGCGGGCGATCCAATCGCGCAGCCCCTCGATGCCGGCGGTGGCGGAGTACTGAAAGGCGTCAGCGCCGCGCTCGGCCACCACACGCTGCATCGATTCCAGCAGCGCCTCCTGCGGGAATGAGATGGGGTTGGGCAGGCCGCCAGCGAAGGAAGTCACCGCGGGGTCGGAGGCGGCGGCCAAGATGGCGCGCACGAACGACGGCGGCGTGTTGGTGATGCCGTCGGACAGAAGCTCGTCGATGGGGAGTTCCCCGACGGCCTCGGTGGTCTCGGTCGCGATGGTCTCGTTGCTCATGGTGTTGCCTCCGCTCGGTTGAAAGCGCTTCGTCGATGGCGTTGCGTTCGTTGACTGACTTGCGTACCTTTCCATTTTTCCACGAACCGGCCCGTGTGCAACCATTATTTCGGCTTACGTGTAGAAGTGCTCCGCTTAGGGCGCAAAGTTCGGCGGCGAGTTGGGATAGCGGTATGGTTGGGATGATGTTGTGGTTAGGGTGTCGCTGAGGCCGGGGCGCGGCATGGGGGGCGCCGGCGAGGGAAGATGCCAAACCGCTTCATATTGTCGGCGCCAGGCGCGACGAGGGATACCGAACTGACGATCTTGCCCGGGCACATGCAATGCTGGGACATGGAAGGGCGGCCGAAGCCGCCCTGTGGGAATCACGCGTTACAGCCGCGCTTTGAAGTCCTCGAACTTTTGGTGGATGGCGGCGCGCTTTTCGGCGCGCTCCTTCTCGCGATCGGCCTTCTTCTGGGCGCGCAGCTTTTCGCGGGCTTCCTTGGCCAGCTGCTTCTGCTCCTGTTCGGCCTGCTCCACCTCGTCGGCGATCTCGCCGGCGTCCCAGCGGGTGATGGTGCACTGGTAGTCGGCCAGGCGCAGATCGAAGGCCTTCTCGTCATTCTCCTGCACCAGTGCCACAATGGCCGTCTTGCCCTCGCCGAGCGCCTGGCTGCCGTACAGGATGAGCGAGCTGTTGTCGTCGGCGTCATTGGCGTCCATGATGCTGCCTGTGAGCAGCCCGATGCTGGCGCCGAGCAGCACGCCGAGCGGGCCACCGAGGATGCCCACGACGCTGCCGATAAGGCCGCCGGTCCAGGTGTCGTCGGTAGAGTCGATGCCGGAATCGAAGCCGTCGACGGGGACGATCTTGCCGTCCTCGTTCTTGATCACGGCCATCTGCAAGATGGTGTAGGCGGAGTTCACTGAATCGTTCTTCAGCTGGGAGAAGGCCTGGTAGGCCTGGGCTTCCACGTCGAAGGTGATCATAATCACGTTTTCCATGAGGTTCCTCTCGTTTACGGGTCAAGGGGCGCGCTGCCGTCCCGCTTTCAGGCAGCAGCAGCTGTGTCGCATCATAGCCGCCAAAGAGAAGGGAACCGCCTGGGGCGCCCCGCCGTTACCGAACAGAGATGCCCTTGATGATTAGAAGCGCTCTTCGTGCACCTTCCCCAGCAGTGCTTCATCGAAGGGGCGCCGCGGGGCTTCGGCTTCGGGCATGCCGAGAGAGAGGATGGCCTCCAGCTGGTAGGGGGCTGGCACCTTCAGGAGGTTCGCAACGAACTCGTGGGTCGAGCGTCCATCGGCCGCCTGGCGAAGGCGTCCCTGAATCCAGCAGCTGCCCACGCCCGAGGCTGCCGCCTCCAGCTGCATGTTCGCCATGACGATGGAGCAGTCCTCCACCCAGGTGTCGGCCAGAGTCGGGTCGGCCACGACGACGATGGCGGCATCGGCCCCGGTGAGCATGGCCGCTCCCTGCTCGCGGCATTCGGATAGCGCGTCCAGCGTGGCGCGATCCCGCACGACGATGAGCTCCCACGGCCGGCGTGAGCGCCCCGATGCTGAGCGCAGTCCCGCCTCCAGAATGCGGTCGAGTAGCGCCTGCGGGATCGGTTCGCCGGAATAGCGGCGCAAGCTGCGGCGACGCGCCATGGCGTCCAGCACATCCACGCCGCCCTGAGGCGCGAACTCGGCCTTGTTCGGCAGAATCTCCAGCCAGCAGCCGTCGGGGTCTTCAATGAAGTACAGCCCCATGGCCTCGTTCACGTGGCAAATACAGCCCATCTCCTCATGCAATGCGCGGGCGGCCTCGTAGTCGTCCACGGTGAAGGCCAGATGCGAGTCGCGGCCGCCGTTATCGTAGGGCTCGGCGCGCCCGCGGTTCCAGGTGAGTTCCAGCTGGAAGCCCGAGGTGGCATTGCCCATGAACACGTTGGTCCACGAGCCGTCCTCGGGCCCCATGCGGCGAATCTCGGTCATGCCGAGCGCCTTCTCGTAAAACGCGATCGACTTCTCCAAATCCAACACGTGCAGGCACCGGTGAATAGCTTTTCCGTCCATGAGATTCCTTTCTCAAGCGTTCGCGAAGATGTGAGTCCGCTGGCATTTTAGCCGAGGACTGGCTCTCTACGACTTCGTCGTGAACTGGTTGCGGCACTTCGGGCACGTGATCTTCAGCGTTCCCTTGCCCTTGGGCACCGAAAGCGACTGGCCGCACTGCGGGCACTTCAGGAACTTGGTCGTCTTGCGCTGATCCCATCGCGTATTGAAGCGTGCCCAGGCAGCGCGCGGCTTGGCCGTGAGTGCGATGTAGCGGGCGTTTTCCCGAGCACGAGCAGCAATATTGCGCGAGAAGCAGCGGAACATGAAGTACAGCAGGAACACCATGCCGATAAGCGAGCAGATGCCCAGGCCGGTAATGATTTCCAGGAATGTGAACAGCACGCCCATCCACAGCGACGCGCGCGCCAGCGCATCGGGCCCGTTGCGCCCGACCATGAAGTTTGCCAGTTTGTAGGGCAGATTTTGGAAGAAGTTGCTCATAGGTGCCTCCTTGGCTGTTCGACAGGCACCTTAGCATGGGCACAAATGGTTGCATGAAACAATTATTAAACTGGCATAACTGCAACATCTCTTGATATCGTGCTGCTGAGAAGGCTTTATTGCTGGGCCGTCGAAACCCCGTAGGGGCGGACTTTAGTCCGCCCTCGGGTTCCGATAGTGGCTACGTCTGGGGTTGGGGGGGGGGTGACTAAAGTCGCCCTCTGCGTCCTCTGCGGGAAGGCCGATCAACCATGTCGAAATATGTGTTTCTTCTCGAATGGGAAAAGGTGCGCTATAATTCCCTTCACGCATGCGGGCGTCGCCAAGTGGTAAGGCCCAAGCTTCCCAAGCTGTTAGCAGGGTAGCGTCCCGCGAAACACGCGAAATGCGTGGTCGAAAAATCCCCAGTTCAAAGGCATGTTTTACGAAACAGGGGGAAACGTTCCCAAATTCTTCGCTTCTCCTGAAACCCCGAGTTTTCCAGTGCGCTTCCAGTATTTTCGCGAAACGCACGGCATTCGCACATCGTGAGAGAGCCGCCTGGCCTCCCGACGCGGGCAACCGCAGAAGGAGGTGCATGGGCCATGCCATGCAGGACAATCGCCATTGCCAACCAGAAGGGCGGCACCGGCAAGACGGCAACCACCTTGAGTTTGGGAGTGGCGCTCGCGCGGCGCGGTAAGCGCGTTCTGCTCGTGGACGCCGACCCGCAGGGAGACCTCACCAAGTCTCTCGGGTGGAGCGAGCCCGACGCCCTGGAGGTCACGCTCGCGAATCATCTGAACGCCGTGATCGAGGGCGAAGGGCTTGAGCCCCGCGAGGGAATCCTCTCGCACAAGGAGGGCGTCGACCTCATGCCCGCCAACATCGAGCTCGCGGGGATGGAGATGCCCATCCTCATGGCGATGTCGCGCGAGCAGCTGATGAACGTGTGGCTGACGCCCCTCAAAGCGGACTACGACTTCATCCTCATCGACTGCGCGCCCACCTTGGGGATAATCCCGGTGAACGCCCTTGTGGCAGCCGACAGCGTGCTCGTTCCGGTTTCGGCCGAGTACCTTCCCGCCTCTGCCATGACGGCACTGTTGAAGACCATCGGGCGCGTGCGACGGCAGATCAACCCGTCGCTTACCGTCGAGGGCATCCTCATCACGCTCTCTGACAGCCGCAACAACCTAGCGCGCGAGGTGGAGCAGACCATCCGCGAGCAGTACAGCAGCACCTATCGCGTGTTCGATACGGTCATCCCCCGCGCAGTGTCGGCCGCCGAGGCCCCTGCTGTTGGCGTCAGCATCTTCTCTTACGACGGCCAGGGCAAAGCGGCGCATGCCTTCGAGCAGCTGGCGGAGGAGGTGGTCGGTCGTGGCTAGGAAGAAGGTTCCCATAACGCTTCCCGGCGTGGACGACCTGTTCACCTCGCAAGACGAGCGCGACGGATCCGCGCCTGCGGGCGTCGCCGACATCCCGATCTCGCTTATCGACCCGTTTCCGGGTCATCCCTTCCAGGTGCGCGATGACGAGGAGATGGAACGCCTTGCGGAGAGCATTGCCGAGAACGGCGTGCTGGTCCCGCTCACGGTGCGCGCATCTGGTGCCGAGCGATACGAGCTTGTGAGCGGACACAGGCGCGCACATGCAGCAGAGCTTGCGGGCTTAGAGAGCGTGCCGTGCATCGTGCGCAGCCTCAGCGACGACGAGGCGACCATAGCGATGGTGGACTCGAATCTGCAGAGGGAGACCATCCTGCCGAGCGAGCGGGCGTTCGCGTACTCGATGCGGCTTGAGGCGATGAAGCGCCAAGGACAGCGCGCCGACCTCACTTGTGCGCGAATCGCGCACAAGTTGGACGGCAGGAGGTCACGCGATATTCTTGCCGAAGAACTAGGAGTAAGTAAGGACAAGATCCAGCGCTTCATACGCTTGACGTTCCTTATACCGGGACTCTTGAAACTCGTTGACGAGAACCGGATGAAGCTCTTTCCCGCCGTCGAGGTCAGCTACCTCTCGCAAGATGAGCAGGAGCACCTTCTTGATGCCATCGGGGCGCAGGCGGCTACACCGTCCCATGCCCAGGCCATCAAGCTGAAGCGATACTCGAAGGAGGGCTCGCTCACGCCTGCCCTCATCCGCTCCATCATGGAGGAGGAGAAGCCCAACCAGATCGAGCAGGTTCGCATCCCGAAGAGGAGCATCGCTCGCTTCTTCCGGCCCTCCGCCACCCCAGCCGAAGTGGAGGCACGCATCGTGAAGGCCCTGGAGCTGCTTGAGCAGGCCGAGCGCCGCCGCGACGGGAAGGGCGGTGCGTGATGGGAAACGTGCTGCATCGAGGCAAAGGCTCCTTCACGCATGTCGAGAACACCATCTTCTTCGACCACAGGCTCTCGGCAAAGGCCAAGGGTATCTACTGCCAGATACGCTCGCTTGAGGGCAACCCCGAGTGGGTGTTCACCATCAAGGGCTTCGCCTCGCTCGTGCGCGACGGCGCGGACGCGGTGACCGCCGGCATCAAGGAGCTTGAGGGCGCAGGCTACATCATCCGCGCACGCAAGCGAAGCGAGAACGGCCGCTTCCTGAAGGCCGAGGAGGCCACGTGGATAACGCTCGACGACCCCGCCATGCACAACGACGTGTGCGCCGAGCTGAAGGCGGACGGGTTCGCCGTCCTGTCGGAGTTCGAGCATGCGTCTGCGCCCTCCGACACTGCGCACGGCGGAGCCTCGGCGAGATTGGATGACCGCGATGGCGATACCTCCGAAACGTGCGAAACAGGCACGTCTTCCCAGTTCGGAACCAGAACGGGAAAATCCGTATCTGGAAAAGCCACATCTGGAAAACCGGCACCTATAAATTACTCATCCGATAAATCCCCTGATGTTGATAAACAACCCATCTCTTGCGACTCCCAACCAGCTGACAGGTCGCAGGAGAAGGGCAAGGGAGGGTTCGAGGAGTTCCACAAAGGCGAGTTCCCGGAGCCCTTCGAGCGACTGTGCTCCATATCGCTCAAGCCGCTCACGTCGCTCAAGTTCAAGCGGGACTGCCTGAAGGTCTGGAAGGCAAAGGTGGCATCGGGCTTCGAGCCGGAGCAGATCATCGACGCCTACGCCGCATACGCCAAGGACTACTGGATCCGAAACGGCGACGACAACCGCCTCGCGAAGAATCTGCCGCGCTGGCTTGAGGGCGAGAGCGGCCTCGCTGCCTGGGCGGACGAGCCCATAGCGCCCGACATCCTGGGTGCCGACGGCGAGCCGCTCACCATGGAGGAGCTTGCGAAGGCGGATCCCGGCTTCGCAAAGCTCTGGCGCAAGGTGCAGACGCGCCGCGACGTCATACGCTCGCAGCTCTACATGGGAGGCGACCGCCCGCCCGAGAGCGAGGTGCTGGCGAAGTGCGAAGAGGATGACCCCTATCAACGCTACTACGCTGCTTGCGAGGAGCGTTACGGGCGCTACGTCAAGACGCTCGAAGCCTTCGCCGCCAACGCATCAGAGCTCGAATGCATCCGCGAGGAGTTGTCCCGCCCCGCGTTCATGCAAGTCGGAAGGGGGTGCGCCTGATGGGGATTCGTGAAAGGGGTCTAGATAAAACTAGAGCCAGTCCCAGCAGGACCGGCCCTTGCAAAACCCGAGGGTTTTTCTACGTGCAATCATATTCTCAAATCTCTGTTACGGAGTCAATTGCTTTTGCCAGGAAAGACAAGAACGACACGAAAGCGTTTTGGTCGCCATAATCTTTGACTCGCTCAGACAAATGCTCGGATAATTGTGCAAGGCTTTCCCTTGTAGAAAACGAGCATTGATTACCGATAGTCGCTAGAACGTTAAGGGTCGTCACAAGTTGCTGCATTTCTGCGTTTCGCATCTTCGCCTTTCGTGCTTTGGTGCTCCCGACCTCGTTTTTTGCAAGCCACTCCATGACGCCATATCGGGCGGCATGAGCCGCGCGATTATCGTCTGTAAACCCGTTGACGATGCAACTCTGGTGTGCGCAGCAGTTGCGTACCGCTTTGACGCTCGTGAGCTCGTAATGTTTGTCTATGAGCGCTTTGTCGCACCATCGGTGGGAACAGAACAGCAGAAAGGCCAGCAAAGTGCCGAAAGGAACGACCTCAAGAAATACCCAGACGGGCATTGCCGAACGGTAATGCTCTATCAGCTCTCCCGTATAGGTATCTGCGTTTTCTGACGACGAAGCCCTTGCTTCAAGATTCTTCGAGATCGAATTGCGATACCGCTTGGTCTGGGCCATCATGAAATCTGCGACGATACGGTAGCCATCCTCGCTCGGATCTTCGGATATCCTCGTCACCAACTCTGCTTTGACGACACGTTCAATATCCGATGATGCCATGAAAAACGTGCGTCTTACCTCGCAGTCCAATTTGTCGAGATCTAGCAGGTCGGCGAAATCTAGCCGTACGTACTGTCCAGCCTTCTCGCCATCTTGATGCTTCTGAAACAGCTTGCGATATGAGGCTATATGCAAGAACGTGTCGCGCTCCGTCAAAGCTTTGACAGCGTCTTTTTCATTGCAGCGCTCGAACGTGACGCCTTTGGTTTTCAGCAGCGTCACCTGTTCATCCGGGGTCAGCATGGGCTTAAGGCCTGCCGCCTCATGGACGCCCTCGCCGATGCCCCATACAGTGTATGTCTTATCCGTTTCTTCCATGCAATCCATTTTACCGCCCGCAATATCGCTTCAATACTGTGCGTTCCCATTTGCATGACATCGACGCACCGAGCGGCCTAGACGGCGTCGTTTCCAGCACCTCCTTGTATGCCGCCATCCTTCGGCGGCCTTGAGGCTCCGCATGCTCGGGCGGGAACCGCGTGCGGTGCAAGGGCTGCGAAAACTTTTCGGGCGGTGGGGTGATCGTCCACGCCCTCCCGAAAACTCGAGCCCTCCGGGTTTCGCATTTCCCCCTTGCACCCCGCGCGAACCCCGCCCCAAGCACGAGCCGCAAGGCGCGCCCGGAAGGAGGGCCGCCACGAATCACAGGAGGTCTCATCATGGGAAACAGAGCGGTCATCACCACCAAGGAGCGCGACCTCGCGCTCTACCTGCACTGGAACGGCGGGCGCGACACGGTGGAGCCCCTGCTCAAGTACTGCGAGCTCCAGGGCTACCGCCCGCCGAGCTCCGACAGCTACGGATGGGCGCGCATGGCGCAGGTGATGGGCAACTTCCTCGGCGGCTCGACGTCGCTGGGCATCGACCGATTCGACCGCCTGGGAGACCAGGGCGACAACGGCGTGTACGTAATCGACGGCTGGAGCATCGCCGAGCGCATCCGGAGCAGCTACGACGAGGATTGGAACGTCGTCGGCTGGCGCGACATCGACCCGAACGAAGAGCAGCGCGAATACGACTTCGACGACATGCTCCGCAGCTTCGACGAGGCGATGCCCGAGGACCTGCGCCTGGGAGACTTCCTCGACTCGGTGGAGGTGCCCGTCTCCGATGTGAGGCTGGGCGACGAGATTTGGATGCGCACGTGCGGCGAGAAGTGGGAGACGTTCCCCGTGGTCGGGTTCGGCCAGCCCAAGTCCAACCGCATCGCCGTCTACGAGGATCGCCCCGACGGAGGGCGCGACATCACGTACCCCGATCTTCCCTACGTGGCGAACTACGACCACGACGGCGACTTCTCGTGGAACCCCAACAACTACGTTCGCGGCGACACCGTTCGCATAAGGCAGCGCCCGTAACCGTGGCCTCTGGGCCCGTCGGTCATGCGGTCGGCGGGCTTAGGAAGGCCTGCACGCACCTGACTGGCCGCCTAGAAGTTGCTCTTCCAGGCGTCGTATTCCTCTTGGGTGATCTCGCCTGTGATGAGCTGTTGTCGCTTGTCGCCCCAGGCCTTTATCGCGATGAAGGCCTTCGGGGCGCGAGCCGCCCTCGGGTCTATCCGAAGCCCGCTGCCGCTTTCGTCGGGGACGAGACCGAACTCGTCTTCGAGCTGGAGCAGCGCCCCCACCAGATCCCTCGCGCTCGTGATCTTGTGGTCTTCGAGCATCTTCGGGGACACGTCGAGGGCCCGCGCGATCTTCCTCAGCTGCTCCTCGCCGGGCGTGCGTATCCCGCTCTCGTAGTGGCGGATTGCGCCCTCGGTCATGCCGACCTTCTCGGCAAGCCTCACAATGCTCAGCCCCCGGGCCTTCCGGTATCTCCTTATGTTCTCGCCGACAGTCGCCATGCGCGCTCGTTCCTCCGCCGATTCGTCGTATCGACCATTATCGTACATTTTCGTACAGGGCAGTCGCGGCAAATAGGCGGCGTGCCCCCAGTTTCCGTGGAAGCTCCACGGCGGGCGCGAGCTTTCTTTGCTCGCTTGGCCACGCGCGGGATCCGGGGCAGTGCTGGACCAAGACGTCGTTCGCCACGATGGGACCTGCGTCCCGCATCGGACCATGGACGCTCGAGGTTTACCCACATGGCTTGCCGGGAAGCCGCATGCTGTTCGACCGTCGTCCTCACGACGCCCTCCCGCATGGCTCGCCCTTCCCCGCCTTATGCACGCACGCTCGCACGGAACCGCTCCAGCTTCGCAAGGGTCGCGATACTTTCCCCATTTCTTTTCACGGGAGGGCATCTCCTCGGCCTCGTGAAAACAAATGTGAAAACTAGCGCGGCGGGTATTCCGATTCGATTTGCCGCTTCGCTTCCTCCCTTGCAAAGCACGCGGACCCGTGCGCCCTCCGTGCCACAAGGCAGGGCAAAGGGCCAAGCCTAAAACAATCAGGAGGTCATCATGAAAGCACTCATCGAGAAGTCGAACCAGGCAGCGGCAACGTTCCTCGACCGCCGGGGCTACGAGATCATCGAGCAGCCCTGGAAGTCCGACGCCGACTCGCGCGTGAGCATCGTGGCGAAGGACGAAGACGCCCTCGTCTTCGCATCCGTCTCGGCCCGCAGGGACACCGACTCGTTCCCAGCCGAGCACTTGAACCGCCAGAAGCTCGAAGGATTCGCCATCAACTGGCTGAAGGACAACCGCGATTACGCCGATTGCCCCGTGCGCTTCGACCATATCGGGCTGGTCGTCCTTGGCTCCGACAGGGCCCTCATCAAGCACCACATCAACGCGATGGCCTACAACGACATCCCGGAGGAGGAGTAGCAGACCTCCCCTCCTCCTCTGAGGAGCTCCGCAAGCGCCGCCGGGCCGGCAAGGCCTGGCGGCCTTCGGGAGGCAATCCGCCAACCAACGGAAAGGATCACCACCATGGGACTCGACATGTACCTCACCAAGCGCCGCCGTGGAAGCAAAGACGACCACGAACTCGTGGCCTACTGGCGCAAGGCCAACCAGATACACGGATGGTTCGAGCGCAACACCTGCGACGGATACATCGAGAACTGCGAGCGCTACCCGGTCTGCATAGGCGACCTTGAGTGCCTCATGGCCGATTGCAGGCTCGTGATGGAGAAGCCGGGCTGCGCGCCGCAGGTGCTTCCGACAACCGAAGGCTTCTTCTTCGGAAAAGCCAGCTACGACGACTGCTACTTCGAGAACATCCAGGCGACCATCGAGCAGATCGCGAGGGTCATCGACAACACCCGGGAAGGAGACGAGCTCTTCTACCACGTCTGGTGGTAGGGGCTCTCCCTGCTGTTCCCGCCAAATGCCAAAATCGTACGAAATCGTACGATTTTGGTGTACAATGGGCATGTAATACAAACCACGCCGCAGCTCATCATGCCATCCGGAGACGCGACGCCAATGCGGAAAGCGAGGCGGTCACATGCACATGCGCAAGATTCAGAGGTCCTCCCCAAGCACGGCGGCTGAGCGCCTGCAGGCGAGATGCCCAAGCAACATGCCCAGACAACCAGAGACAGGCGCTTAGACGCCGAACCCAGCAAGTAGCCTATGGCGTATTACACCTGCGGTTCCATCGCCACAGCACTTGCCCCCGAAGGCGTTGGAGCCGTTATGTCGCCGAGCTGCCTGAGGCTCGGCTCCAGCGACTCCGGGGAATCGGGCGGGTCAAGCCGACGCTCCTCGATGCCGAGGCGGTCGGCTTTCAACCCGGCGGGGGATCCCCCGCGCCCCTTGAATACTCGGAACGACGAAGGAGAGGTTCCCATGACGGACACGAACAAGACCCACACGCTGAGCTTCCGCCTCGCAGAGGACGACTACCAAAAGCTTGCCGAGCGCTGCCGCAAGGCGGAGCTCAGCCAGTCGAAGTACCTTCGCTACCTGATCCGCATCCCCATCGTGACCAACCAGGAGCACGGCGAGGACGTGCAGTGCATCGTGCTCGACCAGAAGTCCCTGCGGAAGATGTCGCGCGAGCTGACGCGCTGGGGCTACCACTACAACCAGGCCGTGCACGCGATGAACTCGATCAACTACTACGTGGCGCACGGCAAGGCGAGCTCCAACATCCTTGACGGGAAGGCGGAGAGCATCGAGATGGCGCTCGTTGACGTGAACGACAACGCGCAGCGGATCGTCTACGAGCTCGCGCAGCTGCAATCCAAGCAGCTTGTCGAGGAATGACCCATGCCGATACTGAAGGTCATATCGGGGCACGGTGGCACGGGCGGTATCCGACGCTACCTTGAGAAGGGAGGGCGCGCCCTCGGGCGCGACTTCCTGAACCTGCCCCTTGAAGAATGGATGACCGAGGACAGGGGCGAGGCCACCCTCGGCGTCGAATGGGACGTCGAAATGGACGAAACGAGGCGCGCCTACGGCGGCGACAGGCCGTGGCGCGGGCTGCAGGCCAGGACGTTCAAGCACTTCGTGATATCCCCCGATCCGGAAGACGCGATAACGATGGAGGGGCTGCGCGAGCTCGCCCAAGCCTGGGCGGCCAAATACTTCGGGAGCCATGAGGTCGCGATCGTCTACCACGACGACAACGAGCACGGCATACTGCATGCACACATCGTGGTGAACAACATCGACCTCAAGACCGGCTACCGCATGCAAACCGAGCATCCCGAGGACCTGAACCGCGACCTCCAGGACATGGCGCGCGAACGCGGCCTTGCGGGGCTGTCCAATAAAATGCCGGAGCGCGCCGAGAAGGCCAAGGACGCCGCTCCCAGGAGCCGTCAGGCGGTCTACTTCGGGCGGGCCGAGCGCGAAATCATGCGGTCCGGCGGCTATTCGTGGGTCGGGGACATCGGGGCACGGGTGGCGCTCGCGAAGAACACCTCGCGCACCGAGGCGGACTTCATGGAGGCGCTCTCGCGATTGGGCATAGCGGTTGCAGACAACTCCGCGAGCGCGCGGCGAGACGACTGGGTGTTCAGCCTCGTGGACGAGCCTACGAAAAAGGTTTCGGGCGAAAGGCTCGGCCTCACGTTCGGCAAGCAGATGCTGAAGGACCGCTTTAATCGCCAGGCTGCATACCGCCCCGAAGCGTGCTCGGGTCGCGAGATCAGGCACCGCGCCATGGAGGCCGTCAAGCTCAACGACCTGGCCGATCTCTCGCGGCTTTCGGCCGTGCTTGAGACGTGCGCGAAGTTCAACGTGCGCTATGTGGAGGACTTCGAAAAGAGGATCGCGACGCTTGCCAGGCACGGGCACGAGGATTCGGAAGGGTTCAGAAGGCTTGCCGAGGCACGCGCCTACGTCGTCGAGAACGAACTCATGGGGTGGAGGAATCCTCGAAGGCGCTCCGAGCCCAACGCCACCAGAAGACGCGGAGCGCAAGGCGAGCAGCCGCGCCAGAGGGCGCAGGAAGCCGAGCGGATGCGCGGCAGAGAGAGGGGCGAACGATGATCGCGAAGATCACCTACGACGACAAGCGCCTGGACGTCTTCGACACGGCGACGTTCACGGCAACCATGCCGCTCGGGAAGCAGAACATGCTCACCAACTTCGAGGTGCGGTTCGACGACATGGTGGGAAGCGGACTTTGGGCTGCGGCGCACAGCTACCGCATAGACGAATCCTTCAAGGGCGAAGCCTCCGGCGACGAGGCTCCCGTGGCGCGCAGAACGAAGGGGTGGCGCTTCCTGCTCGCCTCGGCCAAGGAGCTTGATCATGTGGAGCTCGTAGTGGTTGACGGCGAGGCGATCCTCAAGCGCGTCTGCGGCGAGCTTGTCGATCTGCAGGCTTTCGACGAGAAGGCGTACGAGTGCATAGGCGCGTCGTCGAAGGGGCTGCACGAGAGGATCTTAGAGCTCAGGACGTATCTGGCGAGGACGTCGGGCGATGCCGACCCCGCGATTCCGGGAATTCCTCCGGGAGTGGTAGCGAAACTGATCGCCATGTCAGCTGCGCTCGACAGTGCAGAAGACGAGGAGGCAGAGGAATGGGGTGATCTCGATGAGGCTGGTTGGTAGCTTCGTGCGATGGCTCATAAAGGCAGTGTTCAGGTTCATGTAGAGGAGTGAGGAAGATGATGTTGGCAAATCTGAAAGACAGCAGGAAAGCAAAGGTCGTCGCAGCCGCCGTCGTAGCGGTTGTGGCCATTGTGGTGATAGCGCTATCGGCCGTATCGTGCTCCAACGAGAGAGCAGCGGGCGCGATCGGCGCTGACAAGGCGATTGCCAGAACCGTAGAAAGTGCAAATGACAACATCGAAGAAGCGAATCATGAAGAAGCAGCCCCTGAAGACGCGGGGGCCTCGAACGCAAGTGCGGAGGGAGTGCAATTCGGCGATGATGAAGCATCCGCCGCCGAGGCCCAGCACGCCGAGGAGTCGGCGGAATCAGAGAATCGCAAAACCGCGAAACCGACTGAGAAAGCAGACACCGCATCGCCTTCAAGCCCGCAGCCGACACCTGAGCCTGCAAGGAAATGGGTAGAGGAAACGGAACAGGTTTGGGTGGAGGACTGTGCTGCCTGGACGGAACAGATTCCCGTCTACGGCACAAAGGAAGTATCGATTTGTAATGTCTGCGGAGCCGATATCACTGGCAATGCGTCATCCCATGGCAAGGCTCACATGCTTGCAGGTGAGGGATCCGGCCATCACAGCGAGGTTCGTCAGGAGATCACCGGCTACGACACCGTGAGCCACCCCGCCGAAGGACACTACAAAACCAAGGTCGTTGGCGGCCATTGGGAATAAGATACCCTGTTGAAAATACATCTAAATGCTCGGGCCTTCTGCCGACTTGAGGTTCAGCGCTGCAAGTATGGAAGCCCCTCTTTCCAAGTATTTAGCATTCAGCTCTCGTACAAGGCATTGATGGTCATCGGCTTTGATTAGCAAATGAGATCCGGAATGCCTCTCGCACCAGGCTGCCAACTGGCATAGGCCTTCGTAAAGTTGACAAGCCTGATCAATTAATGGATCTGGGAGCATGCCTAGCTTTGCGCGCCGTCTATTTATCAGCATCGTATTCATCGTGAGTATCGGGGTATTGAATGCCACGATCTCATGATTATCGTAGACCCTAGAAACCCTCAGGCGAGTTATTTCTCGCTCGATTCCTAGGGACCTGGCGATACTTGATGAACGAGAATACTCAAATGATAGACAAAAGCAATTCTTAGCGTTCATGCACCGACCTCCACGGCGCCATTATCACAAGGCACCCTGTATCTCATTGCCCAATGAACTGGTCCTGCAGCTGTACATTGTTAATAACAAATAAGTCCCGAATAGACCAATGAAAGACAAGCTCAATCGCCGAAACATGCGGTGTTTCGGGCCATTTGTCACGCTTATGCGGCTATACTATTTTTGGGTAAGAATACGCTAGGAGTCAAAAATGTCTGATAATTATCTTGTTCCATTGGAAGAATCAGAGTTAATTGACCTCGATGAGTTAATGGAACAGCCAATTGAGGTTTTAAAAATATGCGCCGTTAGGAAAAATACCCCTCCTATGGTCTTGGCAAAACTGGCCTGCCATCGAAACAATACGCTCAGGGAAGAGGTTGCACGCAACACCGCTACTCCCTCCGACATTCTCGCGATGCTTTCTGGCGATCCCGATGATGACGTTGTACGTGCTGTTGCATCTAACCCATCAACCGAAGTCGATGTACTAAAGAGAATCATCGAAAACGGCGGGTCCGGACATGTTGCAGCCCTGAAAAACGAGAACGCTCCTCTTGAGTCAATTTTGTTTTACATGATGGGCAGGCTGGGATCCGAAGAAAGGGTGTCGCTCAACTTCAATCAGCGATTCAACAAACTCATTCGTTTGGCATCTCAAATCGATATGAAAAAAAACGCTGCTCGACCTGCCGATAACGGAATCGAGTTCGATGTTGCCGAATACGAATGCGACGATATGGGCGACGTCGAAGGATATTAGATGAGCGGCAAACCATGGGTAATGAGCAGCGCGGAGGTTCAAGGATCGAGCCACTATAAACACGGAATCCCTTGCCAAGATAAGACAACGCGGCTTTTGAAAAACAAGGTTCGAGTTATTGGGCTGGCTGACGGCGCTGGATCGGCGGCTTTATCTCATTTTGGTGCCGAGACTTCCCTTGCATGCATTGAGTCATATGCTGTTGACTATTTCGACGATGCTCTGAATAGCGATGAATTCGAACTTAAAGAAACGATATCCTCCCTGCTCATTGCGGAATTAAGCAAGCGTGCGGAAGCGCTAGACTGCTCTTTAAGCGATCTTTCCTCAACACTGCTAATGGTTGCAGTAAAACACAATCGCTATTTTGCAGTGCATATAGGTGACGGCGTCATTGGATGTCTTTACAGGGATACCCTACAGACTTTATCTGTTCCCGCCAATGGCGAATATGCCAACATGACATGGTTTACCACAGCAAAGGATTTTGATTCTGCTATTCGCGTATATAAAGGCGACGCATCACAAATCAGCGGTTTCGTCCTCATGTCGGACGGACCACAAACGTCATTGTACGATTCGCGCAGCAAGAAGCTTGCACCTGCGATAACCCATTTGTTCTACGAGAATGCGAAAGGCGCGACAGCCCCCATGTGCTTAAGACTTGAAGAAAGTCTACGCAATTCCATAGCAACACATACTACCGACGATTGCTCCATAGCGTTAATGTCCAGGACTAGGTTCAAGAATTTCAGTGAGTACCAAAAAGCTGAACGCAAATTGGCTAAGAGGGCCAGAAAAGATCGAATAGAAGGTGCCCATGAATGAGCTTTCCCAGAGAATCAACTCTATTATTGAACGCAGAAGACAGCTTCAACCAGATGTTGAGGCCGCCCGCAAATCAGTCGAACAGAAGCTGAAGCAAATAGACAGCGTTGTTCAGTCAACTGAGATTCTGCTTCGGTTTAGCGACAAGATCGACGAAGAACACTCCGTCAATCTTGCAACTGCCTTAGACGAGCTCAAAGAAAGCAAAGAGCACCTTGAGAATTTACAGGTAGATTTAGATAATCTAGAAAAGCGCTATCGACGCAATACGATCAATATCGGAGTTTCCGGTGAAGCAAGAGTCGGAAAATCAACCACCCTGCAAAGCTTTTCGGGCCTCACAGATATCCAGATTCCTACAGGAAAGGGTTTGCCCGTAACGGCGGTACGTTCTGAAATATTCAACGCAACCGACGAATTTGCAGAGATAGAATTCCGTGACGTCCAAAGCTTTATAGACGAATACATAGCCCCCCACGTCCTCAACATAAATGATGCTGGTGGCCTGCATCTCCAAATCGCTTCGCTAGCAGATCTCAGAAACGCAACCATACCTTCTACGCTCGGCAATAACATAAACTCCGTAGCGAGCGACTCTCTTCGCAAATTGCAAGCCGCACAGGCAAGTCTAGGCTCGTATGCCTCCCTTTTGACGGGGGAGAAAAAACGCGTTCCGCTGGACGAGGTGAGAAAATACGTCGCTTACCCAACGGATGACGAGAAGCAATCTGGCGGTAATGTCGAGCGTGCTTATTTGGCTGTTTGCGGCGTGAAGATTTATTGTCGTTTTCCCTCATTGGCAGATGAGCAAATTGGTCTTATAGACCTTCCGGGCTTGGGCGAAATCGGAGACTCGGTTGCCAAAATTCATACATCGGGGTTGGAAAATGAAGTTGACCAGGTTCTGCTGGTAATGAAGCCAACCGATACAAAAGGCTTTGCCGATGCCGGCATCGTTCAAAACGTCGATCAGCTGCGAAAGATCCAACGTGGAATATCAAAACGAGGCGATCTCATTGTTGCCGCAATCAACAACGACGAAACCAACGCGGAATCAGCAAAAAGTTTGAGACACGACTTCGACGAAGCCATCAACGCCTCTCAAAATGATGACATCATCGAGATTCGCGACTTTGTAGCTATCGACCCCCTTAGCGTTACGGATCTTTTTTCGTTCTTGCTCGATAAGCTCACAGAGTCGCTGCCGTCGATGGATCGCGACCCATATGCCTATGTTATGGAAACAAATTTTGGCAGCATTGATCAGGAAATTGGCATTCTCTTCAAGAGGATAGACTCTATAGCAACTGAAATTCTCAAAACAATACCACTCGAAGACTCTCTCCTCGACCAACTCGCTGACGAGGTCAGCCGCGACCTAATCTACGAATATGAAGATCTCGAAGAAGCAAAGTTCTCGAGCGCCGACAAATCTAATCCGCAAAGAGCAAGCCTAGAGCAGCAAGTTGCGTTCATACACGACAACAACGTCGATCGAATCAACGACGGATTGTTTCTAGCTGGTACCGAGGCATGGAAGAGACACGCGAGGGGACGGTCTGACTATGTCAGTTTCCTGAGAAGCGAAGCGAGACGCGTCAAGGCCGAAATTATTGACAGCTATCGAGAGGTGGATGTCTTCTACGATTCATCAATCAATGAGCTAAGGGGGCAAGTGGTAAGAATCTTCTACAAGAACACCGGAAGGTTATATGAGCTTATAGGTGTTGATCCCTCTGACTCCGTGACGGCAGAGAGCATAGAAAGACTTGTTAACACTCTTGACTCAAAGGTAAGAGACGAAGATTTCACCCATTGTTTCAGGTTCATATCCGAGGTTAGCTTCAAGTTCAGCCAGAACGTCTTCTACAACATCTACAGCTCTATGGAGGAAATGCATAACCCGAAGGTAGATACATCGATAGAGAGAAGAGGAATCTCTCTCGAAGAGCGCACGGAGGCCACTCATCGCGAGCTATGCAGAATGGCCTTGAAGGCAAATGCGGATATCAAGAGCAAAATCCTCGATCACACGGATGTGTTCAATCAGTTTCTCTTCACATGCATGACTTTCTTTAATGATTTTCTATATCGAAAAGACGACAAGCGTTTCGAGCGCGATGTTCGAATATTGTTGAAGGAATGCAGGGACTACATGATTCCTGAGGGCAGAATAAAAATAGATACGGATATGCAGATGAGCATCAGAGCGCTTAAGGCGGCTTTATCGGGCGCAAGCATTGACATACCCACAATAGAACCCCCAAAGCCGTACAAGTGGAAGCATGCCAACTTCGACCAAACCAAGCCGAAGACGACGCCTAAGCCAGATGTCGAATCGCGCCCTTCTGAGCATAAACCTTCCAGGAAAACTGCAAAACAAGCGGCAAGCCTCCAACCTAAGACGATGGCCGATAAAAACAGCGGCGGATATCGGAGCAGCTTTGGACAAGAGTGGTAGACATGTCTAAATACGAACCGGATAAATTTATCGAACTAGACAAATCGCTCAACACACGTTGGAAGATCTACATCGACACCTGCTCTCTATACCAAAGCGTGGGCAGCGATTCTGATTTTTGGGACAGATTTGTTCCGGTCCTCCAAAGCAATGACTGCAAATTCATAATCACAACAGGCACGTTCGGGGAGATCAAAAAGCACAAGCACAGCGACAAGAACAAGGAGCTTGCAGCAACCGCAGCCCTGTTAGAGAAAACCCTGTACCCGTTCAGAAAAGCAGACATAAACTTGATGGTAACCATTGGCGATACCGGCGAATTTCATGACAACGCTATTCAGGCCACAATCAGGGCGCGCTCGCTAACCTGCAACCAAGTCTATATTACAAACGATCTGGGCAATGCCTGGGACGTATACAACAACATATTCAACAGCAGGAGCGTAGACAGAAAAGTCAAGAAGCTGCTCATATACAAGATCGATCGGAAAGGTATCCTCAGATCCTACAGACAGCTTAAGTTCCTCAGCGGACTCAACGTCAAAGAGCTGGACGAGTATTTTTCACTTTGGCACTCCAGGAAATTCAAAGAGGCCGACGCTTACCTGGAAAGCAAGACAGATTACATCTCCGACTTCTCGGTTCGCGAGAAAAGACACGCAGCTAAACCTAAAAGCGTCTCGTTGGATATTCCTTCACGGGAGGCGAACCAAAAGCTAATTGCGAAGCATGAATCAGTCGTCTACCTAGAACCCGCAATCAAATCGGTCGTCAATCCCGACTACGAGGTGCCGAGGTCGGGATCAAGCCTGCATGCCGTTAAAGGCGATAAGGTTGTTAGCCTTAAGCTTGGCAAGAAATTGGCTCATGGCCGTGGAGGCGAAGGTGTTGTTTATACAATCGACTCCGGCCATCACGATACGGACGAGAAATACGTAGCGAAGATTTATAAGAAATCAAAACTGTGCAAAAGCATGGATTATGCATACGAAACCATGCTGAAAATCAACTACATCGTTGGCACTGGCTTTTCTCAATTGCCTCTAGCGAAGAGCGAGCCAGAATACGAAGGTTTACTAGGAGACTATGTAAAGTTTCCTTTATATGTGCTGGTTAATGACAACGATGAGTTTGTGGGCTATTTAATGGAGCGAGCTGAAGGGATTCAGCTCTCAAAGCTGATTGCAGATGGGGCTGTTGAGGAAGAGTTCAGC
>ENA-OUPA01000123-OUPA01000123.1-human-gut-metagenome-genome-assembly--contig:-NODE-123-length-60692-cov-7.70482_pt1 | contig 60692 bp, 51 predicted proteins | sample MGYA00237939_ERZ548770 | MGnify/ENA primary metagenome ERZ548770 (study PRJEB26490, sample SAMN05356877) | human gut metagenome | biome: terrestrial biome; feature: human-associated habitat; material...
GGGCATCTGAAAAGCCCGGGGCACAAGGACCTGCTTTTTTCCCCTGGAAATTTCTTGTTGCAAATGGTAAAGCTGCACTACTTGGCCCTCTGTATCTAGCTCTATCCCATAGGAAACCCTTATCGTAGCCCAGCCAGGCGGGGTAATCTTGCCTTGGGTCAGAAGCGTCTCATAATAGTTGGTTAACGCTTGCAGAATCATCGATACACCTCGCAATTTTCAGTGTCCAACACGCCATTTTCCAACCGAGCCCGAAAATAGGTGGGAGTGATGTTCAGCGGATTACTATAATCAAAATCGTACAGCATCAACCCCAAGTCCCTCGTTTCAGGAATGGTGGGAACCGGGCCACCTGGCCAGCGGCGAAAGTTAACGGGGAATTCCCGGCAGCCAAAATAGGGAGTTTGAAAGCATTGACCGCGTTCCATACGACGAGTGACAATGTCCTGGAATTTTCCGGGGTTATCTGTAGGGGCCGCTTTTTCGGTCATGGTAAAATGTGCTTCTATGACGTAATGAACATCCCGAAGCAGCAAAGAGGCCCTTTGGACGATTTCCTGGGAAGTAACCTGGTACAACGGTTTTTCACTTCCTTGCGCCGCTTTGCGCGCAGCGGTGGATAGGATTTTATTTTTTACTTCGTTGCGCCGGACGTTAAGAAAACGGATAGGATTCATTACATAGATCCGTTTTATGTGCCACTGCAGCCCAGGATGGTAATAGATTGACTCCACAATCCCTCTCGCCGCCGAAGGCGTGGGCACATCGTAACTGACCCTTTCCACCTTTAGTTCCGGCCTGGTAAAAAGCGCATACTTCCCCCACACTTCCAATTGAATCACACATAATCCCTCCTTTCAGCGTTTTACACAAACATGCCTTTTCCAGTCTCCACGTCCAGGGAAAGACCTGTAAGGTTATCATAAAGCGTTGTATCTGTCAAAATATAGTTGCCATCTCCCACCGGCTCTGCTGCACCGGCATCCAGCAAATTTTTCAGATGATCCGGGTAAACATTTACACTATATTGACCTAACCGATGATATAAACTGCGGGTGGCATACCCCAGCTTTAATTGGTTTACAAGCTCAGCCCCTTCCCCCACTGGCAAATAAATAGTCACCGTTTGATTCTCAATGAGATGAAATTTCTCTGCCACAGAGGAAAAAGGAAACAGGACACCCTGCATTCCGTGGTGAAACGCCTCCAAAACGTTCTGGCTGTCTAGAGCGGCGTTCCCCTTGAGCGTCAGGAAAAACTGAAAATAGCTTTCAATGGCAGCCGGCTCGGCTGGATCATCAAATCGCGAAAACACGCTACGGGTAGCATCTACATTTTGTTGGATCATAGCGGGAACTGTTTGGCTTTCCAGGGAAAAAATGGTGACCTTACTGTCCTCTGTTGCGCGCTTTCCTTCCCGGTTACAGCGCCCAGCGGTTTGTAAAATGGAATCCAGACCCGCTTCTTCCCGCCAAACAGCGGGGAAGTCCACATCGACTCCCGCCTCAATCAGAGATGTGGAAACCACCCGGCAAGGCATCCCATCCGTTAGCCTCTGCCGGATTTCTTCCAGCAGGCGCTTCCTGTCAGCGGGGCAAAGCAGAGTGGTCAAACAAAACCGCCCTTCTTCCTCCAGGCCTTGGTAGAGCTCCTGCGCAGTGGCGCGGCGGTTTACAACGCACAACCCCTGCGGAACAGAACCCAGTTGAGAAAGCAGCTCTTTTTCCGTTTTGATTCCAGCTGATATCAAAGTGGTTCTTCGGAAAAACTGGTAGAGATTTTCCGTATCCGGGCAGATCTCACGAGAAACTAAACCGGAAGCCAGTTCATCGAACAACGGCTGCAAAACAGGCTGTGTTGCTGTACACAGCACAGCGGTAGAATGGTAAAACTGTACCAACTGAGCAATGGCAGCCACACAGGGCCGCAGATAAGGAACAGGCAACGTCTGCGCTTCATCAAAAATAATTACGCTGTTCGCCAAGTTGTGAAGCTTGCGGCAACGGGAAGGACGATTGGCGTACAGAGATTCAAAGAACTGAACAGAAGTGGTTACAATAAGCGGTGCATCCCAGTTTTCCGTGGCAAGGGCTTTTCGGTAAAGCGTTGGATCAGCTTCTCCCTCCGGTACCGAGAAATCCGCCCCAGAGTGATGCTCTATCACATTTTCCTCCCCTACAACTTTGCGGAACACTTCTGCTGTCTGGTCTATAATGGAGGTATACGGGATAACATAGATGACCCTCTCTTTTCCGGCAGCAACGGCGTGGGACAAAGCAAATGCCAGGGAAGATACGGTTTTTCCGCCGCCTGTGGGAACCGTCAACGTAAACAGTCCTTCTGATTCCTTCTTGCCTCGTTCAAAGCATTGCCGTAAAATTTCACACCTCTTTTGGTTAAGCGCCGTCTCAGCCGCCCACCACGGGGAAATGTACTCCTTTAATCGTTCCAACATCTGCCCCATAGAAGCATAGTTCCCCTTGCGGGCCTTCCCCTGCATAAAGGCTTCTGTATCCAGAAAATCCGCATCTACCAGGCAAGAGTACAGCATCCGTGTATAAAAAGACACGGAGAAACCATCTTGCGCAATGGGAGGTCTTGTGACTGAAGAAGGAAGATTCACCTCCGATTTCCACAAATCGCAGTCTTCCACCGGTTTCTTTAGGCGTCCACAGAGCGTGGGAGAATCCATGGTATCTGTCTTAGATCCTCCGTCAGGCAAACCACTATGATGCCCCGCTATCGCAAACGCCACTTCTGGTTGTTTTTGGGCCATAGCCACCTTTGCCCCCGCAGTGGAGTGATCCACTTTTTTTCCACCTTTTAGTCGTTTTTGAAATCCATCGCTATATTTGCCAATATCGTGTAACAGTCCCGCTGTTCGTGCCTGTTCCTGTCCTCCAAAAGATTTCGCAAAACGCTCCGCTATCACAGCCGTACCCTCTAGGTGGGAAAGGATGGATTGGTTTCTCATTCCATCCTCTGAAACATGGGCAAGGCGCGGAGTATCCTCAAAAGTAATTCGCATGAAATTCTCTCCACATATGCAAGTCGATCCTATTTTGTTATATTATAATACAAATCGCAAATATAAGCAATTATTCTGTGACAAATGGCAGAAGCACGCTCGATCCACTCGTTTTTTCTGACAGCACCAAACCAGCACCGCCCGTTTTGTGACTTGGCTGGTAGGACGGCGCAACCTTGTCCCTCCCCCGCTCTCTGTGCGCTGTTTCCACATCCACTCCAAAACCGCGTGCCGAGGGGTGAGCGAGCGCCAGTGGCGCTCCGCCGCGAACCGGTCTCGGCTCCCGCCCCGGTCGGTGCTGGGCGCTCCCCACCGGGGAGCAGCACCCGAGCCGGCAGGCGAGACCAAGTCCTTCTGCCCCTGCCAAAAATAGCGCTACTGCTTTTGCAATGGCGCTGTTTTTTGTCATTGGGCGGAACGTCTTGGCAACAAGGTGCGCCCGCAGGCTCGCCTGCGGTGCGTGTCGTGGGGACCTGCAGCCCGGTGGGCTGCGTCCAGCGCCGATCTCAGCTGCCGCTTCGGTCGGTGCTGGGCGCTCCCCACTGGGGAGCAGCACCCGAGCCGGCAGGCGAGACAAGTCCGTCTCTCCATCTCCATCATGCTATGGAGGAGTTACCCTCCCTTTCTCTGCTCTATAGCGTCCTTTCTCACCCGTCCTCAACCGTTCCCATCCCCTCCAGCACCAAAAACACACCCGGTTTCGCCTTTTTCGGGCTTTTCCGGGTGCGTTTTTCTCTTTTTCGCTGTTTTTGGGGTGCAAAATTTTTGCCTGCTCTTTTGTGCATCCTGCCGCATAGCGGTTACAAGTTGAAGCCATCGGTGATGCCATGTAGACGAGAGGTGTCCTTTTTGACATAGTATAGCTCTGTGATTTGGCTGGTGCTGTGGCCTACCAGGTCTGCCACCTGTCTCGGTGTCAACGATTTAATCGAGCCGTCCCCCTGCTTAATCCCGTTCACCAGGTTGGATGTGAATGTGCGTCTAAGTCATGAGCATGAATTTTTGATTTATATTTCACTATTTAATTTTAGAAATAAATATATAAGATAACCTTTTCTAAACTCAATTATTAAAATGCATGAACAGCACACTGTGGGGCGGCATCTGGAAAGTTCCGCCTGCGGCCTGCTCCAATACATCCGTCACCGTAAATTCAGAGGGCGGCAGCACGGTGTCACTGGAGAAGAGCACCGCCTCGCTGCAAGGTCCAAAGGAGGAGAAGTCCACCGGCTTTTCGCTGCGGAACGCGGCGTTCACCACAGTAACGGCCATCCGTCCCTCTCTGTCCACGCTGACAACAGCCTCTTGAGACGCGGAGCACAGACGATTCCCCATGTGCCAGCGATTCATCCGGGAGAACACCTGGCCCTGAGCCGTCAGGCTCACATGATCTGGTTTCACGCACAACATCCCCTCATTGACCGCCTGGAAGTGGCACGCAAGGGCGATCCCGCTTTTCTCGGCTTCTTCCATCAACATGTGCAGGGCAAGGGCCGCATAAATGCCGTCGGTGACGCTGGAGGGGCGGTACCAGGCGTACCACACGTTCCACTCGTCCATGGAGATGCGCGTAGAAGGCTCCAGCCACTGCCGGGACTGGTGGAGCAGATCCCGCATCCGGGAAACGGAGGCCAGGCACCGGTTATACTCTTCCTCTACGGTGGCAAGGCTGGTGTAATGGGGGGCGTAGCCGTAATAGTGCTGGGAAATCATCTGAGAGATTCCCGCAAGGGGCTTGGCGGAAAGCTCCGCCCATTCCTTGTTGGGATAGGGGCCAGAGGAACACAGGCTGAGATTGGGAGAGGCCTCCAGCATTTTCTTGCCGTTTTCCAGGGCAATCTGGCAGTATCCACTGGGGGTGTTGTCGCCCTCCATGTGGCCGTAACCGAATTCGTTGCCCAAGGACCAAAGCTGCACATTGTAAGGTTCTTGGTGACCTCGTTGGGCCCGGAGCTTCCCATAGGGGGTGGAGGCGTCGCCATTGCAGTACTCCACCCAGGCGGCGTTCTCCTCGGGAGTATTCCAACAGGGGTTGATGGTGATGAACGGCTCGGCGCCGATCTCCCGGCACAGGGCAATAAAGTCGTCCGTATTGATCTCGCTGTAATCGTAACCCATGGTGTGGGGCTGGGTCTCCAGGCCCAAATAGGACTGGAAGGGGGCGCGCATATCCACAGGCAGAAGTCCGTCCATCCAGTTAAATTCTCCGGCAAAATTTCCGCCCGGCCAACGCAGCACTTTGATGCCCAATTCCTTCATGGCTTCCACCACATCGCGGCGCATCCCGTGGAAGTGGTCCTTGGGCAGCAGGGAGATGGCCCCCACACAGACCTGGCCCGCCTCTTCCCAACAGATGCGCAGATCGGCGTCGGGATCCGCGGCCTGGGGGGTAAGTTCAACTTCAAAACGGGTCCAATCGGCCCCCTCCCCTGTGAATGTGGTGCGGCAATAGACTTCCTTCCCCGCCCGGTCCGTTAAAGAAACGGCAAACTCTACCGGGTTCTGAGTCTTGACCACCATTCCGAACAGATACGGCTGCCCTTGGGAGATGGCGATGCCATGCTGGCCCATGCCGGCGGTTTCCCCCTGGAAGGGGTTGAAGATGCTGACGGAATTGCATTCCGTGGTCCGTTTCATGTGGTAGCCCTCCCCGTGGCGGGTGTAGGGCTCGTCCAAGGCAAACACAGCCCGTTTCCCCAAGGGGAACCATTCCATCGCGCAGCCCTCGCAGGCAGTGGGCTTCCCGGCGAACTTCCGATTGCGGACCATTTGGGCGGATAAGCCGGTATAGAGGCAGGAGCGGGTGTGCTCCAGGTTGCTGCCAAACAGGTAAGGCGATACCAACAGGTCCTCAGGATCTTTCCGCTGCAAAGTGAGAGGCGTAGCCTGGTCAGCTTCCCTCTCCCAGCCGTCGGCCTCGTCCAGGTTGCTGCTGCGGGCCACATTCATGGACTCGCCGCTGAGAAGCTCCACCACACTGACCCGCAGCTCCGCAGCCACGCGGCTGAGAAGCGCCACGTCAGGCAGGCTTTTGCCCCGTTCCCACTTGGAAACCGCTTTGTCGGTCACATCCAGCCGCTGGGCTAACTGGGCTTGGGTAAGCCCCAGATCCGCCCTGCGCCAGCTGATAAAACGCCCGATTTGTGATACGTTCATAGATTTTCCTCCCCTTCGATGTTTTCTTCAGCATAACACAGTCCACCCGCACCGGCAACCGACTGGTGGTAGAGTGCCCTAGCTTGGGAAACATTCCCTGCACTTTTTCATTGCAACGGCCCTTCCACTGCTTTGATAAAAGGAAAAGGCCGGGAGCATCCCCGACCTTTCTTTTACACAGAGAGGGCTCCTGCGCCTGTCCCGGACGCTCTCCTCCCTGGAGCCCCCTCAACCAATGGTAGATTGCAATTCTATAAATTGTTTGCTGGGCTTTTTACTCGAAAACAGGAACAGGCTTCACCACGCCGCCCTCCATGGCGGACTGATGGGCGCAGATGCCCACGCCGGTCCAGTAAGCGCCGTCAATGTCGCTGGGGACAGGGTCCCGGTCCTCAATAATGCTTCGGACGAATTCATGGACCAAGTGGGGATGGGAGCCCCCATGGCCTCCACCTTGAAGGAACGCCAGGTGGGGATTGCTTTCATCGTATACCGTTTGCCGGGTAAATCGCCCAATCTCCGCGGGCAGTCGGTCCGCATAGTCGGGGATCTCGATACGCTCTTCCGTCACCAGCCCGCCCCGGCCGTAGTCGTTCATCACATGCTCCGCGTTGGGGTCGAACGCCATAGAGAACAGCACCGGTTTCTCGGATTCCAACTGCTGCCACTCAAAGCTCTTCCGCTCGCCGTAGATGTTGAAGCATTCGGTATAGCCCCGGGCCACATGGTAGAGAAAACGGGCCATTTCGATGCCCACATCGCTGTCCTTCAGGGAGATAAGGGCGGACTCAAAGGCGAAGGGGCAGCCATAGGGCTCTTCCACCTCTTTGCGCACCTTGCCGGAACCCTTGCAGTACACGCTCTCTGGGCGCTTTCCCAGCAGCATCAGGCAGGGGGCCACCGCGTGGGTGGGGTGCATCAGGGGAGGGAAGCCCAGCCAGTAGTCTGGCCATCCCTCCATGTCCTGGTAATGGGCGCAGCGCATGAACTGGATCCTGCCCAGCTCCCCCTTTTCGTACAGGTCCTTCACATACAGGAATTCCCGCCCATAGACGGAGGTTTCCATGAACATATAGTGCTTTCCGCTCTTTTTCCGGGCCTCGATGACCTGGTACAGCTCGTCGATGGTCATGCCCATGGGAATGGTGCAAGCGCAGTGCTTGCCTGCGTTCAGCGCCTTTACAGACAGGGGAGCGTGAGTGGCCGGGGGTGTCACCAGATGGACCGCGTCAATGGTCTCGTCCGCCAGCATGGCGTCGAAGTCCGTCAGGCGCTCCTCCAACAGGAACTTGTCGCCGATCTTGTCCAGCTGCGCCCGGTCGGTATCCACCAGTACCAGGGAATCCACATCTGGGTGCTTCAAGTAGATGGGCACAAACTCCGCGCCGAAGGAGACCCCCACCAGCGCCACTCGGAGCTTACCGTTTTTCATTTCGTATCCCTCCTTGGATGCTTTGGCAGCATCATACCGCTCCCCTGGGGAAAAGTCTATGGAGGGAACGAAAGGTATATGGAATAAATGGACATTTTATTTATCCCCTGCTTGACTTTTCTCTTCAGCGCGGCCTATTATGAAATGGACATATTGGAAAAGGCAGGTGCGGCATCTATGAATACCGAACAATGGCTTCCCCGGTGGTTCCGGCTGGCGGGGGAGATCCATGTGGAAATCGTGGATAAATTCAGCGGCGGGAACGTACACCCGGACCGGGTGATGGCCCAGTGGGTTCTGGTGCTGATGATCAGTGGGACGCGAACCTTCCGCATCTATGGGGGGGATTATGCAGTTCACGGCGGCGAATTTTTCCTGCTGCCGCCCTATGTGCGGCATTACGGGCTGCAGCATGACGAGCACGAGGCCTATTTTGCCCATTTCCAGGCAGAGGGGGCAGAGACCCCGCCACCCACGGAGCTGGACAACGGCCATATCCTGCTGCCATTATGGGGACAGGTTCCTCTGGAGCTCCCCTGCTTTGACCTGATGGAGTACGCGGCCTGCCACAGGGCCCCGCCCTTTTTCAATGAAAATTTCCTCTCCTCCCAGATCCAGGCAATCCTGTACCTGCTCAGTTTGGCTATGCAAAAAAAGCGGCTGTGGCCCAAGCGGGAAAACAGGACGGCCCTCCAGATCCTGCAATATATTGACAACAACAAAGGCCGGCAGCTACAAAACCAGGACTACGCCGCCGCTTTTGGCATGACTTACCGCCGCCTGAACGCCATCTTCCAGGCCGTGTACGGCGTGACGATCAAGCAGATGCAGGGGATCCTGCGGGTGGAGCAGGCCAAACGTATGCTCAGTTCAGGCTACACCATTTTAGAAACCAGCGCGGCTTGTGGGTTTGAGGATTATTTTTACTTCTTGAAAGTGTTTAAAAGCAAAACCGGCATGACGCCCTCCCAGTATCAGGAGGCCTATTCCGATACCCATTGACCGGGCAGGAACCCCGTCCACGAAATGGCGGAGCCCCTTCCTATTCGGTAATAGGGAAACCCGGCTGCGGCGCCTGCCGTTTAACGGCGGATAGGAAACAGCTAAAGCACGCTGTCCCCCCTGTGGGGCAGTGTGCTTCTTCGCGTTGTGGAGTGCTTTTCAATTCCGAGGCAGCCCTGCCCTTACTGTTAGGCATGCTGTTAGGCATGAAAAAAGGCTGGGATTGCTCCCAACCTTTGCATAGATATTCCCATGTTCCCTGATTCTGGCCGCAGGCCGGCACACTGCGAGGCCGCAATCACCGGCGCTGTTATTCTTCCACACGCACAACCAATTTCGAGGCGTGAGCGCCGCCGTGGTGCAGAGTGTTTTCCGCTACCACAGTACAATAGTGACCAGGAAACCAAACCGGAGGCGGATATCCATGGACATGACCCGCGAGTACTTTCTCTCTACCTTTCAGCTTTCCCAGGATCCCACAGAGCCCATCTACTCCCAGCTAGCGGAATACCTGCGCTATCAGATCAAGGCAGGCGTATTAAAGCCCGGCGATAAGATGATCGGCGAAAACGAGATTGTGGAGTTGCTGAAAGTCAGCCGCACCACGGTGCGCAGCGCCTTTAACCAGCTGGTAAAAGAGGGGTATATCGTCCGCTACCGGGGCAAGGGCTCTTTTATTTCCGAACCCAAACTGAAGCGGGACATCAACTACCTGTACAATTTCACGGAGAACATCCGGGAAGCTGGCTCGGTTCCCTCCTCCCAGGTGCTCCAGTGCCAGGTGATCCCCGCCACCGCCGAACTGCAGGAAGCCATGAAACTGGCCGCCGTAGGCCAGAAAGTGTTTGTCCTGGAACGGCTGCGCATGGCCGACGGAGAACCTCTCATCCTAGAGACCACTTACATTCCCTATTATCTCTGCGAGGGCATTGAGTCCACCGACTTTTCCGAGGCGTCTCTATACGCCACCCTGGAAAACCGCTATGGGCTCGTCATCAGCCACGCGGAGGAGACCCTGGCAGCCATGGTGATCCCGAAACCTGCCGCCTCCCTTCTCAAATGTAAAAACGGCTTGGCAGGCTATAAAATCCAGCGGACTTCCTACCTGTCTTCCGGCTACATCTGCGAGTACACCCAATCCATCACCCGCGGGGACCGCTGTGTGTTCCGCCTGGAGCTTTCCAACAGCAAAAGCCCCCAAGGAGGGACGTTGGATTTTCAAAGGAAGCTGAACGTGTAAAAAACTCGAGAAACTGCTGTCAGAGCCGCTCGCAGCACCAGAATAGCACCGCTCTCCCTGGGACTTGCGGCAGGAACTGGACAACACCGGCCCTCCCCCGGTCCCTGTATAGTGTTCCCACATCCACTGCAAAACCGTGTGCCGAAGGGTGAGCGAGCGCCAGTGGCGCTCTGCCGCGAACCGGTCTCGACTCCCGCCTTGGTCGGTGCTGGGCGCTCCCCACCGGGGAGCAGCACCCGAGCCGGCAGGTAAGACAAGTCCTTCTGCCTCTGCCACAAAACCGGCGAAAACACTGGGTTTTCGCCGGTTTTCTTTTTTCTTGTGTTGCATGGTTATGTGGTTCACGTTGGTTCGGACACTGGGTTTTCTCATCTGGTTGTACCCGTCCCCAACCGTTCTCGTCCCCTCCAGCACCCAAAAAGCACCCGGTTTCGCCTTTTTTGGCCAAACCGGGTGCTTTTTGCTCTTTTGGCCCGCAAAATTTTTCGCATCTTTTTTGTTCACTCTGTCGATATGGCTCACAAGTTGAAATCATTGGTGATCCCACACAGCCTGGTGGTGTCCTTTTTGACGTAGTACAGCTCGGTTAGTTAGCAATTTTCCTCTGGGCCTTCGTTTTCGTTTTGCTGGAGAACACCTTGTGGCGTTTCACTCCTTGCTCGTCAAAGTACCAGATAACGCTTTGCCATCTCCCATCCGTTCGACGGAAACCATTGCCGTTGGTGGTGAGTCGTTTTTTGGGCATGGTCCTTCCAAGTTGTTTTATCAGCCACCAACACTGCTGCACTGCGTTTGCCTATGTCCAGACCTATGTGCTTTGCTATGCGGAGAAAAAACGCCCCGTCTTTTGGTGGAAGTAAATCCACCAATAACCGAGCGTTTTTTGTTTTCTGAAGGGGGCTGGTGGGCTGTTCCGTCAATTTCCGGATTCAGCTGGTTTTGATGGATTCACACATGAAACCGATCATAGCTCTTATAGCAATCCACGCACAACTTCTTGCCCCCAGCAAGACGGATCCAGTTGGCGCCAGTCACTTCCCCGCAGGCTTCGCAAACATACGAGTCAAACAACCGGGCGTGTTCCGGCAGCGGGATTTTCGCATCCCTCACATCGAACATTTCCTGGGGATCCAGGGCCTGGTAATAGGCAAAAGACTCCTCCCGGGTCATTTCTTTTCCGCGGGGCCGCAGCACCAAACGCACGGACTGATCCGTCTTTCGGTTGTAGAAAGAGAAGGCTTGCTTTCCTGTCATGTGAAAAAGCAGGTTTCCTTTCCCTACGCTGCAGCCCAAAATCGCTTGGATAGCATCGCAGCCGCAGGCATCATTTTCCGCGATACACACGAGCTGCTCATCTGCGGAAAAAGTGATGCCCAGCAATTCAATGGCGTACAGCGCCGCCTTATACCCGATGGTCAATCCACCGCACACATGTCCGTGAAACTCCGCCGCTTTCTTCCAAAGTTCTTTTGTTTCGTCCATCTTGCTCCTCCTTATCACTGGCCTAACGTCACAGTTTGATAACCGCCGAAATAAGCTGCAGCAATCCTATCGTAGGCGTCAATTCCCAACATTTCCCGGGTGATTTCGTCGAACTTTTCCGCAGGATCAATGTCAGAAAACTCCTCCGGATACAGCACGGTGCCGATATAATAGGCATCTGCCAAGGCGATTTCAATATTGGTATCGTAATAGTTAAAAGGCATTTGCAAGTACACATTCCCATTCTGCACCGCGGAAAGGGAGTTGTAAAAACCCGGATTGGAGGCGTAATCCTCTTGAAGGATGGAAAGCCCGCCAGCGTCGATAACCAGCACGTCCGGATCCATTTCCAGCAGCTTTTCCTTGTCCAAGCTCACATACTCGTGAATGCCGGCTTCAGCCACCACGTTACGGGCGTTCAAGGCGTCAAACAAGGGATAATCCCCTGTCGTGCTCTCAATGCCGTGGGAACCTTGGTGGGACTGGCACCCGAGATAAACCGTGGGAGGGTCCTCTGCATCCGCGCTGCGCGCCTCTAAATCGGCCTTAGCGCTGGCGAAGTACTGGATGAGCTCCTCCGCCCTGGCTTCGTTTCCGGTGATTTGGCCAATCAGCTCCAGCGACTGATCGACCTCTTCGGAAAACAGGCTGGCCTCCCCATAGCTCAAGGCCACCACCGGCGTCATAATTCTCTCCTGGAGCTCGTCGATCTCCGAGGATTCCAATGCGTATGTGGTAAAAATCACATCCGCGCCGGCGGCAAAAAGCATCTCGGCGTCCGGAGCGTTGCCAGGGCCTCCTGGGCCAATCGTCTCCATGGAATCCACATCCTCCAGAGCCATGCGATAGGGGCGGCCCTCCTCTCCCCAAGACTTTTCCACCTCCTCTACGCCGGCCAGCTGGGACTTGTCAGCCACATAACAGTAAAGCCGCAAACATCCGGGACCGATACAGATAAAGCTCTCCGCGCCGGCGGGTACGGCAACCGTGCGGCCCATCATGTCCGTTACAGAAACGCCCTCGCTTTCCTCTTCTGAAAGCGCGTTTTCCTCTGAAATGCCGCTTGCCTGGCTTGACAGGGAAGCGCTCTCTTCGCCGTTCTCCTTGGCGGGCCCGCAGGAGCACAGTCCCATGAGCAGCGCGCCCGCCAGCAGCAGCGCCATCCATTGTTTTGCTGTCTTCATTTTTCTTTCCTCCAATTCTCAATTACTGCGGAATGACCACAGGGCGGCCGTCATACTCCACCACTTGGGCATGAACTCCGTAAACCTCCCGGATGGTCTCCGCATTTACCACGGCCTTGCCCCCAAAGGCGAAAACGGCCCCGTCCTTCATCACCAAAAATTTGTCTGCAAAGCGCAGGGCCAAGTTCAGGTCGTGGATGATCACCACCGCCGCCAGGTTCTGCCGCCGCACCACCTGCCGGGTGATGTCCAGTACATCCAGCTGATTTTTAATATCCAGATTGCTGGTAGGCTCATCGAACAACAGCACTGGGGCCTGCTGGGCCAGCGCCCTGGCAATGGAAACCTTCTGCCGTTCCCCGCCGCTTAACGCATTGACGTTCCGATTAGCGTATTCCTCCAGGGACATCAGGCCCAGCACCTCTTGGACGATCTCCAAATCCCGCTTGGTCACGTCCCACTGGATAAAGGGCTTTCTCCCCAAGAGGACGGCGTCAAACACCGAGCTGTCCGCGAACTCACACCCCTGGGGCACATAGCCGATCTGCTGGGCCAACGCCCGTCCGCCCAATTTCCCCACAGGCACGCCGTCCACCAGCACCTCCCCTGAGCTGGGGCGGATAATGCGGTTGATGCACTTTAGCATGGTGGTTTTCCCCACGCCGTTCACACCCAGCACGGCCAGGCACTCTCCTGCCTGGGCGGTAAAGGACACACCTTTCACCACCTCCCTGGTCTGGGTGTAGCCGTAACGCAAATCTTTCACTTCCAGTCTCATTTCACACGCTTTCCTTTCAAAAGCATATAGAAAAATAGGGGCGCCCCCAGCAGGGATGTGACGGCTCCCACTGGCAGGACCACCGGGGAGATCACCGTGCGTGCCACCGTGTCCGCCGCGAGCAGCACCACAGCGCCCATCAGCGCGGAGGCGGGGATCAAAAACCTGTGATCCGACCCGATAAGCCGTTTCATAATCTGGGGGGCAATCAAGCCTATAAAGCCGATCATCCCCATAAACGCCACGGAGACAGCGGTCAGCAGAGAGGACACCAGCAGCCCCCAAAACCGCACCCTGGATGTTTTGACGCCCAGGCTTTTGGCCAGCTCTTCCCCGTTGGCCATGGCGTTGTAGTTCCAGCGCATAAAGAGGAAGTAGACGATCGCACCGCCCACCACAGCGGCCATCAACCCGTTTTCCCGCCAAGAGACCCTGCCCAGATCGCCGAAGGTCCAAAATACCGCAGCGGCGATGCGCACATCATCTCCAAAATACTGGATAATAGTGGTTCCAGCGGAGAAGAGCGAACTCAGGGCCGTGCCCGCCAGCACGATGGATTCCGGGGAAAAGCTGCGCAGCTTTGACAGGGCCAAAATCAGCAGGACCGCCCCCAGAGAACACACAAAGGCGCTGCCTGTCACCAGATAAGGGTTGCTGATCGAGACCGCGTCGGAGGCGGTGTTCATCAGTGCCCCGGCTCCCAGCACAATGATGGAAAAGTTCGCGCCAAAGGTGGCCGCCGCCGACACGCCCAAGGTGGAGGGGGACGCCAGAGGGTTTTTCAGGCAGGTCTGCATGACGCACCCCGCGATGGCCAACCCGGCCCCCGCGATCACCGCTCCCACCACGCGGGGCATGCGCAGCTGCCAGATCACTACAAAGGAGCGTTCCTCTCCCATGCCAAGCAAGGTGCGGCACACCTCCCACAATGAGAGGTCGGAGGAACCTGCGTTTACAGAGATCAGCATAAACAACACTACAATCACGGCCAGTCCCAGCAGGATGCCCCACTTGCGGCGGATGGATCGGTGGTATCCCGCAATGCCACCGCCGCTTTCCACACTGTCCTCTTTTAAGGGATTCGATTTGCTTGCTATCTTCACAGCGGCCTCCTCACTTCCCATCAAACAGTTGACACGCTTTCCGCGCGGCATGCGCCCCGAACGGACGGTAAAGTATTTCCTTTTCTTCGATTTTATCCCGGACTACCGCCGGCCCGATATGGATAAAAGGTCTTCCAAATTCAGCGCCGCTGGAATGGCGGCGCATTCCTCGGAACGGCATGTGGTTCACCGGCGTGGGGACCGCCAGTTCCGCTCCCCCGCCGTTTGGAGAATTTTCTGTGGCAAACGCACTGTCCAGCTTACCACCTACCTGTACGTTCCAGTTGGTGCCCAGCCGCTTTTTCACCCGCCAGCTCATATTCCCAACGCAGGTGGGAACTCCGAAAATTACCGCCGCGCTGCGGCCCACATCCCCTTCGCCTTCTTGAGAATTGACCCAAAGTTCCTGTATGCATTGAAGATTCATCTTACCCTCCCATTCCCTCCCATTCCTCAGAAGACTGCCCTTCATGCAGCGATGGCATAAAAAAAGCGTGCTGTTCTCCTTGCTGGGGAACTGCACGCCTTCCTGACATGAAATAAGAGACATACATAATGAAATTGTCTTCTGTACTTTGCTTACAAAACGCAAGTATTCGTACTTGCCGGTTCGGCTTCTAACCGAAAAATATTGGCACAATTATACTATGTATTCTTTCAAAATGTCAATGCGAGCCATTTATTTCGTGGTTATCAATCAATTATCCCTTTCCTAAAGCGGGCTTCACATAGATAGTTTCCTGCATGCGACCCGCAATTCCATCCAGCCGGCTCTTTCAAACTCTTTTCCCGCTTCCTCACAGCATCAAACCAGCGCCGGCCTCTCGCGGACCTGCGGGACAAACCGGGAAACACCGCCCCTCCCCGTTACTTGATGGGCGCGCCCCCCTCCGTGCCGTGGGGAAAACGGGCGCCAGTGGCGCTCTGCCGCGAACCGGACGAGGCGGCCGCTTCGTCCAGCCATGGCAGCAGGGCCTTCAGCACCTGGGCGTAGCCGTCGCCGTACATGTGCATTCCTTCGATGGTGTATTCGGGACGCATGTTGCCGCTTTCATCGGTGATGGCGCTGTTGCAGTTGAGGAAACCGGCCCCAACCTTCTTCGCCAGTGCCTGCACAGCTTGATTTGCCTGGGCAATGGTTCGATTGTTCCGGGACTTTAAAATCTCCCGGCCGTGGGGTTCTTCCGCCAGTTTCGGCTCGCAGAGGGGATAGTAGGCCAACAAGGTCAGCTTAACCCCCGGCACATGGGCCTGAATGTCCCGCAGGATGGCTTCGTACCGCTCCATCAACCCCTCCACAGTGTACTCCTGGGTATTCATATCGTTGGTGCCAATGTTGATGAGCACTTGGCTGGGCTGCAGCTGGTAAACACACACGTCCAGCGACTTGGCAAGCTGCTGCGTGGTGTATCCCCCCATACCCCGGTTGTACACAGTGTAGGTTCGGCCCATGTCCAACAGCAGTTCATTGATGGGGAACTGCTCCATCAGGCTGGAGCCCACAAACAGCACCTTTCCCAGCTGGGCAAATTGGTTCAACCGGCGATAGCGCTCCAGCTTTTCAGCAACCAGCTTTTGGTCCAGCTCCTCCATGCGGGCGGTGATTTCTCTCTCAACCCGCTGTTCAATGGCCATTTTTTCGCTCATTTCAATTGCTCCTCTCCTATTTTCGGCCCAGGTCAGGAAACCAGCAGGACCAGGGGCATGGTGATAATGGACAAGATGGTGGAAAGGCACACCATCCCTGCGGCAGCCTGGGAATCCCCGCCCTGGCGCTGGACATACACCGCCAAGTTGGAGCCCACCGGTGCAGCGGCGGCAATGATCAGCGCGGCCCGCATCTCCCCAGGAACGCCGGGAAACGCCTTGAGCAGCAGCAGTGTCAGCAGGGGGATGAGAAGCAGCCGAACCCCGCCGACCAGCCAGGCCTCCTTGGAGAGAAACATCCTCTTGGGGGAAATGTTCCCCAGCAGCACACCTAAGATCACCATGGCCACCGGCGCGTTGCAGGCCGCCACGGAGCTCACCGCATTGGTGAAGATCCCCGGCAGGGTAATGGGTAAAAAGTACAGCAGCAGCCCCACCGCGAAAGCGATCACCAGGGGATTTTTCAAAACGCCCAACGGCTTGGCGGCCTGAGCATCCCCTAAAATGGCCTGGCCGTAAGTCCACTGGAGGATGTTCAGCAGCGCCACAAACCCGGCGATGTAAAACACGGCCCCCTCCCCTACCACGGCAGTGATCAAGGGAATACCCATAAACCCCGCGTTGGAGAAGGCGCTGCCAAAATTCGAGGCGGGCTTTTTCCAAAACAACAGGGCGGACACCGCCACGGACACACCCAGGGCCAGCGCGGAAAGCAGCAAAGACCACAACAGGTTTTGGGTAGCCTGGGGGGTGGCCTCCCGGAGGAAAGATTGAACGATGACGCATGGCAGGATAGCGTACAGCAGCAAGTTGCTTAAAGCGGAACTGTTCTCCTGGGTGACCAGCCGGAACCGACGTAGGCACCAGCCCACACCCACATACAAAAACATGGTGATCAACTGCCGCAGCAAAATAAGGGCTTCTTCCATCTTGTTTTCACCTTCCTGGGAAAATAGTCGTTTCCGGAATTTGGAGCAGAACGGATCCGGCCAGGAGATCCTCTCTAAGCCGTTTCATTGTTTCAAAAGCTTGAAAGCCGGCGGAAGATTCCGCTAGGATTCGCAGCCTTGCTCCTTCTGCGCATTGAATGGGCACCCGCAGCTGCCGGGCAGCATACGGTTCAATTCATTTTACCAGGTTCAGGCCCTGCCCGCAACACAAACATTCCTTTTTCAAGTGCTCCGGCGGCCTGCGCACCGCGCTTTTTCAGCGCCCGCCCCAGACCAACCGGAATGGCACGGAGACCGTGCTGAACGCTGCCCCCGCTCTCATTCTTTGCCCTTTCCTGCAAGCCAGCAGATCACCCACCAAAGCAGCCCCAGCCCTGCCAGAGCTGCCTTATTCCACAGCCATGCAGAAGCCCCCACCCTGGGGCATGGTGCCGGGATCAAAATTTTCAAAATCGAAATCCCCAAAGTCCATACCGCCGCCGGGGAAACCGCCTCCCATGCCGCCGCTGCCCTGGGAGTCAGAGCCAGTCTGGGTGGAGGTAAGACGTGTGACAACAATCAAGTCGCCTTCGGCAAGCTCATCGCTTTCCACCAAGATATAGCTCCCGTCCGACATCCCTGTTTCCACGGTGACGGTGGAAAGCTCCGATACCTCGATTTCGCTCTCCCCGTACTCATCGCCTTCCGCCGCGCTGGAGGGAGCCAGGGTGATGTATTCCTCGTCCCCGGAGGTCTGTACCGCCTCCACAGGCACCAGCAACCCTTCGCCGCTTTCCTCCACCACAATTTCCGCGGTGGCGCTCATGCCGGGATAAATTCCCTCGGCATAATCCACCTTGGCGGTGATTTGATAAGCGGTGGCGCTGCCGTTGGAACTGCCATTATAGGAAACGTTAGTCACCTCTCCCGTGTATTCCCCGTCCACCGCGTCCACAGTGAAGGCCACCTCCTGTCCCACTGCTACGGTGGAAATGTCCTGTTCGTCCACAGCGATGCCCATGGTGAAGCCGTCTGTTCCCATGACCATAGCAACCTCGCCGCCGGACTCCAGCTCATCCCCGCTGGAAACAGGCAGCTCCAGCAGTACGCAGCCATAGGGGGCGGTGTAATCTATGGAGCTGCCCTGGGCATCCTCCACCGTAACAATCACCGCCCCTTCTTCCACGGCATCCCCGGCGGCGTAGTTCACCGCCGTCACTGTGATCGGCTGCTCCACTGCCATCGTTTGCTGGGAGACAGGGGTCAGGTTGCCGCTGCCGCTGATGGTGGTGTCCACGTTTCCATAGGTGATGGCCTCCACCTCATAGGTGGTGATACTGGCTGCGGACACACCCATCCCCAAGAGCCGCGGCACAAACGCGATTCCCAGCGCGATCACAGCGATGCCTGCCACAGAACCCACAGCAGCCTTAATCAGAGTTTTTCTGCGTTTTTCTGCAAGTTTTGGGTTGCTGCTGGAAGCGTTTGCCGGTTTTGTCTTCATTGGTTTCGATTCCTTTATTTCAATTTTGCAGAAACACGGTCGCGCCTTTACACACACAGGGGCTACAATAGAGCTGTATGACCATTCAATTCCCCCACATGCCAGAGCAGATCACCCGCTCGGAGGCGGAGATCATCGACTATATCTCCAACAACCCCCGGGAGTTCCTTCCGGACTCCATCGGCGCGGTAGGCCAGAAGCTGGGGGTTTCGGGCACCACGCTGTCCCGGTTTGCCCGCCGGGTGGGCTGCGGGGACTACAAGGGCTTAAAGCGGCTGGTGTCCCAGCAAGAACAACCTGCCGGGCCTGCCGCCAAGCTGTTGGAAATCCAGCAGGGCTTTACGGTGGAAAGCTGGATGCTGCGCCAGCAGCTCTATCTGGAAAAGACCCTGGAGGGGCTGGACCCTCAGGTCTTTGAGCAGGCGGCCCAGGCGCTGCTGGACTGCCACCGGGTCTTTATCCACGCCAAAAGCGCCTCCGACTCCCTGGGGCAGCTGCTTTTGTTCCGGCTGCGGCGGCTGGGCATTGAGGCGGTTCTGCTGCCCTCCGGCGGCTCGGAAGTGCTGGAGGGGCTTTCCCAGACGCGTTCTGATGACCTGGTGGTGCTGTTCAGCTTTTCCAAAGTTTCCCGGGAGGGCCGGATGATTTTGGCGTATCAAAGGCAGGCGGGGTACCGAACGCTGGCCTTTACCAGCCGGAGCTATCTTCCGGAAGACGAGCGGGCGGACATGAACCTGTTTGTCTACCGGGGGGAGGCCAAGGAGTACCACTCTATGACGGCGCCCGCCGCCCTGGTGGACGCGCTGGTGGTGGCCGTTTCGGAAAAGCTGGGGGATGAGGCAGTTCAGCGGCTGTCCAACCTCCACCGGCTGAAGAAGGCCTATGATCCCACCCGTTAGAAGAAAGGCAGAACTCTTCCCTTCAAATACAGAACGCACCTGGATTCGGCCTTTCCGGCCCAATCCGGGTGCGCTTTCCCTTTTCGTTTTTTACATGCCGTTGGGCCGGGAACAGGGATTCTTGGCCCGCTCCACCGCCGCCAGAGCACAACCTACGGCTTCCTTCACAGCGCCCCCTGCCCTGAGAACCACCGTTTGGCCACCTCCTCATAGTGGAGGTACAGCACCCCGAACCGGTGGCGGTAATAGGGCTTCCAGGGTTTTTCCTTGCCGCAGAAATGGAGAATGGCTGTGTGCCGCATCACCCAGGGCAAATCCGCCTCTCCCATGCTGCGCATCAGGTAGCTGCTGTAATTTCTGGCATCATAATTCCAGATTGCGTCATCCAAGGGCAGCACCCGGTCCCCGTACAGGGCGTTGAGCACATCCTGGCCAGGGAGCACCAGCTCTCTGCTGTGCCCCTCCACAAAGGAAAAGAGCTCTTGGGGCCGGATTTCCTCCCGGCAGCGCTCCAAATCCATCAGCAGCACTCCCGAGTTGTAATAATCCCCCTCTGTGCCCAGGCGCACACGGTTCAAGCTGTTTGCCAGCTCTGTTTTCCCCGTATGGGCAGCTGCGGCGAAGAGGTTTCCCTGCAAGTCCATCTGCCACAGGGGCTTCAAGGGATTGATGACCAGGATATCCGGATCCAGGTACAGCACCCGATTCACCTCCCGCGGGAGCAGGTGGCCCGCCAACAGCCGGTAATACATCTCCTGGGGATACTGCTTTGTCACCGGCGCCTTGGAAAACAGGCTCTCCCCCACGGGGATGGGGCAAAGCTCCCAGCCGTGCATTTTCAAACTCTCTCCCAGCCCATCCAGCTTCTGCCGGGGGATGGACCGGTGCAGCAGGTATACGGAACCTGTCTCCCCCGGGCAATTCTGACAGAGGGATGCCAGCAGCACCTGCAGCTGTGGCAGGTAGTTTTCGTCAAGGCTGACCAGCAGATCCATACTCTCCCTCTTTCTTTCCGCCCCTTAGGCACCGGGGAGCACGGGGCTGTAACACCCCCACTGATGCGCCGGAGCCCACCAGGACGCCTTTGCACCGGTTTGCGCCAAACCTTCGATCCTCTTCCTTCATAACGGGCCTTCCTTTCTAAATGGTATCGCGCCATCTCACAGGGGGAAAAACGCCATGGCAACACTCTCCACTCCCAAAACGATAAGGTACAACCCGGCCAGGTAGCCCAAAACCGCGGCGGCGCTGAAGGGCATCACGGCCAAAAGTATCCCAGCGACTAAGCCGATGAGATTGAGTGCGAGAGCGAAGCAGTACATACCTCTCCCCGCCACCAAACGCACCCGGGACAGGCCTGCCAGCCGTGAGATGCAGTGGGCAATAAACCACACAGAGAACAACAGGGAAAACACTGCAATTCCCACTCCGGGATTGACAAGGATCACCACCCCGGCCATGACGCTGAGCACCCCGGAGATCAGGGAGAGAAGGGGGCCAAACCCCGTAAACCGCTCCACCCGGATATAGCGCAGGATATCGGCCACTCCCACAATCACGCCGGCAATGCCGTAGGCATAGGCCAGGCCTTCCACCGCCAGATCGGGGTTCATCAGGGAGGCGGCCCCCAAGGCGATGAGGGCAACGCCCACCAACAGATCCCACCAGCCAATCCGCCGGTACCAGGGCCTTTTCTGCCAAGGGGCTCTCATGGCTTGGAGCCCCCTTCCAGAATACCCATAAACTCCTCCCCGGTGATGGTTTCCTTTTCGTAGAGGTATTTGGCCAGCTCATGGAGCTTGCCGCTGTTGTCTGTCAATATCTTCTTCGCCTTTTCATGCTGGGCCTTCACCAGGTCCACTACCTGCTGGTCAATTTGGGCGGCGGTCTCCGCAGAGCAGGCGAGGGAGGTGTCACCCCCCAGGTATTGGTTCTGCACGGTCTCCAAGGCCACCATGTCAAAGTTGCGGCTCATGCCGTAGCGGGTGATCATGGCCCGGGCCAATTTCGTGGCCTGCTCAATATCGTTGCTGGCGCCTGTGGTGATCGAGCCGAACACCACTTCCTCGGCGGCCCGGCCCCCTGTCAGGGTGGCAATTTTATTTTCCAGCTCCTCCTTGGTCAGCAGGTTTTTCTCCCCGGTATCCACCTGCATGGTGTAACCCAAAGCTCCACTGGTGCGGGGGATGATGGTAATTTTCTGCACGGGGGCGGAATGGGACTGTTTTGCCGCCACCAAGGCGTGGCCGATCTCGTGGTAAGAGACAATGAGCTTCTCCCGGTCCGAGAGGACGGCGTTCTTCTTCTGGTACCCGGCAATCACCGTTTCAATGCTCTCTTCCAAGTCGGCCTCCGTCACCACGGTGCGGTTTTGCCGCACTGCCCGCAGGGCGGCCTCATTGATAATATTCGCCAGTTCCGCTCCAGAGGCACCCGCAGCCATGCGGGCAATGGTGTGGAAGTCCACATCCGGGGCCACCCTGATCTTTTTGGCGTGCACCTTCAAAATAGCCTCCCGGCCCTGCAGGTCTGGCAGCTCCACAGGCACCCGGCGGTCAAACCGCCCGGGGCGGGTCAGGGCAGGGTCCAGGCTCTCCGGCCGGTTGGTGGCCGCCAGAATGATGACCCCCGTGTTTTCCTCAAAGCCATCCATCTCTGTAAGCAGCTGGTTCAATGTCTGCTCCCGCTCGTCGTTCCCGCCTATACTGCCTGCGTTGCGCTTTTGGCCGATGGCGTCGATCTCGTCGATAAACACAATGCAGGGGGCCTTTTCCTTTGCCTGCTTAAAAAGGTCCCGCACCTTAGAGGCGCCCATGCCCACAAACATCTCCACAAACTCACTGCCAGACATGGAGAAGAAGGGCACGCTTGCCTCTCCGGCCACCGCCTTGGCCAGCATGGTCTTGCCGGTGCCGGGAGGGCCCACCAGCAAGATCCCCTTGGGCATGGAGGCCCCGGCCTCGGTGTACTTTCTGGGGTTATGAAGATAGTCCACAATCTCCTTCAGGCTTTCTTTGGCCTCATCCTCGCCGGCCACATCAGAAAATTTGATGCCCTTGGTGGACTGGACATACACCTTGGCGTTGGATTTTCCAAAGCTCATCGCGTTGGGGCCGCCAGCCCGCTGCATCAGTTTTTTATTCATATAGTAGCCCAGCAGGGCGAACAGGACTATGGGCAGCACCCAGCTGATGAGGAAGCTGAGCATGGGGTTTGCCCGCTGCAGGATCTGCCCCGAGTACTGGGCTCCAGAATCCTTGAGCAGGTGGGCAAGGTCCGGATCGGGGATCATACCCGCCTTATAGATGGCGGTGCCCTCTTTGTTGGTAAAGACAACCTGGTTTTCTGTCTCATCCACCTCTACCAGGCCTAGGTCCTTGTCCTCTGCCATTTGGACAAAGGTGCCGTAGTCCACCTCCTTTACTTGGTGTTGGGCGATCATCGGCGTGATCAGCATGTTGAACAGCAGGAGCACCGCCATCACGATGAGGCCGTAATAAATCAACGGTTTTTTGGGGGATCTCACTTCTTTCATCGCTTGTTCCTTTCTTCCGTTTCAAAACTTTGCTGTGCGTAAATTGCCTGCATGGAGAGCAGCAGCGCCCGTTCCACAGCCAAAAGGGCGAAATCCAGGGCATACTCCGCCAGAAATGCTTGTTCGTCCGCGGGGGCTTCGCTCTGTTGCACCGCCGGCCCCAAGCTGCTGGACATCAACTGAAGCTGGCTTTCCATTTTTTCATACGTTTCCGAAAGCTCTCGGGCCACGGCCCCCTTGGAGTGGGCCAGCCTCTGGGCCAGAGTTAAAGCCGTTTCCGCGCACTGCCGCTCCTGCTCCGCAATCTCCCGGTCCAGTGTTCCGGCGTCTGCTGTCTCGGTCAGGCGCAACCGGCTGTGGAGCCTGGCAACGCGGTCATCCAGCTCACAAAGCTTTACGCTCATGATCTCATGCGCCACGCTTGATCTCTCCTTTCCATTGGGTCTGCCTGCATTCTACAGCGGAATGGCGGACGCGTCCAGAATCACTTCTCCCATTCTGTCTGGACAAAAAAGCCGGATTGTAAAAAAGCTTTACAATCCGGCAAAACTGTCCATCTGCTTTTTTTATAGGTTGGCCCCTTCCTGCGGGGATATGCCCTCGGTCATCAGCAAAAATACGGTATGGACGATCGTATCCAGGTTTTGGGTGTCCTCCGGCCCCCAGCTTTGAAACAGCCCCAGAATAGCCCCCACATGGTACCGCAGGATGAGCTTGATCTCCCCGCGGCTGCACTGGGCATACAGCCCCTTCTCTTCGATAATCTTCTCAAAGATATTCTGAATGGACTGGGCCACCATCCGCTGCAGCTCCTCCCCGTAAGGGGTGCGCTCTACACGGCGCAAATAGGGCATGGCCTCCAGCGCCATGACGAACAGGCAGCGAAGGCCCTTTTCTCCCCCTGCCTGTGCCTTGGCCTCCAGCAAGGCGCGCTGGCCCTGCTGTTCTAAAATCCAGCGGAACATCTCAGGAATATCCGCAAAGTGATAATAAAAGGTTTGGCGGGTGATGTGGCATTCCTCCACAATATCCTTTACCGTCAGCTTTTTCGCATGCTTCTCGATTAAAAGCTTCATGGCTGCCTGGGCAATGACCTCTTTCATATCAACCGGCACGGCATTTCCTCCCCCCTGGCCATCCTCGATGGCCGCCTCTGAATATTATACCCGGGTCCGCCGCTTTTTTCAATGCGTATCTTTGCAAGGCGTTCAGCGGCGGCCCCTATTCCCCCCTGTGGGATGGTGCAGCTCTCCCAACAGCGCAAGCGCCGCATCCCGCCGGGCCCAGAGGCGCGGGCCTTTCCAAAAGGCGCTTTTGCGGGAGCACCTTGACAAATGGCGGTTCTTCCCCAATAATAAGAGAAAAGAACCTATTGGAAGGGAGCAGGACTTATGAACAAAATCCATACCGAGAACGCCCCCGCCGCCATTGGCCCCTATTCCCAGGGGTATGAGGTAAACGGCGTGGTGTACACCTCCGGCCAGCTGCCGGTGGACCCCCAGACCGGCGCGGCGCCGGAAGGCATCACCGCCCAGGCGGAGCAGAGCTGCAAGAACGTGGGCGCCATTTTGGAGGCCGGCGGCTCTGGGTTTGAGCAGGTCTTTAAGACGCTGTGCTTCTTGGCGGACATGAAGGACTTTGCCGCCTTTAACGAGGTGTACGCCAAGTATTTCACCTCCAACCCTGCCCGCAGCTGCGTGGCGGTGAAGGAGCTGCCCAAGGGCGTGCTGTGCGAAATTGAGGCCATTGCCCTGAAAAAGTAAACAGCCAACAAGAAAAGCGCCGGGGATGCCTGGCGCTTTTTATGCAGCAGAAAAGCCCCCGGCACGCGGGGGCTTTTTCGCATTTAGTGGTCACAGGGCAAAGTCGCCGTTGCGGAAGATTTCCACCTCCCGGCCGTCCTCTGTGGTGCCCACAATCTTCATGTCGGGGGTGCCGATCATGAAGTCGATGTGGATGGTGGAATCATTAAACAAGTCCGGGTGGCCCGCGGGGGAGGAGTTGAGCCCCCGGCCCAGCGCCAGGTGGCAGCTGGCGTTTTCGTCGATAAGGGTGGTGTAATACACCAGGCCGCTCATGCTGATGGGGGAATGGTACTCCACCAAGGCGGCCTCGCCCAGGTAGCCGGCGTTTTCGTCGGTGGCCACCAAAGCTTCCAGCATTTCCTTGCCGGCACCGGCCAGGACCTCCACCACCTTGCCCTTTTCAAAGCGGAAGCCGAAGTTCTCAATCCTCTTGCCGCCCAGCACCAAGGGCCGGGAGGCGTACACCACGCCGTTTGTCTCGTACTTGGCGGGGGTGGTGCAGATTTCCTCGGTGGGGATGTTGGGGGTGAAGGGGATGGCGGGGGCGCCCTCGTGGCCGAATTTGGACCAAGGGGTCAGGCCCACGGTGAGGTCCGTGCCGTTCCCGGCGGTGTAGTGGAGCTTTGTCAGCTTCAGGGCGTCCACGGCCTTACCGCGGGCTGCCTTCTGGGCGTGGAGCTCCTCCCAGGTTTTCACCACGTCGTTGTCCTCGTCGATATAGCACAACTTCAAGAGGATTTCCCACAGCTCCCGAAGGGCCTCCTCCCCCTTTTTCTCCAGGATGTACTCGGCCCACTCCACGGTGGGCACCATAGCGATGAGCCACTGGCAGTGCTTCTCCCGGCTGGCCTTGCGCATGATGTTCCGCACGCCGTCCACATGGGCGAAAATGGCGTTGGACTCCTTCTCGCTGACGCCCTCCATCAGCTGGGGGTTCACGCCCTCCAGGCGGACATAGCAGGCGCCCTCATCCAGGTACTTCTGGTACATGGAACACTCCCAGTCCTCCACCCGGCGGACGTCTGCGTCGGGGCGGTAGTGGGCAGCCACCTTTAAGCTGGCCTGGTCCAGGTAGTTGACAACCACATTGCCGGCGCCCAGCTTGTAGCACTCCTCAGCGAAGAGGCTGGCAAACTGCCAGCCCTCGATAGCGGCTTCCACCAAAACGGTCTGGCCCTTCTGCACATTCAGCCCCACCCGGGCCAGCGTGTAGGCGTATTTACGTTTCATAGTTTCCAAGTCCATGGGACGTTCCTCCTTTTTGCGCACTTTATCTATGCGCCATTATACTGCAGCAAAGCAGAAATGTAAATCCCTCTTCGCCGCCGGGACAAAAGGGACACAGCGGGGGACTTTTGCACGGGCGGAACCGGGCGCAGCTCTCCACGCCCCTCTACTGGGCCACAGTGTACAGGGAGTAGAACAAACCCTTGCGGTCCATCAGCTCTTGGAACTGGCCGGTCTCCACCACGCGGCCGTGGTGCAGCACCAGGATGCCGTCGTACCGGCGGAGGAGCGCCTCGTCCAAAGAGTGGGTGACCACCACCCGGGTGAGGCCCTTCAAATCCAGGATGGAGCTGGAGATGCGGAAGGCCGTCTCCTTATCCAGGGAAGCGGTGGCCTCGTCCACCAAAAGCACGGGGGTGTGCCGCAGCAAACACCGGGCAATGGACACCCGCTGGCGCTGGCCGCCGGAAAGCCCCGAGCCGTTCTCCCCGCAGAGGCAGTCCTCGCCCTTCTCCTGGATGATGGGGGCAAGGCCCGAAAGCTCCTCGGCCCGCTGGACCTGCTGGGGCGGGAAGTCCCGGAACATGGTGATGTTGTCCCGCAAGGTGCTGTTGAACACGAACACGTTCTGCTCCACCATGGAGACCAGCTCGTAAAGGGACTGGGTGCTGACGGTGGAAAGCTCCCGGCCATCGTAGAGGATTTCCCCGGAGTAGCCGCCGTGGCCCGCCATGAGCAAATTCAGCAAGGTGGACTTCCCCGAGCCGGAAGCGCCCACCAGGGCGTAGCTCTTCCCCGCCTGGAACTGGGCGTTTACGTGGTGGAGCACCTCCTCGCCCTCTTGGTAGGAGAAGGAGAGGTCCCGCACCTGGATGCCCTCTTCCAGCTTTTTGGGGATAGGGGCACCCTCCTCCCGGACGTTTTGGGAGAGGGATTCCGCCAGCTTGTCGATAAGAGCCAAAGCCGCCCGGCGGTTGGCCAGCATCTCAGGCCCCTCCTGCAGGAACATGATGGAAAGCCCGCTGAGCTGGAGGAACACCCAGGCCACGCCGGGGGTGACGCCTTTGCCCGCCAAAGCCAGCACAGCCGCCGCCAGGAACACCCCGAACTGGGCCACCACCCCCGCCACGCTGCCCAAGGAGCGCAGCACCTGGGCCAGGCACATCCGGCGGCGCTTGGCCTCTTGGGCCTGGGCGTTGCTTTGGGAGAACAGCCGCAGGATCTCCTTCTCGGCTTTGAAGCTCTTCACCACGGAGAAGCCTGTGAGGCCGTCTTTGACCATGGAGAGGAAACTGTCGTTTTTCCGGGAGACTTCCTGCTCCCGGCTGGCCAAGTGCTTGCCCGCCACCAGGGAGGCGCCCAGGGGCAGCAGGGAAAGCACCAGGGCAATCAAGGTGAGCAGGGGGCTGTACCAGAGCATCATCAAAAAGGCGCCCACGCAGAGGATGGCGTCCATCACCAGGTCAAAGAGCTTTTCCAGGTAGTTCACCTCGATGCTGTTGGCGTCGTTGGAGAGGGCGGACAAATAGGTGGAGGTGCTCTCCCGGGAAAAGGTGGAGATGTTCTTCTTTAACAGCTGGCTGTAGGCGTAGTCCTTATACTGGCCCATAGCCCGGGTAAAGAACCGGGGCAAGGCGTAGGCCCGGACGGCGCCCACCAAAATAATAGTGGCCACAATGCCCAAAAGCACCCAGCAGATACCTCCCAGGGAAAGGGTGTTGCCGCTGCCCGCCATCAAGTCCATAATCTGCTGGAGCAGCCAGGAGATGACCAGGTTCGCAAAGGCCATCACCACGGTGGCGGCAAAGGCCAGGATAAAATTCAACTTGTTCCTTCTGTAGAATTGGCGGACAAAGGGCCGCCGGATTTCACGCTTCTTCATGACAAACCTCCTCCCACAGGGCCCACAGGCCGGGGTAATCGCTTTCGTTGTCCTTCAGCTGGGCTTCCACGCCCTCCATGGCGGTGGGGCCGAAATCGTCGTAGGCGGTGGCGTCCCGCTGCGGGGTGATGAACTTGTGGTGCTCTAAGCCGTAGCTGGGGGCGGCGTCGAACCGCAGGGCCAGCTGGCGGGCCTGGCGCAGGTACTCTTTCGTCCGCTCCCTATCCCCCAGCTGGGTGCAGGCAAAAGCGTTTAAAAGTAGAAGAATGACTTGGGCTTTATCCAGGTACGACATTTTTCCCGGCTCTTTAAATCCCTGGATGAACTGGTACAGCAGCTGGTTGAACTCCAGAGACTGGGCAGGCCGGTTCAAGTGCAGGCAGGCGTTGGCGTAGCCCACGCTGAACTGGAGCAAGGCAGTTTCCGCATTGAGAAAAGCCCGGGTGAGATAGGTGAGGGACTCCTGGCTGGTTTCCTGTTCCTTGGCCAGGATGGTGCCAATCTCCGCATTGTTGACGCCCTCCACGTTGTACTCTTTCAGCAGCTTGAGGGCGCCCTCCTTATCCCCCGCGCTGTGCATGGCGTTGGCAATGGCGATGTAGATGGACACCGGGCTGATTTCACTATCCTCGTTTTGGGAGATGAGCTCCAGGCTGCGGCGGTACAGCTCCTGGCAGCGGGTCAGGGCCACCGTATCGTGGTTTTCCAGGCCGGAAAGCTGGTAAATTCTGGCGCACTCGTACACCACCTGGAAGTTGTTGGGGAAGCGCTGCAGGGCCTTTTCCGCCTCCCGGAAGGCGACGGCGTAGTCCTTTTGGATGCGCAAATCCCGCAGGCGGCAGACGCTGTCCTCCAGGCTGGCACTTTGCTGGGTGTAGCCCAAAAGCACGTCCACGCTGGTCTCGAAGAAATCTGCCAGCTCTAAAATAATGCTGATATCCGGGGTGGAGGAACCGGACTCCCACTTGGACACTGCGCCCACGGTGACGCCCATGGCCTCTGCCAGCTGCTCCTGGGTGAGGCCCCGCCTCTTGCGGAACTCCCGCAGCTTTTGGGCTAACAACACTTTCATACCGCACTCTCCTTTCTGGTTACAGCCCCAGTATACCGCCTTTTGGGGCCGTTGAACAGGGAGAAATCTTCCATTTGGGAAAGTTCTTATTTTACCAATCGGAAAATTTTGAAAGCCTTCTGCGGGTTTTTCCCGCCCAAGGGGCGAGGTGGGAACTGGAACGCCCCTGTGCCGCACACCTCTTGTGGGAAACTTCCCGCCTTTTGGGATTTTCGCTGCAGGCCCGGATCAAACGGTGTGGATGATAGGGCTGGAAAATCTGAAAAGGCCTTGACAAGCCAGTAAAACCATGCTACAGTAAAATCGTTCGGTAGGTAAGGCTCCTACAGGGATACGGGCTGTTGCCGCGAAATGGTGGAGACACCATGAGCTGGTTTGAACAGGGTACATCGAGCGCAAGGTGTATCATAACACAGCTTCACCGCCCTGCAGAGTTAAAGCTCAAACGAATGTACACGAGGCATCTGGCTCCCGTATGTTCACCGGACATACGGGAGCTTTTATTATTCAAAAAAAGGAGGCGCCAGCAATGGAACACAGTTCACGCAACAGGATTTTTTCAAAACGATGGGGACCCAGCAACCGCGGGCGCCTGCGCCCGTAGCGGATTTTCTGCATTTGCCGGCCATCGTTTTTGGGGATTCCTAAAGGCGGTGGCCTTTTTCTGCCCTTTTTGGGGAAAGCAACGCCCTGCGGGCGATGAGATAGATACTTTTTTACAAGTGAGGTGAAAGGAATGGACACGGGAAGCAGTAACAGTGCAACCACGCTGGAACGAAGAGGGGAACCCCCCAGGAGGGCCGGGCTTTGCCGCCCGTTCCTTTCCCTGTAGGCCGCCAAAAAGGCGGGCCCTTCTTCCCTGCACTGTACCCCTTCCAATGCGCACCGCGCAAATTTTTCAATTTGGAGGTACAGAACCATGAAGAAGATTGTGAAGAACGTATGGATTGCGGGCGGCAGCGGGGCCAGGGGCCGGGCTAACACCATTTATGAGCGCCTTTTCTGGGCTGCCGCCCAGGAAGAAACTGCGCTTCTGGCTCGGTACGGCACTGCCGCCACCGGCCTGACCCCCGAACAGGTGGAGCGCTCCCGGGAGGAGCACGGCAGCAACGTGCTCACCTATGGAAAGCGGGAGTCTGTAGCAAAGCGCCTGTTTTCTGCCTTTATCAACCCCTTTACAGTGATTCTGCTGGCGCTGGCGGTGATTTCCCCCGTCACAGACATTGCCCTGGCCAGCCCGGGGGAGAAAAATTGCGCCACGGTCCTTATCATCGCCACCATGGTGCTGCTCTCTGGGGGGCTGCGCTTTGTCCAGGAGACCCGCAGCGGCAACGTGGCGGACAAGCTGCTGGGGATGGTTGTGCTGGGGTATATGGCGCTGGTGACGGTGGTAAAGAAAAGGTATATCCGCCGGTATGGCCAGTGGCTGTAGCTGCGGCGCTGCCACAAATTTCACCCGCGCGGGCTGCCTGCCCCCCTGCAAAAGCGAAGGCCGGGATTGCTCCCGGCCTTCGCGCGTTTCATTTGTTTGGGGTCTCAATCTTCCACAACTTTCAAATCAAAGTTCTTCATAATGCTGGCCGCCTGGGCGCGGGTGGTATTGCCCTGGGGATCAATGGTGCCATTGTCATGGCCGTTGATCAGGCCCTTGCCATTGGCCCAGCTTAGGGCGGTCTCCGCCCAATCGCTGATGGCTCCCGCATCCGGGAACTGGGCCAGGTCTCCTCCGGCGGTCAAGTCATAGCCCTTAAACTTGGCGTAGTTGTACATCATCTGGGCGAACTCCTCGCGGGTGACCAGCTTCTCCGGCCCGAAGGTGCCGTCATCGTAACCAGCCACCACGTTGTTCTGGGCGGCCCAGGCAATGGCCTCCAGGGCCCAGTGGCCGGCGGTATCGGTAAAGGGCGCCTCTGCGGTTTCTTCCGGTTTGCCCTCCAGGTTGTGCAGAATCTGCACCACCTGGCCGCGGGTCAAGCTGCCGTTGGGCTGGAATGCTGTGGCGCTGACCCCCGCCATAATACCATGCTCCACCACATAGTCCACGGCTTCATGGTACCAGGTGCCCAGCTCCACGTCTGTCAGGTGTGCGGAGGGGCACAGCTCGCCGCCGGTGCAGCGGAAGGTGACGGCGATGGTCACGCTCTCGCCGGGCTGGGTGAAGCCCCAGATGCCGGCGCTGTTTTCCGTGAGTTCCACCTGGCTGCCGTCGGGCCGGGTGACTGTGACCTCCCCCACTTCATAGCCCTCGTCGGGGTGGGCGGTGATGGTCACTGTATCGCCCTGGCGGGGATGGATGGGATCGACGGTCACGGCGCCGTGCTCGGTTTCGAGGATGGTGGGGGGATAGGTCGTTTCCCCGCCGCCACCGCCGCTCCGGGTCAGATGCAGATGGTACGTCTTTTCCCCCATGGTCACCGTGATGGTGCTGCTGCCGGTGGGGATGGGGACTTGGACGCTTCCCACGCGGGTGCTCTGCTCTTCTCCGTTTATCGTGACCGTTTCGCTGCTGCTGAAGATCACGGTCGTGGAAGCGGGGGCATCGCCCTGCAGAGTGTAGGTGTATTCATTGGGTTTATCCGGATCTTCCGCAACAAAGTCGCTCAGATCCACGTCGATGTTGGAGAATCGAAGCTGGGTCTCTGTGCTTTCCGCGGGAACATACAGCAGGATCACATCGGTGCCCTTCTCCTGGAAGTTTACGGGGATCTGCTTGTTTTGCTCGCAGGTGAGCTCTGTCTCCTCTGTGACTGTCTGGGTATCCAGAGTGTTGCCGTTCTCGTCCAGCAGGAGAGCCACCAGGGTGCCGTTATCCGCCTGGTTCTGGAGAGAGTTGTTCTTCAAGGTCACGGTGGCGGTGGTCGTATCATCGCTGTTGTCCAGGACCACATCCAGCGCGGTCATTTCCCCTGTGCGGGCATAGGCGCCCGTGAGCAGGACGGCCGACTGATTGTCGCCGCTGTGGTACTCGGGCAGGCGTTTGGCTTCGGATCGAGAGCCAATCGTCCCCTCTGCCCAGGCGTCGGCGTACAGGTACACGCCGCTTTCCGGGATCTCCGTCTCGCCAAGGGTGTCTTTCACATAACTGCCCACGTCGTAGGTAAGCACCAGGGTGTAGCTGCCTGCGTCAATGCGGGCCAGGTCATCGTCGGGGATCGTAATGGCATCGCTGGTAGTGCTGCCGTTATAGGTCACGCTGGCTTCTTCCTCCAACATGCTGTCGGTGTAGAAGCCCACCTTGACCTTCCGGCCGCTGCCTGCCAGCGGGGCGTCGGAGGTGTTGTAGAGGGTGACAGCAATGGTGCGCTTGCCCTCGTTTTCCTCCAGCACCTTCATCTGGGAGATGCCGATATCCGGGTAGTCCAGATAGACGGTGCTGCTCTGGTCAGTGATATTGTTCCCGGCAATGGTGTACTTCACATTGCTCACAGCCTCGTCAATCCCGTGGTACACCGTCAGGGTGGCGCTCTCATTGGGGGCAAGGGCCTCTAGAGTGGCGGTCTCGTCCGGTGCCAGAGTGACGGTCAGGCCCGTCACCTCGTTCACGCTGGTGTTGCGGACGGTGAACTGGATGGGGGTCAGGCTCTCTGCCATCAGGTTGGCGTAGTCCACCCCGATGGCCTCCACCTCCAGGCCGTAGGCCTCGAAGTTGTGGGTGGCGGTGTAGAGCTTGGTCTCCTCACCGGGGAGGGTGATGACGGTGCCTTCATCGCTTGGGATAGTTTTCTGTTTATTCTGGTCATAGTAGGTTGCCTGGATTACCGCCTTGATGGGATGCTGGGAGTTATCGGCATACGATGTCTCCACATAGGCGTCGAAGTGGTCCAGCAGGGTGTTTTTCGGCAGCTCCGCCACCACCTGGGGCGCAGTCAGCCAGAAGTCATCCACAATGTCGTCGTCATCCGTATCCTCCGCCAGCAGGCGGACCGCCTTCAGCTGGCTGTGGGCCGCTGTCATCAGGCCATCTGTGGTCTCGTCGCTGACGGTCTCGCTCCACAGGATGGTCAGGTGATCTACGTAGCCACTGCCTGAGGTGCTACTGGTCCACACGCGGGCAAAGCGGAAGTCGCCGCCGATGTTGGCCTGGCCGCTGCTGGTGAGGGCGGAGAGGGAGGCAGGGAAGGTGTTGGACATGACGCCATTCTCATCCACCGCCAACAGCTGGATGTCGCTGACGCCGCCCCGCTGGCTGTGCCAACCCAGGATAAAGCGCTGCTCGTTCGTTCCTGTAGTCAGATGCAGGGAGAGTGCCGCCACCTGGGGGTTCTCGTCCAGAGTTTTATCGCTGGTGACCAGCATGGAAGTGCCCAAGCTGCCATCTTTGTCCACGATGGTGTAACCGATCTCCTGGCCGGAGCCATCCGACGCTTCGGTATTGCGGTCCAAGGTGTACACCGCCATGGCGGTGCCGTCGTTCAGCATGGCGGCCTGGAGGCCCTTGACGGAGCCGTTGGCGCCGTTGTAGAGCATCTTAGGCTTGCTCCAGGTGCCGTCATAATAGCTGTACATGATCTGGTCCTGGGAGGAGAAGTCCATCAGTTCCCCATCTGGGCCGGCGCTGTACACGCTGCGCCAGAACACGATGGCCTTGCCTGTGCCGTTGACCGCTACCGCAGGGGCCAGGTCGGGGGTGGCGTTCTCCGTCAGGCGGGTGGTGACCCATTTGCCACTATAGGCGCCAGAATCTTTCTTCCAGACCGAGACCATGATCTCGGAGCTGTTCATCAGCAGGTTCTGCTCCTCCTCTGTGATCTCAGCGCCAGCGTCCTTCTCGGGGATCTTAGCGCTCTGGCGCACCCAGGCCGCTGCCGCGGTGGCATTGGCATTTTGGTTAAGGTCCGTCTTGAGGACGCCCGCGATATCCACGTCGCTGTCACCAAATCCACTAAAGTTGCCAGCGTCGGGGAACGCCTCAGAAGTGCCGTAGCTGCCGTCAGCGCCCAGGATACTGTAATGGGCCCGGCTGTCGTAGATGCTGTCGCTGCCGACGTCGCTGATGTAAGCCAGCACCTGCCCGTCGTCGCTCAGCTCCGGGAAGGAGGCGGGGTTTGCGTTGGTCTGGAGACTTTCTACTCCGTTTTTCTCATCCAGGCTGAACAGGGACATACGGGCTTGGGTGTTGCCCCAAGTGCGGGCGTACTGCTCCAGGTAGTCCCGGCTCTGCAAGGTGGCGGTGGAGGACACCTCCCGCAGGCCGCTTGCCGCGGCCGCGTACTGGCGGCTCTGGCTGTCCAGGCCGGTGCCGGTGTTCTCCCAGTAGCTGTCGATCTCATTCCAGTCATTGAAGGGCTTCCCATAGCCAAAGGAGCCGGAGGCCAGCACCTTTTCGTAGGAGATTAAAGCGAACACGGCCTTGAACTTGATGCCCACCTCGCTCTGGATATCCAGATACTGGCCATTGGTCTGCCGCTGGTTTTCGTCCTCTAGATACTCCCGCGAGAGGAAGCGGTTCTGGCTGTTCACGTCCAGCTTGCCGAACAGGCCGATCTTCAGGGCGATGAGGGAGAAGTCGAAGCCAAAGCCGCCGAAGGCCTCCACATAGGCCCGCAGACGCAGCTCGGTGAGGAAATCGGTGACAGCGGTGGCGTCGGAGTCGCTCCACTTCAGGCCTTCCTGTTCACTGTACCGGGTGGCGGCCTGAAGGCTCAGCTGCATGGTGCCGCCCACCTCAAAGCTGCCGGTGACCGGCACGATGCCCACCACGGTGTTCACGTTAAAGCCGAATTCCATGCCTACACCGGCGGTAAAACCGCCGCCTTTGGTGTAGACCTCCCAATCGCCGGAGGTCCGGTTATAGCGGATCTCCGCCTCGTAATAGCCTTCCAGCTGCACACCGAAGTCAAAGCCTGCCACATCGGACAGCCGGTTGCTCTGGTAGGGATCATAGGCGGCCATGGGGTCATAGGTGCCGTTGGCCATCTGCTGGAGGTCGCCCACACTGGGCATATCCGTCTCCAGGCCCTTGGTCATAAAGTTGGCGCTGACCGCCACGCCGTTCTTGTACTCCACATCCTTCAGGTCCAAGCTGTCATAGCCGGCCCAGATGAGGGCGTTGAAGACACTGGGGTCCTCGCTGGGGGTGATGAGCATTTGGAACACGCTGGTGTTCACGGGGCCTGCCAGCTCTCCCAAGTCGCCCACCAGGGCGTTGAGGATGCTGCTGCCGCCGCTGCCAAAGTTGATTTGCTCTGTCCAGCCGCTGGAGTCCGCCAGGGTGGCCACCATGCCGGTGACGTTCGCATCCTCTTCCACAGATTTAACATCGGTCAAGTCGATGGCCCTAAAAGGCATGGTGCGCTCCTGCACCAGGGCGCCGTCCTGGGTAAGGCGTGTCTTGAGGCCCACGTCTTCCCCATCGGGAATCCACCCGGAAGTGGTCATGGTCTCCTTAGTGAGGGTCAGGGTGTTCTCCACCACGGGCATGGAGGTGAAGGGGTAGCGCTCCGCGCCCGTGGGCACCTGGGCCTCGGGGCTGTAGCCGTTCTCATCCACCATGGTCAGGGAGTAAGAGGCCCCGTCGCCGCTCTCGCCCCACAGGAGCATGTCGGTGGTGAGCACCGCTTCTTGGAAGTTGTAGTTGGGGCCCACAAAGCCCGTGGAATAGCGGGTGTCGATGAGGGCGCCGTCCTCCAGGTGGTAGTCGATGACCTGCCGTGCCACAAAGGGTTTATTCGCCTCACCCTGGGGCACTTTCTCCAGCACCACCACGCCGGAAGCGGTGCGCATCTCCTGCATGGGGCTGACGGTGCCGTCCACCATCTGGAACAGGGGGTAATAGGTATTGTTCTCAATGTCCGCAATGTCGCGGACCTCCAGCACATACTGGATCTTGTCCTCGGCGGTGGGAAGGCTGTCCTTGGTCTCCCCCGCCTCTTCGGACCAGAACTGGGTGAAGTCGAAGTAGACGGTGAGCTTGCCGTTTTCGTCGGTGGTGAACTTGGTGTCCTGCTGCTCCTCTCCGGCAGCACCGATATCGTTACGGGTGGTGCCCAGACCGGCCGTTTCGCAGAAATACCCGTTCTTGTACACGCCGCCCCGAACGATCGCTTCAGAGTCGGCCAGGGGCGAACCATCGGGCGTTACGAGGGTCAGCTCTGCCTTGGCTGCCTCCCGCAGGCGGAAGGTGTTCAGGGGGTAGAGTTGAAGTTTTCTGGCGTCTCCCTCGCCGGACTGGAGGTCGTAATTGTAGATGGTGCCCAGGTACTCCGTACCGTCGGAAGTGGTGGAGTTGAGCCACACGTCGCTGGCGATGCCGCTGGGCTCGTAGAGGGCCAGCACGCCTTCGCTGTTGGTGGTCACGGTCCGCTCCTCGTTATCGCCGTTGGTATAGCGCAGGGTGGTCTCCACCGCCGGGGTCACCTGGAACAGGTAGAACTGGTCCCGCAGCGTATCGGCTTTGACCTTGATACTGGCCTCCATGTCCGTGGCAGCGTGGGTGGCGGTGATGATCGCCTCGCCGCCCTCCACGGTGGCGATGCCCATTTTCAGCTCGGGCAGGTAGGTGTCAAAGTCGAAGAGCTGGATGTCCTCGTACAGGCCGCCCTGCTTGTAGTTGACGGATATCTCCTTGTTGTCGGTGGCCCAGGCGATGCCGTCCTTAAAGGAGTTCCAATCGTAAGCGCCGTAGTTGATGCCGATGTAATCCAGCAGGCCCAGCTCCTGCCGCATGGACAGGATCTCCTGGGTGGTCTTGGAGGCAACCGTTTCGTTGTTCTCCGCAGTCAGAGCCTGGACCTTCTCGGTGTTATCCAGCGTCAGGGAATCAATTTTCTTATCCTCGCTGTTCACAATCTGCAACGCGTCGGCGTTGTAGACATACAGGGGGAAGGAATCGGTGCTGGGGGACTCATATTTACCGTTATCCACCGACAGCATGACCTGGTAGGTGTCCTTCAAATTGCCTTCCTCCACCGGGCTCGGGCTCAGCGTGTAGGTGCCGGAACCGCCGGTGGGGGTGCCCTCGTAAACTGTCTCGGAAGTGCTGTCCTCCGTCACCCGCAGGATGGTGAGGGTGGCGGTCTGTCTGGTATAATTTTCCAGAGACCAACCGATCTCCACAGGGCCCTCATCGTCCTTCAGATAGAGGCTTTCAGGCCGGGTGAGCACTGCGGTGGCGGGCTCGGGATGTACCACAATCCACGCCAGGGCGGAAAGCCGGACGTCCTCGCCGGAGCCATTGGGATGGGGCATGGACACCCGCACGGTGTAGGCGGGGGTTTCCCCCGAAGAGAGCTGGCTCAGCACGTCCTTCGGGATCAGGACGCTGTTCTTGTCCTTGGCGGCGGTGTAGGTCTGGACCGCCGTTTTGCCTTCAAGCTCCGCTTCCGTTTTATAATTGCCATAGAACACCTCAATGGTGTACTGGAAGTCCGCGCCCGGGGCAAACTGGGACGCGTTGGAGCTCCACAGCACGGTGGCGGCGGCGTTCTGCCGCACCACGATGGTGGAGGCCCCCTGCGGGATTACCAGGGCAATGGATTCGCCCGCAACGACCGTATAAGTTTGGGATTTCCCGGTTTTATCGTCACTGTCATCCTCCGGCGTGCCGTTGTCAGCGGTGAAGGTGAAGGTCACCTCTCCCACCTTCCGCCCCGTCAGGGTGACTTGGCCGGAGTAGTCGTCTTCCGTGGTGATGGTGGCGATGTCCGTGTCGCTGCTGGACCAAGTGCCGCTCTGGCTGCTGGCCAGGGTGGAGCCGTCGGAGCCGTACACCGTGGCTTTCAAGGTGGGGCGGACGGCATCCGCCAGGGAGAGCTCGTAGTCTCCCTCGCTGTCATCCGTGACCGTCACGGTGGCAGCCTGCACAAGGGCGGACACGGAAAAGCTGTCTTGCAGGGCCGTGTTGTAGGACAGGTCCACCCAATTCGGGGCTTCCCGGGTGCCCTCGTTGGCCTGGAGGGTGACGGTGTAGGTCATTGCGGCGTTCTGGGCCGCCACGGCGAAGGGCTGGGTGGCAAAGGTCTCGCCGTCCTCGTTCAGATAGACCTGCTGGATTTCAGTCACCTTCCCGTTCTCATCGGTGACCACCGCCTGGAAGGGCACTTCTTTGGCCTCGCCGCTGGCGGGCTGGTGATAATTGGTGCACTTGTTCTGATACGCAACTTCCTCCGACAGGGTGACGGTCACGGTGGCCTGGCCGTTTTCATAGGCGGCGCTGAGGCCGGTGGCCGCGTCCCGCATCCGGGCGCTCTCCATCTCCGCGCCCTCGGCGGTCTCGCCGTTGATCTCCGCCGCATTGCCGAAGATATCCGTGATACCGGTGAGAGAGGTGATGGTCACCTCAGTGCCGTCCACCTTTTGCACCGGGTACCAGAACATCAGCTGGTTGCCCGCCTTGCTCATGTGGAGGTCATTGGGGGTAAAGGGCTTGCCGCCGATCTCGATGCTGGCGCTGTCGCTGACATACACCAGCTCGTCAAAGGCGAGCACCACCGGCACCAGCTGGCCGGGGCGGTAGGTGCCGGACGGGGTGGTGGCGGATTTCAGGGTGGGGGCTTTTCCGTCGTTTATCAGCTCCACCGCAGTGTCTTTAAGCATTCCGTAATTGTATGCCGCCCCGCCAAACTCAATCCCAGGAATATATACGCAGTCTCGCACCTCCAGCCTTTCTGGTACGGCATTCGTTCCCAGTTGGGTAGAGGCGTCGAATTGCAGGGTTGTTTCCCTGCCGCCATCAGCGACGCTACTGAAGCGGGCAGATGACGAGGGGTATCCAGATAATGTCAATCCATAGTGGGTAGTTTTCAGGTCGACCCGGTCGACACCGGCATCCTCTTCTTCCGGCAGGAAGTACATATTCGGCGTATCGCCCTGGCCCAACCTATCTTCATGGTCCCAAGCGTATGCCCATAACTGATAGGAACAATGCGCAGACAAGCTCCCCACCGTAAGGCTGAACTTCACAACGTCGTCTTTAACGTCATCGACACTGGTATATCCCTTCGCCCCCTGGAGAAACCTGATAAACTCATTGATCGTCTCTCTTTTGGCGGTGAGATTCTCAGTTTTTGTAATACCCAGTGCCTCGTTGGAGCTGCTGGTCACATACGTCATGAACTCAAAGTAGACATCTGGGCTCTTGTATTCGTCCCAAGGTGACGTACTTTCCGGCGCCGTCCAATCCGTCTGCATCCACTTGGTGGACAGGTCGGGCACATCCACGGTTTTGGTCAGCCGCAGGGTGTGGGAATCGGATTGCTGGCCATCGCTCTCAAACACAAACCCCTGGGCGTTGGAGAAGTGCACGGCCCCGGCCAGTTCGCCGTAGGCATAGTCGGGCACGTCCGGTGTGCTGCTGGATACATTAACCGTTAACGGCACGCCGTAGGAGGCGTCATAAGCGCGTGCGGTGTAATTCAGCGTCCCCGTGGGATTGCCGCTATTCAGCGTGACAGAATCCTTCTCCGTAAATCCCGTATCTCTGCCCAGGCTCACGGTGACCGAGACGTCGTTGAGCAGGCCCGGGTCCAGCGTGACGGTCACGGAGTATTCTTGATTCACTCTGCCCGGTATGGACAAAGTCTGTTCCCCGGAATCCACATCAGCCGCTGTAAAGTTATTTACGTTTACAGATGGCACATTGGCGTGGGTGTCCCCCACCGCTGCGCTTTGAAACGCGATGCCGGCGGTCTGGAGCTGGGTGACCAGGCTGTTCAGGTTTTCGCGGGCCTCCCCATCAAAGGTCTTTCCGGAGAAGTAGGTCTCCTGAAGGTGCTGCAGCTCCCGCTCAATGGCGATCACCGTCTTGAGGTCCCCCAGGGCAATGGGCACACCGTCCGCATAGGCCACCTGGCTCAAGTCGGTAGAGGGGTCCTCCAGCAGGGCCTCCATCTCCTCCAGGGTGTACTGCTTGCCGTCCAGGTCGATGGTCTGGTCGGTAATCAGGTTTCCGTCTTCATCCAAAAGGCCCATGCTGTCCAGCAGCTCCAGGGCTTCTTCGGGACTTTCGCCTGTAAAGCTTTGCAGCTTTTCAAGCAAGGTTTCGTTTTGCTCTGGCGTGTTGTTCAGCAGGCCGCCCACAGCGGCCAGGGCCGATACCGGCAGCATGGTAAGCACCATGCACAGGCACAGCAGCACTGCCAAAATGCGCTTTTTCATTCTTTCTTCTCCTCCTTTTCTGGAAGTACCCTTCGCAGGGCTGGGTGGCCACACACACCCAACAGCGTGCCGGGGGTCTGGCGGTAATAGTTGCAAGAGCCGCAGTCCTCCATTCCATCCGGCTGCAAATCCGCATGGGGGCAGGCGTCCTCAATGGTCAGCAGCACCCGCTCTCCCGCCGGGGTGTAAACCGGCTTTTCAATCAAATCCGGGAACGCGTCCAGATAGACTCTGCACCTCTGGTCATAGGTTTGGGGTACATCAATCAAGGCGCCCTCGATGTTATACCGCCAAATTCTTTTGGCCGCTGCCATTTCATCGCCTCCTTTGCGCATCGGCTGGCCCTTCCCGCCGCGTCCGGCTTTACGGCGCGTTTTGGGCAGGGAAACGCCACGGCTCCATCTTTCAGATAAAGTATAGCAGAGAAAAAATTATTGCGCTATTACCCATTTTCCCCCCTAAAATGGGGGAGGCCCGCAGCAAAATCCGCGGGCCTCCCCCTGCCTGTGGAAGCGTTCCTGTGGCGTATCCAAAGCCCCTGCGCCATTTCGCCCAGGAATAGGCTTCTCCGGCGGCTTTTCTCCGCGACAGGATAATTTCACAGTTCATTCTTCACCAATATTTGATTTTTTATTTATTATGCGGAATAGCGCACAGTTTCAGGGGTTGCCAACAAGGCGCTGGAAAAAATTTTTTCCAGCGCCTCCCCTTCTGCCCCTTCCCGCAGTGATTAAGCGGGCTGGGCTTCCTCCTCTTTCACGGTAAGGACCGCCTTTTCAAACACAATGGCAAAGCCCAGCACTGCCAGGAAGATGACCCCATCCATGGCAAACTGCGACAGGTAGCCCAGAACGCCCTCCACTGTGTAGGGCAGCTCCTTCAGCGGGGTGCCATAAATCATCATCTGTGCCAGGGGCACCAAATACACGGCCACCCGCAGGAACATGTGGAAGCCGAAGTACCAAATCCATCCGGTGTAGAAGTACTTCCGCCCGCTGATTACAGCGCAGACAACCGCCGCCAGCAGCACCCGCATGCCCAGTAAAATTAGAGAGAGGCGGCCCATGTGGGGCAGTACCATGTAATTCAGGAAGGAAAGGGCGCCGTGCGTGGCCAGGCCAAACAAGAAGGCGTAGCCCGGCGTTCCCCGGTAGCAGGAGCAGATTACCAGCGTGAGCAAAAAACCAGAGATAATGTTATCCGGCGCGGGGAACAGCAGCTGATAGCGCGAGTATGTGACGCTTTGATGAAAGGCCCCGTTGAGGAAGTCCATCAAAATGCCGCAGCTGCTGATTACCGCCACAAAGGGCACCACCTTGAAAAAGCCCGTGCGCTTGTCCCCTTCCTTGCCGGTGGCAAAGAAAACAATTGCCAGGAACGCAAGGCCCACCAGAAACCCTGTAACCGAAAAATATGTGGTGAACAGCCGCTCATAGTATTCCCCGGTGATGAAGTAAGCGTGCCCCAAAAGATAATTGCGGGCAAGGGCCTCCAGCTGTTCCAGCAGCCCTTGCAGCCGCGAAAAGATGGACTCCATCATTTCTTTTTCCTCCTCCCATACACCGCCTTATACACGGAAAACGTGTTGCGCACCGCCACGAAGAACCCCACTAAAATCCCCACTGCCACCATCAGCACAGCCGCCAGGGGGATGACCGCTGAGGCAAGATCGTACAAGACGTGGGTGCCGACCATAATAAGGCCCGCCACCACGACAAACAGCACAATCATAATAATTGTTTCAATCATGCCTGCGCCTCCTTTCCGGCCAGCGCTCTCTCATCAACCGGTGTTTTGCCATATTGCCCCGAAACCCACAGCGAAGCCAGCCGTTTGTCCGTCAGGGAACAAATCCACTCCACAGGCTCCAGCACCCCCTTGGGATTGTAGGGCCCGGCGTTCCGGGTGTGACCGATGGCGCTTGCGGCAAAAAACCGGTTTTCTGAAAACTTCATCTCAATGGCGTTTACAAAACCGCCCATCTCGTTTTCCCGCAGGAATTTCCGGCAGAGGTAATCCACGGCGTCGTTCGCGTTGAGCTGGGCCTGGGGATAGAGCATTTGCAGCTCCTCCACCTTTTCCTCTGAAAAGTTCTCCGCAAGGTTTGCGGAATCCGTCTTTCCGATAACCACCGCCAAGGGCACCTTGGCCATTTTCTGGTCAGAGAGGCCTGTGACCTCCCGCAGCTTATTGAGGAAAACATTGATTACACCGTTGATATCGGCCTTGCCGATTCCCGCCCGGTCCTCTGGGGTCAGCTGGGATTCATACTGGGCCCGCACCGTGGGGATGGCAAAGGGGTCAATCATAAAAATAATCCCCTGGCAGTATTCGTACTGCTGCTGCACCTCATTTTCATCGTTGTTCGTGAACACCTCTCCGGCGATATCGTACACATGGATCAACCGCTCGGGAGAGAGGCTGGCGTGCTTTACGAAAAAGCTGAAGGACACGGCGCTGGCCAGCTTCACATCTTGGGGGCGGTCTGTTATGCGGGTGTTCCCCGTTTGAAAATCCTGCACAATCTCCTGGTAGATTCTTTCTTTCCTGCCGTTATAAAACTCTGTCTCCAGCCCCTTCTGCGGGGCCACGGTTTCAAGGAACTCTTTGGAGAATGCGGTGATGAAGGCCGTCTTTCCCACCGAACGGCCTCCCACCACAGGGATGCAGAGTGGACGGCTTTCCCGATCGGCAAGGCGGTGCCCACATCGAGGACACTCGGCCTCCAGGTTTTTTCTCCCGTTAAAAAAGGTGGTGGGGAGCTTTTCCCCACAGCTGCATGTGCGCCGCAGAATCCCATATACGCCAGGGGTCAAATTGGTGTGCTTTGCGCCGCACCTGGGGCACAGGTAGGTGGGGATCAGACTTTTCTTCTTACACTCATGGCAGGCGGTAAAAATCCGTTTATGTACCAGATAGAGGCGGTCCACCGCCCAAATTGCGGTAAAGCCCAGGTAGAGAACGGCCATAAAGACCACCAGCACCAGCACATTTACCAGGGTGATGGCCGCCGTAATCAAAGAGCCGCACACCACCACAGCCGCCATGGCCAGAATGTTGGCAATGGCTAAAAAGACCCGAGCCGTTACACCCTTATCCCCTAAGCCATTCAGATGGTCTCGATACCGCTGGATCGAAGCGCCGTTTCGGGTCCAGGCGCCTTTGATGGTAGCTGCTATATCCTGATATCCTTTTTCAAAAAAATAACTTTTTCGCGCTGGCTGCGCCGCTGCCGCCATGGTTTTTCCCCCTTTTTGCAGGCAATAAAGAATATCGCCGTATCCCAAAGGGCTACGGCTGATATTCTGTCAGCTGGATATTACAGCTTCTTGGTGTTGCTGTCGATCATATTTTCTTTAAAGGACCTGCCGTAGTTGAGCACCGCTGTGCCGCCGCCCCACAGGATTCCCGCCCCGCCAGCCACCATGGCCAGAAGGGAGGCAATCATCACAATGCAGTAAACCACAACCACAATCAAAACGATCACGAAAATCACAGCGATGATACCGCCCCAATCATCCATAAGCGCTCTCCTCCCTTCATCCGCCGCAGAAAAGCGCGGCGGGCCCAGTTCACTTCCCATTCAATCTTTCGGTCAAGGACATCTGCAAGACAGCTGCACGCCGGGCGCGCGCTCCTCTGGAGCTACCCCATCCATCTGGCGCTCTGCGCTGCGAATCCGCGAAAGGGTGACCGGGGTCATCCCCAAAAAGGACGCCACATAGTGATGGTTCACCATGTCTATCACCCCGGGATACTTCCCCAGAAACCACCGGTACCGGTCCTTTGCAGAATATTGGGAAAGGATCATCTTGCTCTCCCAGTGGCGGCGCAGGGCCCTGCTTAAAAACTGGACGTAGAACCGCATCACAGCGGGGTGGTCCAAAAAAGGCATCAAGCGCGCCAACGGCATGGAGACCATAACCGTCTCCCGAAGGGCTTCCATGCTGATGACAGAAACCTCATTGAGCTCAAAGCTGGTCATCAGAGGGATCCCCGGGGAAAACTCAAAGCAGTCTGTGATGTCTTTTCCGGTGCAATCAGGAAAAAAACCGCGAACCAGCCCATGGACCATAATGTCCAAATTGGGGTTTACCTGCCCCATGCGCTGGAACACCTCGTTTTTAGGAACCAACCGCACTTTACTGTTTTCCACCAGGCAGGACAACAGCCTTTCATCTCTTACATAAAAGTGTTCTTGATAAAACCCAAATAAATCCATCTCCATAAGGCTGTTCCCCCTAGCCAGATACAATTCCCCCAAAATTGGATAATATGGTCAAATTCTGTCCCATATTACGCCGCTACTATACCCAAAAATTATACATCCACTCCACGGAAAATTCATTAACAAAAGATAAGCATAGACAATCTTTTTGTAAAAAAAATCGACTTTATAGCGAAAAAGGATATTTTTGGTCTAAAAACTCGTTGCTGCCGCCGCGCCGCACCAACCTGAATTATTCCCCCAGAAGGCTGTTTTTCCCATCAAAAAAGCTCTGGTCCATTTGGGCCAGAGCCATGCGGTTTGATTGGATGGGTTCCTCACCAGGGAAAGCCCGCTGCAGGGAACAGCCTTTAAGCCAGCAGCCCGCTGGCCCCTATGTACTGGGCAATCCGGGCCAGCTCCTGGGGCGGGCGCACCAGGGCAAAGCGCACATACCCCTCTCCCAAAGAGCCAAAGGCGGCGCCCGGGGTGCACACCACGCCGCAGGCGTCCACCAAAGCCTCGCAGAAGGCCGCAGAACGGCCTTCCCAGCGCTTTGGCAGTTTGGCAAAGACAAACATGGTGCCCTGGCTGTCCTCCACCGGCCACCCCGCCTCTCGCAGGCCATTGCACAGGGCGTCCCGGCGCTTGCGGTACTCCTGGCACTGGTCCAGCACGTATTGCCGCGGAACGCGGAGGGCTTCCACTGCCGCCAGCTGCAGGGGCAGGAAAATGCCAAAATCCAGCTGAGAGCGCAGCAGGCTCAGAGCGGACACCAGCTCCCGGTTTCCCACAAAAAAGGAAAGCCGGGCGCCCGTCAAGTTAAAGGACTTACTCAAAGAGAAGAACTCCGCGCCCACCTCTTTTGCCCCGGGGATGGACAGGAAAGAAAAGCCGCTGCCCTCTGTGAACACAATATCGGAATAGGCGTTGTCGTTGATAATGTAGAAATGATAGCGTTTGGCGTACGCAATCAGTTCCTCATAGAAGGAACGGGGGGCGATGGCGCCGGTAGGGTTGGAGGGGTAGGAGGTGACGATGTACTTTGTCCGCCTCCAAGTCTCCTGAGGGATGGCCTCCAGCCGGGGAAGGAAATGGTTCTCCCGGGTCATGGGGTAGAATTGCAGGTCCGCCTCCCCAAGCCAGGCCCCCGCCTCAAAAACAGGATACCCGGGGTTGGGCAGCAGCACCACGTCGCCGGGGTTGCACAGGGCCATGCCCAAATGCCCCATCCCCTCTTGGGTGCCGTGAACGGCCACCACCTCTGTGCTGCCGTCGATGGCGGTGTCATAGCGGCGGAGGTAGTACTCTGCCACAGCCTGCCGCAGTTCCGGGTAATCACGCAGGGTATAGCGGTAGTTCTCCGGCTTCAGCGCCGCCTGAGAGAGCACCTGCATCACCTGCTCCGGCGGATGGAAGTCCGGCGTGCCCACGGAAAGGTTGAACACCTCCCGCCCCTGCTGCTGATATGCCACCACCTTGCGTTCAATGGAGGAGAAGATCCCCTCCTCAAAATGATCCAGCCGTTTTGCCTGTACCGACATGCTTTCTGCCTCCTGTATTGCCATGCCGGGGTTCCAGCGTTCCCTGGAACCCCGGCAGGATTCTGTCCTTTTCTCGGGACGCTTTCTTAGGAAAGTGTACCCAGTTTTTTCAGGGTTGTCAACCGCTTTGGATTGGGTCCCCCTCCCCCCAGCCGGGTGCATTAGCGCAAAAAAGGGCCGCTCTGAAAAGCGGTCCCTTGGGATAGGACTTTCTACAGTTGCTTACTCTTTGGTGGAAAACAGCGTTTTCCTTCCCGCCAGCAGGATAGCCTCTCCCACTAGGAACAGGATGGCCAAGCTGATGACGCCGATGGAGTCCCGCCCGGTGAACTGGGTGAACAACCCCACCAGCAGGGGCCCCAGCACCGCAGCGAACTTGCCAAAGATATCGAAAAACCCGAAGTACTCGTTGGAGCGCTCCGCGGGGATGAGCTTGCCGAAATAGCTGCGGGACAGGGCCTGGATGCCCCCCTGCACTGTGCCCACCAAAAAGGCCATGCACCAGAACAGGACCTGAGACAGAGCCAGGGCGCTTTCACTGTCGGGGTTCTGCTCGATGTTAAATCCCATGAAGAAGCCCACCACCGTGATGACAAAGTACACGCCCACAGCCCCCCGCAGCAGCTGGATGGCGCCCACCTTCCCTGCCAGCCTGCCGAAAAGGATGGAGAAGGGCATGGCCACAATCTGGGTGACCAGCAGGGCCAGGATCATGCTCACTGTGTCCAGGCCCAGCTTGGTGCCATACGAGGTGGATACGGAGATGATGGTGTTCACCCCGTCGATGTAGAAGAAGTAGGCCAACATGAACAAGAACACCCCTTTATGGGTAAAAATGTCCTTGGCGGTGGCCCACAGGTTTCGGAAGGTGGAACGCACCAGGCCCTTTTTCGCCTCCACATAGTGGACTTGGTGAACATTTTTCAAAAAGGGGATGGAGAACACCAGCCACCACACGCTGGTGAGCAGGATGACCAGCTTAAAGGCCACCGGATTCTCCATGCCCATGACAAACAGGATGACAATGGCCAAGATAAAGGGGATGGTGCTGCCGCCGATATAGCCCATGGCGTAGCCCCAGGCGGAGACCCGGTCCATGCGCTCCCGGGTGGTCACGTCGGTTAAAAAGGCGTCGTAAAACAGGCAGGAGCCGGAAAACCCAATGTGGCTGATGACATACCCCACCAGCAGGCCCCGGTAGTCGTCTGTCAGGGCGGAGAACAGGGTGAAGGCCACACCCAACACCAGGCAAGCCACGAACAGCCGCTTCTTATGGCCCTTGTGGTCGGCCAGAGAGCCCAGCACCGGGGCCAGCACCGCGCAGAGGAAGGTGGCCGCCGAGGTGCCGTAGGACCACAGCACCAGGTTGTCCGCCCCAGCGGCGGCGCACACATTGCCAAAGTAGATGGGGAACAGCACCGCCATAATGTTGGTGGCGTACACCGAGTTGGCCCAGTCGTAGAGAATCCAGCTCTTTTCTGTTTTGGTAAATTTTTTCGCGTTTTCTGAAGAGCCTGTTGCCATGAGACTTCATCCTTCCAAACAAGATGGTTTATACATATCATGCCATAGCTCCGTAAAAAACACAAGAAATTTTTGTAAAAACCGCGCTGTGGGATGGGGAGGCTTTCCAAAAGCTGGGGGCACTTGGCAGCTTGAAAACAGGAAATAAAAAAAGAGAATGCCCACGGCCTTTCCCGCGGGCATCCCCTATCGCAGCATGTACTTTTTCAAATCCTTCCGATTCTCCACATCCAGCTTCCGCATTGCCTCGGAGATATGGTTTTTCACCGTGTTGACTGAAATATGCAGGTGCTCCGCAATCTCCTGGTTGGTCCAGCCCCGTGCCGCCAACATGGCGATTGCGAACTCGGTGGTGGTCAGGTCATCCGCTACATCATGGCCTGTCTCTGGGTTGTGCACTTTGCGCCAGCCCGCGGAAAAGCGGTAGGTAATCGCGATGATCCGCTTAAAATCCTCCGGCCATTTTGGCTTGATCACCGCCTCCAGCATGGCGCCCAAAAGCCCATGGTGCTCCCCAAAGCCCTCAATCAAGTCATCCGGCTGGGCAATCTTCCACGCCGCCAGCAGATGGGCCTGCGCCTGGTCCGGCTTTTTCAGGCTCATGTAGTCCATCACCGCAACCAAATGCAGGTAGATTGCAGGAATGGGGTAGCTGGCCGCCCCCATGGCAAGGGTGGCCTCCACCATGCCGGCGCTGGGGCCGTACTCCTCCTTTAGGTAGAGGTAATGAGCCTGCACATACAGGGCAAAGGCCCGCAGCCCCGGGGGCAGCAGGGGAAGAAAGCTCTCCACGTCCGGCATTTGTTCCGGCAGCGGCAGATGGAGCAGCACCGCAGCGGCGGACGCCACAAAGGCCGAGGCTGCCCGGAACTGGGACAGCTGTTCCCCCGCGGCAGACAGAAAAGCCCTCAACTCCCCCAGGGCAAACCGGGCCCGCGAAATCTCCCCAAGGGACAAGCTGGCATAGGCATAGATCAAACAGGCAGAGAGCCGCGCCCCCATATCGGAGTGCGTCAAATAGGCCTCCGCCTCCTGTGCCGCTGCCCCAGCCTGTCCGCTGAAATAGTGGTACTCCGCCAACGCAATGTCTCTTTGTGAGCCGGCAGGCATGGCCTCCACCGCTTCCAGGCAGTGTCCCGGCTGGAAGGAGGTGTTCATCAAAGGCATCAAACTCGTGTGATCCAGAAGGCCGCTTACAAGGCTTGCTGCGCCCTCCGCAGCCTGGCCCTGGAGCTTGCGGGGGTCCTTGGGCTTCTCCGCATTGGCAGGAACAGCCCAGGACTTTCCAAATTTCTGCGCGCCCGGAATGCGCCCCTGCACACAGAACTGCTGCACCATACGGTCCGAGAGGTTCCACTTTTCGGCGGTTTCCTTCACGGTGAGGTATTCCATACCCTCATTCCTCCCTCTTTTTTCTAAATTACTATTATATGGATTCTAGCCCATTGCCGCAAGGGAAGATTTTCACAAATCTTCCTGCTCCAACCAAAGCAGACTGCTACCAGCGGCCTCTCACAAGGAAAAAATCCCTATCGCAGACGCCGGAGAAACAGAAACCTCTCATCGAGCCGCTCCCGTTGCTGCATCCTGTTCCCCCACATAGACCTGCACCTCATAATTCCACTGCAAAATTCCTGAAACCACGATGAGCTGCACGGTAAAGGATGGCTCTTCCCCATACTCCTCCCGGGCCAGGCGCAGCAGCTCTTCCAAGGCTTTTGTTCTGGTCTCCTCGGTGCAGTGGGCGCACAGGTAGCGCCCCTCCGGCAGCGTCTTGAGTCCCTCCAGTTCCACATAGCGGGTGCACAGCGCAAACAGCCTGGCCCTTTCCCCCTCGGTGTAAATGCCGGCCAAGTCCTCAAAGGCAAACTTTTCCTTCCATCCCGCGGGGAGCTTCTCATAGAAATGCCCCAGGTAATTCCAAAGGTTTTCCAGAGTGGGCATCTCCAGGGTGTCCGAAAGCAGAATCACCCGCTGGGGGTACTCTTTAAGGAAGGCGCTGCGGGACTGGCGCTGCAATTCCAAATTCCGCACATAGTCCGCCTTGGCCAGCTGGATTTTCGCCTTGCTGAACTGCAGCGCGGCAATTTTCTCATCGGCCCTCTTCTCCGCCTGCTGGAAAAAGGCGATGATTTTTTCCAGGTCATCGTACTCCAGCACCTTTTTGATTTCCTGCAGGGGCAGGTCCATCAGCTGCAGGGCCCGCACCGTGTTCAGGCGGACGATATCCTGCTCGGTATAATACCGGTAGTGGGTCCATTCGTCCTTTTTGCTGGGCTTTACCAGGCCGATGCGGTCGTAGTGGCGCAGGGTTTCGGCAGTGGTGTTGGCAGCCTTGGCGGCCTCTCCCACGGAAAAATATTTTTTCACGGTTGCAAAAATCACCCCTTGACCTTTGTGCTGCACAAAAGTTTATACTTCATTTTAGCATCAGGCACCACAAAACGCAACGGCCAATTTTACGCCGCACAGGAGGACACGCTTGGGTTTTCCTGTACCAGCGGCCAGAAAGCCACGCGGACACCGCCACCCTCTGCCGCTTTATGGTGGACGGCCGGTTCCGGCGGGAGGGGCTGGAGGAAAAAGCCCTGGAGCATATCCTGCGGGGGCTGAAAATTCAAGGGGTAAAGCAGGTGGAGGCCCTTTTGGAGCAGAGCGATGGACATGCCATGGCGCTGCTCCTGGCCTGCGGGTTCCGCCTGATGGAAGAAACCACACACACCACGCGCTATGTATGCCGCTTTGAAACACAGAATTGGAGGGAATAGTATGATAAAGAAAATTGCATTTACCCTGTGTTTGGGGCTGGGATGTCTCGTTCTGACGGGCTGCTCGGGCAGCAGCGAGCCCTTTGAGGCCAAAACCTACACACCGGAGGGGCAGGTCCAGGGCGTGCGGCTGGATGTGGAGGACCGAGAGGTGGAGGTGGCCCTTTCCCCCGATGGGCAGGTCCACCTCCAGTACGGGGAAAACAGCGAGGAGTATTAGGAAATTGCCCTCTCGGACGAAAAGGTGGTGACCATGACCAGCGCCGCCAACAAGGAGTGGACCGATTACATCGGGGTCAGTGCCGGCGGGGAGGACAGGAAAATCACGGTGCAGGTGCCCGACGGCCTCTTGGACAGCCTGGAGATTTCCACCACCAACGAGGATATCACCCTCCCAGAGCTGGCGGTGACGGGCAGCGTTTCCCTCTCCTCCAACGGCGGCAGCGTGCGCTTTGGCACTCTGTCCGTGGGAAGCAGCCTGCGCCTGCACGTCAAAAACGGGGACATCTTCGGAACAGTAGCGGGGAGCTATGACGACTATTCCATACAGTGCTCCGTCAAAAAAGGGGAGAGCACCTTGCCGGATTCCAAAGCCGGTGGGGAAAAGACGCTGGACGCCGCCTGCAACAACGGCAATGTGGAGATCGCCTTTGCGGGGGAGTAGCCCCTGTCCCTCACCCTTGACAACCTCCGCAAACTCCGCTAGGCTGTATACAGGCAAGCCGCGCAAAGGAGGAGTTGCTGTGAAAACCATCGCCATCATTGAGGACGACCAGGCCATTGGGGATCTGCTGGAGGAGGTGCTGCAAAAGGAGGGCTATGCCGTGCGGCGGGCCTACTCCGGGACAGAGGCGGTATACCTGCTCTCTCAGCAGCGGCCTGATCTGGCCCTGCTGGATTTGATGCTGCCCGGCCTCTCCGGGGAGGAGGTGCTGCCCCACCTGGAAGGAATCCCGGTGATTGTGGTCAGCGCCAAGGTGGGCGTGGACGACAAGGTGAAGCTGCTGCTGGGCGGGGCGGCGGACTACCTGACCAAGCCCTTTGAGATCCCCGAGCTGCTGGCCCGCATCCAGGTGCAGCTGCGGAAGGAGGCGTCTCCCCTCTCCCCTGTGCTGCGGGCCGGGGACGTGGAGCTGGACACCGCCAGCCGCCAAGTCACCGTAGGAGGCGCGGCAGTCCACCTGACGAAAACGGAGTACGCCATTTTGAAGCTGCTGCTGCAAAATCCCGGGCAGGCGGTGGCCAAGTCCGTGATTTTGGAGCGCATCAGCCTGGACACGCCGGACTGCACGGAATACTCCCTGAAGCAGCATGTGAGCAACCTGCGGAAAAAGCTGCGGGAGGCCGGGGGCAAGGAGTACATCCAGGCGGTGTGGGGCATTGGGTTCCGGCTGGACGGAAAGGGAGTTGAAAAATCTTGACGGAATCTTTACCCTTTTCTTGACCGGTTTCTTGACGTTTCTCCGGTAGGATACTCCCATACCGAAAAGGAGGTATCTGAAAATGGAAACTGTATTGCGAACCCAGGGCCTGTGCAAGCACTACCGGCGCTTTAAGGCCCTGGACGGGCTGGACATGGAGGTGCCCAAGGGCGCCATCTACGGCCTGGTGGGGAAAAACGGCGCGGGCAAGACCACCCTGATCCGAGTGGTGTGCGGCTTACAGGCTCCCTCCGCCGGGAGTTACTCCCTGTACGGGACGACACTGGGCGAGCCCCGGCTGAACCGGACTCGCCGGCGCATGGGCGCGGTGGTGGAGACCCCCTCCCTGTACCCGGACATGACGGCGGAGCATAACCTCAAGCTGCAATACCGGGTGCTGGGGCTGCCGGATGACGGGGGCATCCCGGAGCTTTTGGAGCTGGTGGGCCTGGGGGACACGGGCAGGAAAAAGGCCGGGCACTTCTCTTTGGGGATGAAGCAGCGGCTGGGCATTGCCATCGCCCTGTGCGGGGACCCGGACTTTCTGGTGCTGGACGAGCCCATCAACGGCCTGGACCCCCAGGGCATTGTGGAGATGCGGGAGCTGATTTTAAAGCTGAACCGGGAGCGGCAAATCACCGTGCTGATTTCCTCCCACATTCTGGACGAGCTTTCCAAGCTGGCCACCCACTACGGGTTTATCGACGGCGGGCGGATGGTGAAGGAGGTCAGCGCCCAGGAGCTGGAGGCCGCCTGCCGCAAGTGCGCCCGGGTGGAGGTGTCCTCCACCTTGCCCCTGACCCGGGTTTTGGACAAAATGGGCCTGGAGTATCGGGTGCTGAACCAAACCGGGGCGGACATCTACGGGGAGCTGAACATCACCGCCCTGGTAGACGCCCTGCGCAAAGAGGGCTGCAGCCTGCTTTCGGTGAAGGAGCGGGACGAGAGCCTGGAGAGCTATTATATCAACCTGGTGGGAGGTGAGCGGCATGAGTAACCTGCTTTCCGCCGGGGTGTACCGGCTGAAATACTCCAAACTGTTTTACATTCTTCTGGGGCTGCTTGTAGTGACGCTGACATTTTGTTATGTACAGGCCATTCCCCAAACGGTGTCGCTGGACGTCTCTCCCACGGAGGCGGTCACCCAAGAGGAGGGATACGTTACCGTGGAATATGAGGAACAGGCTTCTTTCTATCCTCTCAACTCCCTCTTTTTTCAATATGTGCTTTTCAATTTAATCTCTTGCGGCATATTTTGCCCCCTGTTTTTGAGTCACGAGTACAGCGACGGCGTTTTGCGCAACAAGCTGATTGTGGGGCGAAACAGAACCCAGATTTATCTGGGAAATTTGACAGTTAACGGGCTGTACGGCGCAGCGACGACGGTGGTAGGAATTTTGACCGGCCTTTGTGTGGGCATGCCGATGCTGAAGGGCTTTGGCGAAACAGAGCCTTCCACTTTGGTCATGTACGGGCTGTTCTCCCTGATAACCACCTGGGCCTGCGTCTCCCTATTCACGATGGCGGCAATGATTGTAGCAAACCGGGCGGTAGCTGTGGCCCTGTGCATTGTGCTTGCTTTTGGACTTTACTTTTTGGGCCAGTTTTTGACCATCGGACTGTCCCAGCCGGAGTTGCTCCAGGGAGGCCTGATTTGGGGGCCGGATGGAACCTTTCAAATGGCCGACCCCGCTCCCAATCCCAGCTATATCTCCGGATTCAAGCGGCAGGTGTATCAATTCCTGTACGAGCTAACCCCGGGTGGGCAATGCTTCCAAATCGTCAACATGGGCGCAGAGACGCCCTGGCACCTGCCGGTGTACGCTGGCCTGTTCACTGCACTGACCACCGCTGCCGGTCTTGCCATCTTCCAGCGGAAGGATGTAAAATAGGGCCATGGAATGGCTTTGCGGCGGGGCGGTGATGGGGCTGCTGCTGGCGCTGGCTGTGGGAGTCCGGCTGCTGGGGCGCCGGCGCAGATAGGAGGATGGCTATGGTTTGGGTGTTGGCGGCTGGTTTGGCCCTGGTGGCGCTGGGGCTGGGAATAAAAGTGGCCCTGCTGCGCCACGGAATAAAAGCCCTTCGGCAGGACCTGGTGGAGCGCCGGGGGCAGGACACCAACACGCTGCTGTCCCTGCCCTGCCGGGACAGGGAGCTACGGCGTCTGGCCAGCGCTTTAAACCAGGAGCTGCGGGCCCTGCGGCAGGAGCGGCTGCGGTACCAGCAGGGGGACAAGGAGCTGAAGGAGGCGGTGGTGAACATCTCCCACGACCTGCGCACGCCGCTCACGGCCATCTCCGGGTACTTGCAGCTGCTGCAAGGCCAGGACCTGCCCCCGGACACCCGGCGGTATCTGGAGCAGATTGAGAGCCGGACGGAGTCCATGAAGCGGCTGACTGAGGAGCTGTTCCGGTACTCGGTGGTGGTGTCGGAGGAGAATTTGGCCCGAGAGCCGGTGGATCTGCGCCGGGCGGTGGAGGAGGCTCTGCTCTCCTTTTACGGGGCCTTGGAGGGCCGGGGGATTGAACCCCAGGTGCGCCTGCCGGAGGAAAAGGTGGAGCGCCTGCTGGACCCGGCGGCTGTAAACCGGGTGCTGGGGAACATCCTCACCAACGCCCTGAAATACAGCGCCGGAGATTTGGAAGTCACCCTGGAAGAAAGCGGGCGGCTGACCTTTTCCAACGCCGCGCCAGGACTGGACCCGGTGACAGCGGGGCGGCTGTTCGACCGGTTCTACACTGTGGAGGCGGCCCGGAACTCCACGGGGCTGGGGCTTTCCATCGCCAAGGAACTGACCCAGCGCATGGGCGGCTCCATTGGCGCGGAGCTTCACGGCGGCACGCTGACTGTGTGGTTGAAGCTTTAGCCGCGCTGTTCTCTCTGCGCAACCAGCCAAGTCAATCCCATAAGCAAAGAGGGCTCCTGCCTTAAAATGGCAGAAGCCCTCTATTTTTCCCCAAAAAGTTTCTCGCGGTTTTTCGTGTTGTCTGATTTTCCCGGCTGCCAGCCGGCTTCGGGGCCTACTCCACCGCGCTTTCACTAGCAGGCTCCTCCGACGCCGTCTCCTCCGCGGAAGTGGAAAGGGCAGAAGAGGAGGAAACCTCCTCCTGGCTGTCCTCCCCGGAGGCCAGGCTGGCGGCGCCCCATGCGCCCAGGCACAGCAGGATGGCCAGCGCCGCCCCCACAGAAACAAAGCGCCTTCTCTTTTTGGCCCGCCGCTCCTGGATGGGCGGGCATATGATGCCGGGGCTTGATGGGGTGGCTGTGCTCAAGCGCCTGCGGCAAGAGGGCATTGGCACCCCGGCCCTGTTTCTCACGGCCAAAGCGGATGTGGAAGACCGCGTGAAGGGGCTGGACGCCGGGGCGGACGACTACCTGGCAAAGCCCTTTGCCGTGCCGGAGCTGCTGGCCCGGGTGCGGGCCATGCTCCGCCGGAAGGACACCTTTTCCCCCGACCTCCTCCAGGCCGGCCCCCTCACCTTAAACCGATCTACCTATGAACTGTGCTGGAACGGCAGAACCCAGCCGCTCAGCGGGCGGGAATTCCAGGTGATGGAGATGCTTATGGAGCGCCCCGGCTGCGTGGTGCCCTGCGACGACCTGCTCTTTCATGTGTGGGGCTGGGACAGCCCCGTCGAGGTGAGCGTTGTATGGGTACACATCTCTAACCTGCGGAAAAAGATGGAAAAGCTGGGAACCTCTGCCAGCATCCGCTTCCTCCGGGGCGCGGGCTATGTGCTGGAGGTGGGGGCATGATCTACCGGCTGCGCCGGAAATTCATCCGGATCTGCACCCTGTCGTTTTTAGCGGTATTCGTCGCCCTATTTCTTGGCATCTATCTGGTGACCTATTTTCAAACCACCTCTTCCCTGGATCAGCTGGCAGACATCGTCTCGGAAAACGGCGGGCATTTCCCCTCGTTCCAAGCCCCAGGCCCCCAGGAAAGCTCCCGGCCCGCGGAGCAGGACCCGGAAGCGCCTTTCACCACCCGGTTTTTCACGGTCTTTTTCGACGCACAGGGGGAAACGCTCTCTACAGACGTGGGCTCCATTGCCAGCGTCACGCAGGAGGAAGCGGCTGGGCTGGGAAAAGAAGCCTTGAAAAAAAGCAGCCCCCGGAGCTGGGTAGAGGGCTACCGGTACAAAATTTGGGAAACGGAAGAGGGCAGCGCCGTGGTGTGCATCAGCGGCGCCATGATGCTGGACGCCAACCGGGCCTTTCTCACGGCGGCCTGCCTGGTCTTTGTGGGCGGCAGCCTTGCGGTACTGCTGCTGGTGGTGCTGTTATCCAAACGGGCCGTGGGGCCTGTGGCGGAAAGCTACCAGCGCCAGCGGCAGTTCGTCACCGACGCCAGCCACGAGCTTAAAACCCCATTGACTCTGCTGCAGGCCAACCTGGACATTCTGGAAAGCGAAGCCGGAGAAAACCCCTGGCTTTCTGACATGAAAGAGGAGACCTTTACCATGACCCAGCTGGTGCGCCGCCTGGTGGATTTAGCCCGCTTAGACGAAGAGGCACCCCTGCAGTCCAGCTTCTTCGACCTGGCCCAGGCGGTGTGGGAAACTGCCGCCGCCTTTCTTCCCGCCGCGGAACAAAGCGGGAAGCGCCTTACCTGGGAAGGCCCCCCTTCCCTGCTTTGGAAAGGGGATGAGGGCGCCCTGCGGCAGCTTGTCTCCATCCTGCTGGACAACGCCGTAAAGTACTGCGATCCAGAGGGGGCCATCCAGGTGGGGCTCTCGGGGAAAAGGCACCCTGTCCTCACGGTGGACAACAGCTGCCAGGCAGTGGACAGCCTTCCCCTTTCCCGCCTGTTTGACCGCTTCTACCGGGCTGACTCTGCCCGAACCTACGGCAGCGGCTTTGGGGTGGGGCTTTCCATTGCGAAAGGCATTGCAGAGCGGCACGGCGGAAGCATCTCCGCCGCAAAGCTGGAAGGGGGCCGTATCCGGTTCCGGGTAAAACTGTAAGCAAAACGCCCCGAGGGAATCCCTCAGGGCGTTTTTCGTGCCGGCCCACACCGGCGCATAGGCTGGCGGCGCAGCTCTTTCAGCCGCGCACCGCCGCCAGCAGGCCTTGGCAGCCTGCCAGGACATCTCTCCAAGTGGCCTCAAAATCCCCGGTGTACCAGGGGTCTGCCACCTGGCCCGGGCAATGGGTGTAGTCCAGCAGCAGATGGAGCTTGCCTTGGGGGTCTCCCCCGCAGATGCGGCGCATGTTGCGGAGGTTGGCCTCATCCATACCGATCAACAGATCGTACTCCTTGTAATCCCCCGCTGTCATCTGCCGGGCCCGCTTTCCCTCGCAGCGGATGCCGTGCTCCCACAGCTTCCGGCGGGCAGGCGGGTACACGGGATTTCCCAGCTCTTCTGTGCTCGTGGCCGCGGAGGCAATCTGAAACTGCCCTGCAAGCCCCGCCTGCCTCACCAGGTCTTTCATCACAAACTCCGCCATCGGGCTGCGGCAGATATTGCCGTGGCAAATAAATAAAATCTTTTTCATCTTTTTTATATTCCTCCCTGCGCCCTCAGGCCGTAGGTCTCCAGCTCTCAGGCATTCTTTTTTGCGGCCCTCTTCATTTAATATCGGGCAGCGAAAGGCCTTCCTCTATCCAAATTTCCCTGGACAAAGAACTTACAGATAAAAATTAAACGCACCCCACCATGCGTGGGGTGCGCGCTTCCGCAGCGGCGGCTGCTGCTGCTGGCTTTACTGAACGAAAATGAACCCTTGTCAAAAAAGTGAAGCAAAAAAGCTAGGTTTTATGCTGGTTTCCATCAGTTCCTTGTTCAGAAAATGCTCACTGAACAAAAATGAAACCGCATTTTTCTCATCTTTATTGTAGCAGATTGAATGCAAAAAAGCAATTGTTTTTGAAGATAGAAAAATATGCTGACTTGTCATTATAGTTTCATCCCATACTCCGCCGCCACATTTTTCTCCACATCGTTCTCTGTGGAATCCATCTGGGGCTGCTGTGTGAGGATAAAAGTCGCCAGCAGTTGGACACGTTGGTTCACCGAGGCAACGATGGCTTCCACTCGCTCTTTGTCGATGAATTCCTCCGCGCCAGTGAACACCTCCCGGATGTCCTGGTCAACGTCGTCCAGCTTGGAGAGGTCGCGCCAGTCAAAGGAGGTCACCAGCCGCAGCTGGTCTTGGTGGGCTCTCTTGAAAGGCTTGCAGGTAACATTCCGCCCGGAACGGATTTGGGGTGTCAGCTTGTCGTAGCCCAGGGACGAGCCGCTGTCGTAAATGGGCGCCGGCCCTAGCCATTCCAGGGTGTCCGGGTTACGGAGCAGCCCGAAGTTGTTGAAGTGTCTGTCCTCGTTGGCGATGAGATAGTCCAGCACCATCATCTGGTCCAGGGCGTGGGCCACGCCGGAAATACCCAGCTTTCGCAGCAGTTGCGGTAGTGTTGGTAAACCATGGTAAATCGTACCGTTCATCCCGATGGAGCCCGTAGTATGGCAAAATCCAGATCTGCAACGGACAAGTTCTTGTGCGTCAGGCTGTGAGTCATGGGGCCGTTGCCTTTGATTTATAGTAATCCATAGATATTTGTGTTGCAAGGAGTTTGAGCATAAAACGCCCCCGTCTGATTTGAATAATAACATGCGTTTACTAAAATTAGGCTGAGGGCGTTTTGTTAGATTCTCTTGCCATATTTCAAAGGCTCTAACTTTGACTGGAAGCTAAAATCCAATTTCCATCTTCATCCTGTTCAACTAAAGTATTCGACGGAAGTATAACCATTGGTCGTGATGAAGGAGGGATATCTAGTTTGCTATAGGCAACCTCAACACTGTATTTTTTGTTGATTTTTCTAAGATTGTAGTTGCGAATATACTTAACCTGTCCAGCAGAAACGGTATATCCCTCCTTTTGGAGCTTGTGTTTGATAGCTTGAACTTCGTACTTAGAATAATGCATTTTTTTACAATAATTTTCAAACGCTGTCCGAGAAATCACATGGGTGTTTCTGATTGCTTCCATATATTCTTCTATTTTGGGAATATCATCAAGGGGATACACTTTACTTCCGCAATCCATCTCCTCAAATATCCATCTGCAAAAATCCTCATCATGTTCGAAGCGGAATTTATCAAAAAGAGGATCTTCCAATAAATTGTATGACTCATCTCTCGCATATATCATATACCCATATTGAGCGCTACACCGCATAAATGGCTGATAACCAATTGGAGTAATCAGGTTACCCTCCGTTTCGTTGGTTATTAATGCCCACTTTATATCTGTGATTTCTGTAGGTGTTCGATATAGTATGCCGTACCTACAATCTTTTGCGCCATTTCTATCCTTCTTATATACAAAGTCTCTTTTCCCCATGGGTCGCCATTGATGATGTTCATAATTACAGCAAGCAAAGAACAGCGCGGTTTTTAAGTCACTCGTAATATCCAGCAAAGGAGTCTTTATTCCATAATGCTGTGCTAGTGCGTGATAATTCACACAAGAAGGGAACCATTTCTGAACAGCATCAAATTGCTTCAGGAAGAAACAGGCCTCATCTAAAATGAGAAAATTGGCTAAATGTTGCATTGGGGAAATACTATCCCCACGGAACATACCCGGTTTTGATGAACCATAGAAGGCGCTTTCACCTCGATAATAAAATTTGCTTCTTTGCTGAGTTATGGCTGTTCCAATGAGGGGAAAGGTTAACCGTATACCCGGCACAAACATTGTAGAGAAAAGATTGAGGACCATTACGAATAATCCAATGTTGCTGGTAATTTTACCTTTAATCTCTTGCGTTTCTTGGTCAGATAATCCCTGTCGACGAATGATCCAGTTAAACAATTCAAATGTATTATGATCCGGTAAGATGCCGAGCATTGCTGCTGCACAAAATATATCATCCTGACAGCCATCCCCCTTTTGGATTTTTTGGTTTAGGTCCAAGAATTTTTTAGCGTTAGAATGATAGTTCTCATCTTCTCGAATCATTGCATAGAGTTGATCTGCTGAAATGGTCGGCATATCTTCGCAACATTTTGCACTATGGCAAGAATCCCGATAGGCTTGGCTATTAAAATAGGCTGTAACACACTGTGACCAATCTGCTCTTTGACCGTAGAACTTTTGTAAATGACTTTGAATAATCCGTAAATTCTCTTGGTATCCGAATGTAACATGGGACCTTTCTCTTAAATCAGGAGGCAAGAGGTTATGAAATTCCTTCTCTTGCGCTGTTTCTGGACGCATATCGCATTTCCCCCCTTTACTATACTTTACATTTCCGCTGAAACTTTCCTGCCTGGATAGTAGTGCAAAGGTGTCCATTCTTTCCCAAAAGAGTATGAAAAACAAAACCTTTGGTTTGGAGTATAACAATTGGTTATCTTTCTTCTGGGTCTCATCACTCGCCAGACGGGAATGGAGCGATCTGCCTATCACTCGTTGAAAACGTTCTGATCGGCTATGCCATGACGGATAGGAACACCCACGGGCAAGCGCTCTCCATACGTCAATCCGTTGGATACCGTCAGTTGCCTTATCCACGGTCAAATCCATTACAGGGGTGTCCTTGTGCATCAGGGTATACTTTCCCTTGTCTAATAATGTATCACACTTGGAAATAGATCTCAATATCCTTCGTCTACTCCCTGGAAGCTTGCATTCCTTCGCTAATTCTCTTACACTATGTGTTCTAAGGAGGGAAAAATTATGCGATATTCAGAGCAAGAAAAGATTAAAATCGTCTGCCACTTTCAGAATGGAGCAACGGTTCAAGAAATCTGTCAACAATATGGGATCTCCCGCAGTACACTCTATCGGTGGGCAGCTGCCCCTTGTACCACAACTCCCGATGGTGAAATTTTCAGTCTAAAGGAAATTCGCCAGCTGCAACGCAAAGTAGAACGTCTCCAGGCAATCGTTCATATCTTAAAAGTTGTCAACTGCACCGTTTCATCGCCCCTTCATGAAAAATTTGCGGAGATGGAAAAACTGAGAGGGCAATTTGAAGATTTTCTTCTTTGCGAGGCCTTGGATGTACCTCGTGGATCTTTCTACAACTATGTGGTTTATGGAAAAAAAGAAAACACCTGGTACCACAGACGCAGGAAAGAATACAGCATCTTGATTGAAAAAATATTTGATGAAAACCACCAGGTGCTGGGGGCGAGAAAAGTCACAGAAATCCTTAAGCAAGAGGGGCATCATGTCAGCGAAGCTTTTGTGAGCGCGCGAATGCAGGAGCTGGGTC
>ENA-OUPA01000124-OUPA01000124.1-human-gut-metagenome-genome-assembly--contig:-NODE-124-length-60370-cov-12.5171_pt1 | contig 60370 bp, 49 predicted proteins | sample MGYA00237939_ERZ548770 | MGnify/ENA primary metagenome ERZ548770 (study PRJEB26490, sample SAMN05356877) | human gut metagenome | biome: terrestrial biome; feature: human-associated habitat; material...
TCTTTGTGATATCCGCCACCCGTTCCCCTTTCTTTCCCCGTGTGACCGCCGCGCCGCTGCAGCCAGAATCATTGGAGATGGCAAAGGCAAAGCGCTCATCAGAGGCAGCTGCCAGCAGGGCCGTTTTTCCCAAACGGGAATGTCCTACAACAGCCACGTTTTTGAGGTCAACGTCCTCACGGGTTTGCAGGTAATCCATCACCCGCAGGGCAGCCCAGGCCCACAGCGCAATCTTGCCGGGCGCATTCCCGTTCCGGCTGCCCGCCGGAAACAGCGCGGCAAGCCCATCGCTGAAATCTCCGTTATCCTTTGTGACATCCTCATAGCCGAAAGAAAACACGGCGAATCCGCCGTCCGCCAGCTCCTCGCTGGGCATATATTCATCCGGCACGTTACTGCGGAAATTGATGTGCACAAACGCCATCGGTTTTTCCGAAACGACCGCAGGCACAACCGCATGGACGGGGAATGCAAATTCCTTACCCGACACTTGAACCCGAATTTCTACTCTCTCATAAACCGCCTTGGAAGCGCAGAAATCCTCCTGCCTCTCCACTGTCCGAAAGCTGATCTGCTCCGGAGGCGGTGGCAAAAAGCCGTATTCCTGGTCGCAAAGCAGCTCATAAATCCGTCCCCGCTGCTGCTCCCAAACTTTTCTGTCAGTGATGACTGCCCCAGCTGCGTCCTGCAAAACTTCCGGAATTTTCTGTTCCATTGCATTACTCCTCTCCCGGGTCCATCCAAGACGGACCCGCTTTTTTCGCCTATTTACAGGTGATCACCGTCACGTCACGGTGCAGCTGCAGCACCGAGGCCGGAACCATGGGCGTCACCTTTCCGAAAAACGCTTCGTGAACGATCTCCTTCTTTTCCGCTCCCGCAATCAACAGAATCCTCTTCGCTTTCATGATTGTGCCGATCCCCATGGTGACCGCCGAGGTGGGCACATCCTCAATGCGTTCAAACAGTCTGGAATTGGCCTGAATCGTACTCTGAGTCAGCTGCACGGTATGTACGTCCCTGGGAAAATCCTCCGTGGGCTCATTGAACCCGATATGCCCATTGTTTCCGATGCCCAGAAGCTGCAGGTCCGCCCCGCCCAGCCCCTGCACAAGAGTTTCGTAACGGCGGCACTCCGCCTCCATATCCTCTGCCGTTCCATCAGGAAGGAAGGTATTCTCCGGGTCAATATTGATGTGATGGAAAAGATTGGTGTTCATAAAATAACGGTAGCTTTGAACATGATCCGCAGCGAGGCCGCAGTATTCGTCCAAATTTACAGTACGCACCCGGGAAAAATCCAGGATGCCCGCCTTACAGTCCTTCACCAGCTCACTGTAGGTTCCCAGCGGCGATGTTCCCGTCGCAAGCCCCAGCACACAGTCCGGTTTCAGCAGCACCTGCGCGCCAATCATCCTGGCGGCCAGCAGACTCATTTCCTCATAACTGTTTGTCTCAAGTATTCTCATAGCCAATGTACTCCTCCTTGTTCATTCTGCCATCATCTTATTCTATTTTCAAAGAATAGTCCATATGAGAAATTCCCATTTTTTTGTCAGAAAGTCCAGTACATTCTGACAAAATTTGAATGATTCTTCTTAAAAACGCCACTCCGTATTCGGAAACAGCTGTGAAAATCTGAACAGGGATATCCCTTTACATCCACCTTTTTCCGTTCAGTTAATCCGATGCCCGCTTTCTCTTCCAAGAGGGCAGCTGTGCAATCACAACTGCGGCAAATACCAGCACGCAGCCGAAAAGCTCTTTGGGCAGAAGCGCTTCACCCTTGAGCAGCCACCCAGCCAGAGCCGCGAAGACGGATTCCAGACTCAAAATCAGTGAAGCCACAGTGGGGCTTGCCTTTCGCTGTCCCAAAATCTGCAGTGTGTATCCCACACCGCTGGAAAGCAAACCCGTATAAAGCAGAGGGAGCCACGCCTGAAGGATGGAACCTAGCTCCGGTTTTTCCAAAATAAATGCCAGCACCATAGAAATGACGCCGCTGACAAAAAACTGAATGCAGGAGAGCTTTACACCATCTACATGAGGCGCCACCCTGTCTACCAGAAGGATGTGGAAGGAGAAAAGCACAGCGCAGAGGATTACCAGCACATCTCCGCTGGAAATGGAAAACCCCTCCTGCACACTCAGCAGGTATGTTCCCACCAAAGCAAGGAAGACACCGGCCCATACCTTCAGGCTGGGCATCTTCCCCAGAAAAATACCCAACAGAGGCACAATGACAATATACAGGGCCGTCAGGAACCCGGCCTTGCCTACTGTGGTATATTGGATTCCCATCTGCTGCAGCAGGCTGGCCGCGCACAAAAAAATTCCACAGAGAACGCCTCCGCCTACTAATAACTTTTTGTTATCTCCAGGCCTTGCCGTGCCTTTTTCCGTTTTGACCCCTTTTGCGCGAATCGACCTGGCAAACAGCATAACAGGCACCAGGGCAAGACAGGCGATAAAGTTCCGCACTCCGTTGAAGGTACAGGGACCTACATAGTCCATACCAGCGCTCTGCGCTACAAAAGCCACACCCCAGATCACCGCGCACAGCATCAACATGGCGCCGCCTTGAATCTGCTCCCTGTTCTTACCCATTCCCATCTTCTTCCCTTTCTCTGTCTGTTTCCGCCCTTTGGAAAAATCATCCGGCGTGCCAAGGCGGTGTGCGCACGCCGGATGTTCCTTATCCGTGTTCTTCCAGAGTCTTTTGTGTATCCCTGGTCAAATTTTTCATCCAGTTAAACCGGTTGATTTTCACCACAGCCACAAAGCATTTCAGAATCTGGTCGCATTTGAGACAGGCAAACACCACCCAAGGCGGCGCTCCCAGCCACATGGCAATCAATGCCGAAGGTATAACTACGCCGAACACAAAAATCGTATCGTTTTTAAATACAAAAGAGATGTCTCCGCCCGACTTGACCAGGCCGAACAGGCAGGCTGCCTGATAGCAGGTGCCGATGATGGTGACAGAGATAACGTTGATAAACTGCCGGGAGTACTCCTGGGCTTCCGGGCTGGCATTGTAAAGGGAGATAAAGCCGTCCCGAGCCAGGAACACCGCCGCTCCGGAAAGCAGGCCTACGATCAGGAAGATCACCTGTACCGTCTTTGCGTATTCCTTCATCTTCTCGTACTGCCCGGCTCCCACCGTCTTTCCCGTGAGAATGCCCACCGCTGAAGAAAGGCCGTTCATCCAGACATAAATCAAATTATGAAGCATGCCGGTGATGCTGGTAGCCGCAATCACTCCGGCGCTGTAACGGCCCAGGATCATGGAATTCGCCATCATATTGGCGGACCATACCACCTGCCCGCCGATTACTGGCAGCCCATAGCGGATAAAATCCTTCAGCAGCTGGCGGTCCGTCTTCAGAAGGTCGCTGAATTTCAACCGCAGCTTTTGGTCTATGGCAAACACATAAATCACGCTCACAGCCGCCTCCAGAATGCGGGAAACCAGCGTGGCGACCGCCGCACCCTTGACGCCCATGGCAGGAAAGCCCAGCTTACCGAAAATTAGCACGTAGTTGAGAGAAACATTGACCGCCAGCGTCATAATAGATATGTACATGCCGATCCTCGCCGTCTCTACACTGCGCATGGAGGCAACCATCACCTGGGAGATACAGAAAAACAGATAGGTAGCTCCCACTATCCGCAGGTAATCGGCGCCTTCCGCAATTACGCCCTGGTCTTCCGTAAAAATACGGATGATGGGGGCGGGAAACGCCATTGAGACGGCAGACATCACAATGCCCACCGCCACTGCAAACTTGACGCCGATAGACACTACCTTCCGGATACTCGAGGTATCCTTTTTCCCCCAATACTGTGCTGCAAGGATCAAAATAGCGCCTTCAATCCCGCCGACAAACATCTGCAGCACGGACTGCAGCTGGTTCCCCATGTACACACCTGAAATCGCATTATCCCCCAGAGAACCAATCATCAGGTTATCCGCGAAATTGACCGCGAAGGTGATCAGGTTCTGCAGGGATATGGGAATCGCCAGCATGAACAGGTTTCGATAGAACGATCTGTCTTTTGTCATGACCATAATACAACTATCCCCTCCGCACCGGCATCCGGTGCATTTTTCCATACCGAATGTGATTATACTATACACGAATGGGCAAGTAAAGCCTTAATTCCTCAAAAAACCACACTGGCATTCAAACTGCTCCAACAAAAAACCTCCCTCAACAGAGGGAGGCAGACTGGCAAAATCTAACCCGTCAGGGCGTCTCCGGTCCTTCGGAGGAGGCGGATGTCTCGGAAGAACTGGACGCGTTGGAGGAACTGGAAGCATTTCCTTTTGCCTTGGCTTTCTTGGAGAACAGTGCCCGCTGTGTTTCTGCATCTGCGATACCAGTTTCTTCCAAACCGTTGGCTTTTTGGAATTCTTTGACGCAGCCGGTCGTGTACTCTCCAAAATGCCCGTCATACTCCGTATCCAGATACCCCAATTCTTCCAGCCTTTCCTGAAGCTTATAAACCTCGTCGTTGGAATCCCCTTCAGAGAGTTTTGTGTAAGAGGTAGTGTCGGACTCCTCCTCAGAGGAGAGTTCTGAAGAGGAACTGCTCTCTTCTCCCGGCAGCGATACTGTCGAAGATTTTTCTTCCAGCAATTCCGGAAAAGCGGATGCGCTGATTTCATAAGCGGCGTCGATTACGGTCCTTCCCTGCCATTCCATCAAGCTGGGATCCAACTCGAACACTTTGTTTTCCTTCACTGCGCGCAGCTTGGAAAAATCAGCGTTGGCTTTCATCTGTTCCTTCAGTCCGGGCACACAGAAAATCACATTGGGGTTGGAAATGCGGAGAGATTGGAACTGATAGGTACCGCCCTTATCACTGCTAAATGCATTTGTCACGCCCGCGCAGGACATGAGTGTGCTGGCAAACATATCTCCCGTTACCGCAGTTCCGTCCAGGTCGTACAGATAGCAGGCAGTGGTCACTGTCTCTTTGGGCACAATGCGGCTGATGTCGTCCAGGACCGTAAAGATTTCCTGTGCCCGTACGATTCCTGCATCGTAACCGGCGCCGCCGCCGGAAAAAGCTGCGGAAACCTGGGAGTAAAGCCGCTCAAAATCTTCCCGGTCAGTGGCCGGACTCACGGCCAGCATGGTGATACCTGCATCCGACAGTGCAGCGGTCATTCCTTCGTCAAAGGAATCGGAGATTACCAGATCCGGCGCCAGGCCAATCACCGCCTGCGCGTCTTCTCCGGAAATTTTCTGCAAATCCCGCAAGCTATCCTGAGTACAGCCCTCACTGCCAGCCAACAGCTGCGTTTCACAGCCAAGAGCCAGAATGACGTCAGCCAGACCGGGGGAAAGTACAATTGCCTTCGTAGGCTTTGCAGAAATAGTGACGCCGTTTATCTCCACAGGAAATTCACCGGCAGCAGTTACTCCGGAAACAATATTCCCTATCTTCCCCATATTCTCACATCCGGAAAGTGATACGGTGACCATAACTGCGCAGAGCATACACGCCAGCCACCGACGTATCGTACTGATTTTTGTCTTCATTTTCGATACAACCCGCTTTCTCTGCAAAATATGATTCCTCTGCCCAGAAAATCAGGGCAACATCTGTCGTCTTGTCAATCCTCTCGGATTCTTTTAGTATTCTACCCTTAATTTACCGTTTGTGTCAACCTTTTTGCCGGAAAGCGCTTGACTTTTGTATACCATCAAGATAAAATAATCCAGTATGCTGTTAATAAGCGTTCCGTGAAACTGAATATTTGCTGTGTCTGCCCACAACGTCTGTCCAGCTTCAACATAGTGTCTAAAGCCATATTGTAGGGACAAAGCGACGTAAGAGGCAATCACATACATGGAGATGTACCCAAGTGGTTGAAGGGTCCGGATTCGAAATCCGGTAGGTCGGTTTTGCCGGCGCTAGGGTTCAAATCCCTACATCTCCGCCATCAGGCAGGGCCTGGAGCATATTGGCTCCAGGCCTTTTCCTTTGTCAAAATATAGCTAACAAACTAGCCTTAATTAGCTCTACTATACAGTCAAGAACTGCCTTAATCTTTCTTCCGCATACTCTGCGACCATCTCTATCATTGCCCCGGTATCCCCATCCCGATAATAAACGTCAAACGCTTCATAATACCGTTTGCGGTCACTAAACTTCACATTGATTGGGGGGTATCCGTTCTGCATTAAGAATAAATTTAGAATCAGCCGCCCGGTGCGCCCATTGCCGTCTACAAAGGGATGAATGCCCTCAAATTTCAGATGAAACAAAGCGGCGCTCTCAATGGGGTGCATCTTTGTGTTAGTGAATTCCTTGACGAGCTTTTCCATCTTTTCGGGGACAAGCACTGGCTCCGGTGGCGTATGGTAAGCTCCCATAATGCGCACTGGAATACGCCGATATATGCCACGATCCTCCGGCCTATCCATCAGTACCAAGGTGTGAATTTGTTTGATAACCGTTTCAGAAAATGGTATTTTATCCTTCACCAATTCCTGCACATACAGGAATGCATCCTTGTGGCCTACAGCCTCCAAATGATCTTTCAGGGGCTTCCGATCGATTGTGACCCCTTCTAGGACGAGGGCCGTTTCCTGTAGGGTAAGAGTATTTCCCTCAATGGCGTTGGAATTGTAAGTGTATTCAACTAGAAACTCGTCTCGAAGCCTCTGTAATTCTCCAGCTGTTAGAGGGCGACGCTGATTCAATTGCTCTTTTAAGGCGTCAATTTTTGAAAACAACGACATGTATTGCTCTGAAATGCTTTTATGGCGCAGTTTACGGCCATCTGCTGGTTTTACCGCATCAACAGGGATCCGATAGAAACGCCCTTCTTGGACCACGCCTTCAATTTTACCCTGCTGGCATAAAATTCGAACACGGCGGCTCGAAATGCCCCATTGTTCCGCTGCCTGTGCGACCTTCATATATTCCAATATGAGCCACCGCCTTACCACCCAGTTTTTATTACTTGTAGTATACCACATTACCGGAACAATATCAACGAAAACAGCGATCTTTCTGCTTTTTTATTCCGATAGATGCAAGCGTGATACGTTCACAAAAAGACCAGACTTTCGTGCTAATATAGCGAGCAATATTAGCGCGAAAGTCTGATCTTTAATTATGTGTTCAAGGATGATTCAATCTAAACAAAGGAATCAAACCCTCAAAATTCGCCGCCCATCTGCATTTGTGTATGGGGCGGCATTGCGTTTGCGGTCGACTTGTGCTATACTTACGCGGAAATTCGATGGAAATGGAGAGAGGGTATTGAAAACAAAATCCGGGTTTTCCTGGGGAAATTTCCTGCGGAATCTCGCAGTGATTGCCATCCCGGTGGCACTGCAGAACCTTCTGACGACGACGGGCAGCATGGTCGACACGATGATGATCGCTCCGCTTGGCGAAACGTCTGTGGGCGCTGTGGGTCTTTGCGCCCAGTTTTCGTCGCTGATGTTTTCGGGATACTGGGGCTTTGTGGGCGGCGGCATGCTGTTTTTCTCACAATATTGGGGCGCGAAGGACGAGGACGGCATCGACCGCTCCTTTGGTCTGACGCTGGTCTGTATGCTTGCCTCCGCATCTATCTTCACCGGTCTTGCGCTGCTGGCGCCGGAGCTGGTAATGCGCATTTATACGGACAAAACAGCGATTCAGGCGATCGGTGTGGATTACCTGCGCATCGTCGGCTTCGCCTATCCGATGCAGGTGATCTCCATGGCGATGAGCGCTCTGCTGCGCTCCACTGAGCGCGTGCGCATCCCGCTCTTTGCGGCGATCGCGTCCGTCGCCACTAATATGGGCCTCAACTGGGTGTTCATTTACGGCAAGTTCGGCCTGCCTGCTATGGGCGTGCGGGGCGCGGCACTGGCCACAACCTGCGCGGCCGCCGTCAATATGGCGGTCATCCTGATTCTCAGCCGGGCGCAGGGGTATCCGTATCTGTTTCATTTTTCGAAGCATTATCGCTGGAACAGTTCGTTTGTGCGGTCGTATTTCGTAAAATGCTTTCCAATTCTCTGCAATGAGATTTTAATCGGCGTCGGCAATATGGTTATCAACATCGTGCTGGGCCGCCAGTCTGAGCAGGCCATCGCCGCCATCGCGGTGTTCCGCACGCTGGAGGGCCTGGTCATTGGCTTCTTCTCGGGCTTTTCCAACGCGGCTTCTGTCCTCGTTGGCAAGAGCGTAGGCGCGGGCGAACTGGACACCGCCTACGAGCGCGCAAAGCGGCTCGTGCTGCTGTGCGGATGCAGTATTTTTGTGCTGTGCGTGACACTGATCGCGGTGCACCGGCCGCTTTTGACCGTGATGAGCCTTTCGGGCGAATCGCTGGAAATCGGCACCGGGTTGTTGATGATTTACAGCGTCGCTGCCGTCATCCGTATGTGCAACTGGACGCAGAACGATACCTACCGATCGGCCGGCGATGCGGCGTACGGCACGATTCTCGAGATTTCGTTCATGTACGCAGTGGTGCTGCCCTGCGTCTGCCTGACGGGCCTCGTATGGAAAGCGCCGTTTTTGCTGGTCTTCGCCTGCTGCTACATCGACGAGCCCATCCGGTTTGTTCTAATGCAGGTGCACATGTATTCGGGCAAGTGGGTGCGCCCTGTCACTGAGCTGGGCCGTGCGGCGCTGCCGGCGTTTCGTAAAAAACACGTGCGAGACAAAGCTCAACGGACGGCCTGAAGGACAAAGCTGAGGAAAAGAAAGAGTGGAAGCCACGGTGGAGTGCCCCCAATCGCGGCACACCTGTGTGAAACAACTCGCGCACCGCAGGTGTTTCTGTTTTCCAACTTGTTTGTCCGTATTATTTGCGGCAGGTATCTGTTTTATCAATGCTGTTTTCTTTCTAAAACCCAGTGATTATGCGGCTTTTCGAGGCCGCATTTTCTTTTTGTCATTTGAACGATAAGAAAAAACGTGCAAATTTTTAAAGAAAAGCACAGGGCAGACAATTCGAATTCATCCGTCTATTCCATCCTTCTTGCATATCCGCTTGTTTTAACGGAGGCAACGCTTGCAAAACCGCATGAAAAAACGGCATAATACCCGCTAAGAGTACTATGCCGTATCTCCTTTCCAAAACCATTTTCCTATTTATAGCTTCCATTCCAGGACGGAAAATCCGACAGGTATTCCCCGCTCACGGCGGGAACGTAAAACCTTCCGAAGCTCTTGAGCCCCTCTACGTCCAGCTCCTCCGGAAGCTCTACATAAAACAGGTAATAGGGCTGGTAATACTGGTTTTTGGGCTCTGTGCGGTAGACCAGCGTGACCCCGGCGATATCCTCGTCATAGATGGTCCCGTCCCGGATATAATCCTTGGGCACGCTGGCGATATAGTCTCCCTGCAGCAGCAGGGCGCGGGCCGTTTCGGGAGAGATCAGGGGATAGTCCCCCAGCTTCTGCGCGCTGGGGAGCACGCTCCACAATCCGATGCCTTTCCAGGCGCTCTCCTCCATCCCTGGATAAAGGGTTATCCTGTGAAAGTTATAGTTCAGGATGCGTTCTTCCAGCGTACCGCTGTCATTGTAGGCGGAGTAGTTTCGGAACATCTCCCCGGAAAAAGAGTAATCGCACCAGGTATTTACTGAAAAATCCTCCACGTTTTCCATGCCGGAAAGCTGTTCCAGCAAGGGGGCGTGTTCCCGCAGCAGATATTTCACCGCCGCCTCTGCCTGTTCGCCAGTGGTATCCCGGGTAAAGCTGTATTCCTCCGGCAGCGGTTTGGGCTGGGCAAAAATGATGCTCTCCCCGCCGTCTCCAAAGACCCGGATTTCGTCTCCTGCCTCCGTACTCGCAAAAATCCACTCTGCCTCTCCGCCGGTGAGACGGTCCTCCTCCGGCCATAGGTTATCCTTGCGGATCCGTTCAAATTCTGTGCTTTCCACCCGGGTACCCAGGCAGTAGGCGGACCATTCCGCCAGGGAAAGCAGCTGCTCCTCGCTCAAATAGACCCTGTAGCCCGAGCTGCTGTAGGCCAGATTGCGGTACACCGGCAGCGTCTCCAGCTCCGCCTCCTCCGTCCAGGGGTTGGAGCCCATGTTTTCCGAAACGTCGTAGCACATGACGGCATCATACCCCATGCCCCCCATCTGTCCGTAACGGCCCTCCAGCAGGGGCAGTCCCTCCGTCCCATCCGCGGGCGGAGGCGTGGGGATGGCAGGCGGCTCGGGCGCGCTTTCCGGCGGCTGTGCCGCTTCGGGGATGGAGCTTTCCAGCCCCGAGGAGGACGGTTCGCCCGCTTCCTGGGAAGAGACGCCGCCCGGTCCTGATGTAGAAGGCGTCCCCGCCGTCCCGGGGACAAGGCTCTCCCAAGGCAAACTGCTCCCCACCAGAAGAAGAAAACAGAGGCAGGCGGCCAGAGCGCTCCACTTGAGCCAGATCACACCTCTGTTCCGGGACTTTTCAAATTGCTCGCTGCGCTCCAGCAGCTCGGTGTCGGCAGCAGTTCCGATCACGTCAAAGAGATCTTCCCGTTTCATCACACATACTCCTCCTTCCGCAGAAACTCCCGCAGTTTTTGACGGGTACGGGAAAGGATCACCAGCACATGTCCCTCCTTCAGGCCGTAGCGCCGCCCAATCTGGGAAACCGGCTCCACAAAGAAATACCTCCGCAAAAACACGCTGCATTCCCGCTCCGGCAGAACGCGCAGAAATTCCGACACCGCCCGTTCCAGTTCCCTGGCCTGCACCTCGCCCTCCACGTCGTCCCGGCTGGGCAGGCATTCCTCCAGCTCCTCCAAAACCAACGGCATTTCCCCGCCGCCACGCTTCTGTGCCCGCCTGGCCTGAAACCTGTCAAAGGACAAGTTTCTAGTGATCTTCGCCAGAAACATCCGCAGCCTTCCCGGCCGCTGCGGCGGCATGGCGTTCCATGCCCGCATCCAGGTGTCATTTACGCACTCTTCAGCGTCCTCCGGGTCGTGCAGAATATTGTCCGCAATGGCATAGCAATACCTGCCGTACCGCGTGCTCGTCTCCCGGATCGCCCTCTCATCCCTATTCCAGTACAATTCCACGATCTGACTGTCCTTCACGATTCCTCCCTCCCCTCACCCTATAGGACGGAAAACTATAGATATTCTAACACAAAAGATCGGAACCTCCCATCCGGACGGCTCCGATCTTTTGTACAGCTAGGTCCTGAAACTCTGATCCATACGCCGTTCAGGCAGAAGTAAAAATTAAGCTGAAAAGTCTCTTCCCGATTGCCCTTGAGTGTGATAAAATTGATGGAAAATCAGAAGAAACAGGGAGATTGTATATGAGTTTGAAAGCAAGGATAAGCAGACTGAGGGAGCACCCTCTCAGCCTGGTACTGGCAGGTAACAAGGGAAACCCCCGGACACTGGTGCTGATTGAGCCCTTGTGGGGCATCCCCTACAACCTTATCGCGCCGTTCGCCACTCTTTACATGTACACCCAGGGCATCACGGATGTACAAATCGGCTTGATCCTCTCCATCACTATGGTCGTCCAGGTATTTTTCTCCTTCTTTGGCGGTATTCTCACTGACAAGCTGGGACGGAAGTTCACCACCATGATGGGCGACTTTTTCGGCTGGACGCTGGCCTGCCTGATTTGGGCCATTTCCAACAATTTCTGGCTGTTTTTAGCCGCAGCTATCCTCAACTGTTTTGAACAGATCAACCAGACAGCGTGGTACTGCCTGCTCATCGAGGATGCCAATCCAAAGGATTTGGTGGGTATTTACACCTGGGTGAACATCGGCGGGCTGGTGGCTATTTTTTTTGCACCCCTCTCCGGGCTGTTCGTCAGCTCCTATTCCGTGGTGCCGGTGGTACGGGTGCTGTACGCCCTCTTTTCGCTGACTATGGTCACGAAAACCTTCATCACCTTCAAATTCTGCCATGAAACAAAGCAAGGCAAAATACGCCGGGCAGAGACAAAGGGCGTATCCGTCTTCCATATGCTGGGGGAATACCGCCAGCTGATCCCCCTCCTGCTGAAGGACAAGGGCGTTCTCAAAGCGGTGGCTGTCTCAGTCATCCTTTATATCACAAACATAGTGAGTACAAATTTTTTCAGCCTGTACGTAACCCAGCGGCTGGGCCTTTCAGAAAACTATCTGGCGCTGTTTCCCATTTTGAATGCGGCTGTCATGCTGATCTTCATGGTGGGCATTCAGCATCGCATGAGCGCCGCAAAATTCCGAGTCCCTTTATGGGTCGGCCTGGGGCTGTACTGTGTAGCTGCCCTGGCGTTGATTTTCTCTCCCGCTGACAATATGGGATTTGTGCTGGTTTACGTGTTTGCCGCCGCCGTGGCCGCTGCGCTGGTGAATCCCCGCAAGGACGCGCTGCTTCAGCTCAACATCAATCCCCAGGAGCGGGCCCGCCTGAACGCCCTGATCATGGCCTCTACCATCGCCCTCTCTTCCCCCTTCGGATACCTGGCCGGCTGGCTTTCCAGCCTGGACCGCCGCCTGCCTTTCGCTTTCACCTTCCTGCTGTTTATCACAGCCATGGTTGTCATCGGACGCATCCAGGAACCGCAGATGGAGGAAGAAAAAACCTGAGAGCGCCGCCAATCCCAGCGCCTGCCTTCCCGCTGGGGGAGGGGCAGGAAGTCTGCGCTCCTGCCGCTTCCAGGAAACGCACTTCGCTTTCAGAGGGAGCGTTTAAGAGATTTATTCCCTTGAAAAATTCGGCATAGCCGTAAGTACCGGCTATGCCGTTTTTTCGTGCTTGCCTGGAAGCACTGCTACGAAATAATTTGAATGTGCTGTGTCCTATGGCCGTCAGCTTTCCCCTCTCTTTTTCCCGCAGTTGGGACAAAAATTTCCAGATATTTCCCGCTGCCCACAGGAGCAGCTCCAGGTTTCTGCTGCAGACGGAACGGGGCGTTTGGCACCGCAGTTGGGGCAGAAATTGCTGGAAATACCCTTCTCGCCGCAGGTACAATCCCAGGTTCCCGCCGCAGCTGGGAGGGGTCGTTTCGCACCGCAGTTCGGACAAAAATTGCTGGTCACAGCCTTTTGGCCGCAGGTGCAGTCCCAAGAATCGGAAATCGCCGCGCTGACGGTCCGCCCTGCGTTTTCAGCACAGTTCAGCACGGGATTCAGGGCTTCCTTTGTCAGATTCATCACGCCGCCCATGGCCCCCAACGTCACGCCCAGTCCGGCGATCTCCCCAAGTCCTCCGGAACCCTCTCCGGCAATGCCGTTTTTCATTGCCTCCATGCCAACCTGCCTGGCGGTTTCCTGCTGGTAGCTGTACCCCTTCATCCTCATCTCCTGGGCTTCCGCCTCTGCCTGCATGCGGTAGGCCTCCGCCTCTGCCGCCTTCTGAATCTTCAGCGCCTCCGCTTCCCCCTGTGCACCGAGAATTTTCATCCGGGCGTCGGTGTAGGCCTCCACAGCCCGGCGTTCCGCCGCAGCTTCGGCCTCTTTGCAGCGGATCTCCTCCTGCCTCACGGTAAGATACTGCTCGGCATACTGTTCCTTCATTCTTCGGAAGTTGGGGTCGTCATCCGGAGTGACCACCCGGCTGACATAGAATTCCGGCATGGTCAGGCCATATTCGCCCAGGGAACCGTTGATCCGCTCCCGCAGCGCGGCGGAAAGCTCCAGGAGCCGCTCGTCGATCTCCAGTACGTTGATTCCATTATCCTTAATGGCCTGGGCCAGATAGCTTTTCACCTGGGTCATGACCATGGCCCGGAAAAAGCCCTTGCCTCCGCCCAGCAAATCCTCCTGCCCCAGGCTGGAAGCGGTGCCCACCACCCTGAGGAGCAGCTGCCGGGAATCTGTGACGCGGATGGAAAACTCGCCGCTGGCCCCCAGTTCCACATGCAGCCCGGAAGCCGGGTCAAACAGCCGCACCTTCGTATCCGTGCCCCATTTGATTCCCATTTGTGTGGCAAGGCTGATAAAATACACCTCGGAGTGAAAGGGGCTCTGCCCGCCGGCGGGCAGTTCATAAATTTTCCCCAGCATGGGCAGGCGGTCTGTTTCCAGCAGATAACGGCCAGGCCCGAACAGATCCAAGGCCTGACCATCCCGGAAGAACAGCGCCTCCTGGCTCTCATGCACAATAAGCTGGGAGCCCAGGTTGAAATCCTCCACCGGATGCTTCCATACCAGCGCGCCGTCTTCCCCCTCAAATTTGATGACGTTTATCAGATGTCTGCGTTCCGTATTCTTTTCAGCCACGATAATCTCCTCCTGATCATGGTAATATTTCAGTACAGTTTTTCCTCTTTTTTGTTTATGAATTCCAATCTGAAATTCCGGAATAGTAACTGGAATTGCCGCCGAAGCCGCTGTACCGTCCATCCCTTTCCTGAACCACCATATAACTGGTTCCTACCGAAAGCGCAACCGGATCCTCAACCTCTTCTTCCACCTCGCTGACACTGATAATCAGCTTATTAGAGGCTGAATGGTAGGTGTTCCCAGCGATAAGCAGTTCCCCCTGCGCCGTAATCGCGGCGGAAAAATAGTTGCCTACCGAAATAGCTATGACATCCTTCCAGGATTTTACGTTGCTTTCTATCGCGGTATTGGTTCCGGTGTACACCACCGTGCCGTCCGCCCTCAGCCCCATGACGCCGTCTGGTTCCACAGAAATCGCCACAATATCCGTCCAGTCGTCTACCCTGATTTCACCCTCATCTCTCTTGAGATGACCCTGTACCACCACCGAGCCGTCCGCCTTCAGTCCCACGGTAAAGGCATCCCCTGCCCCTACGGCGACAATGTTTGTCCAGGACTCCACGTCCTTTGGATGGCCCCAATTATTTCCTGCCGCCACCACAGTTCCATCTGCTTTCAGGCCCACAGAATGAGATACTCCAGCCGCAACATCTATCACATCGGTCCAACTCTCCACATCGCATTGCCCATCCTCATTTTTTCCAGCAGCTACCACGGTACCGTCCTCTTTCAGGCCCAAAGCGAATCCGCCATATGCCGCGGAAGCAGAAACAGCCGTAATATCTGTCCAGCCCTTTACCCCCGGCGCCGGGTCCTCGCCAGCGACAAGTACGGCGCCGCTCTGTGTGACCGCCAGGCATTGGCGTGCCCCGGCGGAAAGCTTTTTCGAATCAAACAAAGATTTCTGAAGCAGCGGTACGGCTTTTTTCATCTGTAAACTGGCATCCCGATAGGAACCCAGCTTTCGGAAAGCAAGATAGGCTTCCCGGTAATGACCGGATTCCATCTGTTCCATTGCAGCGGAATAATCCCGTCCGGGAAGAATCACCTGTGTCATCAACACAGCAACCCCAGTTGACACGAGCAGTACAGCCACTACAAGGATAGAAATAATCCTCATTTTTCTATGCATCCGAACCCGGTTCCGCTCCTCCTCGATCCGGCTGGCTTCTCGTTCGGCCTCCCGGAGCTCCTCTATCCTTTTTTCGCAGGCTTTCACCTGCTCCATGCTGTCCAGATAATCCTCCAAGGCCTGGAACTGATCCATAGCATTTCGTAAATCCAAAGAGTTTTTGGACTCATCCCGCCTCTTACAGGCAGCTTCATAGGCCTGCCGCCTCTCTTCTTCCGCCTTCAGCCTGGCTTCCGCACTTTTTTCAGCCGCCCATTTCTCAGCCTGATCCAATTTTTCCCGATAAGCTTTTTCTACACTTTTCCTGGCTTCCTCATCCGAGGGCAGCGCCGCTTCCTGTCTTTGCCGCAATACTTGAATCACATCGTCCAGAACCCGGCTGAGTCTCTCTGCGTCCTCCTCTTTAGAAAATTTCAAAGCCCGCTGAAACAGTTTATTTCCCCAAAACGCCTCTTCCTCCGCGATCACCTTCCGCCAAGAGGGGAGGTAAGCAGGATAGGTACGGTCAAACTCAAATCTTTCGCAGATATCCTTCCTGGTCAAACGCTCCCTCACAAAAAAGCGGGACACGGCTTCCTCGATTCGCCCCACCGCCTCCGGACAGGCTTCCGTCCTTTCCGCTTCCACGGAAACGTGGAGTTTCTTCCGGTTCTCGGCCAGAGCTTCCAGTGTGGGGATTTTTTTCTCTGCCAGGAATTTCCCCAGATATGCCCTGCCGTTTTCCGCATCCAGGTTCAGCGCCTGTTCAAAAAAGCCGTCCGCTTTCAGCCAATCCCCGTCCTCCAGGGCCAGTTCTCCCCGTTTTAAAAGGGCGGACAGGTTTCCGGTTTCTCCCTGGATTTCCCCATTCTCCTTTTCCTCTTCTCCGCCCGCGCCCAGCACCTTGTCGATTCCCCGGATCAGGTCCTGGATGAAGCCGATTTTACTCATGTCGTAGGCCTGCAGGATGGACAGCTGTTCCGGCAGGTCGTAGGGATTCATGTCCCGGTAGCAGGGAATCAGCAGCTTGGAACGGTCTTTCTTCATCAGGGCCAGGAACCGGCTCCACTCGTTTTTCACCCACACTGCATTGAAATGCTCCGCTGTGGTGCCCAGCACCACCATCACTTTGGCGGACTGCAGCGCCGCAAAGATGTAGGGTTCGTATTCCACACCCGCCTTATCCTCCAAAGTGATCCGGGCAAAGAACACCCTTCGCCCCTCTTCCGTCAGCTCGTAATAGATTTCCTGAGCCAGCACGCTGTCCTTCGTGCGGCTGCCATCTTCCTCAGACTCTTTGTAGCACAGAAACACATCGAAGGCCTCTTCCCGTTGGGACGTGGCCAAAATCCCTTTTTGCACCTGGGCGATTTTCTCTCCGTCCTTCCGGTACTGGCTTTTGGCGGCCGCGTCGGCATACTCCAGAGCGGCGAGATAGTCCACATCCTCCAAAAAGCTGTCGAAGCTCAGCCTGTGGCAGGTAGGGAACCATTCCCCGCTTTCCGGATCCTCCACGTACTCGATTCCAAACCGGCAAAGCGCGCAGCACCAGTGAGCCTCGGCATTTTTGTCGTCCTGCTCCACGATGCGTTCATATACCGCCAGTGCCTTATCGAATTCCCCCGCCCGGCGAAAATGATTGCCCCGGTTAAACGCCGCCGCCGTCTGTTCGCCGTCCACTTTTGGCAGCGTCATCACACTGCCGCAGTATTCACAGGAGCCAAAGGTTTTATCCGTGGAAAGCTCCATATCCCCGCCGCACATTTTACACTTGATAACCGTCATTCGTTCCTACTCCTTCTCCTGCTGATTTTCTGCCCCCTGCTCTGCCCCGCCGGATACCTCCATATGATCCAGCGCAAATTCCAGAGCCATACTCATAATTTCATTGCGCGTGCGGCCGGTAGCCCTTGCCGCTCCGTCTATTTCCTGCAGCATTTCCCGTGACAGCCGCATGGATATCACCATGGACTCTCCGCCGTACCGCTTCGGTGCGATTTTCAATTTCGGATCTCCCACAGCTTTGCCCCCTTTTGTTTCTATTGTAATACAAATGTATTTTTTTGCAAGTGAAATTGTAAATCAGTGAAAAAAGCTGCTGTTTCCGGAAACTATTTCCATCTACAGCAGCTTTGTTTACTTATCCCATCGGATCAAGAGGGGGCAAATTTTCAGGTTTCACAATTTCCGGTTTGCCCACATACTGCATATGCGGATAAATGATTTTAAGAAATTCATCCGGAAAATATTCGTCAAAAAACTCCTGTACCACGTTGGAAGCAGGCACGTTATTCACTCGTTCAGACTGACGGTACACCGCCCCGGCAGAAAGCGCCATATCCGCCACCATGAACAGCGACACAGCGATTGTCAGGGGACGGCCCACTTTTTTAGGGATCCGCTGGATCGTCCTGGAGAGGATTGGGTACAGGTCCTTCACCCAAATCAGGCCCAAAATCCCCCAGAAAAAAGAGTACATCAAATTGGTCCGCCCGCCGATATTCAAGGCGGAATCACTGTACTCCCAGGAGACCGTGCCGAACATGACCTGCTGCAGGAAACTGCACAGGTATTCAAACCCTCCCCCAATTACCATGCTGGCCAAAAAAATGAGCACATCCTTCTGGTTGTACATCTTATAGAGGAACAGCGTAATGGCAATGGCTCCAAACCCATAGATAAGGATAAACGGCCCGAACACTACGCTGACCCGCAGCTCAAATTTGTGGGGCGGCATTGCCAGCGCATACAGGGTTTCCAGTACAAAACCCACAAGATTGCCGATCATAAAAATCCAAAACAGCTTGGAATAACACATGCCGTAGGCAAAGGGTTTTTCCGCACCTTCGGGCAGCCTCTGCTCATAGGCTGCAACAGCCGCTTCATTATGCTTCCGGATCAGCTCGCCGGAACGGCGCCGGAACACATCCACATTCTGACGCAGCAGCTCCAGCTGTTCATTGTGCTTCAGGGATTTCAAATCAGGGAAAGCCTTGAGCAGACGCTTGTGCAGCTTATTTGCATGCAGCGTCTGTTCATATTTTTCTTTCAGGCGGGCAGCTTCCTTCTGCCACTCCTTCTCAAATTCTTTCTGCTTTTCTTTGACGGCAATAGCCCCCGCCGAAATCCCCTCTCCCAGCTTATCAGAGCCGGCCCGGATTTTACTGGAAACATATTCCAGGTTCTTCAGTTTCCGGTTCAGCCCGATAATCGCCACCACGGTGACGGTAAAATCTGCCAAAGCCAGGCCCAAAAGCACCAGCAGCACCACCACGCCCACCGTACGGGGAATCAGAGAGACAAAATATCTTGTCAGGGGCATTACAAAACGCACCACCATCGCGCCCGCTATTGCCCAGACAATGGAAAACTTCAGGCAGATATAGCCGTTCAGGTTGTGAGGCTGGTTGGAATAATCCCACCATTTCTGACGAAATACCTTTTCCAGTACAAAACCGGCAAACCATTCCAGCGCCGACCCCAGCACCATAGAACCCACCAGCAGAGCAGCCAGATTCCCGCCGAAGGGGCGCATGATGAAATCGATAAGCACAACACCGAAGCCATAAATTGGACACAGGGGCCCATTGAGAAAGCCGCGGTTGACAAAATGCCTGTCGCGCACCGCAGCAAAGGCCACCTCACTGCACCAGCCCAGAAAAGCGAAGATAAAAAAGCACCATACATATGTATACATGTCGTTCCCCTGCCACTCCCTCCGTCCCGATTCCCTACAAAACCGCAATAGTATCATTATAACAAGCAAGGCGCTCCCTGTAAACAGGAGCGCCTACGGAAAGAAAAGTTTAAGAAATGACGGTCCACAGAATGCCGCTCAGTCTCCCCTGAAAAGCTCCGGCAATGCCTCCAAAAGATCCGTGGGCAGCATGGCCCTGGGGGAAAACCTCTCAGCACAGAGGTCCCCAGCCCTGCCATGGAGAGAAACTCCCGCTGCAGCCGATTCAAACAGAGGCATTCCCTGCGCCGCAAATGAGGCGACCATTCCGGCCAGCACGTCTCCGCTGCCCCCCTTGGCCATTCCAGGATTGCCCGTGGGGTTGACTGCCGTCCGGCCATCCGGCGAGGTTATTACGGTACCCGCCCCTTTCAGTACAGAGACCGCTTGAAATTTTTCTGCCGCTTCCCCGGCTGCAGCCAAACGATCCGCCTGAATTTCCCGAACACCCTTTCCCAGCAGCCTTGCCATTTCACCGGGATGCGGCGTCAAAACAAGAGGCGCCTGACATTCCCTTCTCCATTCCGGATGCCTGGAGAGGAAATTGAGGCCGTCCGCGTCAAGTACCAGTGGAATTCTGCAGTGCCGGAAAACAGGGGGACAGGCCTGCTCGGACAGTTCCCCCAGCCCGCAGCCTAAAAGGCAGGCCGTCGCCTTGGAGAGGGCCTCCCGCAGCAACCCCTCACAGGCCCTTTCATCGCTCCGCCAGGGAAGGATGGTGAACACGGCTTCCGGAACCGCCTGGGCGGCGATGGGATAGATACGCTCCTCCACCGCAAGGTGCAGCAGCCCAACCCCGCACCGGAGCGCCGCCCGCGCTGCCATCAGGCAGGCCCCTGCCATCCCGTAGCTTCCGCACACCAGCAGCAGCCGCCCTAAGTCCCCCTTGTTGCTTTGGACGCCGGGAGAGGGGAGCACTTGGGCGGAAAACTCCGCCTCTATCTCAAACCGCTTGCAGGAAGCCGAGGCTTCCTGCAGCAGGCGCGCTGGAATCCCCACCTGCGCTACCACGGTCTCCCCGCAGTATTCCTTGGCGGGATAGGAGGCACAGGCAGGCTTCTTTCCGGTAAATGTTACCGTGATATCCGCCCGGAAGGCGCCGGGGCTCACTCTTCCTGTGTCGCATTCCGCGCCGCTGGGCAGGTCGCATGCCAGCTTCAAACAATTCTGGGCATTGGCCAGGGCCAGAAAACGGGCCGGTTCTCCGGAAAGCTCCCCATGGAATCCAAAGCCATACACCGCGTCCACGATCAAGTCGGATTCTTCCAACATCCGTTCCGCCCGTTCCGGCTCATGCCCCGCACAGACCGTCTCCACAGCCTCCGGCATACGCAGAAAGGCTTGATGCGCAAGCCCTGTCTGCGGTGGGCCCTGCAGCAGAAGCACCCGGACGCAAGCGCCTTTCTCCCACAGCAGCCGGGCGCATACAAAACCGTCCCCGCCGTTGTTTCCCTTTCCGCAGAGAATTGCCACACGTTTCCCTTCCAGAGGATGGAGGAGTTTTTCCGCTTCCACCGCCACAGCGGTTCCCGCCTGTTCCATCAGGCTCTCCAGAGAAACGCCCTCTTCCCCGGCCAGTTCCTCCAGCCGCCGGATTTCCGCACTGCTAAAAAGTTTCATCCCGAGCCTCCTCTTCCCTTCTCCGGTCCCGACCCTTTTTTCACCGTGAAGCAGGGTTTTCCGGTCTTGACACATTTTGGCTTTCGTAATAGAATAATACCAGCAATTAATCTTCGGGGCAAGGTGAAAATCCTTACCGGCAGTAAAGTCTGCGAACGGGGCGTGCGTTTCCGCATGTTCCGCCGAACCGGTGAAATTCCGGTACCGACGGTGACAGTCCGGATGGCAGAAGATTGGATAGCCGCTTTTTTGCGCGTTCCCTCCCCGAACACATCTGCTGTTCGGGGACTTTTTTCTATCCAATTCCGAGTCCGATTTTTTGCAAATCCCACTTGAAAGGACCGGTTGCTATGAAAAAGACCAATGTCAGACAGATGACCATGACCGCGGTATTGGCCGCGCTCGCCTTTGCGGCGGTCGCGCTGATCCGCATCCCCGTCGTGATGTTCCTCAGCTACGAGCCGAAGGACGTTGTCATCACCATCGGCGGCTTCCTGTTCGGGCCGCTGACCGCGTTCGTCATCTCCGCGCTTGTCTCCTTTGTGGAGATGATCACCATCAGTTCCACAGGGTGGATCGGGCTGATTATGAATATTCTGTCCACCTGCTGCTTTTCCTGTTTGGCCGCGTACATTTACAAGAAAAAGAAAACCCTTACCGGCGCGGTCACCGGATTGCTGAGCGGCTGCGTGCTGATGACTGCGGCCATGCTTTTGTGGAATTATCTGATCACCCCTCTCTATATGGGCTATCCCAGAGAGGCGGTGGCGGCCATGCTGCTGCCGGTCTTCCTGCCCTTCAACCTGATCAAGGGCGGCATCAACGGCGTGCTGATTCTGCTTCTCTATAAACCCCTGGTCACCGCCCTCCGCCGGGCGCACGTTTTGGAAGCGCCGGAGGGCGAAACCCAAACCAAAGTGCATGCCGGCGTGATTCTGGTGTCCCTGGCGCTGCTTTCCACCCTGATTCTGGGCGCGCTCGCCCTGGCAGGCGTGATCTGATTTTGAAAGCACAAGGAAACGGCAGCCTCCCATACCCTTCCACTTCTATAAAAGAAACAGGAGTGATACCCGCCGTAACGGCCGGGGAATCGCTCCTGTTTTCAGTTTTCCGCTGTGCCAGGGGATGTTCAGTCCTCAATAGCCGCTTTCCTGCTATTCACCTGCCGGAAAAATTCCACATCCATTTTGGGAGTACGGTCGTAGTAATATACGCCGTTCTGTTCCTGCTCCACATCTGTAAGCTGGGTGTAACAGAAACCAAACATGCGGGGATTGTCCAGCAATTCATCCGTCAGCCCCTGATAGCGCTGCTGGTATTCTTTCAAAGTCTTGGGGCCGTTTCCATAACCCCATGCCTTTTCATCCTGACTGTCCGCCGCCCATTTGATCCCGCCGTATTCGCTGACAAACATAGGCTGGCCTTCCTGATACTGCTGCCGCTCCGCGAAACGGTCGAAGAAGAGGCCCGTTCCTTCTTTGAAGGGGCGGTAAGTCTCTGCGAAAGCGGCGACATCCTGTTCGTAATCGTGAACGTCAAAGATATCCGTCTCCACATGGAAATTCCCGCTGGTGTCAATACAGGGACGCGTGGGATCCAGCCGTTTGGTCATCCGGTAGGTCAAAGCCAAAAGGCCGTCAATCTGCTTTCTTCCCTGGCAGTCCCAGGTTTCATTGAAGGGGCACCAGCCCACAATGGCAGGGTGATTGAAATCCCTCTGCACCGATTCTGTCCACTCGTTGAGGAATGGCTCAAAAGCCTCAGGCTCGGAATGGTCCAAACCCCAGCTGGCCATCTCGCCCCATACCAGATAACCCAGCCTGTCGCAGTGGTACAGGAAGCGGGGTTCAAACACCTTCTGATGCAGCCTGGCTCCATTGAAACCGGCGGCAAGGGAAAGACGGATGTCACGTACCAGCGCCTCCTCCGTGGGCGCTGTGTAGATGCCGTCCGGATAAAAGCCCTGATCCAGCACCAGCCGCTGAAATACGGACTTTCCATTGATCAGGAAGCGATACCCGTCCAGCTTCACCTCACGAAGCCCGAAATAGCTCTTGACGCGGTCTTCCCCGTAGGTGAGCTCCAAATCGTACAGCCGGCCCGCGCCGGCCTCCCACAGGTGGATTTCCTCCAGCGGCAAGGTCAGGGAAACGGTTCCTCCGCCGGCTTCCGCCGCAGCGGCGCCGCAGGCCTTTCCCTCATAGGAAGCCTGTGCCTGCAGCGTGCCTTCTCCCAGCACTTCCGCCACTATGGTAAGGGTTCCCGTCTTATAGTTAGGATAATACCGAGCGTTTTTTACATGGCATTCCGGTGTGAATTCCAGCCATACCGTCTGCCAGATTCCCGTGGTACGGGTATAAGAGCAGGCATAGGAGGCATAGCGGTCGCTCTGCTTGCCTGTGGGCTGCAGCGGGCTTCTGGTGTCGTCCTCCGCATAGACCACAAGATGGTTCTCTCCTGCCTGCAGCAGGGAGGAGATTTCAAAGGCAAAGGAGACATAGCCGCCCTGGTGCCGGCCAGCCTCTTTTCCGTTGACAAAAACCCGGCAGTCATAGTCCACCGCTCCAAAATGCAGATAAACCTTACCTTCCAGCTCCTGCTCTGTGATCTCCAGGGTGCGGTGGTACCAGACCGCAGGGATAAAATCCTTATAACCAATCCCGCTCAAATCGCTTTCCGGGCAAAAGGGTACCAAAATTTTTTCCTCAAATTCCGTGCGCTGTGCAAAGCCCTTTTCCAGGCCGCTTCTGTTCATATCAAATGCAAAATCCCAGGTTCCGTTCAGGTTTCTCCAGTTCTTCCGCTCAAACTGCGGAAATGGGTGTTCCGGTCTTGGCATTGTTTCCATTGTCATACTTCAACTTACTTCCTTTCTTGGGGTATTCTATTTTGCTGCAGGACATTTCCTGCTTTGCCTCGCCTTTTGCGTCACTGAGAGACAAACCGCGCCGGACGGCCTAAATCCCCTCCTGCGGACAGCGTTTTCCGGCGCTGCACCACAATAGGTCTGAGCACCGGCCTTGTTCAGCGCTTCCCTTGAAAGCAGCGGTCTGCAGCCGCGGCACGCCGGCCGGCCTTGAGGCAAGGTTTTAACCCCGCTTGCATTTCTTGCAGTATACCGCTATAATCAACGGAAAGAAATAAAAGAAACACGCATAAAAGTGAGGAATTCAATCCTTATGGAACATATTGTCACCTTTCTGCCAGGTCAATTTGCCAAAGAAGATTTCTTCTGCGTCGAGATGACAGGGATCACCTATCCGGACAGCCGGTACCGGATTGAGCGGGAGTGCTCCGACATCTATTGCCTGGAGTATGTGATTGCCGGGGAGGGCCAGATTGAGACAGGCGGCAGGCTTTTTCGGCCCAGCCAGGGAGACGTTTACCTTCTCCCCGTCGGGTCAGCTCATTGTTACCGGTCGGATCCCTCCCATCCCTGGGAAAAAATATGGATGAATGTTCGGGGCAGCCTGTGTGATTTTCTTGTACGCAGCTATGGGCTGGGAAGCCAAACCCTGTTTCCCGCCTGTCCGATTCTGCCCCTGTTTCAGGAATTCCTGCGGCTGTGTGAGAACAGGGAAGAAAACGAAGAGGCCCTGTACCGGAGGACGCCGCTGCTGTTCCACGAAATCCTGCAGAACCTGGCCGCGCACACCGAGGGGCAGAACAGCCGGATTCCCCAGCCCGCCGCCAGGCTCCGCGCCCTATTGGACCGGCATCTATACGACAGCCTCAGCATTTCCGATTTTTCCCGCGAGGCAAATCTCTCGCCTTCCCAACTGACCAGAATATTCCGCCGGGAATATGGCTGCGCCCCCTACGACTACCTGCTCTCCCAAAAGATAACGGCGGCCTGCATGCTGCTGAAAAACACAGGGCTTTCCGTCAAGGAAATCGCCTATCGGCTCGCCTTTTCCGACGAGCATTATTTTTCCAATCTGTTCAAGCAGAAAACAGGCGTTTCCCCCGGAAAGTACCGCTGTTCCCAACCAAAAAAATAAAGACGCTGATCCCTCGGCCAAAGGGAAACAACGTCTCAATTTTCAGCGTAGACGATACGATCAGGAATTCCTGCCAAACACCTCAAATTTGAGCGTACGGGGGATAAACTTCTTGATGGCCTCCTGCAGATCCTCATCCGGGTCAAACACCACCAGGGTCTTGCCGGTTTTGCTGCTCTGCACAATCATATACCAGGATCCCTCGCAAGCCGCCGTTCTGACAGCAAAGATACGGGAATCAAACGAACGGTTTTTCAGCCGGGTTTCCGCCTGGGTATACACCCCGATATCCTCCGCACTGCTGCACTCGAACGCCGTCATGCGTTTTCTGGAAGAACGGTTCATGATTTTATCGATGGAGATATAGCCGTTGGTCAGGCTGTATTCATACTCCAGCATCCGCATGGTCAGCAGCTTGTAGCCGCCGAACACCAGACCGGCAGCAGCCAGCAGGCCAATCATAAACAGGCCGTATTGCATGCTCAGCAGCAGGAGAATCGGCATCAGAACCATCACTGCAAGCACAATTCCCACTATAATCAAAATATCCTTGGTATCGAATTTCTTCTTAACCATCCTCTCGATAAAAACGTCGCCCATGCTTTCCTCTCATCCTTTCAACGGCCCTGTCAGGGCACAGCGTGCATAATAATTGATATTGTAGCACATCTGCCGCGCCGATTCAATAAAACTTTTGGAAACTTTTCGAAGGATACGTATCAATCCAGACGGTACAGGTTTGCCTCATAAGGCCGCAGCGTTTCCTGAATATTTCCATAGCTTCCCAACAGAAGCGCTCCGCCCTTTTCCACAGGGCGTTTCAGTTCCCCGCAAGAAAGGTTCAGTTCTACATAGAAGGTTCCTTCTTCGTCCCTGCGCACATAGCCAAAGAAATCCTTCCGCTCCCGGCAGACCGGTTCGAAGCTGCCGTAAACCAGAGTCTTGTACTGCTTTCGCAGCGCAATGGCCCTGCGGTAAAAATTGAGCACAGAGTTTTCTTCTTTCTCTTCTGCTTCCGCATTGATCGCAGTATAATTGTCGTTCAGGCGCAGCCAGGGCGTTCCTGTGGTATAGCCTGCGTTCTCTCCGGCAGTCCACTGCATGGGGGCTCGGCTCTGATCCCGGGTGCCCGGGGCGACAATGGAAAAGGCCTCCCGCTCTGTTTTGCCCTCTGACAGCAGCTTTTTATAGTAGTTGACCGCTTCCACATCCCGGAATTCAGAAGAGTCGCGGAATTCCACATGGCACATGCCCAGCTCCTGGCCCTCATACAGGAAAGCCGTGCCGCACAGGGTCATTTCCAGCAGGGCCATAAGCTTGGCGGCCGGCTCCCGCTCCGTTTCTTTCCTGGTGATTTTCGACAGGAACCGCGGATTGTCGTGGTTGTCAAACACCAGGGTCAGCCAGTTGTCGGTGTCCTGTACCGCCTGGGTGTCCAGCAGGTATTCCTTCAAATAATTCAGGTCATAGCGGTAAATGCTGTATTTGTCGTGTCCGGGAGTGTCAAAATGGCTGAAACAGAAGGTGGTATTCAATTCCTTCCGGCTGTTCAGCGTCATGCTGACCTGGGTGGCTGCTCCCAGGCCGCAGCCCTCCCCCACCGTATAGCTGTCATAGCGGGAAAAGACACGGCGGTTCATTTCCTGCAGATACTGATGCAGACGGGGGCCGTACACATAATGCTCCATTCCGGTGATTCCTCCAGCTTCTTCACCGTCCGGCAGACCGTCAAATTTGGAAATCAGGTTGATCACATCCAAGCGGAAACCGTCAACCCCCTTCTGCATCCACCAGTTGAGCATGCCGTAAATTTCCTCTCGCAGCTCCGGATTTTCCCAGTTTAAATCCATCTGTTTCCGGCTGAACAGGTGCAGCGCCCATTCCCCTGTCTGCGGATAGTAATTCCAGGCGGGCTCCGAGAAAAAGGAGCGCCAGTTGTTGGGCGGAACTCCATCTCCCTTTCCCTTTCTCCAGATATAGTAATCCTTATATTTGGAGGAAGGATCAGAAAGAGCGGCCTGGAACCATGCATGCTCGTCAGAGGTATGGTTGAGCACCATATCCATAATGAGCCGCATGCCCCGGGCGTGCGCCTCCTCCAGCAGGCAGTCGAAATCCTCCATAGTTCCGTAATCCGGATGGATTTTTTGATAATCCCGGATATCATAGCCGTTGTCGTCATTGGGAGAATCGTAGATCGGGCTGAGCCACAGCACGTCGACCCCCAGGCCCTTCAAATAATCCAGCTTGGAGCGGATTCCGTTGAGGTCACCGATTCCGTCCCCGTTTGAATCGCAAAAGCTCATGGGGTAGATCTGGTACATCACGGCTTCCTTCCACCACGTGCGCTCGTACTCTCCTCTGACCGGCACGTGAAGAGGCACGCTGGTGGCCTCCACCCGTTTCCATAAAGGCTCCAGTTCTTTGACCTCTTCTTCGGTGTATTCCGCGGCAGATTTCAGCTTGCCCATCTGGGCAAGAGACTCCTGGGCAAAGGGCTGCAGCAGCAGCTCCTCAATATTCTGTCTCAAACTCCATCTTCCTTCCTGTTTTGTGTTTTAAAATCACTCTTTCTCAATTATAAAAGATTTCTCTCCCCAGTACAAGTGCGCGAAAAATTTTCGCCGCAATCCATCAGGAAAGGAACTTGAAACCGCCGGCCTTTTGTGATATCATAAGGCAAACGCTGTGAAAAAGGAAAGTAGTCCCGCTGTCGGCGCGAACAGAGAGCATGTGCCACCGGCTGAAAGCACAGGTACGCTGCGGGCAGGATGAAGTTCCCTTTGGAGCGGCGGAGCTGAACCCGGCGCAGATTGCCGGCTGTAGGTTCCGACGTGAGCGGCACGTTACCGGCCGTAAAAGAGGGCAAACCGCTTTTTTCCCAACAGGAGGAAAGCTTTCTGCCGAAATTGGGTGGTACCGCGTAGTTTACACTTCGCCCCATGGTTTTTGGGGCGAAGTTTCTTTTTGCCCAAAGCCGGAACGCACAGAAAAACTGAGAAAGGATCGAAGCAAATGAATGAAAAAATCAGTTCGCTGAGAGAAAGCTTCGAGCGGGAGCTGGAAGCTGCTAAGAACAGCGAGGCCGTCGAAAAACTGAGGGTGGCCTATCTCGGCAAAAAGGGTTCTGTTACAGAGCTTTTGAAGGGCCTGAAGGACGTCAGCGGCGAACAGAAAAAAGAAATGGGCCAGCACATCAATCTGCTGAAAAAACAGGTGGAGGAAAAAATCGGCGCGCAGATCGAAAAGATCAAGGCCGCTGAAGAGGAAGCGTTGGTGGCTTCCGCAGAGCAGTACGACGTCACGCTGCCTGTAACGGAGGCAGAAGGCTCCTATCACCCCATCACCCTGGTACAGCGCCAGCTGGAGGAAATTTTTGCCTCCATGGGCTTCACCATTGAGGACTATTCTGAAATCGTGGACGACTACCACTGCTTTGAGGCTCTGAATATCCCGAAGCATCATCCCGCCCGGGATATGCAGGACACCTATTATCTGGAAAACGGCCAGCTGCTGAAGACCCACACTTCGGCCGCCCAGAACGCCATCATGAAAAAATATGGCGCACCCCTGCGCGCCATCTTCCCGGGCCGCTGCTTCCGCAACGAGGCTACGGACGCCTGTCATGAAAACACTTTCTTCCAGATGGAAGGCATTATGATTGACAAGAACATCTCTATTTCCAACCTGATCTACTTCATGAAGACCATGCTGTCCGAGGTCTTTGAGCGGGACATCAACGTGCGCCTGCGCCCCGGTTTCTTCCCCTTCGTGGAGCCCGGCTTCGAGCTGGACATCTCCTGCCTGATCTGCGGCGGCGAGGGATGCCCCTCCTGTAAGAACTCCGGCTGGCTGGAGTTGTGCCCCTGCGGCATGATCCATCCCAATGTGCTCACGGCAGGCGGTATCGACCCTGAGGAATACACCGGCTTTGCCTTCGGCCTGGGGCTGACACGCCTGGTGATGATGAAGTACGGCGTCAAGGATATCCGCGACCTGAACAGCGGGAACCTCAAAGCGCTGTCCCAGTTCCGCCATGAATAAGAGAGAGCGGCTGGCAGCCGCCTTGGAAAACCGGGAAACCGACCGTCCGCCCGTGGGTTTTTGGTACCATTTTCCCGATGGGGCGGACGTGGTGGAATCCCAGCTCCGCTTTTACCGGGAAAGCGGAATGGATTTCTGCAAGATCATGTGCGACGGGTACTTTTCTTATCCCAACCCGGGCCTGAAGGAAGTCCATCGCGCAAAAGATCTGTATCAGCTGAAGCCCATGGACCTCGGCCACCCCTATTTCCGGGAGCAGGTGGAGCGGGCGGCCCGCATCGTCAGGGAGCTGAAAGAGGAATGCTTTGTCTTTTACAGCATTTTCTGCCCCATGTCCTACCTGAGGTTCGGCACGTCCGAGGAACAGGTGATGGCTTTTTATCGGGAGGATCCGGAGGCCTTTGCCTACGGCTTGTCCGTGGTTGCCGAAGACGCCTCCCGCCTGGCAAGGCTTCTCATCACCGAGGCCGGCTGCGACGGGGTCTACTACAGTGTTCAGAACGCCGAGCTTTCCCGCTTCTCCTTCGAGGAGTACCGGAAATACGTCACCCCTTCCGACAAGGCCGTATTGCTGGAGGCCGAAAAGTACAGCCCATATAACATCCTGCACTGCTGCGGTTGGGCAGGGGATAAAAACCGGGTTGAGGTCTGGCAGGATTACCCCGGCGCCGCGGTAAACTGGGCCGTATATGTGGAGGGCTTGCCTCTTCCCAAAGGGAAAGAATTTTTCGGCGGACGCTGTGTGCTGGGCGGCTTCCAGAACACCAAGGACGGCGTCCTCTACCGAGGGAGTAAGGAAGAGGTTTCGGAATTCACCGCCGGCTTGATTCAAGAAGTTGGCGGCCGCGGCTTTATCCTGGGGGCAGACTGCACTGTACCCGGGGACATCAGTATGGAACGTCTCCGTTGGGTTGCGGAGGCTGCTGAGAAGTACAAGGAAAGGACGGTAGGCAAATGTTAATTTCAATGAACTGGATCGGCGATTTCGTCGATCTTTCCGGGCTGGACCTGGAGGCTTTAATCCGCAGGTTCACCCTTTCCACCGCCGAGGTGGAGGATATTTTCCACATGGGAGAGGATCTGAAGGACGTTGTCGCTGGAAAAATCCTCTCCGTAGAAGCCCATCCCGATTCCAAAAAGCTCCATCTGCTCAAGGTGGACGGAGGAGACCGGATTTATGATGTGGTCTGCGGAGCGCCCAATGTGCGTGAAGGCCTGATCGTCCCCTTCGTCAAAGAAGGCGGCAGGGTGGCCGGTATGGACATCCGCTGCGCCAAAATCGCCGGATACGAATCCCACGGCATGTGCTGCTCGGAACACGAACTGGGCATTTCCGCCGACCACTCCGGTTTGATGGAGCTTCCCGGGGATACGCCGGTGGGCATGGATATCACCGAGCTTTACGCCATCCGGGACATTGTGTTCGAGGTGGACAACAAGTCTCTCACCAACCGTCCCGACCTTTGGGGACATTACGGCATCGCCCGGGAATTTTCCGCCCTTACCGGCCGCGGGCTGAAGCCCTTGGAGACGGTAGAGCTCTCCCGGTTTGATTCCCTCCCCCCCATTGATATTCAGATTCTCGACAAGGAGCTGTGCTACCGTTACACTGGCTTGAAGGTGCGCAACATTCAGAAAAAGGTAAGTCCGGTGGATATGCGCATCCGCTTGTTCTACTGCGGCACCCGGGCCATCAACCTGCTGGCAGACCTCACCAACTATCTGATGCTGGAAATGGGCCAGCCCATGCACGCTTTCGACTGCGCCAAGGTGGACTGCATCGAGGTCAAACGGTTCGACGCCCCCTTCTCCTTCCAAACGCTGGACGGTACGGAGCGCCGGATTGATGAAAACACCCTGATGATCTGCTCCAAGGGGAACCCCGTAGCCGTGGCCGGCATCATGGGCGGCCTGGATTCCGAAATTGAGGACGACACCGACAGCCTGCTGCTGGAATCCGCCAATTTCGACGCGGTGAGCGTGCGGAAATCCTCTACCAGGCTGGGGCTTCGCACAGACGCCTCCATGCGGTATGAGAAGACGCTGGATCCTGAGATGACCATGCCTGCCATCGGCAGGTTCCTGAAGCTGCTGCTGGACATCGACCCCGAGGCCCAGGTGATCTCCCGGCTGACCGACGTATATGAAAGGCATTATCCCGAAATTACCCTCAGCTTTGACAAGCATTATGTGGACCGTTACACGGGAATCGACATTGAAAACGAACAGATTCTGCAGACCTTAAATTCTTTGGGCTTCTGCACCCGATATGAAGACGGCGTCTTCCAGGTAAAGGTTCCCTCCTGGCGCGCCACCAAGGACGTGACCATCAAGGCCGACATCATCGAGGAAATCACCCGGATTTACGGATATGACAATTTCCGGATTTCCACCACTCACAGCGCCCTGGTGCCGGAGAAGAAGAGCGCTGGAAATAAATCGGACAATTTTGCAAAGGATATTCTGGTACAGCGGTATCACCTGCACGAGGTGAATTCCTACATCTGGTTCGACGCCAAAAAATGCAGGGAATTGGGCATGGAGACGGAACAAAACGTCAGGCTCCTGAACGCTCAGACCCCTGACCACGAAATTCTGCGCAACAATATGGGTCCCACGCTCCTTGTCTTCCTCAATGAAAACAAGACTTTCTCCCCCGATTTCGGCATTTTCGAAATCGCCCGTGTGGCGGAAGGTCTGAAGGAAAACGGTGAATGTAACGAGCGGAAAAAGCTGGGCATTGCACTGTACAGCCGCCAAAAATCAGAAAAAGAACTGTATTTTGAGCTGTTGGGCATGCTTAAGACCCTGGGCCGAGATATCAAACGCGCCGGGTTCACCTTTGCAAATACGGCCCCGCTGCACAGCTGGCAACATCCCCGCAACACAGCCTCCGTAACCTGCGGCGGAAAAACGCTGGGCTGGCTCTGCACGGTCCATCCCTCCGTGCTGGGCAAGCTGGATAAAAAGGCTGCTGTGGCGGTTGCTCAGCTGGATATGGACGAATTTGCCGCCATCCCTGCCGCCGACCCCGTATACCGGGAACCCTCAAAATTCCCAGGGATCGATATCGATCTCTCCGTGGTTCTGCCGGAGGGCAAAAAATTTGCCGATCTGGAGCCCGCCTGGACTGGAATGCAGCAGGATCTGCTCGCCGGAGTCTCCCTGATTGACTCCTTTGAACTGGCGGGTGCACGCAGCGTCACCCTGAGATTCGCGTTTTCCTCTCAGGAAAAGACTCTCTCCAAGGATGAAGTACAGCCCTATGTGGACAAAATTGTGGAAAGCTGGAAGTCCCTGGGTGTGATCCTGCGAGGCTGATCGGGAAATTCTTTGAGAAACGGCTTGAATTTCACGCTGTTATCATGTATTATTTAGAGTAGGAAAGTTTTGAAACGATTTGGAGGTGTTCCACATGCCGGAGGATTATTCGAACAATACGATTACCTTTTCCCTGGAAGAGGTACGTGAAGCAGATATGAAGAAGATCCTGCTTACGGTGTACGATGCGCTTAAGGAAAAGGGTTATAACCCCATCAGCCAGATTGTGGGATACATCCTTTCCGAGGATCCCACGTATATCACAACCCACAACAATGCACGCAGCCTGATCAGAAGAATCGACCGCGACGAGCTGTTGAAAGCCATGGTGCGTTCTTATCTGGGCGAATGACAAACTTTTAGAAAGCGCGGTGATTTTTTGAGCGAACAGAACAAGCAGCAGTTTCCCACCTACAAGGGAAAGCCCTTGGTGCGGTGCGGTGATACCATTTATTACGGCAGCATGAAGGACAAATACGTCATCAAAATGGACATCAAGTCAAAGAAAAAGGTCGGCGACCTGGACGTGGCAGACAGGGTGACGGTACAGCTCATGTACACGGATCCTGAAATCCGTACCAGGAAACAGATCGTAAAAACCAGCGAAAAGAACGGCCTTTATTTGGCACTTGACATTGCCGACGCTTGGCTCACCAGAGCCTTAGCGGAATAAGGAAAACCGTTTTTTGACGCCATCACTGGAAGAACCGCTTTCGGGCGGTTCTTTTTCATTTCTCCCAGCTGGGTATTTGACGCATGGGTGCGTCAATGTTATAATGGCAAAAAGCGTTGTCCAGGAGGAAACCGCAATGGATATGGAACCGAACATGCAACCCCGGCCAAACGGGGGATATCAACAGCAGACCAGCGCGCCGCAGCCGGAAAACCCACAGCAGGGCTGGTCTCAGCCGCCCATAAGAAACCGGCAGACCGGCGCGCCGCAGGGCTGGACGCCGCGGCCGGAAAATCCACAGCAGGGCTGGTCCCAGCCGCCCATGGGGAACCGGCAGACCGGCGCGCCGCAGGACTGGGCGCCGCGGCCGGAAAATCCACAGCAGGGCTGGTCCCAGCCACCCATGGGGAACCGGCAGACCGGCGCGCCGCAGGGCTGGACGCCGCAGCCGGAAAACCCACAGCAGGGTTGGTCCCAGCCACCCATGGGGAACCGGCAGACCGGCGCGCCGCAAGGCTGGACGCCGCAGCCGGAAAACCCACAGCAGGGCTGGTCCCAGCCGCCCATGGGGAACCGGCAGACCGGCGCGCCGCAGGGCTGGGCACCGCGGCTGGAAAACCCGGAGCAGGACTGGGCGTTCCAGGGAGCACCGCAGGAACAGCATATGCCTCAAAAATTCTGTAAATTCTGCGGCGGCAGAATTCCCGCAGATGCCGTGATCTGTGCCCTTTGCGGACGTCAGGTGGAGGAACTTAATATGGGTTCCCGCAACATTGTCATCAACAACTCCAACGACAGTGTAAACGCCAATGTGAACACCAGTGTGAACACAAATCACCGAATGGACGCATATATGGCTTCCAGGGCAAGGAGCAAATGGGTCGCATTTCTTCTCTGCTTCTTTCTGGGCCTTCTCGGAGCGCACAAATTCTATGAGGGGAAGACCGGCATGGGGATTCTATACATTTTTACAGCCGGATTGTTCGGCATTGGGTGGCTGATCGATCTCATAGTGCTATTATGTAAACCGAATCCTTATTTTGTTTAAATGCAAACTATCTTTCACTCCACAGCGCGCATCTGTATAAAAACTGGAAGGCGGTTTGATCAATTATTTGCCGCCCAAATACCGGCCCGATTCTCTGCAGCTGAGGTTTGATTCTTGAATCCCAAAAAGTGCCTTTGAAACCGGTTGTTCACCGCCAGTTTCAGAGGCACTTTCCCTGTGGACTTTTGAAGCTATTTAACGGCAGCTTTCCCCGTTTCAGCGAATTTTCTGATTCTTTTCATTGACAAAAACGCCCCGGAACTGTTCTAAGCCGAAACGCTGGGTAAACCACTGGCATTTACACAAAAACAGGTAATAAACATTAAGGCCGCAGCCATGAAGGGTTTCAAAATTCCCCTGTCCCTTGGAAACGATCACATCCGCTTCCTCCAAAGCAGCGTGCGCCTCCGGACAGATTCGGGAAAGCTCTGTCCCCGCAATCCCCGTTCCGTTGGGAAGGATACGGAACTCCTCCGTAAGGCCTATCTCCTCCGTGTCCTCCAAGGTGACGTCGTTGAGCACCTCGCTCCCCCGCACCAGCACAGTGATGGAAAGTGATGGGTACTGCCTGCGGATTTCACGGAGAAGCAGCCGGTCCAGCACAATTTCCCCGCAGTTATCCGCACAGAACGCCAGACGCGACGCTTTCGCCAGATCGGCCCGGAATGCAGCATACTCAGCGGCGTCCACCTGTTCTTCAGAGGCCCTTTTGAGCAGACTGTCCAGTTTTTCATCGTCCACACTGCCCATAGCGCCAAAATCGATGTAATTCCCCACCCTGGAAAAACGGAGCGCCGCCAGCAGGGGATCGGCAGATTTTTCTATCTCCCGGGAAATCCCGGCCTCCCTCCGCAAAAGTTCTCCATTATACCTGCGCTTCAACTCCCGGAAGCTGTAGAGTTTCCCAAAAAAGCGTTCATGCAGACGGCTGAGCTGCTCCGTTACCACCGGGGCGGAATCCTCTTCCCGCGCATTGGCGACGGTTCGGAGCACTTCCCGGAAAAAAGCGGACTTTTCCTCTTCCCCCGGCAAATTCCGGATGGCCTCTTCCTGCCGGCTGACCATACAGGCCATGCAGGAGGCGCTGAGCTTCATCTGCCGGCTCCATAGGTGAGAAGCGCGGTCTGCCGCTCCATCCCCTTGGTGATGGAGATGGTATCCCCGGGATACCGGACCCACTTCCCGCAGAGCTCCAAAAACTCTTCCACGCCGGAGATGGGCTTCAGGCCAAAGGTTTCCGAACGGTAGTGCATGGGAAAGATCACAGTGGGCCGAAGCTCCTCCGCAATCTCCCAGGCCCCGGCAGCGTCCACTGTGTAAAAACCGCCCACCGGCAGCATCGCCGCATCCAAACCCTGCAGCTGCTTTTTCTGCTCCAGCGTCAGCTCACAGCCGATATCCCCAAAATGGGCAACCTTAATCCCGCCGGCCTCCAAAACATGGATTTTATTTTCCCCGCGGAGCGCTCCCTCCTGATCGTCGTGGTAGGTGGAAATCACCGTAACCTGAAAGGGGCTCTCTTTTTTCTCCCGGGGCAGCCGCACCCCGGCAGTATAATTATGGTCGTGGTGGCCGTGGCTGCAGAGCACCTCGTCCGCCTGTATGTCAATATCGGCACAGCCCGGCACGCTGCCGGGTTCAAAGGGATCCAACACAATGGAATAGTCCTCACAAGTAACCTGGAAGCACGCATGCCCCAGCCAGCGCAGTTCAATTGCCATGACAGATCATCCTTTCCGTTTTTCCCGGGAACGAGGGACCCCCAAGGCCGCAGAGCCGCCTGAAGCTCGCACAGGGTTCCTTCCGGTTTTTTTAAGTATATCACAGAAACCTTTATTGTACCAGACAGCAACTAAGGGAAAGTAAATTTTTCAGATAATATATTTGTCCCAAATCATTTCAGAAAAGTTTTATCTCTTTCTATAAATTGTTTGTATCTTTTGGGAATATTTATATTCATCAAAAAAGTTTAATAAATTTTATTATTTTTATTTTGATTTACAAATTACGGATCACGTGCTATAGTGAAAGGCAAGAGGTGATACCAATGAATCGTTTGAGGGGACGGATTATTAACATATAGATTCCATAGACAACGACGAATATTGGGAAGTCTATTTTTAAAAGGATCCCACGATGAAAACTCAAAAAGCGCCAGACAGAAAAAAGAGGTTCTCAATATTCCTGCTGGTTCTCTGCTTGGTGGGATATTCCGTTTTCGCGGCTACCCGATACAGCGGCTATTCCACCTATGTTCCCTTCACCGGACAAATCTTCCGGCTGAAGACCGGAGAGGTGGAGGGCGTCCGCATCACAAACGGGTCCACCGGCGTTACCTGTAACTACGCCGAGGGAGAGGAAGGCTTTTCCGACCTGCTGGACACGCTGAACTCCCTTCGTTACTGGGCCTGGATTCCCGACCCTCCCGTGGCCAGGGGCGGGTACGAATACGTCCTTTGGATTCAGACCGGCGGGGAATCTGTCAGTTTTCAGTTTACTTCCAGATCAATTTTGGTGAGGGGCATTTGGTACCAAGTCAGGGGGCCTCAGCTGGGCCGACTGGCGGAGCTGGTGGAAAAATGAGTAACCTTCCAAGTAAAAAAAACGACGGGCGCAGGCTTTTGTCTGCGTCCGTCTCCCTCCGTTTTTCCGGGATATCCGTTCAGGGATGCTTTTCTCCGGAGGCCTCTATTACCGACTCCGCCGCCTCCTTGGCATTTTTGCTGTGCCGGTGCAGCAGCGCCTGCACGCTGTCGTCCGCATCCTCCATCTCCCTGGGAATCTCCATGGGAGAGAGCTGCTGATAGGACTCCAGCTCGGCATTGTTGATGGGCACGCGGTACATCAGCCCCGTACACTCGTTGGCCGACGCCACATTGGAAATGTCCGGAAACATTTCCGGATCCGGCGTTTCATGCTCCCGGTAATTTATCTTTTTCCCTGTATCTTCCATTGCTGCTTCACACTCCTTCCCCGTTATTTTTCGGCGCCGGGCAAATAAATATACCTGGCGTTTTTTTGGAAAGGTAGTAATCAAAAAGATTGCAGCATAACAATGAAACGGAATTTTCTGTTTTTTCGGGAAAGGTACGGTGAAGAAAGTGATTAACAGTTATACACAGGCCTTTGCGCACCGGCTTTCAGGACGGGCAAACGCATGGGCGGCCATCCGCGGCGGTCAGGAATACCCGCGGCTGCTGGGGACCGTAAAATTTTTTCAAACCCAGGCCGGGGTCCTGGTCCTTGCGGAAATCCACAATCTGCCCTATGAGCAGGGCCCCTGCGAAAACAGCGTTTTTGGATTTCACATTCATGAGGGGCGCTCCTGCGACGGTATGACCCAGGAAGAATTTTCGGCGGCAGAGGGCCACTTTAACCCGGACGGCTGCCCCCATCCGGCGCACGCGGGGGACCTGCCTCCTCTATTTGCAAACCACGGCTACGCGTGGAGCGCCTTTCTTACCAGCCGTTTCACCATTCGCCAGGTTTTGGGGCGCACTCTCATCATTCACGGGAGTCCGGACGATTTCACCACCCAGCCTGCCGGGAACTCAGGCAAAAGAATCGCCTGCGGTGAAATCCGCTGAAAAAGGAGACTGCGGCAGAGGATTCTCTGCCGCAGATTTTTTCATTCCGATCATAAGGATTTTTCCATTCTGAAAAAGGAAAATACTCCATGCTCCGGGGAGACTCCTGAACACGGCAAAGCCGCTTTTTATCCTCTGGGGTACTGTTCCCGCAATTTCGAAATCAAGCCTGCTCTAGGCGTACCTTCCAGACGCTTGATATAGGACTCCAGCATACCGCGGCAGTGCTCCGGGCCGCCTTCCCGCATCACGGTCCAGAGGGGATCCTCCGCATAGTCGGACTTTTTCATCATCTCATCTGTCCAGTCCAGCACGATTCTGGCGCCCTGGGCACAGAGTTCCGGATGCTCCTCCGCCAAATTGTGCTGCTGGTGGGGATCTTCCTTCAGGTTGAAAAGCATCTCCCGGGGAAGCAGATGATAGCCTCCGTGTATTGTGCGCACATAGAGGTAATCCCCAAACCGGGCGCTGCGCTGGCAGACATGGCAGCACTGGGTGAGCACCACGCTCTCTCTGGCGCAGTCCTCCCCTTCCAGCAGGGTTCCGGCATAGGAAACCCCATCGTAATCATAATTGCCCGCAATTTTCGTTCCAAGAAGCTCCTGCACGGTGGGGAGAAGATCCACATTGTCATGAAGGCCCCTGGCGACAAAGTTCTTTTTGGCTCCCGGCCATTTGATGATCATGGGGATGTGGCAGGTGGGTTCGTCCGCCGTGGCATGCTCGCCGTAAATGCCCAGCTCTCCCATGTTTTCACCGTGGTCCGAGGTGATGATGACAGCCAGATCATCCCCATAGAGGCCTTTTTTCTTCAACAAGTCCAGAATCTGCGCTATGTTGTCGTCCGTATAGCGGACACCGCAGTCATACTGGTCGATCATGTCCTTCATGTCCGCCATGTTTTCCAGCCTGCCGGGATGACGCGGGAACTGGGGCGAGGTGGAATCGTCCCACATGGCAATTTCGTTGGCGCTGTGCGGCCCCACATGCATCAGGTGCTCTGAAAACACCTCCTCCGTGATCCACGGGTCCGGCAGCGGTTCGTCCGCAAAGGGGTTCCCAAAGGATTCCGGCGCCCTGTAAGGGGTGTGGGGATCCCAGAAATGGACATGCAGGAACCAACTGTCCTGATCCCCGTTGCGCTCGATCCAGTCCAGCACGTGAGGAGTTACTGCTTCAGCGGACTCCCCGCCGCGGCCGCCCACGTTAAAGCACTCGTTGAAGCCTGCATTGAACCACCAGGCAGAATGGCGCTCCGCAAAGGTGGAAAAGGACACGGTGTGCATTCCTGCTCTCCGGAACTGCATGAACAGGCCGTTTTCGCTGCAGTCGTCGGTGAAATGACGGCTCTCCCCCTGCAGGCGCAGGTCTGCGGCCGTGCCGCCGTGGCCCACCACCCCGTTGCGGATGCCGTACCTGCCCGTGATCAGGGAGGCACGGGAGGGCAGGCAGGGCGCGTTGGGACAGTAATAGTCCTCAAAACGAACCCCTTCCGCTGCAATGGAATCTATGGCCGGAGAGGTATTGCGTCCGTAGCCGTAGCATCCCAGATGGTCGCTGCGCAGGGTGTCGATATCGAACATGATAACACGCATAAAAACAACTCCTTTTTATTACAACCCCAGGCCTGCAGGGCACAGGACCTCCAGGGCGGATTTTACAGTACCGGATTTCGGCTGTGCTGCCTGTCAGCCCGCATCGGATTTATCATAAAGGGCTACAATATAGGGATGATTCTCGTCGTATTCCGTGAGCGGCTTGGGATCAGGAACACACAGGCAGGGGCGGATCTCCGAACCCGAAATGCCGCCGCACTCGTCTCCCAGCCGCCCTGAGAGCTCCCGGGCACGCGCTTCCAGCTCCGCTGCGATCTCCGGCTTTTCCTGATAGAGATCATGGGCCTCGCCGATATCCGTTTCCAGGTCGTACAGAGCGGGACTGGGCTTCCCTTCCAATGTCCTGTGCAGCTTCCATCTGCCCGCCCGGTAGGCGGCCAGGTTCTTATCCCGGTAATAGAGCATTTCCTTTCTGACCGGTTTGTCCTCCCCCAACAACAGCTCTGAAACGTCCACACCGTCAATGGGACCGCCCTGCAGGGGCATTCCCAGTATGGAAGCAAAGGTGGGCAGCAGGTCAATGTTAGAAGCCATGTTTTCCACCACCGACCCTTCCTTTACGTGCCCCTTCCAGTGAACGATAAACGGCACACGCATACCGCCCTCCCAGACGGTAAATTTTGTGCCCCGCAGCGGCGCGTTGCTGGCGCCGTGATCCCCGCGGGAGCCGTTGTCGGAAGTGAAGATCACCATGGTATCCTCATAAAGGCCCAGGCGCTTCAGTTCCGCCACCAGCGCCGCCACCGACCAGTCCACACTGGCCATGCATGCGCCGAAGTCCCCGTTTTCCGAAGACGTGACAAAATGGTGGGCGGCATACAGCGGAAGGTGGACATGCATCTGGGCAAAGTACAGGAAGAAGGGGGTATCCTTGTTCTTACGCATAAAGCGGATGCACTGCTCCACATAACGTTCCGTCAGGCTTTCCTGGTCTGGCTGCTGCTCGATCACCTCATCTCCAGACACCAGCGGCAAGGGCGGCATCTGGGGAAAGTTTTTATCCTTCCTCTGCTGCATTCCCATATCATTGCTGTAGGGAAGGCCGTAATAATCGTCGAATCCAAATCTGCAGGGCAGGCTTTCCGGCTGATCCCCGCAATGCCATTTCCCCACAATCATCGTGGCATAACCCGCGTCATGAAACATCTGCGGCATGGTGTACTCAGCCGGATTCAGGCCGTAGGGCTCGCCGGGAAAGAGCACCCGGGTAATGTCCACCCTCGTGGGGAAGCAGCCCGTCATCAGCGACGCCCGGGAAGGGGAACAGACCGGGGATGCCGCATAAAAAGAGGTAAAGCGCACCCCCTCTTCAGCCAGTTTATCGATGGTAGGGGTGTGATTGACTTTCGAGCCATAGCAACCCAGGTCGCCGTAGCCCATATCATCACAGTTGATGAGGATCACATTGGGTTTTCGTTCCATATTGCTGTTTATCTTCCTTTCTCAGAACCGGCGTTTCGCCGGTTTTTTCCGTTTCAAATCACTTTCGAGGAACCACGTAAGAGGTATGCAGGAACCAGCACAGCAGCTCTTTCTCCAGTTCCGCCTGCACCTCCCGAAGCTCCGGAGCCCCCGTTGCATTTTTGAATTCCTGTGGGCCGGCCTCCAATCATAGAGTTCTCTTTTCCATTTGGTATACGCCGCTAATTATACCGATTGCTGCGCAAGACGCTTTCAGGGGCCTCCTGCTGCCGGCGCATTTTCAGATAGTAATGGGGATCAGACCGGCGGCTGAAAATTCGATGTGGCCGCCGGGTTTCCATAGGAGGAAAGGCTGGAAGCGCGCATCTCGTCCGGGAAGAAAATCACAGAATGCAAGGAGAATCACCCTTTCTCAGTTTAGAGCCTGCTGAATCAAAAAAGCAGCTCCGCCCAGAACGCCAGACCCCAGCATCACCGTGATGGGGCTGGGCTTCCACTTGCGCAGTACGAAAAAGCAGCCGAGCACCAGCACAGCGGAGATCCAATCCGGAATTCGGAACCCGCTGCTTAAGCCCGCTTCTCCCCACAGGGCCAGCAGCAGCATGTTGACCCCGGCGCAGGCAATCAGCGCTACCACCGCCGGCCGCAGGCCGCTGAGAACTCCGCTGAACACCGGCTGGGAACGGAATTTGAAATACACCTTTGCCAGCAGTGTGACGATGAGAAAGGAGGGAAGCACACAACCGAAGGTGGCAATCAGCGCCCCGGGCAGGCCCGCCACACGGATGCCTACAAAAGTGGCCGCATTGACGGCGATAGGGCCAGGAGTCATCTCCGCTATGGTCACCAGATCGGTAAACTCTGTCAGCGTCAGCCATTGGTGCAGGTCTACTACCTGAGACTGGATCAGCGGCATGGCGGCCATTCCGCCGCCAAAGCTGAAAAGCCCCACCTGGGCAAAGCTCCAGAACAGCTTAAGAAACACCAGAATCACTGCAGCTTCCCCCTTTTCGCATCCGCTATGGCGCGCAGGGCTCCGAAAAGGCCGCAGGCCAGAATGACAAAGATTACATTGACGCCGAATGCCCAGGCCGCAAGGAAAGCCGCCGCCATCACCAGAACAGAAGAGATACGCTTCTCCTTAAAAACGCCTCTCCCCATGGTGTAGACCACGTCGGCAATCACGGCTACCACGCCTGCCCGCATCCCCTTGAGCACTGCGGCTACCACAAGGCTTTCCCGAAAAGCCGTATAGAACAGCGAAATCACGGACAGCACAATCATGGGGGGCAGTATGGTGCCCAGGACCGCTGTCAGCGCCCCGGGCAGACCCGCCACCCGGTATCCCACCAAAACTGCGGCATTCACCGCTACCGCTCCCGGCGAGGACTGGGCTATGGCGGTAAAATTGAGCATCTCCTCCTCTTCCAGCCAATGAAGCTCCTCCACAAACTTCCTCTTCATCAGCGGGATAATCACATATCCCCCGCCAAAAGTAAACGCACTCAGGCCGAAGGATGATAAAAAAAGCTTTCCATATACATTTTTATCCGCTTTCATAAAAGCCACCCTTTCTGAAAACAGTATACCGCTTGTAAATCCATATGTAAAATAGTATAATTTTATAAAATATATATCGTTTTACCTATGATTGAAAGAAGTGGTTTTATGACTTTGCGGCATATGAAAATTTTTGTTGCTGTCTGCCGCACCGGCAGCATCACAGCTGCGGGAAAGCAGCTGTTTCTCTCCCAACCCTCGGTGAGCCAGGCCATCTCCGAGCTGGAACAGAACTACGGCGTCAAGCTGTTTGACCGCATCTCCCGGCGCCTGCACATCACAGAGGCGGGCACCCAGCTGCTCCAGTACGCTGAGCACATCGTACAGCTTTTTGACGAGATGGAGCAGGGAATCAAGAACTGGGATTCCGTGGGAAAGCTGCGGATAGGAGCCAGCATCACCGTGGGAAGCTGCTATCTGCCTGATATCGTAAAACAGCTGATGCAAAGATATCCTGAACTCCAGATCAGCGCCACTGTGGACAATTCCGACGCCATTGAAAAAGCGGTGACGGAAAACGGGCTGGACGTCGCTGTCATCGAAGGGGCGGTACACAATCCCTATCTGCTCCAAAAACCACTGCTGGACGACAGGCTCACCTTTCTCTGCTCCGTCAGCCATCCATTGGCAGGCCGGCAGAACGTGCCCGTCTCCCGGCTTCAAAAAGAAGTTTTTCTTCTGCGGGAAAAAGGCAGCGCCAGCCGGGAACGCTTCGACGAGCTGGCCCTGGCAAACGGCCTTGAAGCCGCTCCGGCCTGGCAAAGCGTAAGCAACCATGCCATTCTCCGGGCCGTACAGGCCGGCCTGGGGATTTCCATCCTCCCCTATCTGCTGGCGGAAGAATATGTACAGAGGGAGGAAATCGCCCTGTTCACGGTACAGGGGATCACCCTGCAGCGGAAGATCACCGCAATCTGGCACAAGAACAAATATCTGACCCAAAGCGCCCGGGATTTTTTAGCGCTTTGGAACACAGCGGCATACACTCCCGCTGCACCCGGGGATCCCTGCCGACTGCCATGCGAAAGAGAGAAGGAAATGGTTCCAAACCATTCTTCTGCAGAATGAATCCTCCGGACTCTTCTGGAAAAGAGCATCGCCAAAACCCTCTGCCCCATTGACAGATAAATCCTTCTCCCGTGTCTTTTCCCGGCGGGAAAAGACCGCGCTCCTTCGGACGGCAGTTTCCAAGGCATACTACAGCCTGAACTGATATACGGTAATGGAAGCTTTCGGCAGTACCGTACGCCATCCCTCTTCGCAGGCTGCCGGAGACGGCGCTTCCTGAATGGAGACTGCATCCGGCTGCTCCGGCGTATTGTGGGCCGTGGGATCCATTCCTCCCAGCTGCTGCCCGGAACAATATTCCGCTTTGCTGTCAAAACAGAGCAGCACCTCCCGCTCTTCCCTGTAGGAAGGATTGACCAGGTTCACAGTAACCTTTCCAGCCTTGCAGGATGCAAAAGCAAAAACGCTTTCCACCTTTCCCTTTTCCCCGTGGAAAAGGGTTTCCGAAGTGACGTTCAGCTTCACCACTTTGGCGTTGCGGTGTTCCTTATACATTTGAAACACATAGTAATTGGGGGTTTTAACGGTTTTATCCCCGAACGTCAGCAATACCGAATTGAGCACGTTTACCGCCTGCGCCGCACAGGCCATGCTCACCTTACCGCAGTTGCGATGGAAAATGTCCAGCGTCAGGGCCGAAGTGACCGCATCCCGCATGGTACACTGCTGCCAGAGTGCTGAAGGCGCGTCCTCAGGCGGGCGGTGCCAGTTGCCCCACTCTCCCACCACCAGCCTGCAGTTATCCCCGGAGACCTGCCACCCTTCCGGCCGCCTGATTTTGGAGACACTTTCCTGCAGCAGGCAGTACTGCTCTTCTATCACATCCTCCAGCTCCAAACAGCCGCTGATAACCCGGTACCAGGCTTCCTCAGAAAACGCTGTAATTCTGTCTTCTGGATCCTGGATATTCCAATTGTAGAAGTGCAGGTCATAACCGTACAGCGGAGGCTGGCGGTACTGGGAAAAAGCTTCAAAGAAATCCTTTGTCCAGGCTACCCTCTCCTGCGGCTTATTTCCGTCAGGTCCCACGGCAATCAGCTTCATTCCAGAGGAAAAAGGGTTCTCCGGCGTGCCGAAGGAGGGAAACGCCGAAGCGTACTTTCGGTATTCCTCCGCGTAGCCTTGAGCGGTATAGCACCCTCCCCCTCCCCAGCTCTCATTGCCAATTCCCCAATATTCTACGCCGAAAGGCTCAGCGCTTCCGTTTTCGGCGCGCTCCTCTGCAAGGGCGGTGCCTTTTCCCCTGTTGCAGTACTCCGCCCATTCCCTCAGCTCCCTCACAGAGCCGGAGAGGACATTGCCGTTGAACCAAGGCTTTGCCCCGATCAGCCTGCAGAACTCCATGAACTCATGGGTGCCGAATTGATTGTATTCCAGACTTCTGGTGCCAAAATTGTTGTTATAGGTGACAGGACGTTTTGCTCTCTCTCCAATCCCGTCCCGCCAATGATAGGTATCGGCAAAACATCCTCCCGGCCAGCGCACGACCGGCGGCTGCAGTTCCCGAAGAGCTTCCACCGTATCCCTTCGCAGTCCATGGATATTGGGTATTTCCGAATCCTCCCCCACCCAGATTCCCTCCGCAATGCAGGCGCCCAGAAATTCGATAAATTGGCTGTGAAGCCGTTCGTCTACCACCGGACCGCTTTCTCCGGTGATCAGTTCAATTTTATCCAAGTAAATGCCCTCCCTTTCCGGAAAACGCCCTGTTTCCCGGCCTGTATGTTCTGACTTTATTTTACTCCAGGAGGAGGGCGCGTGCAAGGCAAGATTTTCCACCGCCCCCTGCCTGTTTCCATTCCCAAATCCCAGCGAAAAGCAAGAAATAAATTATAAAAAGAATTATTCTTAACTTGCATTTTCGAATAGGAAGTGGTATTATTTTCTTGTATCCTAACGCTGAAAACAGGATTTGAGGCGAAAGGTTCAGTGAAAAAAGAATTGCCCTCTGGTGGGATTTTATTTTGCTGCGCCTGGAACCGGGCGCAGTTTTTTTATGCTCCGGAAGCCTGCTGCGGAGGATACCCATATAGGGAGGGAGAGATACAGATGGAAACCCGAATCGCCGTGATCGGCATTGTGGTGGAGCTGGAAAGCTCTGTGGAAGCGCTCAACGAAATCCTCCATGAGTACCGGGAGTATATCATCGGCCGCATGGGGATCCCCTACCGACAGAAAAAGCTGAGCATCATCAGCATCGCGGTAGACGCCCCCCAGGATGTGATTTCAGCCCTTTCCGGCAAGGTGGGAAAGCTGCCCGGCATCAGTTCTAAAACAGCCTATTCAGGAGTGAAAAGCTGAAACGCAGCCACGCCCGCCAGTCTGAACAAGGGAGAGAACACAGTTATGAACCATATTCTGGAGCTGGCAGAAAAGCTGGCGCAGACACACGATCTTCCGGACGACGAACTGCTCGTTCTGATCCGGCAACGGAATCCCGAAGCCTCCAGCTTTCTAAAGGCGGAAGCCCGCGCCCTGTGCGACCGAATCTACGGAAAAGAGATCTATCTGCGCGGGCTTATAGAATTTACCAATTTTTGCAAAAACGACTGCTACTACTGCGGCATCCGCAAAAGCAACCGGCGGGCTGAGCGCTACCGGCTCACACAGGAGGAGGTTCTCGCCTGCTGCGACATGGGCTACCCCCTGGGTTTTCGCACCTTTGTGCTGCAGGGCGGGGAGGATCCCTGGCTTACTGACGAACGGCTTTGTAAGCTGGTGGCCGCCATCAAAAAGCGGTATCCCGACTGCGCCGTCACCCTCTCTGTGGGGGAACGCAGCAGGGAAAGTTATCAAAGGCTCTTTGACGCCGGAGCCGACCGGTATCTTCTGCGGCACGAAACGGCCACGGAAAGCCATTATAAAAAACTTCATCCGCCTGAACTGAGCCTGAAAAACAGGCTTTCCTGCCTGCAGGCGCTCCGCGATATCGGTTACCAGACAGGCTGCGGCTTTATGGTGGGCTCTCCCTTTCAGACCTCCGAAGACCTGGTAAGGGATTTGCGGTTTCTGAAGGAGTTTCAGCCGCACATGGTGGGGATCGGTCCTTTCCTTTCCCAGCGCGACACCCCGTTCCGGGCGGAGCCCAATGGCTCCGGGGAGCTGACGCTGTTCCTGCTCTCCGTGATCCGCCTGCTGCTGCCCGAGGTGCTTCTGCCCGCCACCACCGCGCTGGGCACCCTGCTGCCCCGGGGCCGGGAGGAGGGAATCCTCTGCGGCGCAAACGTGGTGATGCCGAACCTGTCCCCTGAGGATGCCCGGGGAAAATACCTGCTCTACGACAACAAACTCTCCTCCGGCGCCGAGGCTGCCGAAAGCGTCTTCCTGCTGCGGGAGAGTCTGGAAAACATCGGTTATCGGGCCGTAGCCGCCAAAGGCGACAGCCTGGTCTCATAAAAAACACCTGACAGGGAAGCGTTCATTTCCAACCCGGCAGGACTTTCCCTGAAGGATTGCCCCGCTGCTGAAAGATAATATCTTTCAGGAAAAAAACTGGCTGACCTGGAAGAAAGGAATGGTCAAACATGTATGATCCCAAATCATTAAAAGCAGAAGAATTCATCTCCCACGAGGAGATTCTGGACACGCTGGAGTATGCGGAGCAGAATAAAGAAAACCGAGCGCTCATAGACAGTATCCTGGACAAGGCGCGGCTGCGCAAGGGGCTGACCCACAGGGAAGCCTCCATTCTGCTGGCCTGTGAAATGCCAGACAAAATTCAGGAGCTCTACGATCTGGCCGAACAGATAAAAAAAGATTTTTACGGAAACCGCATCGTCATGTTCGCGCCGCTGTATCTTTCCAATTACTGCGTCAACGGCTGTGTATACTGCCCTTACCACCTGAAAAACAAGCACATCGCCAGAAAAAAGCTGACCCAGGAAGAAGTTGTCCGGGAGGTCACCGCCCTGCAGGATATGGGGCATAAGCGTCTGGCCATCGAAGCGGGGGAAGATCCGGTGAACAATCCCCTGGATTACATTTTGGAGTGCATCAACACGATCTACTCCATCAAGCATAAAAACGGGGCAATTCGCCGGGTAAACGTCAATATTGCCGCCACCACGGTGGAGAATTATCGCAAGCTGAAGGATGCAGGCATCGGCACCTATATCCTGTTCCAGGAAACTTACCACAAAGAGAGCTATGAAAAGCTCCATCCCACGGGACCTAAACACAATTATGCCTACCACACTGAGGCTATGGACCGGGCCATGGACGGTGGTATCGACGACGTAGGCCTTGGCGTTCTGTTCGGCCTGGAGCTCTATAAATATGAATTCGCCGGACTGCTCATGCACGCGGAGCATCTGGAGGCGGTGCACGGCGTAGGCCCGCACACCATCAGCGTTCCCCGGGTCAAGCATGCGGACGACATCGACCCCACCGCGTTTGACAACGGCATCAGCGACGACATCTTCGCCAAAATCTGCGCCTGTATTCGTGTGGCTGTGCCCTATACCGGCATGATCATTTCCACCCGGGAAAGCAAGGCGGTGCGGGAAAAGGTGATCCGTCTGGGCGTCTCCCAAATCAGCGGCGCTTCCCGTACCAGCGTGGGCGGCTATTGCGAGCCAGAACCGGAGGACGAAAATTCCGAGCAGTTCGACGTCAGCGACAAACGCACCCTGGACGAGGTGGTCCATTGGCTTATGGATTTGGGTTACATTCCCAGCTTCTGCACCGCCTGTTACCGGGAAGGGCGTACGGGAGACCGTTTCATGAGCCTGTGCAAGAGCGGGCAGATTCAGAACTGCTGCCATCCCAACGCCCTGATGACCCTGAAGGAATACCTGATCGACTATGCTTCCCCGGAGACCCGGGAAATCGGCGAAGCCCTGATCAAACGGGAGCTGGAAAACATCCCCAAGGAAAAGGTAAAGCAGATCGCCGCAGATAATCTGGAGAAAATCGAAGCCGGCATCCGGGATTTCCGGTTTTAAGTGAAAGAGGGCGGGGTATTTCGGAACCCTGCCCTGCTGGGAAAGGAGAATCGTATGGGACTCAACGACACACCCTCCGGGGAACGGACTCACATCGGCTTTTTCGGCCGCAGAAACGCTGGAAAATCCAGTGTGGTCAACGCCGTCACCGGGCAGGAGCTCTCTGTGGTTTCCGAAGTCAAGGGCACGACCACAGACCCGGTCTACAAATCCATGGAGCTGCTTCCCCTGGGGCCGGTAGTGATCATCGACACCCCTGGCTTCGACGACGAGGGCGCGCTGGGGGAGCTGCGCGTCAAGAAGACAAAGCAGGTTTTAAACCGGGCCGACTGCGCCGTCCTGGTGGTGGATGCCGCAGTGGGAAAAACACCGGCGGACGAAGAACTGATCTCCCTGTTCCAGGAAAAGGAAATTCCCTACCTGGTAGCCTATAACAAAAGCGATTTAGGGCCGGTGCACCCCGCCGACGGACAGGAAATCTCCATCAGCGCGCTGAAAAGGCAGAATATCACGGAGCTGAAGGAACGGATCGCACAGCTTGTAAAGCCAGAAAGCTTTCCAAGAAAGCTGGTTGGTGACCTCCTCTCACCGGGCGACCTGGCGGTGCTGGTGACGCCTATTGACAGCGCAGCCCCAAAGGGCAGGCTGATTCTACCCCAGCAGCAGGCCATACGGGATATTCTGGATGCTGACGCCTGTGCAGTAGTTGTAAAGGAAAACAGCTTGAAGGACGCCCTGAAAAAGCTGCAGGTCCGCCCCGCCCTGGTCATCACCGACAGCCAGGCCTTTTCCCAGGCTGACCGGGATACCCCTCCGGATATCCCCCTCACCTCTTTTTCCATCCTGATGGCCCGGTACAAGGGTTTTCTGGAGGATGCGGTCAAAGGGGTGGCGGCTATCGACCGCCTGCAGGACGGCGACCGGGTGCTGATATCCGAGGGCTGCACCCACCACCGGCAATGTGAGGATATCGGCACAGTCAAGCTGCCCCGCTGGCTGACGGAGTACACCCGGAAAAAGCTGAATTTGGAGCACTCCGCCGGAAGGGAATTCCCGGAAGACCTTTCCCCCTACCGCCTTATCATCCACTGCGGCGGCTGCATGCTCAATGAGCGGGAAATGCAGTACCGCAGAAAGACTGCCGCCGACGCCGGGATCCCCTTTACCAACTACGGCATCACCATCGCCCATCTGAAAGGGATTCTAAAACGCAGTTTAGAGCTGTTTCCCCAACTGCATCAATTGATTTCCTCTTGAAAAGTTATTGACATATGCCATAAACCGCAGTATGATAGGTTCAGATTACCGGCATATGCCAAAAACTCTGTTTCATCAGGCAGCCGTCAGAGAGGAGATCCCCATGCCCAGACCCTGCAAGCGAAGAAGAATCTGTTCTCTCCCCGGCTGCCGGCGCTTCGGCGATCTGGACCGGAAAACAGCTTCCGTCCGAATCGTTATGACGCTGGATGAGTTTGAAGCCGTCCGCCTCATTGATCTGGAGGGGCTGAGCCAGCAGGAATGCGCCCAGCAGATGGAGGTTGCCCGGGCCACTGTGCAGTCCATCTATGCCGCAGCACGCAAAAAGCTTGCCCAGTGCCTGGTGCAGGGCTGTGAGCTTGCCATTGAAGGCGGCGATTATGTGCTCTGTGACGGAGACTTCAACCGCTGTGCCTGCGGGCACGGGCGCTGCCATCATGAAAAAAGGCAGATACCGGTAAAAGAAAAACAGGACGTGGGAGCATCCTGCGGCGCAGAGTCTCCTGCAGGAGCACCCATCCCAACCGGAGAAAGGGAGAAAATAAGCTCTATGAAAATTGCAGTAACCTATGAGGATGGACAGATTTTTCAGCATTTCGGCCACACGGAACAGTTTCAGATTTACGAAGTGGAAAACGGAACCGTAAAAGAAGCGCAGACGGTGTCTGCTGCAGGCAGCGGTCATGGCGCACTGGCTGGTTTTCTGAAACAGCACGGCGTGGAAATCCTGATCTGCGGCGGGATCGGCGGCGGTGCCAGGACGGCGCTCAGCCAGGCGGGCATTCAGCTGTTCGGCGGCGTCAGCGGCAGCGCTGATCAGGCTGTGGCTGATTTCCTGGCGGGCACCCTCAGCTTCCAGCCCGACGTCACGTGCCGCCATCACGAGGAACAGCACGGCAGCTGCGGCTCTTCCGGGTGTGGAAACCATGGACATGACTGCGGCGGCAGCTGTCATGGTCATTGATTCGCTTATCATTCACCAGCATCATACGGCGGGCGGCGCGGCGGAGGCATTTCTCCTGCCGCGCCGCTTTTGTCAGGACGAAGGCGGCGCAAGCTGCCCTCTAGAAAAATTTTTCTGTCCCTGCTGTACTTTTTCATTTCCGTGCGCTACAATGGCATCAGATGGTTTTTTCATGAGTACAGACAATTCAGAAAAGCGGTGGAAAACGTATGAAGCAAAGCAAAACCCTTTTTCTGGCCGTGCTAGCTTTCCTCCTGGCTTTCGCCTGCTGTGTCCCGGCCATTTTAAAAACAGCGCCGCTGCCTGTTCCGGAGAAGGAAAGCCTGATAAGCCAGTGGATGCCGGCAGGGTGGCATGAAGCTTATGAAGCGCTGACTCAGGCCGAAAAGGCAGAGACAGACCTGTGTCTCAGCTGGTTTGCAGGCAAAACCGACGAAGATAAACAGAAGATCCTCTACCGCCCCTATGCTTTTGGAACCTGTCAGGAAACTTCCATAGGTTCCCTAAAAGAGGAACTGGGACCTGAAATCGTGTCGCTTCTTGCAGAAAACAATCCCGATCCTGACAGCTGGTGGTTATGGTACGCCTCTCTCCCGGAAAAGGACAGTAAAATGTCCCAGGAATTCGTGGAAAATTGGTTGATTCAATTTACAAGAATGCCTGAAGAACAGCAGATGTTCAGCAATTACAGGTTGGATCAATGGCAGCCAAATACTCTGGAACCCGCCGTTGGAAAGCTGGACGGCAAAATGAAGAAATTGGATCCTGCAGTTTTGCAAACCGTGAAAGAGCATGTGGGAAATCCCGACCTCTGGTGGAGTTACTACTTCTTGCAAGCCGACAGAAATCCAGAGCTGGCCTCGCGGGATATGAACTGGCTAGTCTGGTTTACGAATCTAAGTGCTGACGACCAGGCCATGGCAGACCAAAAAACCCATTTGTTCTTTTCCTCACAAGAAACGCCGGGACAAATAGGATAAGGAAAATTACGATTTTATCATGACACCATGCGGGGCAAAGTGCCCATAACCAGGCTTTGAAAATGTGGCAGCCCCTATGGAACAAGGAAGCTCCTGCCGGGATTTACACCGGCAGGAGCTTTTCTTTCTAAGCGTCTGTTCCCGTTACCAGGCCAGCTCCCGGAACAGGCCGTCCCTGCGCACCAGGCGGTTCTCATCGGAATGGATGTAATCGTCTTCGGGGAGATTGGACAGGTCGCGCTGGATATAGGTCCTGGCATCCATACCTGTCTTCGGCCCATCCGTGACAAAATTCCGGAAGGTAAATCCCTCAGGCCGCAATGCATTAAAGGCGATTTTTTCCATCATGTTCAGCGCCGCCATAGCCATGTGGTAGCCATATTCTCCGGTATCCTCACAAAACCCAATCCCTGCGCAGGACTCGGAAAGCACCGCGATCCGTTTGGTCTCCCCGGCCCGCAGCAGCGGCAGGAAGGCTTCCAAAATCCGCCGCATCCCATCCGCCCCACGGTAGATGACATCCGCCACGGCGTCATAGTCGTGCGCGCCCAGGCCGCCGTCATTTTCCGCATGGAGACCGGCTTTCAGCACCAGAATATCCAGCTTTCCCTCCCGGCTGCTCACCAGTTCCACTGCACGGTTCAGGCTGCCGGCATCCATAGGGTCAAGAACCAGCTGCACAACAGTTTCCAGGCCGTCGCAGGGCAGGGTAGCCCCGTCGGTATAAGCGCCGTACACGTGGCAGCCGTCTGCTGCAAACTGCAGGGCTGTCTCTTTCGCATCCTCATTCTGAAGAGACGATATAAAAACAACTTGATTCATAGGTTGGCTATCTTCCTTTCTTTGGGCTGTATCCTCATTTCAGCATAACAGGTACTGCATTTCCAGAACACGTCTAAAACGGCCATGACTGGTTTTCCACATCCGTCAGTACCAGGGCATCCTCCCAGGCGCGGTCTTCGGTAAACTGCTGAAACGCCGTACGTGCGGCGTCCTCCGGCTCATATTTCCCCGACGTGCCCTTCTGGTCTCCGCCCATATAGGAATTGACCCATCCGGGATGATACAGGCGGAAAGTGTAGCCCTGAGGCCGCAGTTCGTTGAACATAAGCTTCACCGCCATATTGAGGGACGCCTTGGACATGCAGTAGGCATATCCATCCTTCCGGTGGGCCACGGTAATGCTGCCCGCCTCGGAAGACACGAAGCAGAGACGTTTCATTCCCTGTCGCATTACAGGCAGAAAGCTTTCCGCCACACGCAGCGCTCCCACACTGTTCACCTGTAAAATTTTCCGCAGGGCGTCGTCCCCGTCCGCCCTGGCAATTCCCGCGCAGTGGATGAGCATGTCGATGCAGTCCGTCTTCTCCTGTACCTGAAGAACAGCTTTCTGCACGGAATCCGTACTGCTCACATCCAGGGAGATCAGTTCCAACGTTTCCGGAAACTCCTCCTTCAGCCCGTCCAGCTCCTTCCAGTAATCCAAAAACCGGCCCGCAAATACCTGCCAGCCAGCCTCTGCAAAAAGCCTGCACATGGCGAACCCGACTCCGCGGTCCGCACCGGTAATCATCACTGTTTTCTTCATTCGCAGCTCTTTCCTCCCCGGCGCCGGATTTTATTTTACCGGCGCTTTTTCTGTTCATACTTTTTCAAATAAGTTTTTCGCCCCCGTTGGAGGAAGGCGTCTGCCCTATCCCATAGCGGCAAGGCAGAGCATTCTTCCGCCAGGTACGGACGTTCCCCGCGATCAGGGCAGAAAGCGGAAAAACATACCCGCACAGCCATGGCTGCAGTAATGTTCCTCCGCAGCCATCAACTCTGCTCTTGTGACCCGTTCAGAAAGAATATCCTCACACAGCGCTTTCATATCCAGCACTACTTCCGCACGGATGGGATTGAAGTAATGGGAACAGCCGGAAAAATGATCCGGCTGATGCCGCTCATCGCAACCGTTTTCCTGTACGGCATGGCCGCCCAGCCAGGCGTAATCCCTCACGCGGGGAAGATGCTTTTTAAATTTCTCCAGGCCCTCCCGATAAGCGGAGACAGTCTGCTCCAGTTCCTCTTCCCGGCAGATCATCAGGGCGATATAACCGGAACCCACCGCGTCCCCGGTATACAGAGCCCGATGCGCATCGTCAATAAAAACCACGGAATCCGGCGTGTGGCCGCTCAGCTCCGCCACCTCCAGCACAACGCCTCCGCCCAACTCAATGCGGCTGCCCTCTCCAATGGGACAGAGCTCCGGCAGGCTTTGGCAGTCTGCAGAAAAAGCGTTCCGAAACTGCTGCGGCGCCTCCTGAAGCCGCGCAATATCGTTCTCATGCAGGTAGACCCTGGAAAACCGTTCCGCATGATACATGTGGTCCCCGTGGGGATGCGTGACAGCCAGTTCCACAGGCAGGCGCGTCAGGGCGGCAAGCAGGCCGGTCAGGTCTCCCTCTCCCATGCCTGTATCCACCAGCACCGCTTTTTCCGTTCCCTCCACCAGATAACAGGAGGCTGTAAAGTAGTCGTCGATCCTCCAGACACCGGGTTTCACCAGAGTGACCTGCCATTGCCGCTTTCTGTCCTGGGCAAGCATCCAGTCCTGGGCTCTCTCCGTGAGGAACGCCTGCCGCCAGGCCTCTTCCGGTTTCGTACCCGGGGCCGGTCTTCTGGACTCCACCATTTCGCTGCCGGAAATGCGAAGTCCCATCACCAGGCGCTCCGCATCCGCTTTCACCTTTCCCCCATGGACCACGGTCCCGGTTTCCTCCGGAAGATAGGCCCGCAAAGGCGTACTGCGCAGATTTCTGGCTTCATAGGGATCCCCATGGCCGCCCACCACGCAGACCGCAGAGAACCACTGCGGAAAATGAGAGGCAACCTGCCAGACGGCATCTGCGCAGGAACTGCTCCCGGTCAGAGAGAGCCTTGTCCCCTCAACCTCAGAGGACTGCTTCCACTCATAGAACAGATCGCCCAACGCCTGCTCCAGGGAAGGAATAATTTCCTTTGGAAGCACCACCACAGCAACGCTGCCGTCCGATCCTTCCGAAAGAATCCGCATACAGGCTTCCGCTTCCTCACAATTCCCCGCCAGACAGACCAGCAAGGGAGCCGGGACAGCCTGAGCCGATTTCCAAAGCCAGGAAATTTCCTGCTTTTCCACTGTTCTTTTCTTCCACTCCAATTGAAAACGCCCCCTTCAGAAAATTATGGCCGCACAGCGGTGCCGTCTGTGGTACGCGCCAAAAGCCAGCCCGGTTCCCGGTAGCTGCACGGATACTTCGCAGCCTTCTCTTCGTCCAGATCCACGCCCAGGCCCGGCTTTGTATTTGCATAGAGATAGCCGTTTCTGACCTCTGGACAGCCGGGGAAAACCTCTTGTTCCTCTTCGGAAAAGCCGGAAAACTCCTGGATTCCGAAATTGGGGGAGGAAAGGTCCAGATGCAGCTGCGCCGCCGCCCCAACCGGGCTGAGGTCTCCAGGGCCGTGCCAGGCGGTGCGCACGCCAAACGCTTCACACAGCGCCGCCAGCTTCCGCGCCGGGGTCAGGCCGCCGATTTGGCTGAGATGAACCCGGATGTAATCGATCAGCCTTCTGGAAATCAAATCTTTCCACTCTAGGGGATTGTTGAACAGTTCTCCCATTGCCAGCGGCACCGCAGTTTGACTGCGGAACCGTTCAAACCATTCCACCTGCTCCGGAGGCAGGGCATCCTCCAGGAAAAACAGGCGGTAGGGTTCCAGCTGCTTCGCCAGATTCAAGGCCTGAATCGGGGTGAGGCGTTCATGCACATCATGGAGCAGTTCCACGCCATACCCCACCTTTTCCCGCAGATGAGCAAACAGCCGCACCGTGCTCTCACAATACTGCGCGGGGTCGAAATAGGCGCCCGGCTTGCTGTTTTCCGGGGACACGATCACCTGCCTGCTGCCCTTCCCCATCTGCCCGCCATAGGTTCCCATCTGGCAGCGCAGGTAGCGGTACCCTTCTTCCAGATAGCGCAGCACGTTTTCTTCCACCTCTTCCGGACTGCTTCCATCGGTATGGCGGTAAACCGCCGCCGCTTCCCTGCACTTGCCCCCGAACAGCTCGTATACCGGCATATTGGCAAGCTTCCCTTTGATATCCCACAAGGCTTCATCCACACCGGAAATGGCATTGTTCAGGACAGGGCCGTTGCGCCAATAGGAGCTGCCCATAGCGCTCTGCCAAATATCCTCGATATCGTCCACACACCTGCCCTCCAAAAGGGGTTTCAGGTATTCCTCCACCGCCGAAGCCACTGCCAAATAACGCTGGGTAAAGGTGGCGCACCCCAGGCCATAGAGTCCCGGCTCGCTGGTTTCCACCTTGACCACCACCAGGTCAATCCCACGCGGCGCGGTTAAAATAGTTTTGATTTGACGAATCGTAATTGCCGACATCTCAATACACTCCTCTTCTCCTAATTGTCCGTCTCCAAAACTTCTTTTGCAAAGGCCGATTCCGTTCTTCCCCAGCCCTCCGGTGCGGCAGTCTCTTCTAAATGCTCCGGCATACCGGGCAGGATGAGGCCTCCGTCCACCCGCAGTGTGATGCCGGTGATATAACCTGCCCGCTCCGAAGCCAGAAAGGCCACCGCTTCCCCGATATCCTCCGGCACACCGGCCCGTTCCAGGGGAATTCTTGCGCCCAGCTCTTCCCAAAAATCCATGCCGTCTCCCTGCTGAAGCTCCCCTTTCTCCCTTACCCGGGTTGCTCCCGGTGCCACATTATTGACGCGGATACCGTAGGGAGCCAGATCCAGCGCAATGGACTGGATGGCCCGGTTGAGGCCCGCCTTGAGGCCGCCGTAAAGGAAATCACCCGAATAGGCTCGTTCCCCGCGGGAGGAAGTGATATTGATCAGGCTGCCCCGCACCCTGTGCTCCACCATGTGGCGTGCGGCCGCCTGCATCATCAGGATATAGTTTTTGAAATCCAGTTCCACCAGCAGGTGAAAGGTTTCCGGGGTGAGGTCCAAAAGATTTTCAAAACGCGTCACTCCGGCATTGTTGACCAACAGATCCACGCCGCCCAGTGCTTCCGCGCAGCGCTCAAAGAGCTTGACGCCCTCCCCAGGCTGCTCCAGCGACGCCTGAAAATAGTGGCAGCGCACCCCATAGCGTTCCTCCGCCTCTTTTGCCAGAGAAACGGCGCTCTCTTCCTGTGTGGCATAGGAAACCGCCAAATCATAACCCTCCCGGGCAAGGCACAGGGCAATGCCCCGCCCGATCCCCCGGCTGGCTCCCGTCACGATCGCTTTCTTTCTCTCCAATGCAACTCCTCCTTCCGCCCCGTTCCAAACCGGGACGAAGATTCTCTGAATTTGAACAGCAATGTCTGTTCACAACATAATCCGTTCCGGAGCCGTACTCTGCCAAAGGCTTACGCGCCGGCTGCAGGCTCCCATTTCACACAGCAGACCTGGGGCAGGGAAAGCTCAGCCACCAGCCGGTCTACAGCTCCCGAAGCGGCGTTCCGGGAGCACAGCGCCAGACTGCCGGAATCCTGGTTGGCAATAGCCAGGAACCTCCCGTCCGGACTCAAATCAAAGCTTCTCGGCCCCCTGCCGAAGCTGGGCCAGTTTCCTGCGGGTTCCAGCTCTCCGCCGTCTCCTTTCACCTGGAATCCAAAAATGCGGTCCGACCCCCGGACCGAGGCATACAGGAAATCCCCCGTCCCGGTCAGGTGTACATCCGCCGCCAACGCCTCAGGCGGACAGTTCCCTCCCCGCAGGGAATACTCTCCCGCCGGACGCAGCACAGACTCATGGGGCTCGTAGGAGTATACCAGCAGGGAATTTTCCAGCTCCGCCACCAGATACAGCCAGCGCCCGTTGGGATGGAACGCAAAATGCCTCGGCCCCCGCCCGGGAGGAACCTGTATCCAGGGCTGGGCCTCATGGGGAAAAAGCTCCCCTCCCGACGCAATATCATATTGGTACAGCCGGTCTGTCCCCAAATCCGCCACAAACAGGCGCTGCCCATCCGGCGACGGCTGGGCGGAATGTACATGAGGCCCTTCCTGACGCTGTGCGTTGGGACCCTGCCCTTCATGCTGCCGGAAGCTGCGCAATTCGCCGTTTTCCCAGCGTATCCCCGTGATGCTTCCGCCCGCATAGCTGGAACCATAAAGGCAGGCTTCGCACCTCGTCACATGGCACATACCGGAGCCCGGCGTTTCATAGCGCGCCTGCAGCGCCAGGCCCTTCTCCGTTTCAAATACGGCCATCGCCGCCCCGTTTTCCGTCTCCTCCACTGCAAACAGCCGGTCCCCGTCCGGCTGTATGTAGGAGGGATTGACCAGCTCCGCACACACATCCCTGCAGCGGAGCCGCTCTCCATCGAACTCCAAGGCATAGATCCCATCACCGGGCTTTCCGCCGGTATAGGAAGAAGCAAACAACCGGTATTTCATCTTATCCTTCCTTTCTCCTCCGCTTTCTGATAACAGACAGCTCCCGCAGCCTGTTCCCGCCCCTATCATAGCACAGAACAAGCGGGAAGGAAATCGGTAAAATAGTTGTTTTTTCTGGAATATAAAAGGGCCCTCCGGCATTTTTCCTTGCCGGAGGGTTTCCGTCTTTGAACGCCTTATTTTTTCCATGGGAGCCCCAGCGCATGCAATTACTTTCTTCAGGAACGGACGCCGCATCTCCGGACGAGGAATGGCAACTGTCCTGCTGCAATCCTGCCCTTCCTCTGCAGTATTAAGCAGGCACGTATCTGCCGCGGTGGGCTTCCCTCACCTGTCGGCGGTAATGGGACAAGAGCTCCTGCATTCCGTCCCATCCTGCCGCCTTACTGTTCTGGCAGAGCTTTTCCTCCATCAGATGAACCTGAATCACCAGACTGTAATAGAGCTGTTTATCCGCGTTTTCCTGACGGCAGACCTTGACCAGCAGTCCGCAGGCCTCCCCATACTTTTTCCAAAGCTGAGCGCTTGCATTTTTGCGGCGATAGGGCAGAACCACACAGTTGGCGATCCAGGCAAGCAGTATTCCTACCGCGACATAGCCGATCCGGATCATAATGATGCCGCCCACCTGTCCCCAGCCGAAGCTGCTGAGATAGACTGCGCCGCCCAGAGCCCCTACCGTAGAACAGGCAAAGGTTCCCGTATAGCCGGAAAAGTAAAACGAAAGATATCCGGAAAGCATCATCAGCAAGCTCCTTGCCTGTACCGAAGGTACCAGGGAAAAAACCAGCAGGCTTATCAGGGTTCCAATGAGCGTGGCCGCAAATCTCTTTTTGGCCTTTCCCCCCACATCCTCCGCATAGGGCAGAGAGACGGATGCAACAGTGAACAGCAGCCATTTTCCATGGGGAAGCTGCAGTGCCTGCACAGCGAAAGTGGATAGTGCCAGCAAAACCGCCACCCGCAGGGCGTAAACTACACGAACCTGACTGAGATTCAACGCCGCTTTGCAGCGCACCCAAAAAGAGAGCGCCGTCTTTTGATACCGGGTACGCTCCTGCCTCTGGGTCATGCGCACCAACTGTTTCCGCAGGTAGATAAGCGCTCGGAAAAATTCTTCTCCGGTCTGATCCTCGGAGCCAGCCACAAAGCATTCCCGTTTCAGTACCGGAGGCTCCCCCTTCTTTTTTTCCAGAAACATCCGGCATTCCTCAAGCCAAAGCAGGATTTCCCGAAGCAGATTTTCCCTCTCAGGCGTCACGGAACCTTCCAGGCCGTACAGGAGCAGGATCAGATGCTCCAGGCCCCTTCCTGCATCGATGGCGGCAAAGCTGGCGTCTGACACACAGAGCACCCGTTTGCGCCTCTCATAGACAATCCGGATGAGTTCGCATAAATTTTCCCGAACCTGCTCCGGATCATCCGGCTTCCCCTTTCCCTCCAACAGACAGCGGATACAGTCCTCTGCCTCATCCAAAATCCCGGTCAATGAGCTGCGCACTACATCGTGTACCCGATGTCCGCCCATGATAAACTGGTAGAGCATGACGCACACCGCCCCCGTCAGTACACCGGCCAAACGCTTCGGCAGCTGTTCCGGCGTAACAGGGGAGATAAATACAAGGAACAGATAGGAAAGAATATAGGGAAAGTAGAGGTGGCTGGCATACTCATAGGTAAAGGCATACAGAATCAGAAAAATCATGGCAAAGTTAATGGGGAGAGCTGCCAGCGGACCCAAAGCCCCCACAAAACTGGCCGCAGTAGCCATAAGTATCAGCACAAATGCTTGTGTCAGAAAATGTTTGACCGGCCTCGATGTCAAATCTCGTGCCATGGACGCCGCCATCAAAATGGTAAAAATCACCCCGACTATGGAATTTTCCATCCCGAATACGGCTTGAAACACATTGACAAAAATCAGGATAAAGACCATATCCAGAGTTGCAAAACGGAAATTTTTGCAGATACTCGCCCTTACCCTCTGAACTGCACTTGTTATTTTTTCTCGTCTCAATGGCATCCTTCCCCTTTCTACAACTATTTTAGCATGCAGAAAAACGGGATACAAGAACGCCTCCTTGGCCTCAATTCTGTAAACTTTTTGTGAATGAGCCCGTATGCGCCGCAGCATCTGGAACGGCTTTGTTTTACAGCTTGGATCGGCGTCTGGATATTTCCGGCCAGCAGCTCATGATAGGAGCCCGCTTCGGCCGGCATTCAGAAAAGCGCCGCATTGATTGCAGCAATGGCTCCGTCTGCCACGGCCGTGGCGGCCTGACGCACCTGCTTGACCCTGATATCTCCCACGGCGTATACGCCGGGCAGCTCCGTTTCCATCTTGTCATTGACCGGGATGTATCCCTCCGCCAGCTCCAGCTCCGGATACAGCTCCGTATTGGGAGCAGCCCCTGCGTAAACGAAGATGCCGCAGCCCGGATCCTCCCGCCAGAAAGTACTACCATCTCTCACATCTGTGAGCTCCAGCTTCTCTATCCTGCCTTTGCCTGCCACGGCGGTGAGCCGGGTGTGAAGTTTTACTTCAATATTGCCCGCAGCTTTGACCTTCTGCTGGAACTCCGAAATGGCGCCCAGGGTTTCTTCAAAATGGAGAACCGTCACCTTTTCCGCCAGCCCAGAGAGGTAAATGGCCTCCTTAACCGCTCCATCAGCCCCGCCCACCACATAGACATGGCGTCCGCGGTATTGTCTCCCATCCCTGGCTGCGTTCATATTCATTCCCAGTCCGATAAGCTCTTCTTCTCCGGGAATGTTCAGCCGGTT